>JAEEGJ010003116.1_pt1 | contig 67798 bp, 55 predicted proteins | sample 8958761 | NCBI WGS metagenome assembly JAEEGJ01 (sample SAMN16246546, study PRJNA631951) | gut metagenome | biome: gut microbiome; feature: rumen; material: RS-attached | host: Bos | place: Iran: Karaj | collected 2018-10 | reverse complement strand
CGCCATGAATTCTGCGGGGTAGTTAGCTTTCAGGTAAGCCGTCTGGTAGGCCACCCATGAGTAGCAGGCGGCGTGCGACTTGTTGAAGGCGTATGATGCGAATGCTTCCCAGTCGGCCCAGATCTTCTCCAGTATCTTGGGGTCGTGGCCGTTCTTCTTACCGCCCTCAATGAATTTCGGCTTCATGGCGTCAACAATGTCCTTTTTCTTCTTACCCATCGCCTTACGCAGAGCGTCGCTCTCGCCTCGGGTGAAGTCGGCCAGCAGGCGACTGAGCAGCATGACCTGCTCCTGATAGACGGTGATGCCGTAGGTGTCCTTCAGATATTTCTCCATCACGGGGATATCGTAGGTAATCGCTTCTTCACCGTGCTTACGTTTGATGAACTGCGGGATGTATCCCATAGGACCAGGTCGGTAGAGGGCGTTCATGGCGATAAGGTCCTCAAAGACAGTGGGTTTCAACTCACGCAAGTATTTCTGCATGCCTGCTGATTCGAATTGGAAGGTGCCGACGGTGCGTCCCTGCTGGTACAGTTCGTAGGTCTTTGGGTCGTCAATGGGTATCGTGTCGAGATTGATGTCAATGCCCTTTGTGCGTTTGATGTTGGCACAGGCCTCCTTCAATTCTGAAAGCGTTTTTAGTCCCAGGAAGTCCATCTTGATGAGTCCTGTGGATTCAATGACGTGCCCGTCGTATTGGGTGCAGTTGGTCTTCGTGTCCTTGAAGTCCGGGTCGTCTGCGGTGGAGACAGGCACCCAGTCGCTGATGGGGTCACGGCAAATGATGAAGCCGCAGGCATGAATGCCAGTTCCGCGTACGGTGCCTTCCAGCATCTTGGCATATTTGATGGTGTTCCGCAGGGCAGGGTCGGCAGATGCTTCGGCATCGCGCAGTTCCTGAACAGCATTGATGGCATTTTGAAGATTCATCTTAGGCGTCTTTCCGTTCACTTCCGGCAGACGGTCGGGTATGGCCTTGCACAACTCGTTCGATTTGCTTAAGGGCACTTTCTCCACGCGGGCAACGTCCTTGATGCTGTTTTTCGTTGCCATCGTGGCGTACGTGATGATGTGTGCACAATTCTCATGGCCGTACTTGTCTTCCACCCATTTCAGCACCTTGCCTCGACCATCGTCGTCGAAGTCGGTATCAATATCCGGTAGTGAGATGCGGTCAGGATTCAGGAAACGCTCAAACAGCAGGTCGTATTTCAGAGGGTCTATCTTGGTAATACCCAGACAGTACGCCACCACGCTACCAGCAGCTGATCCACGTCCTGGCCCCACCATCACATTCAGTTGGTCGCGAGCGGAGTTGATGAAGTCCTGGACAATCAGGAAGTAGCCTGGGAAACCCATTGTTTTCATGATGTGTAGCTCAAACTTGACACGCTCCTCAACCTCAGCAGGCAGTGGGTCACCATATATCCTGCGTGCTCCTTCGTAGGCTAGTTTCGCCAGATAGTCGGCTTCGAACTTGATACGATAGATTTTGTCATATCCGCCCAGTTTCTTGATTTTTTTCTCGCCCTCTTCGGCAGGCAGCTGGTTTTCGCCGTTCTCGTCGCTGGTGAACTCTTTGTAGAGATCTTCCTGGCTGAACTTCTTGTGCCACAGTTCTTCCGTACCGAAACTCTCAGGAATGGGGAAAAATGGCATGATAGGGTCGTGGTCGAGGCTGTAGATTTCCACCTTGTCCAGAATCTCCAACGTGTTCGACAATGCTTCTGGTACGTCGCTGAAGATGGCGTTCATCTCCTCCCGTGTTTTAAACCACTCCTGTTTAGAGTACAGCATACGCGTGGGGTCGTCCAGGTCTTTGGAGGTGGCCAGGCAGAGCAGGTGGTCATGAGCTTCGGCATTCTCCTCATCCACAAAGTGTACATCGTTGGTACAGATGAGCTTGATGCCGTATTCCTGAGCCAGTTCAATGAGCACCTTATTAGCCTGTTGCTGCAAGGGGAACGTCTCGCGGTTGGCACGTATGGAAGGGTCTTTAACCTCATGGCGTTGCAGCTCCAGATAATAGTCGTCGCCAAAAACCCGACGATACCATTCAATGGCCTCGCGTGCACCAGCCATATTGCCGTTTAGTATTTTCTTGGGCACCTCTCCGGCAATGCATGCAGAACATACAATCAGTCCCTCGTGGTATCGCTCCAGGTCTTCACGGTCAGTACGTGGACGCATGTAGAAACCATCCGTCCACGACCTGCTCACCAGTTTGATGAGGTTTTTGTATCCCACTTCGTTCTTGGCCAGCACAATGAGGTGATAGCCGCTTTGGTGGCGCTTGTCGTCCTTAAGAAGTTTGGAACCATAGCGCGACACATACATTTCACAGCCGAAGATCGGCTTGAATGGGGGGAGCCCTTCTTTTTTACGTCCTTTATTGATGCCCATACAGTAGTCGTGGAATTCCTTGATGCCGAACATGTCGCCATGATCGGTAACAGCCATTCCCTGCATGCCGTTGCTGATGGCTTTATCGACTAGTCGCTTGATGCTGGCCTGTCCGTCAAGTATGGAATAGTACGTGTGTACGTGAAGATGTATGAAGTCTTGCATGATTGTATCTTGTCATTTTGAGCCTCAAAGATACGCTGAAAAACTGAAATTGCCAAAAAAATAACATTTTTTTTTGTATTGTTCTCACTTATTCGTACCTTTGCAGCAGAAAACAATACCGATGATCCGATTATCATGGGAGAGAAGATCAAGAAACTGAAAAAAATCAGAATACACAGAGAGGGAACCAATACGCTTTTTACCACTTTTTTATTGGTGGCAGTTGTGGCTGTAGGTCTTTGGTTCGGTTTCGACAGTAAGATTCCCTTTTGGAGCTTTGTCGTCTTGTTTGGCGCTGCCTGGCTGGTAGTCCTGAATTTCTATCGTTGCCCAATCCGCTACTTCAACGGTGAGACGGAGAAGGTGGTGGTGGCTCCTGCTGACGGGCGTATTGTGGTGATAGAGGAGGTGGAGGAACATGAGTACTTCCACGATCGTCGTTTGATGATTAGCATCTTTATGAGCCCTTTTAATGTGCATGCCAACTGGTTCCCCGTAGATGGTAAAGTGCTCTTTGTGAAGCATCAGAACGGCAATTACCATAAAGCATGGCTGCCAAAAGCCAGCGAGGAGAATGAACGTGCTGACATCATGATAGAGACTGCTGACGGGCAGCAAGTACTCTGTCGCCAGATAGCTGGTGCGATGGCTCGTCGTATTGTGACCTATGCAAAGGAAGGCGAGGACTGTTACATCGACGAGCACCTCGGGTTCATCAAGCTTGGTTCCCGTGTTGATGTCTATCTGCCGTTGGGCTCTGAGCCCTGTGTGAAGATGGGACAAGCAACAACAGGTGACCAGACGATGATAGCCCGTCTGTCATAGCCTCCTTTCATGCTGTTATTTAGAATAAATCAAAAAAAGTAATATGAATAAACCCTGTTCAGACCCCCAACCCCCAAGTTTAAGGGATCTGTGCAATGTTCCCAACACGATAACCTGTTGCAACCTTATTTCAGGCTGTATAGCAACGTATTTTGCTTTTCAAAGTGAGTTCCGACTGGCATTGCTGTTCATTGTTATTGGTGCCGTGTTCGACTTCTTCGATGGTATGGTAGCGCGTCTTCTCCATGTTTCGTCACCCGTTGGCAAGGAACTTGACTCTCTGGCTGACGACATTACATTTGGTTTTGCACCATCGGCAATGGTATTCAGTTTGCTATCCACGTTTCATGAGCCTCATTCACTGGTATTCCCTTTCTTGGCATTCCTCATGGCTGCCTTTTCTGCGTTGCGTTTGGCGAAGTTCAACCTTGACGAGCGCCAGGGTATGGGGTTCATCGGACTTCCCACACCAGCTAATGCGCTGTTTTGGGGGGCGCTCATCGTGGGGTGTGGAGAGTGGCTGACCACCCAGCAGGTGCTTTCTCCCTACCTTCCCTATCTCATCTTGCTGTTCGTACTGATTAGTAGTTATCTGCTCGTTTCGGAGATTCCCATGTTTGCCCTGAAATTCAAGCATTGGGGCTGGAACGGCAACGAGATTAAATACATTTTCCTGCTTACCTCTGTAGTTTTGTTAGCTCTCTTTCAGGTGATAGGCATTGCCATTGTGATAGCGTGGTATGTCGCACTTTCTGTATCAACCAATATCTTTAAAAAATCTGAGAAAAAGTAAAACCTATGGATAAGGCCTTATTTGGTGTACTGGTCTTTGTGGGCATCATCGTCATGATTGTCCTCTTTGTGATATTCCGTTTTCTCTATCGTATCTACCGGCAAATCCGTGATGCAAAGCGGGCTGTGGAGGATGCCTTGGGGGGTGGTCGTTCTGACCGTACGGGACGTCGTGCCCAGCAGTACCATTATGCTGACAACAGAAATCAGCATCGTTCGTCAGAAACAATGAACGATGCTGCTCAAGACAATCAGCCTCGACGTACGCAGACTGAAAGCGGGGAGGTCATTATTGACCATCGCAGTCAAAGTCGTGAGAACAAAAAGATATTCTCTGACGATGACGGCGAATACGTTGACTTCAGTGAGAGCTGAATGGTGCTGTCGCCTATGGGTTAATTGTGTACATACGTACCAATCTCCTCCCCATCCATTACTCTCTTCAGGTTTCCTACTACATCCATGTTGAAGACGTAGATGGGCAGGTTATTGTCCTGGCACATGCAGATGGCCGTCAGGTCCATTACTTTCAGTCCGCGTGCCAGCACCTCCTTGTACGTGATTTCGTCAAATTTGGTGGCTGTCGGGTCTTTCTCTGGGTCTGCGGTGTAGATACCATCCACGCGTGTACCCTTCAGCATCACGTCAGCCTCTATCTCAATGCCACGCAACGAGGACCCCGTGTCCGTTGTGAAATAGGGAGACCCTGTGCCAGCCGAGAAAATGCACACGTAACCTTGTTCCATAGCCTCTATTGCCTTCCATTTGGTGTAGAACTCACCGATAGGCTCCATGCGGATAGCCGTCAGCACTTTGTTCTTTACACCGATAGCACCCAGTGCCGATGAAAGCGCCAGAGAGTTGATGACTGTGGCACACATGCCCATCTGGTCGCCCTTTACACGGTCAAAGCCCTTTTGTGAGCCTGACAGACCGCGGAAGATGTTTCCGCCACCGATGACGATGCCTATCTGTACGCCCATTTCGCAGACTTCCTTAATCTGTCGGGCATAGTCGCTCAGCCGCTCAGGGTCGATGCCGTAGCCCTGTTGGCCCATCAGGCTCTCGCCCGATAATTTTAATAGAATCCTTTTGAACTTCATAGCTTTCATTATTTATTTAAGTTTGCAAACTCCACTAACCTTCTCTGAATCAGAACACGAAACCCATGTTGATGTAGTACATTGGTTCCTTGGTGACGTTGCTATATCCCACGGTTCCGCCCAAAGGGCCTAACAGGGTGTTGTAGTAGTAGCTCATTGATGCTCCGAGCATGGTGTGCGTCTTAAGCATGTGGCTGTATTCGTCGGCGTTCTGTGCTGCAGCCGCACGTACCAGGATGATACTGCTCTTCGTCAGTCTGAACTGCGTTTGCAGCTGTGCGGCAACGATTTTGTTGAATCGCAGTTCCACGTGGTCCACTCCAGCAAAGGGAATCTGCTGGGGCAGGTAGGTGCCGAACCACTCTCCGCCAATCACGTTCGACATCATCAGTGGCACGTAGGGGCCGTGTAGCAGTCGGCCGTACAGCATCGGCTGAATGACCCAGTGGCTGGTCAGTTGGATGGACTTTCGCCACATCGCGCTGATGTCCGTCGTTCCCCGATGGTCCTTGAGGTTTACGAAGTTGTCTGTCAGGTAGCAGAATCTGGCTTTGAACTTAGAGCCTCGTGTAGGGAAGAACCACTCGTTTTCACTATTATAGTCCACCTGGGCGTGGTAGCTGAACAGGTGTTCGTTGCTCGCCTCGCTAATACCGTGGTCCAACTCCTTGTTGATGAGCATCTTGTTGTTGAAGTAGTGGTTCCACTCCACACCGATGCTGAAGTCGAAGTTCCTGACGGTGAAGTTCAACGGTGCCACGTTCAGGCTTTGGTGGTTGTAGGTCAAGTTAAAGTATCTGTCGCCTGTCTCGTAGAAGTTGATGTCGTTTCGTCTGAAGGCGTACGAAACAGTTGGCCTGAGAAAACTCGTGGGATGGAAGGCCCAGTCAACACGAGCCATGATACGCTTGCCGAGTCTCAGGGTAAAGTCCAGCTGCATGGGTATTTTCTTACTGACGGGGAAGGCAGCGTTTGCCTGTAAAGCCACCAGTTCCTCGTCGTCGAAGCGTACGCCAAGGCTCATCAGGTTGCTCTTCCTCTCTCCGGCAACGAATATCACCTTGGCAGCTCTGCTGCCATCAGGCTGCACCGCATTGTTGATAATCCGGTAGTCTGCAAATTTATAGAACAGGTCCAGTCGGATGGACGTGGTGATGAGGTTTGCCCGTTCGCTGTCAATGCTGTCGCCCTCGTGCAGTCCGAACTTGGTGCGTATAAACTGTTGGTCGCTCTTTGTCAGGTTCTCAAAAACCAGTTCGCCAACTTTGTACTTGTTAGGGTGATCTATCAGCGGTTTCGGCATGATGGCGATGCGTGTGTGGGGCTTCACGTCACTAAGCCCGAGCTTTTCCTTCAAGGCAATAATCTCGTCCCAATGAGCCATTGCGGCTTCTTCCCCCCTGCGTATGAGGGTATCTACGGCAGCCGTACTGAATGATGCGGCGCTGTAGCCCTCTACGTCCACCATGATGGGAATATCAGTGATGGCGAGGTTCTCCTCAAACTTGTTTTTACAGTTCAGGTCCACCAGCTGCAGCAGGATGTTCGATGTTGTCTTCAGGTCCTCGGCCGTCTTGTCCGGCTCCTTTACTGACGAGCCGATGATGTAGTCAGCCCCCATCTCCTTGGCTACGTCGGCCGGAAAGTTGTTGCGCAGTCCGCCATCCACCAGCACCATGTTCTTCATCCTGACGGGAGAGAAGGCGCCAGGTATGGCCATGCTGGCACGCATGGCACGACTAAGTACGCCGCTGTGGAACACATACTCCGTGTTGTCCACGATGTTTGTGGCTACACAGGCAAATGGTATGGGCAGTTTATTGAAGTCGATGGAGTCGTTGAAAGGGTACGTCAGTTCGGCAAACAGCCTGCCGATGTTCTTGCCGAGAATGATACCGCCTTCCACCTTCTTTTTCTTCTTGCCCAGGTTCAGCGAGGTAGATAGTATATAGGTGTTCTGACGCTCACGTTCCCTCAGGCTCTGATGGCTCAAGTCGTCCTTGTCCGAGAGCACGAAGTTCCAGTCCTGAGTCCTGACGATGGAGTCCAGTCGCTCGGCGTTCATGCCTGTGGCATAGAGGCCGCCTACGATGCTGCCCATGCTTGTGCCTGTAATGATGTCAACGGGTATTCCTGCACGTTCCAGTACTTTCAGCACGCCGATGTGGGCCATGCCTTTGGCACCGCCGCCACTCAGCACCACTGCCACCTTTTTCTTCTCCTTCGTTGTCTGTGCGTTGGTGGTCAGTGTCGCACCCATCACTACGGCAACGATGATCAATAGTCGTTTCATGTTTTTTCAATCACAAAAGTTACTTCCTTGAAAGCATAGCGCCTCTGCTGTCCCTGCGCGTCCTTTAGCACCAAGTGTCCGTCGTCCTCCACGTCCACCAGCGATGCCGTGAAGTCGCCCTCTTTGTCGCGGTAGGGGAACATTCCCTCCTTCCTGTATAGTCGTTGGCGATATGCCTTTCTTATAGCTTCCTCGTCCCAGACGGCCAATAGCTGTTCAAAGTGCCTGAGCAACGACTGTAGCACCTCCTCGCGGTCGAAGTCATGTCCGCTCTCCAGAGCCATGGAGGTAGGGTTGGGAGCGTCGCTCACAAAGCGTTTCTGGTTTATGTTCAGGCCGATGCCGATGATGCAATGCCTGATGTATTCGCCTTTCAGCATGTTCTCAATGAGAATGCCGCAAATCTTCTTGTCGCCAACATAGATGTCGTTCGGCCATTTGATGCTGACAGGGTGGGGGAGTCCTGCCAGCGTCTCCGTCAGCGCTACGGCAATGGCCATCGACAGAATATACTGTCTGCTGGCCTTCACCCCGTCAGGTGAGAATCCCAGTGAGCAGGTCAGGTTCTGCCCGCGTTCCGACTCCCATGAATTTGTGCCTTGCCCGCGTCCTGCCGTCTGGTAGTCCGCCACCAACACCATGCCTTCCCTCCACGTCCCGCTCTTTATTCGTCGGTTCGTGGAGTCCGTCTCGGCAATATGCTCAATCTCGAATAGCACTTAGATAATGGAGAAAGCCACATCCATCATGTGGGTAAACGAATTCTGCCGCTCCTCGGCTGTTGTCACCTCTCCCGTTAGGATGTGGTCGGAAATGGTGCAGATGGCCATTGCACGGTTGCCGGAGCGGGCTGCATTCATGTAGAGAATAGCCACCTCCATCTCCACGGCCAGTACGCCCATCTTTGTCCAGCGCTCCGTGCGTGGGTTCTCCTCGTAGAACACGTCCGAGGTAAACACATTGCCTACCTTGTAGCGGTAGCCCAGGCGGTCACACTCGTCGGCAGCAGCACGTAGCAGGTCGAAGTTCGCAATGGGGGCAAATGTGCCAGGCAGTTCGTACTGGGCACCATAGTTGCTGTTGGTGCTCGCACCCATCACCAGCACCAGGTCGCCTACGTGGAGGTCTTCCTGAATAGCACCTGCAGAGCCTACGCGGATGATGTTCTTCACACCATAGAAATTGTAGAGTTCATAGGTGTAGATGCCGATGGACGGTCCGCCCATGCCGTGCCCCATCACACTCACACGCTTGCCTTTGTACGTACCAGTAAAGCCCAGCATGCCGCGGACATTGTTGAACTGTACAGGATTGTCCAGGAACTTCTCTGCCATAAACTTGACACGTAACGGGTCGCCCGCCATGATGACGGTCTCGGCGATGTCGCCTTGGTTAGCCCCGATGTGGGGAGTTGGTGTTTTGCTCATAATGACTGTTCTTTTGGTTTGTGACGGCAAATGTACGAACTTTCTCCCACATGACCAACATTCCCGCCGTTTTTCTTTGGCGTAAATCTCATACATGTACTTTTCGTTGCCTTAATCATCGTTGAAAAGGGGGTATGCTTATGCAATGCATAGCACTGCTCTCGCTTAATCGCAGCCTTCTTCGCACAATGCCTGATGTATGCGGGAACGGCACTCGGCATCGACGTTATGGTGGACTACAAACTAAAACGTTCTTCTGAGAGATAAACAACAGCGGCCATCCGAGAGGACAGCCGCTTTTTTTATTTTAGATTGTAAATGTAACGAAAGTTACGAAAGTAACATTAAGCATACCCCCTTACTTGCGTTCGAAATGACCGCTACCGCTACCGTTGCCGTGCAGGCATAATAAAAGGGAACCTGATTGGCTCCCTTGACGTGGTTTTGGTGATCCGCTTGGGGCTCGAACCCAAGACCCCAACATTAAAAGTGTTGTGCTCTACCAACTGAGCTAGCGGATCGGTGCTTACGCATCCCTAACGAAAGCGGGTGCAAAGGTACGACGTTTTTTTGAAACGACCAAATTTATTCGCGTTTTTCTTGCTATTCTAATATTTTCCTTTGAAAGGAGTCAGATCTGGTGCCTCTCCCATGTCGTCCTCGTCCTCCTTGTTGACAGGTTGCGGGCTTTGGATGATGGGGTCGTCTTTCTCATGCCGTATGACGGTGGAACGTAGCAGCAGGTCGCTGTAGTTTACGGTGGGGATGACCATTCCCAGTATGCCGATGGCCACTCGTGATCCCTCCGGCCTGTAGTTGTTGTGGATGTAGGCTGTGGAGTACAGCGTGTGGTGATAGATTTTCAGTGTGTTGTACTTCTCAATGGCTTTTGCCAGGTCCCTGTCGAAAGCCTCTTCTGGTACGCTGGTAAACATGCGCATGACGTTGCTCAGGGTGTTGTCAATCTGGTCAGACTGTATTGTATCGTTCTGCAGGATACATTCGCGGACATTGTCCATTGTCTCCTTGCTGATTTTCTCGTCTGACGGGATGGTAAGCATGGCGATGAGTGCCAGTACGCCGACGGCTGCTGCTGCCAAGGCGAGCTTGCCCAGGCAGCTGTGGTAGAACTGCTCCAGCATGCCGGCATTTTTGTTGTAGGTTCCTCTGTCTGGTTGATGAATCATGGCGTGTGGGGTGTTTGGTTTACTTGTTGTGAATCAGGTTCATAAACTCCTGTCGTGTCTTGGCCTGGTTGAAGGCTCCGCTGAAGTCGCTGGTGGTGGTGATGGAGTTCTGTTTTTCCACGCCACGCATCTGCATGCACATGTGACGGGCCTCGACCACTACCATGACGCCGAGCGGGTGCAGCGTCTGCTGGATGCACTCCTTGATTTGCAGCGTCATGCGCTCCTGTACCTGTAGCCGATGGCTGTAGATATCGACCACGCGTGCAATCTTGCTGAGTCCGGTGATGTATCCGTTTGGGATGTATGCCACGTGTACCTTGCCATAGAAGGGCAGCATGTGGTGTTCACAGAGTGAGAAGAAGTCGATGTCCTTGACAATGACCATTTGCGAGTAGTCCTCCTTGAACAGCGCGTCGGTCAGAACCTTATGGGCATCCATGTCGTAGCCGCGTGTGAGCACCTGCATGGCTTTCGCTACGCGCAGGGGTGTCTTGAGCAGTCCTTCGCGCGTGGGGTCTTCCCCCAGCAGTCTGAGAATGTCCTGGTAGTGTAGTGCCAGTTCGTCGAGTCCTTCACGTGTTGCCACGTTGTCGGTCATTTGTGCGTCGCGTTCTAACTTCATGATAATCTGTAGGTTTATTGATATACTGTGACTCTGGTTTTAACGATGTGTGCCTGACTGTAGCCTAGGTTTTTCAAGGCTGACAGCATGTGCTGGGCCTCCTCGCGGGTACGGTAGTTTCCTACGCGGCAAACCCATCGTGGGGAGTAGAAGTGGGCTGATACCGACACGTTGGGGAACTGTGCACGGATGTTGCTTGCGGTGCGTTCAGCCTTCTTACGGTCTTCGCGGGTGTTGCCGCCGGCAAAGGCCTGTACCTTGTAGCCGTCAATGGTTCGGCGCGTACGGGTTGTCGTAGTCGGTGTGGTGACTGTCTCTGTTGTTCCTGTTCCCGTTGTCGGGGTCGTCGAGGTGGGCGTTGTTCCCGTTGAGGCAGTGGTTGTCGTAGGAGTCGTTCCTGTTGATGGCGTTGTCGTTGGAGTTGTTGTTGAATGGTCCACCGTGCTTTGCGGGTCAAGCACCAGCTGGTTGATGGCGGAATCCTGATGCACGGTTACCGTTCCCTGGCCTTCTACCTTGGTCTGCAGCCGGTCGAGGAAGGTTTGTGCCGAAGCAGATAAAGGTAAAAAAGTAAAAAGGTAAAAAGGTAAAAACCTGAATACCTTCATGATGTTCTTTTGCTTGTTCTCACTGATTTTCATGTTCTCCATTTTTACGCTTTTACTTCTTTACCTTTTTTACTGTCTTACTTCTTCCAAGCATCGATAATGCCCTTGAAGTCTGCTGCCTTCAGGCTGGCACCGCCAATGAGGCCGCCGTCGATGTCGGGCTTTGCAAACAGCTCAGGAGCGTTGGATGCCTTGCAGCTGCCACCGTAGAGGATGGTGGTGTCGTCAGCAACGGCCTGTCCGTACTTCTCGGCGATGATGCTGCGGATATAGGCGTGGATCTCCTCTGCCTGCTCGGCAGTAGCGGTCTTGCCGGTACCGATGGCCCAGATGGGCTCGTAGGCGATGACAATCTTGCGGAAGTCCTCTTCGCTGAGGTTGAATACCGAACCCTCGAGTTCAGCCTTTACTACCTCGTTCTGCTTGCCGGCTTCACGCTCCTCCAGGCTCTCGCCGATGCAGAAGATGACCTTCAGGTCGTTCTTCTGTGCCAGCAGTACCTTCTCCTTCAGGATTTCGGGTGTTTCCTTGTAGTACTCACGACGCTCAGAGTGGCCCAGGATGACGTACTGAGCACCTGTTGACTTTACCATCTCGGCGCTTACCTCACCAGTGAAGGCGCCCTTCTCCTTGTCGGCACAGTTCTCGGCACCCAGACCGATGATGTCCTGGTCCAGGAACTGGGCAATGCTTGCCAAGTGAATAAACGGGGTGCAGATGACTACACCGCAGTTGGGCTTGTCAGCCTTCAGTGTCTCGTTCAGCTCCTTTGCCAGAGCGATACCGTCCTGCAGGTTCATGTTCATTTTCCAGTTGCCTGCAACAATTTTCTTTCTCATTTTCTTACGTTTTAATAAGTTATAAACTGTGTTTGATTCTCTCTTTTTCTTAATCCACCTGCTCCACGCCCATAGTCGGTCGGCGATGGTCAGCAGGAGCAGCGGCAGCACGTACCATAGCAGCATGGTCAGTATCTTCTGCGGTACGGAGTCGGAGGGCATCTTCCCCGTTTCCAGCTGCTCCAGCGGTTTGCTGAGTTCGTATTCGTCGGGCAGCTTGTTGTGGCTCCATTTACGGATAATCTTTCCGTCCTTCAGCAGTACCAGGCCCGGATTGCTCCTGATGATGGTCTTCAGCGTTATGTCGTCAGTCTGGGCGAAGGGGTATTCTGCCCCTGTGATGTCACGCCAACGGCTGATGCCCTTGTCCCCGCTTGCTGTGAGGCAGTAGAACGCATATCCGTTGTCCTCGGCATATTCGTATATCTGGTTGATGAGGTCGCGCTGTGCGTCGTCGGCCTTCTCCAGGTGCGGAGCCACCAGCAGGAACGTATATCCGTCGTCGTCCAGTATGTCCTCCGTCAGGTCCTCGCCGTCCTCCACGCGTTCAATGAAGAACTCGGCATAGGGCGACTCCTTGCCTTCCATCATTTCCTGCCACCCCTCGCGCAGGTCGGTTCCTACGTGGTAGGGCCGGAAGTCGAACTGCGGCAGGTCGTACAGGGCATAGCCTGCAATGACCAGAATGAACAGCCCCGTGTAGTTCATGACAATCCACTGGTTGGTGCGCGATATGAATCGGACCATGTCCAGCGGCTGCCAGGTTACCACGGCGACACAGGCCAGCAGGATGAGGTTCTTCAGAAGCGTCTGCCCGTTTGTCAGCACAAGGGCATCGCCGAAGCATCCGCAGTCTGTCACGGGGTCGGCCCAGTATATCCAGACCGTCAGTCCTGTCATCACCACCATCATCGCCAGTGTGAGCCGCGACACCAGCCTTCGGTGAATGGCAAAGAGCAGGAACACGCCCAGGCAAAACTCCAGGGCTGCCAGCAGCACGGCGCCCGCAATGGTGGCGAAGTCTGGAACCAGTCCACCCAGATGCATGGCTCTGAGGTAGTCGTTCAGCTTGTACTGCGTCCCCATCGGGTCAACCGCCTTCACAAACCCTGACAGTATGAATGTCAAGGCCAGCACAAAGCGGCAGATGTTAACCAGCACTTTCCTCATCACCACTAACCTCTAACCTTTACACTCTTCCGAGAGCTTAATCACGCCAAACACGGCATAGTTGATGATGTCCATGTAGTTGGCATCTATACCCTCGCTGACCAGTGTCTGCCCCTCCAGGTTCTCAATCTCCTTGATGCGCTGTATCTTGGTCAGTATCAGGTCGGTGTAGCTGCTCACGCGCATGTCGCGCCACGCCTCGTCGTAGTCATGGTTCTTGCGCTTCATCAGTTCCAGCGCCTCGTTGGCATGCAGGTCGTAGAGTGCCATAGCTTCTTCGTTGCTGATATCGACGCTGTCCGAGAAGCCTCGGCTCAGCTGTATCAGTCCTATGATGCCGTAATTGATGAGTGCGATGAACTCAGGACGGATGCCTTCGCCCACCATCGATTCCTTCTTGATTTCCAGCGACCGTATGCGTTTGGCCTTGATGAACAGTTGGTCGGTTAGGGCCGTTGGTCTCAGAATGCGCCACGAAGCTCCGTAGTCATGCAGTTTCTTCTCGAAAAGTGCACGACATTCCTTCACGGCCTGCTCAAACTGAGTGTTAGTAAGTGTCAAGTCTTTTGCCATAACGGGTGCAAAGGTACGAAAAATTTGGTTAAGCAAGAACAAATGGAAAATATTTCTTTTTGTAGAGCGTGAAAATTTATCCAAGAAGCGAGACGGTACGAAATAAAACAGTTGTTTTTCCTTCTTTTACGGCTGCTTTTGTTTCCTGTGGAGATACTTTATCTTTGCCCCTTGCGTGTTCCAGCTTACCTGCAGCGAGTCCACGAGTCGGCGAGCCTCCGTCAGCTCCCGTTCCAGCCGCTTGCTGTACGGATCTTTCTTGATGGCTTGCTGCAGTTGCTGATGACGCACCTTGGCCACTTCCAGCAACGAGTCCGTCTGTGCCAGTTCCTGCTGAGCCCGTTGCAGCGCAGAGTCCAGAAACTCCGTACGAGCCTGGTCGCGCAGTACCTGGGCCTGCTGCATCTTCTCGCTCGTCCTGTCCTTGCAGCCCACCACTACCAGTGCCACTGCCAGCAATATCATTATCATCTTTTTCATATCAGTTGCAAAGTTACGAAAAAATCCGGACATATGCAAATTATATCGCAAAAAAACTCGCGAAAAAGCACGCTGGCGGCGAGGGGGGAGAAAGGTGCCGGATATCTGCCCGATAGGTGCCGGATATCTGCCCGATAGGTGCCGGATATCTCCTCGATAGGTGGCATGTATCTCCTCTTCCTTTTTGCGTACTGAAAAGGTTGACTGTCTGTCCTGGAAAGGTTGACACGATGTGCTGCAGTTGCTGCAGTGCTGCAGTTCGATTTCAGGGTACCCTCAGAGCAAAAATTAAGTCTATATTATATATATATTATAATATATATATATAATATAGAATTTAACTCTCACTTTTTTGATGGCCTTATTTTTAACTGCAGCACTGCAGCAACTGCAACAGCGAGGGCAGAGTTATGTCTTTTCCTGAATAAGGTTGACTCCTTTCCTGAAATAAACTTACGGCACGTGCTTTTTATCACTTTATTTTGTCTGAATGTTTGGAGAATGTGTTAATCATTTTGTGTCTCTGACTTCGTCGAAGATACTCCCGTTCGAAAAAAATCAAGAATTTTTCTTGTTTTTTGCTCACTTAATCGTATCTTTGCAGAAGTTAATAACTTAAAACATTTAGAACTATGAATATCAGTCTAAAGAAAGCAGCACTCATTGGACTCGTTGGCGTCGGAGTGCTTATCGTAATTAACCTCCTGAGTCTTGTAACTTTCTTCTTCCGTCTGCTTTTCGAGAGCTATTTCCCGTTCAACTTCCTGAACTTCTGCTCACTCGTCGGACAGTTCATCTGCGTCATCTGCTTTGCTGCACTGGGCTTCTTCCTCTATACTTTCTGGCAGAAAACACCAGAAGAATAGCATCGCGAATTATTGGGTGAAGTCAAGAAGATAAACCTGATAATGGTTATTATGGTGATTCCACTATACCTTACGACCCCAAAATGGAATTAGAGAACTACACCAAGTGTTCTTCCATCGTCGCACAGAAGGCATACCTACCGAAAACACAGAATTCTGGAAGAAAGAAAAGCAGCGACTGATTTCTGCAGCCAACAGTGGAGACGTGCTGGTCACCCCAGGCATCTCTGAATGTGAGAAGCGGATCAAGAATATGGCGTTGGAACAGAAACTGCGGTTGATTCATGTGCAAGCCGACCCCATCGGCCGATACTGGAAGCCCGAGCGCAGCCGTTTCAAGGCCTGTGCTTACGGTTCGCTGCTTGTCCTCGCGCCGTGGCCCGAGGACATGCCTGCCTTTACCAGCGACTATGAACGCTTTCATTACCTAAACCGTCTGGCAGAGGACGTTTGTGCAATTAGCCACGTTACTCATGTGGCAGTTCAGGGCTTACGCCCTTCCCACGGTGGTTAATACTTTAATCAAGAACCATAAGAAAACGGCAGCTCTCCGCAGGGAGGTGCCGAGTTGAAGGGATGAAAATGATTGTTGGTCAAACCGACTTTAAACCGTCTCCGTCTGTTGGCACTGTGTCATGTAGAACTAAAAAAATGCTGGATTGTTTTGGCGTTAGGAAAGATTTGTGTATCTTTGCAGCCGTCCATTATCAATAACACAGATAGAATATGAACAAGAACGAGAAATTTGTCATCGTCATCAATCGCGAACTGGGTAGTGGCGGACACACCATAGGTCGTCTGTTGGCTGAAAAGCTGGGCGTAAACTATCACGACAAGGCCGTCATCAGCGGCTTGGAAGAGGACTTCAACCTCACCAAAGAGGAAATCGAACGGTTGAAGGGTACCAAAAATGACTGGTGGGACATTATCTGCCGTTTCATGCAGATAGGTCCTGGCATGAGCGGAGAGCTTGGCATCACGTATAAGCCCGACGGGTCAGGAGTGCTGACGGCTGATGATATTTTTGCTGCCGAGACGGAAATCCTGAAGAACCTCGGTTCTGGGGAGTCGTGTGTCATAGCCGGACGCCTGGGGTTCCACGTGTTTCGCGAGCATCCCAACCACATGAGCATCTTCATTCAGGCCTCAATGCCTTTCCGCATAAAACGCCTCATGAGTAAACAGAACATGACAGAGGAGGAGGCCCGCACCGTCATCGAGAAGATTGACGAGATGCGTGAGACCTACGTGAAGAAGTACGCAAAGACTTCACGCTACGACACACGTAACTACGACTTGGTCATCACTGCAGACGGCAAGAAGGAGGAGGAAATTGCCGAGTACATCCTGCAGTTCCTCGAATAACGGCCCATAGGTGAGCATAAGTGCTACTTATGCTCACTCTATGCAGCTCATCAGGAAGTCCACGGCACCATTGATGCCGAAGTTGCGGACGTCCAGCGAAACGTCGTAGTTGCGGGCGTCGCTCCAGTCGCGGCCTGTGAACGTCTTTGTGTAGAGCTCTCGGCTGAAGTCGTTATCCACAATCATTACTGCCGCGTCAACCTCGCTGATGTCATACTTCTCGGCAATGCGGCGCTTCCTGCAATCCACGCTGGAGTGGACAAAGATTTTCAGCGCGTTGGGGTGGTCGGCAAAGATGTCGAAACCGCAGCGTCCGATGACCACGCACGACTCTTCCTCAGCGATGTGGCGGATGATGTCTGCCTGTGCGCGGAATAGCTCGTGGCTTGTCTTGTCCTTCTCCTGACCGTTGTATTCGGCATTTGCCATGTAGGTGCGGTAGAAGTCCGTGAAGTCGTCGCGCCACAAGGGGTTACGGAGCTCAATCTTCTCCATTGCGTCCTCGACGGTTCTCATTCGTGCGGCAACCTCATTGAGTATCTGCTTGTCCAGCACTTTCACTCCGAGCCGGCGTGCCAGCTCTGCTCCCATCTCGTGACCGCCTGTTCCGAACTGGCGGCTGATGGTAATTACAAATTTCTCCTTGCTATTCATAGTCTTAGTAATTTTGATAACAATTCCTTTCAATATGGCATAGTTACGAAGTAGCATCGCCATCTTGATGGCAAAGTTACGAAAATCTTCTGAGAAATGCAAATCTTTTTACATTTTTTACTATCATGTTTTTTTCATGCTCAGACCTCTGAAAATATTTGGTCGTTTGAGAAAAAAGATGTAACTTTGCACATCGATTATTGTATGAAGTGACGAACAGGCAACATGAAACTATATAGCGACGAGGAACTGGCCGGAATTCTTGACCAGAAGATTTTCCACCTGATCAGCGAGGCTGCCGACCGACAAGGCATGGAATGCTACGTGGTGGGCGGCTATGTCCGTGACATCTTCCTGGAACGGCCGTCGGATGACATTGACGTCGTGGTGGTCGGCAAGCCTCACCCCCTATCCCCCTCTCCAAAGGGCGAGGGGGAAAATACTGTCAGTGTGGGTATTCTCGTGGCCGAGGAGCTGAAGCGTATGCTGGGTCGCAGGGCACACCTCAGCGTGTTCCGAAACTTCGGAACGGCACAGGTCAAAATAGCCTCCCCTAATGGGGGAAGGTCGGAGCGGGTTCTTGAAGTGGAGTTCGTGGGCGCCCGCCGTGAGAGCTACAGCCACGACTCGCGGAAACCCGTCGTGGAGGACGGGACGCTGGAGGACGACCAGAACCGACGTGACTTCACCATCAATGCCATGGCCATCTGCCTGAACAAGGAGAGGTTCGGCGAACTGGTCGATCCGTTTAACGGACTGGCTGACCTGGAGGACGGCATCATTGCCACGCCGCTGGAGCCTGGCATCACCTTCTCGGACGACCCCCTGCGCATGCTGCGCTGCATCCGCTTTGCCACGCAGTTGAACTTCCAGATTGAGGACGAGACGTTTGAGGCGCTGGAGCGCATGGCCGACCGCATCAAGATTGTGAGCGCCGAGCGCATCGGTGTGGAGATGAACAAGATCATGATGGCTCCACACCCCAGCATAGGCTTCGACTACCTGCAACGCTCAGGCCTTCTGCAGATTATCCTGCCCGAACTGGCTGCCCTCGACATCGTGGAGAAGAAGAACGGACGTGCCCACAAGAATAATTTCTACCATACGCTGGAGGTACTGGAGAATGTCATTCGTAGTTTTGAGTTTAGAGTTGAGAGTGTAGAGTTTGCTTCCGCCCACCATGAACCCGTTGTCCAACGTAGTGACAGTTCTGCTGAAGAAAGCCCGAAACAGGTGGGCGGAAGCAAACTCAACACTCAGGACTCTACCCTCTGGCTCCGCTGGGCTGCCCTGCTGCATGACGTGGGAAAGACGAAGACGAAACGGTGGGACCCGGCTGTCGGCTGGACGTTCCATAACCATAACTTCGTGGGGTCGAAGATGGTGCCGCAGATATTCCGCAGGATGGCTCTGCCGCAGGATGCGAAGATGAAATACGTGCAGAAACTCGTTGACCTGCACATGCGTCCCATTGCCATAGCCGATGATGAGGTGACTGACTCGGCCGTACGTCGCCTGCTGAACGATGCGGGCGAGGACATCGACGACCTGATGACGCTCTGCGAGGCCGACATTACGAGTAAGAACGAAGTGAGGAAAAAGATTTTCCTCGAGAATTTCCGCATGGTACGTGAGAAACTGGCAGACTTGAAGCAGAAGGACTACGTCAGGCTATTACAGCCTGTGATTGACGGCAACGAAATCATGGAGATGTTCCACCTGCCGCCTTGTCGTGAAGTGGGTGTGCTGAAGCAGGCGCTGAAGGATGCCGTGCTCGACAACCGAGTGCCGAACGAGCGGGAACCGCTGATGCAGCTGCTCATGGAGAAAGCCAGGGAAATGGGGCTGGAGCAAAACGGGGAAATGATAAAGAGCTGAACGCTCGAAACAAATGAATAGAAATACTAACCTAAGAAGAAAATGAATATCGTAAATTGCAAATGGTCAAATGGTAAAGTGCTGATGGCTTTGTCATTTGTGGCTTGTCTTTTGCCATTGAGCCAGGCAGCGGCACAAATCAGAGTGAATCAGGTGGCTTTCTACCCGCAACAGGAGAAGGTGGCCGTAGTAGAGAATGTCAGTAAGAAAGTGACGCTGACTGTGAGGAATGCCGAAACGGGCAAGGTGGTCGGAAAGACACGCTTTGTGCGCACGAGCCAGTCGCCGTGGTCGAAGAAACGTCGTGCCATCGTGGATTTCAGCAGAGTGACGGCTCCAGGGCATTATGTGCTGGAGTACAAGGACTGCAAGATGCCGATTGAAATCAGGGAACATGCGCTGACGGGCCTGGCAGCAGGTGCCATCAAGTCGTTCTTCCTGAACCGTTCAGGCATGGCTATTGACGCAAAGTATGCCGGACAGTGGGCACGCCCGCTGGGACATCCTGACACGCAGGTGATGATTCACCCCTCGGCAGCTTCGCCAGGACGTCCTGCAGGGACGATTATCTCATCGCCCTATGGATGGTATGATGCAGGTGACTATAATAAGTATATTGTGAACTCTGCCTACTCCGTGAGTCTGATGCTTTTTGCTTACGAGCAGAACAAGGCGTACTTCGATGCCTTGAAGGTAAGCATTCCTGAAGAAGGCAATCAGACTGCCGACCTGTTGGATGAGCTGATGTATAACCTGAAATGGATGCTGACCATGCAGGATCCGTACGACGGTGGCGTCTATCATAAGCTGACCACGCCAAACTTCGAGGGAATGGTGATGCCGACGGATTGCCACCAGCAGCGCTATGTGGTACAAAAAAGTGTGACGGCCAGCTACGACTTCGCAGCGGTCATGGCACAGGCAGCACGCATCTATAAAGGTAACAAGGACTATCCCTGCTTCTCCGAGCAGGCAAGTCGTGCGGCACTGGCTGCCTACCACTGGGCTGAACAGCACCCAAGGGCTTTCTACAACCAGCGTGAGCTGAGCAAGAACTTCCAGCCTGCCGTGTCCACTGGAGAGTATGGCGACGGACATGCCGGCGATGAGCGCTATTGGGCTGCTACCGAACTGTTCCTGATGACGGAGGATCCGCTGTTCCGTGAGGTGGCAGTGCAGATGCAACCCCAGGAGTTCCGTGTGCCGTCATGGGGTGGGGTGGCCTCGTTGGGAAGTTTCTCCTGGCTGTCGTGCCCAGAGGACGAACTTGGACAGAAGAACCGCGAGTTGCTGATAGCCTACTGCGACGGACAGCTGGCAACCATGGCGACCAGCGGCTTCCAGACACCGTCAGGCAATAAGCCCACTGACTTTGCCTGGGGCTGTCTGGCAGAGACTTTCTGTGTGAACGGCATGGTACAGCTATATGCCTACCGCCTGACGGGAGATGCCAAGTATCTGAAGGCAGCCCAGCAGAACATGGACTATATCTTGGGCCGTAATGCCACGGGTTACTGCTATGTGACTGGCTTTGGCACGAAGAGTCCGATGCATCCGCACCACCGTCTCTCGACGGCTGACGGTGTCGAGGCTCCGCTGCCAGGCATGCTGGTGGGCGGACCGAATCCAGGTCAGCAGGACAGCCATGAGATAGGAGTTGACTATGCGTCGAAAGAACCCGATGAGTCGTATGCCGACGTCATGCCATCGTATGCATCGAACGAGATAGCCATCAATTGGAACGCTGCGCTTGTAGCACTGGTCGGATGGCTGGATGGGGAGATGAATAAGTGAAGGAAAGATAACTTTGGACGAATTGGAGGTAAATGTTAATAATATGGATATAAAGAATGTATATTTAGCTGACGAGCATCGGTATGACCTTGCAGATCAGCTGTTTGTGCGCTGCGGACGCAGTGGTGTGATGTTGCCGAAGGTCAGCTTGGGCTTCTGGCATAACTTTGGGAGTGTTGACCCCTATGAGCGTAGTCGTGCTATTACGCATTTCGCTTTCGACCACGGTATTACCCACTTTGACCTGGCCAATAACTACGGCCCTGTGTATGGCTCTGCCGAGGAAACCATGGGACGGCTGATGGACGACGACTTCCGTCCCTATCGTGATGAGCTGTTCATTTCGACGAAGGCTGGTTACGACATGTGGCCTGGTCCCTATGGCGACCACGGCTCCAGGAAGTACCTGATGGCCAGCCTGGACCAGAGTCTGAAGCGCATGCATCTGGATTATGTGGATTTGTTCTATAGCCACCGCTTCGACCCTGAAACACCAGTAGAGGAGACGTTGCAGGCGCTGGTCGATATTGTCCGTGCAGGCAAGGCGCTCTATGTGGGTATCAGCAATTGGCCCTTGGAACCCCTGAAGCAGGCCGACAAGTATCTGCGAGAGCGTGACGTGCCGCTGCTCATCTATCAGGGAAAGCTGAACCGACTGGACCGTGAACCTATGGACGAGGGTATTCTGTCGTATTGCCATGAACACGGCATCGGGTTTATTGCCTTCTCGCCCTTGGCACAGGGACTGCTGACCAACCGCTATCTGGAAGGCATTCCTGCCGACTCGCGTATGGCGAAGGGGAAATTCCTGAAGTCGGACCGTCTGACACCTGAAATGATGGACTACCTGCAGGGGCTGATGGCTGAGGCTGAAGCAGAAGGGCGCACCATCGCAGAAAACGCCCTGCGCTGGATATTGCAGCAACAGGGCGTTACGTCTGTTCTTGTCGGAGCCAGTTCCGTGGAGCAGCTGAAGACGAACCTGATGGTGATTTCAAGACGTTCTTAAGAGGTTCTGGAGGTCATGGTTTCTACTATGAATCCCTAAGACTGTCAGTCGTCGAGGCCTTGCGCAGTTTGCGCAGGGCTTTGTCGCGTATTTGACGGACTCGCTCACGCTTCAGGTCCAATGACCGGCCTGCATCGGCCATTGTCATTTGGGTGGTTCCAATACCGTAAAGGCGGATAATGACTGCTCGCTCGCGTTCGTCGAGAATGTCAATGGCATTCAGCATCTCTTCCGACAGTGATGCCTGTTCCATGGTGACGTCGGCCTGCACAGCATCCTTGTTCTCAATGACGTTGAGCAGTGTGAAGTTGTTTTTGGAACCAATGGGCAACGACTCGTCTGTGCTGTAAAGCTTGCCGTGTTCCTGTCCCGTCATCCGTGTCCCTTGTTCCATGAACCGCTCTATGCTCTCACGGATATAGGGTGCTGCAAAGGTTACGAAACGCTTGTGGGCCTGGTCCTTTTTGCCGGCTTCCTGTACTTTGTATTTCTGGGCGGCCTTCAGCAGTCCGATGTTACCTTCGCTGATGAGGTCGTCGGCTGTGAAATCAGCATTGGCATATTGGTGGGCAATGGTAACCACGTAACGTAGGTTGGCAGTAGCCAGTTTGTCGGCAGCACGGCGGTCGCCTTGTTGAATGCGTAAGGCCAGTTCCTGTTCCTCTGCATCAGACAGGAGCGGTGTTTCGCTGATTTCGTCTAAATAACGCTGTATGGCATCACGGCCTGGTTGGAGTCTTTTCTTGTTAATCATAAGCCTTTTGTGTTTTGTTTGGTGCAAAAGTAATGAAAGTTTTGCATAATTGTAGAAACAACAGACTAATTTTTGTTAAATCTCTCTTATATAGTATATATGTATAAGGTATTTTTAGTAATTTTGCAAATTGAAAACCAAATAAAGGTTTTGGAGTTTTCAAGATAAGTTAAGAAGATTATTCGAATAATAATAGTAAAAGTATGAAAAAGAAACAAATGTTACTTATTGCGGCAGCTGCCGCAATGATGATGTCGTGTGGAGGCGGTGGCCGTCCTACTTTTGGCGACAATGAGTATCCTGTAGTGGCTGTCGGTACGTCGAGTGCAGACATGCAGACGTCTTATCCTGCAACCATCAAGGGTGTACAGGATGTGGAAATACGTCCGAAAGTACAGGGTTTTTTGGTTCAAATTAATGTGAAGGAAGGTCAGATGGTCAGTGCTGGCCAGACGTTGTTCGTGATTGACAATGCAACCTACCAGGCACAGGTGCGTCAGGCACAGGCTGCCGTGAATGCTGCCCAGCAGCAGGTGAACACGGCCAAGCTGACATACGAGAATTCCCAGAAACTGCATGAGAACCACGTGATTGGTGACTATGAGCTGCAGACTTCAAAAAATACCTACGAGTCGGCACAGGCTCAGTTGTCGCAGGCACAGGCCTCGCTGGCCTCGGCAAAGGAAACGCTTAGCTTCTGCTATGTCAAGAGTCCGGCTGCTGGTGTGGTGGGCACCCTTCCGTTTAAGAGAGGGGCGTTGGTAAGTGCGTCGAATGCGCTGACCACGGTGTCAAACATCTCGTCGATGGAAGTCTATTTCTCGATGACCGAGAAGGACGTGCTGGCCATGCAGCGTGGTGGCAATGACCTGAGTGCCATACCAGCCGTGAAGCTGCAGCTGTCAGACGGTACGATATACGACCAGGAAGGAAAGGTGACGAAAATGAGTGGTGTCATTGATGCTGCCACGGGTACCGTTCAGTTGATAGCCGTGTTCCCCAACCCCCAGAAACTGCTGAAGAGCGGAGCCTCGGGTAATATTGTCATTCCGCGTGTCAACAGCAATGCCATCATTATTCCGCAGGCCTGTGTCAGCGAGGTGCAGAACAAAAAGTTTGTCTATACCTTAGGTAAGGACAACAAGGTGGTTTATACCGAGATTAAGGTAGATGCTCAGAACGATGGTAATAACTACATAGTGACTGACGGTCTGAAACCAGGTGACAAGTATGTGACCAACGGCATTACCAAACTAAACGACGGTATGGAGATTGTGCCCATTACGCCTGAACGCTATCAGCAGAAGATTGACGAGCAGGCCAAGGCCATGTCGGCTGGTGACATTGTCGGAGCCATGCAGAAATAATCCCCCTCAATCCCCCATTTTGGGGGATGAACAACAAAACTACAACAGACCCGTGCCCCTGCAAGGTCTTCCCCCGAATGGGGGATAAGAGGGGGGGCTCAATATATGACTTTTACAACATTTATCAAACGCCCGGTACTCTCGACGGTGATAAGTATTCTTATCGTCATTCTGGGCTTCATCGGACTGGCCTCGCTGCCTATTGAGCAGTATCCGGACATTGCACCTCCCACGGTGGTCGTCTATACCAGTTATCCAGGTGCCGATGCAGAGACCGTGAAGAATTCGGTCATTACGCCGTTGGAAGAGAGCATCAACGGCGTGGAAGGAATGGACTATATCAGTTCGACGGCATCGTCCGGTTCGGCTCAGCTCAGCATCTTGTTCCGTCAGGGCATGAATCCCGACATGTGTGCCGTAAACGTGCAGAACCGTGTTCAGCAAGCGCAGGCGCTGTTGCCTGCCGAGGTGACACGTATCGGCGTGACGGTGATGAAGCGTCAGACGTCGCAGGTGCTGATGTTCACGCTGACTTCTGACGGCCGTTATGACGATGAGTTCCTGACCAACTATAACAACATTAATATTATTCCGGCCATTAAGCGTATTCAGGGTGTAGGTGACGTGCAGAGCCCTGGTCTGAAGACATACGCCATGCGTATTTGGCTGAAGCCCGACGTGATGAAGCAGCACAACCTGATGCCGAGTGACATTAGCGGCGTGCTGGCAGAGCAGAATATTGAGGCTGCACCAGGTACGTTTGGTGAGCAATCGCCAGTAGCCTATGAGTATGCCATGCGCTACACCGGTCGTCTGAAGACGGCAGAGGAGTTTGGCAACATCATCATTCAGAGCAACGCAGACGGTTCGACGCTGAAGCTGAAGGACGTGGCCAAGATTGAGCTGGGCGGTCAGCAATATTCTGTCTCGATGAAGAACAACAACATCCCGTCAGTGATGGGTATGGTGCAGCAGATTGCCGGTTCTAACGCCAACGAGATAGCCAAACAGGTGAAAGCCGAGTTGGAAGATCAGGCTAAGCTCTTCCCGCCGGGCATGACCTATAAGATTAACTATGACGTTACGGAGTTTCTCTATGCCTCTATCGAGGAAGTGGTGTTCACACTGGTGTTCACGCTTATTTTGGTGTTCATCGTGATTTACATCTTCCTGCAGGACTGGCGTTCCACGTTGATTCCGCTGATAGCTGTGCCCGTGTCACTCATAGGTACGTTCTTCTTCCTTTCCGTCTTCGGCTTCTCTATTAACCTGTTGACGCTGTCGGCTCTGCTGTTGGCCATTGCCATTGTGGTTGATGATGCCATTGTGGTGGTTGAGGCTGTGCATGCCAAGTTGGATATGGGTTATAAGAGTACGCTGACAGCATCGATTGACGCCATGAACGAAATTTCGGGTGCTATTATCTCTATTACCTTGGTGATGGCATCGGTGTTCGTGCCAGTATCGTTCATCGGAGGTACGTCAGGTACGTTCTACCGTGAATTCGGTGTGACGATGGCTGTCAGCATCTTCATCTCGGCTCTGAACGCCTTGACACTGTCGCCTGCCTTGTGTGCCATCTTCCTGAAACCTCACGACGAGAACGGCCATGAGCGCAAGATGTCGATGGTTGACCGTTTCCATACGTCATTTAACACTGCCTACGACAAAGTGTTAGGAAAATACAAGAGCAGGATTGAGAAACTGGTGCACAAGCCCCTTGCCATTGTGCTGACGGTGGTTGTGGGCATCGTTGTGCTGGTGGCTACCATGTTTACCTCCAAGACAGGACTGGTGCCTGACGAGGATACGGGAACGCTGTTCTGTACCATTTCCATGCCGCCTGCTACTTCGGTAGATCGCACAAAGCAGGTCATCAGTCAGGTAGACAGCATTCTCGGTGCCGACCCGGCCATTCAGAGCCGTGAGCAGATTCAGGGTTACAACTTCATTGCCGGTGCCGGTTCCGACCAGGCTACGTTCATTATCAAGCTCAAACCCTTCTCCGAGCGTCAGAAAGGCTTTTGGTGGAAGGTCAGCGGACTGTGGCAAGGTGACGGCATTTACCGTTTCTTCCTGAACCCCTATGAGTCAACGGGAGTGCTGGCACAGATATACTTGAAGACCGCGCACATCAAGGATGCCCAGATACTTGCCTTCGCACCGCCTATGATTCCCGGTTTCTCTGCCAATAGTGGTGTGTCCATCGTGATGCAGGACCGTACTGGTGGTTCGCTGAACAAATTCTTCGGCGTTGTGAAGGATTATCTTGCAGAGCTGAACAAGCGTCCGGAATTCCAGACGGCTCAGACATCGTATAACCCGAACTATCCGCAGTACATGCTGTATGTCGACGTGGCCAAGTGTAAGCAGTCGGGCATCTCACCTTCCATCGTACTCAGCACCCTTCAGGGCTATTATGGTGGACTTTATGCCTCAAACTTCAATGCCTTCGGTAAACTCTATCGTGTCATGATACAGGCATCGCCCGAAACCCGTATGACCCCCGAGTCGCTGAAGAGCATCTATGTACGCACCCCCGCAGGCATGTCGCCCGTTCAGGAGTTCTGCCGCATGGAACGCGTCTATGGTCCGTCGAACATTAACCGCTTCAACCTGTTTACTTCTATTAACGTAACGGCAACGGTAGCCGACGGTTACTCAACCGGTGACGCCATCAAAGCCGCACAGGAAGTGGCCGACGAGATACTGCCGACGGGTTACAGCTACGACTATCAGGGTCTGACGCGTGAGGAGGCTAAGGCCTCTAACACCACGGCACTCATCTTCGTGCTGTGCTTCATCTTCATCTACCTCATTCTGTCAGCCCAGTATGAGTCATACATTCTGCCGTTGGCCGTTGTCCTTTCCGTACCGTTCGGACTGGCAGGCTGTTACCTCTTCACCATGATGTTTGGCCATGCCAACGACATCTACATGCAGATTTCACTCATCATGCTGATTGGTCTGCTGGCTAAGAATGCCATTCTGATTGTGCAGTTTGCCCTCGAGCGCCGTGAAACGGGTATGGCCATCTCGTGGTCAGCCGTGCTGGGTGCTGCAGCCCGTCTGCGTCCTATTCTGATGACTTCGTTAGCCATGGTCATTGGTCTGCTGCCCATGATGTTTGCCTCGGGTGTAGGTAAGAATGGTAACCAGACACTGGGTGCTGCTGCCGTAGGCGGTATGTTGGTTGGTACGCTGCTGCAGATCTTCGTCGTTCCTACCTTGTTTGTAATCTTCCAGAGCTTGCAGGAGAAGTTCCGTCCGATGAAGTTCGAGGATGACGACAATGAGGATGTAACGACAGAGCTGACACAGTATGCACATCGTCCTGTTGACTATGTTCCTGAGAATTAAAAAATTTAAGAATCTGAAAAATGTAAGAATTATGAAGCGAAGATATTTTTTATTTTTTAATTGTTTAAATTTTTTAATTGCAGCGTTACTGTTCACAGGTTGTGGACTATATAATAAGTACGAGCGTCCCGAGGTTGATGCGCAGGGACTGATACGTGATGCCATTAGCGATATCGACACGCTGGCTGTGCAGGATACTGCTTCCTTCGGCAACCTGCCCTGGCGCGAGGTATTCACTGACCCGGTGTTGCAGACGCTCATTGAGCAGGGACTGGAGAAAAATGCCGATTTGCAGAACGCAGCCCTCAACGTGCAGATGTATGAGGCGATGCTGAAAGCTGCTAAGCTGGCTTTCTTGCCAGCCATACAGTTCGGATCGGCAAGTGGTTCCATCTCTACCCTCTATACGGATCCGTCGGTAACTACGAAGGCCTATTCTCTGCCGATTACGGCTAGTTGGACGTTGGATCTCTTTGGTAATGTCCTTTCACAGAAGCGTTCTACGCAGATGAAGATGCTTGGCATGAAGGACTACCAGATGGCCGTCCGTGCCCAGGTTATCAGTGGCATCGCCAACAGCTACTATACGCTGCTCATGCTCGACAAGCAGGTAGAGATTGTTGACGAGATGAGCCGTATGTCGAAGGAGACATGGGAGATGATGAAACTGCAGCATCAGTTAGGTCGTGTACGTTCTACGGGTGTGCAGAGTGCCGAAGCTGCCTATCTCAGCATGCAGACACGTGCCAACGACTTTAAACGTCAGATACGTGCAACGGAGAATGCCCTCTCACTGCTCATCGGTCAGGCTGGTCAGCAGATTCCCCGCACCACACTGGAGGCTCAGTCATTGCCTTCCGAGTTTGCTACGGGTGTCGGCATACAGCTGCTTGCAAACCGTCCTGACGTGCACAATGCTGAGATGCAGTTGGCTGCTTGTTTCCACGACGTGCAGACTGCCCGCTCGCAGTTCTATCCCACTATTAGCATTGGTGCTACGGGTGCGTTTACCAACAGCAATGGAGCGGTTAATCCAGGTAAGTGGTTGCTTAATCTCTTTGGAAACCTGACGCAGCCCATCTTCATGCGTGGTGCACTAACGGCAAACTTAAAGGTGAACCAGCTCAAGTATGAGCAGGCCTTCAATACTTGGCAGAAGAGCATCCTCTCGGCAGGCAACGAGGTATCGAACGCCCTTGTCAACTACAATGCCTACGATGCAAACAGCAAGATTGAGGCCGAGCGCATCAAGGTTCTCGCCAAGAGCGTGGAGGACACGAAAGCCCTCTACAGTAGCAGTGGCTCCAGTTATTTGGAGGTGCTTACGGCAGAGCAGAACTTGCTGAATGCTCAGCTCAACAAGATCTCTAATGACTTCAACAAGATGCAGGCTGTTGTCAGTCTATACACGGCACTTGGTGGAGGTGGTAAATAACAGGCTTTTGGCCGTTGGCTTTTAGCAGTTAGCTCTGAGCCAATAGCCAATAGCTAATAGCTAACAGCAAAAATATATAATATGGCAAGCGAAATAAGTCCCAAAGCCGAGATTGACCCCAGAGCGAAAATCGGCGACAACTGTAAGATATTCCCCTTCGTCTATATTGAGGGTGACGTGGAAATTGGTGATGGCTGCATCATCTTCCCCTTCGTGAGCATCCTGAATGGCACTCGCATGGGCAAGAAGAACAAGATTCATCAGGGGGCAGTCATCGGTGCCCTGCCGCAGGACTTCGAGTTCCGTGGCGAGAAGTCGGAGTGTATCATTGGCGATAACAACATCATCCGTGAGAATGTGGTCATCAACCGCGCCACGCATACTGGTGGCCAGACGGTCATCGGCAATGACAATGTGCTGATGGAAGGTGCTCATATCTCCCATGACACGAAGGTTGGCAACGGCTGTGTCTTCGGCTACGGCACAAAGATTGCCGGCGACTGCGTGATTGATGATTTCGCCGTGTTCTCTTCTAGCGTCATTGCTAATGCCAAGACACGTGTTGGTCGAGGCACAATGATACAGGCAGGTTGTACCTTCTCAAAGGATGTCCCGCCTTACATCATCTGCACCAAACGAGCAGAGTTTGGTGGTGTCAATACCTTTGTCGGACGTCAGCATGGCACTGACGAGAAAGTGCTCAAGCATATTGCTAATGCCTATCGTCTTGTGTTCCGCAGCAATACCTCACTTTTCGATGCACTTAACCAGATCAAGGAACAGGTGCCTGATAGTCCCGAGATACGTAACTTGCTCGACTTCATGGGAGAGACGAAACTCGGACTCATCGGAAAGAAAGTCAATGGGTAACGGTAAAACCTAATGAAAAAGCCTCCATGCGGAGGCTTTTTTCATTCCCTATAAGGCATGTTGATAGTGGGACACGGCTGAATGTGCTCCTCCAGGAGCGGTGGTTCGTAGCTGCCGCGCGTAATGTTGCCTGTGGTGTTGAAGAGGATGAGCTTCGGACCAGGAACCAGCGGTGCATACTGCATGACGTGGCGGGTGCGCTGTCGCTGTTGCTCAGTGAACTCACTGTTGTGACAGTAGGAATAGTCCATGACGTTCTTGGCAATGAAATCCTCCAGCGTCTTGCAATCCTTGCGACGTGCCAGGTCATCAATGCTGAAAGTCTTAACTCCGGCTGCCACCTGTTGTTCTATATAAGCCTGGATGTATGTAGTGTAATTCTTGTAATCGCTAACGGGCGTGTCATCGCAGGCATCGTCCATTTCACATTCAACGGCAGAGAACGTGTGCAGCAGTCCCAGGTAGTGCCCCAACTCATGGGCAACCGTGGAGACGATGTAGTTGGGATTGACGGTGTTTTTCTCCTGCCATTCGTAGATGTATTCATTGTTGATGACACACCCCCAGGGTGCGGCAGTGTAGGCATAGTCATTGGCGGCATTGGTGGCCTGTAGGCTGTCCAGCGGATGGTCCAGGGGAACCACGGGCAGGTTGGAGATGCCCATCGCAAACTGGTCTTCGCTGTCCTGCTTGAAACGGAATATATAGACGTTGATGTATTTCTTCATGTTTTGGGCGAACTTGGCATACTGGCGGTTGTCCGTGTTCTTGCTGGAAAGGAACTCATGAGGGCTGTACTCGTCAAATGTCACTTCATGGCGCACTATGCCGGGCTCTTCCAGTTCCTCGCCTTTGTCATTGTATTTTGCCAGTTCAAACACGATGTCCATCCCGTTGTTGGCATACAGTTTGTTGACTTCGGTCAGTATTTTCTCCATGTGCCCTTTTTTTATATACTGCTGTTCGTCAGTCTTGTCCTTGTAAAGAATGTGGAACACGACGGGCAGGTGATACTCATAGCTGTCCAGACTGCCGGAGAAGGCTGGCTGCGACACACGGATGGTACGCATCTGGCTGCCCTGTGTAATGGTGATTGTCCCCTGTCGCGCTTCTTTCGTCAGGTTCGGACTCACCCAGATGGGCAGTTCCATATCGCCCTCTCCGCTTTTCTTGATGGGGGCACACCAATACACATCGCTTTTGGCTCCCCATTTACCGTTGGCACGTACCTGTACGGTCTGTAGCCGTACGTTGCTGTCCCATGTAAACGATTCGCTGCCAACTGACAGCTCTTTCGTGGCATCGTCGCTCTTTGAACAACCGAAAAAAGTAAGCCAACAACCAATTGCCAATATCCAAGTAATTTGTTTCATGCCGCGAAGATACGAACTTTTTTTATGTTCTCCAATAATTCTCTGTTAAAATAAGCAAGCATTCACGCGCGTACCATATATTTATATATAATTGTTGAAATCTTAATTATTTTTGGAAAGTAAGGTGTATAATCATCCAAAGTCAATGTTTTTAACACCAAAAAGGGTGTCAAAAGGGGCGTAATTTGGCTTTTTAATACTCTTTTTGTTAATTTTTTAAGGTAAAATGAATCTTTTTTTTGTTTTTATTTGTTAATTCCAAAACTTATGCTACCTTTGCAAATTATATGAAGTCCGAAGACTGTTTCTACGGTCAAAAGAGTTACATTAAATAGTGAGACTCCAATGGGTTGACAATCTGAGCGACAAAATACATATTTTAATTTAAATAACTAACTAGAGAGAATTTATGAAAAAAAGATTAACGATGTTTTTCGCCGCGCTGTTCCTGAGTGTAGGAATGGCCATGGCACAAACTACTGTTAAGGGTACAGTGCTCTCACAGGACGACGGTCTGCCTATCATTGGCGCCGCTGTTCAGGTAGTTGGCACCAAGACCGGTTTGCTGACAGACATGGACGGACAGTTCACGATCACGTTGCCAGCCGGCAAAACCCAGTTGCAAATCTCCTATCTTGGCATGGAGTCTCAGACAGTAACCGCCAAGAATGGTATGCGCGTGTTCCTGAAGAGTGATGCTCGCTCGGTTGACGAGGTGCTTGTCGTTGCATACGGCACACAGAAGAAATCATCATTCACGGGTTCTGCGTCAACAGTTAAATCAGAAAAGCTTGAAAAGCTTCAAGTGTCCAACTTGAGTAATGCCTTGTCAGGCCAAGTGGCTGGTGTTCAGTCATTCTCGGGAAGCGGTACTCCTGGCTCGGGTTCTTCAATTCTGATTCGTGGTATTGGTTCTATTTCAGCTTCTACATCTCCTCTGATTGTTGTCGATGGTGTACCTTATGAGGGTAGCTTGAACTCCATTCCTGCACAGGATGTTGAGTCAATGACGGTACTGAAGGATGCTGCTGCTAACTCTATGTATGGTGCCCGTGGTTCTAATGGTGTCATCCTGATTACGACAAAGGCTGCCCAGCGCGGTCGTGCTAAGATTAATTTCGAGGCTCGTTGGGGTTTCAATACCCGTTCCGTTGGCAACTATGATATTGTAAGAGATGCAGGTGAGTACTACGAGATGATGTGGGAAGCCCTCCGCAATAGTAAGGTTGAAGAGTTGGGTATGCCTGGCGCAAATCTCTATGCTTCACAGAATCTTATTGATATTTTGAAGTATAACAAGTTCAGTGGTATTGCAGATACTGAGATCATTGATCCGATGACAGGTAAGTTGAATCCTAATGCAAAAACCTACAAGTGGAATGATGACTGGACCAAGGATCCGTTCAGAAATGGCTTCCGCCAGGAATATAATGCAAATGTAAGCGGTGGCTCTGAGACTACAAAAGCCTATCTCTCACTGGGTTATCTTGGTGATGAGGGTTATATGGCAGGTTCGGACTTCAAACGCTATTCTGCACGTCTGAAGATTGATCAGCAGGTAGGTAAAACGGTTCGTATTGGTGCCAATATGTTCTATTCGAACACGGTTCAGAAGCAGTTTGGTGATACAGGATCAAACTTCTCTAACATCTTTATGTTCTCGCAGAACATTGCACCTATTTATTCTATATATATGTATGACGACGCAGGTAAACCCATCCTCGACGATGCCGGCAACCATCGCTACGACTTTGGTGTTGAGCGCAACCGTCCCTATGCAGGTACCGGCGGTGGTTCTAACCCGCTGGCTGTAGCCTTGGAGAATGAAAATATCTATACCCGCGATAATCTAAGCACACGTGGCTACTTTGAGTGGACTTTCTTGAAAGACTTCAAGTTCACTGTAAATATGGCATATGACCTCTTTAATATCCATTCTTCAGAGTTCCAAACTCCCATTGGTGGTGATGCCCTTAACGTTGGAGGCCGTGGTGAAAAGTCGGCTCAGCGTTATTATGCATTGAATATCAACCAGTTGTTGGATTGGAATCATACTTTTGGTGATCATGGTGTTCATATCCTTCTTGGTCATGAGACCAAGAATGACCATTCAAAGTATCTATATGGTCACATGACGAACTTTGCTGATCCTAACAATCATGACTTCTCAAACTCAACTTTGTATCAGGACCTGACCAGCTACTCTACTGAGTATGCATTGGAAGGTTACTTTGCTAAGGGAGAGTACAATTACTTGGATCGTTACTACTTCACTGCTAGTATTCGTCGTGACGGAAGTTCACGTTTCCATCAGGACAATCGCTGGGGTACATTCTGGGCTATCGGTGGTGCATGGCGCATCAATGAGGAGCCGTTCATGAAGGATGTGAAGTGGTTGGATAATCTGAAGCTGAAAGCCAGCTATGGTACTCAGGGTAATGACAACGCTGGCTATGTACACAACTACTCTGACCTCTATTCGGTTGACCGCGTATCCGGAAATGCTGCGCTGACAAAAGTCCTTCGTGGTAATAAGGAACTGACATGGGAGAAGAGCCGTAATTTCAACCTTGGTATTGAGAGTACATTCTGGGGTCGTTTGAACTTCAGTTTTGACTTCTTTATTAAGGAAACGCTCGATATGCTCTATTTCAGCCCGATGGCTCCGTCTGAAGGTTCTCCGAATGGTATCTATCGTAACGAGATGGACATGAAGAATACTGGTTTCGAAATTGAGATTGGAGGTGACATTATCAAGACCAAGGATGTTATTTGGAATGCTTCTTTGAACCTGACTCACTACAAGAACGAACTGACTCGTCTGCCGGTTTCCAAACCTGCTTCATTGTATCCTAACGGCTACAACACGGGTACATTCTGGAGACGTTTGGGTGGCTCAATCTATGATTACTACTATTATGAGTATGCTGGTGTTGATCCTACTAATGGTCTGCCTCAGTATAACCACTATACCTACAAGACTGACGAGACTACTGGTGAAATACTCCGCGATTCCAACGGCGATGAAATAGTTGAGAGTGTAGAACTCGTAAACTCTATTACGGAGGCAACTCAGCGTCGCATTGGTAAGTCTGCCTTCCCTGACCTGACAGGTGGTTTCAGCACCAGCGTACAGGCTTTTGGATTCGACTTGTCAGTTCAGACAGCTTTCTCTCTGGGTGGCTATGTATTTGACTCATTCTACTCATCTTTGATGGGTGCTGGTGGTTCAAGCGGTGACAACTTCCATAAGGATTTGTTTAACCGTTGGACAGCAGCTAACACAAACACTAATATCCCACGTCTGTTTATGGACGGACAGAATGAGGGTATCAGTGGCAACTCTGATTTCTACCTGACTAACGCTTCCTACCTTACCGTTCGTAATATCACGCTCGGCTATAGCTTGCCTAAGTCGTTGGTTAACAAATGGGGTATTGATGGTATTCGCGTGTCTCTGATTGCTGACAATGTATTGAATCTCACCAAGCGTAAGGGTCTTGCTCCTAGCCAGGCATACGATGGTTCTACCGGTTATATTTACTCTCCGATGAGCTCATATTCTATTGGCCTGAACCTGTCATTCTAATCATCAACAATTTAAAAGTATAATAATATGAAAGTATTGAAATATTTTTTAGGAAGTATGCTTGCACTGATGATGTTCAATTCGTGCAGCAAGGACTTTCTGAATACTGAATATACAAGCTATTTGGGCGAGGAAGAAGCGGCTTCGGCTGCCGGTCAGAATCCTGACGTTTTCCTGAATGGTGCATGGTCTTGGATGGTCCGTTACGAAGGACGTCATGACTCTTACGGCATCTTCACTATCTTTATGGATACGCAAGTCATGGGTGAGGATATTGCTTTCTCTACCTCCAGCTGGTACAACTTCGACTATCAGCTCGACTATCGTGAAGAGCCTTATGTTCGTACAAGTTCATTCTGGTCAACCCTTTATACACTGGTTGCCAAGGCTAACGAAATTATCAGTCTATATCCTAATGGTGCTGAGACGGTAACCGAGAAGGGACTTCTGGGTCAGGCTTATGCTTTCCGTGGAATGTCCTATTACTATCTGATTCAGATTTATCAAGACTATCTGAATGAAGACGGAACTATCAATAATGAAGCTCCTGGTGTGCCCATTATTTTTAATGCTGCTGATGGAAAGTCTGCAGAAGAGATGGAAGAAGCTAAAGGTCGTAACACTGTAGGTGAAGTGCTGGCTGTCTGCCAGTCTGACTTGGAAAAGGCTGTTGAGTTGTTGTCTGCTGGTTATGAGCGTCCCAGCAAAAACTATATTGACGTAAGTGTTGCACGCGGTCTGCTGGCTCGCTATTATCTGTTGACTCAGCAGTGGCAGAAGGCTGCCGAGACTGCCAATGCTGCTCGTCAGGGTTATAAGCTGATGGACAATGCTCGTCTTCATAGCGGATTTAATGACATCAATGACGCAGAGTGGATGTGGGGATTTGAGCACACTACAGAGACAACTACTAGCTATGCTTCGCTGTTCTCTCACTTGAGCACCACAGGTACAGGTTATGGATCTTCATATCCTTTCCTTATCGATGCTAAGTTATATAGCCAAATTCCCGAGTCTGATTATCGTAAGACATTGTGGAATGGTCCTGCCGGTGATCCTTCACAGAGCTCTGCAGGTGCAAAGAAACCCTATGCAAACCTGAAGTTCACGGGTAGAGCTAATTGGTTGGGTGACTATATGTACATGCGTGCAGCTGAGATGTATCTGATTGAGGCTGAGGCATACGCTCACCTGAACAACAATGCCAAGGCTTCTGAGGTTTTGGGTGAGTTCATGAAAAACCGTCAACCCGGCTGGAGCAAGGCTATTGTTAATGTAGAAGACGTTTATCTGCAGCGTCGTATTGAACTGTGGGGTGAAGGTTTTACATTCTTCGACTTGAAACGTCTGAACAAGGGTATTGACCGTAACTATGATGGTAGCAACCATAATTACAAACTGACATACCCTGCTCATGATGTAGTTTGGACTTTCCAAATCCCGCGAGCCGAGATGCAAGAGAATACTCATATTGACAGAAGTGAGCAGAATCCATAATTTAAACAATAGGAGAATATACTTATGAAGAATATATTTAAGTTTATCATTCCGTGCATGGCCTTGGCTTTAAGCTTCACTAGCTGTAACGAAACCATGGACGAAAAAGCTGTGATTGATGCACAGCATGAGAGTGCATTCAGCACTCCGACTGTTACCATTACATCGGCTACAGCACCTGCTTACAATTGTTTAACTGTTAATGTGTCAGTTGCTGATCCCAACAATGTTGCAGAACAGGGTATCCAGTTCTCTGAGACCAACAGTTTTACGATGGATGACTGTATTCCTAATGAGACAGTAGATGCAAGTTTCTCAATAGATGTCAAAGACCTTGAAGAGGTAAGTACATACTATGTACGCGCCTATGCAGTAGGAAAAAATGGCAAGGTTGTCTATACTGAAACACAATCTGTTACAACTCCTGAAGCTCCTCCTGTTCCACTTGAAGGAACCTATACCGCCTCAGAATATAGTATCCAAGAGACAGGTATTGTCCTTGAAGGTACCTATAAAGTTTCAGTTGCTTTTGACGAAGGTAGTACTGAAATCGTAAACATCACCAATATCTGGGATGCCGGCACCACAGTCAAGGGCCTCTATGATGCGGAGACAAATACGATTATGGTTCCATCTCAGCAGCTGATTTACACCGATCCGACTTATGGACCATTATGGCTGATGGGATTGACAGACGACCTGACAAGCTTTGCTTCTGCCGTGACCTTCACCTTCAAGCCTCGTGGAGGTGCCATGAAGTCAAGCTATTGGGCTTGCCTGATTACCACAGGCGCTTATGCTGGTTATACATATAACTATGAGTCATATTTGGAAATGCAACATGAGTAACAGAGTCAAGCAGTTTTTTATCTGCTGCATCTGCTTTCTAACAGCTAATACATCTCTCGCCGGTGACCGCACCGAGCGAGAGATGCTTTCTATTGCTGAGAGACAGTTGATTCACTTGTCTGGAGTTCGTAGGGCTAATGCTCAAGTGACAATAGAGAAATTGGTTGACGAGCGTGCATACTGTATCTATGGCGCCGCACAGGGTGGCTTTGTCGTGGTTAGCCGTAATGACAACAGGATGCCTGTTTTGGGCTATTCAGAAAGTAAGTATGATGCTGACCAACTACCATGTGGATTGAAATGGTGGCTGAATACAGTTTCTGCATCAGAAAACTCTTCACGACGTGCTCAGGCAGCAAGGTTTTCCTTTACTGAGGTTGAGCCTCTTCTGAAGACTGTATGGGGACAGGGTGATCCATATAATTACCTGACACCCATTATCAACGAGAAACGCACCCCTACAGGCTGTGTTGCTACGGCCATGGCTCAGGTAATGAAATATTTCGGTTATCCTGCGCATGGAAAAGGGGATGGGTATTACACTAAGTTAGGAGAGGTGAACCGTTATAATAACCCCATAAAGAATCAATATGAATGGGGCAAAATGCTGGATGATTATAAGAATGTGGAACTAAACGAACAGATACGTCTGCCCATTGCCAGACTGATGCAAGACGCTGGTCTGGCATCGCACATGAACTATGGAACTGACGGAAGTGGAACCCATTCGCAGGATGCGGCTTTAGGTTTTGCATACAATTTTGAGTATGATTCGCTTGCCATTCATTGCTATACTCGAGACTTTTTCGATGATGATGCGTGGATGCAGATGATTTATAATGAACTGGCCCAGCATAAACCAATCATGTATGCTGCAACCGATGGCTCTGGAGGACACGAATTTGTTTTTGATGGTGTGGACTCAGAAGGTCGTATTCATGTCAACTGGGGATGGAATGGAACAGCTAATGGATTTTTCGAATTCTCGGACTTGTGTCCTGAAGTGAATTTTAACATTCATCATTATAATTACAATCAAGACATGATTGTTGGATTCCGCTGTAATCCCACCCCTCTTGCAGATGCATCGTACCAGTCACTTTGGTGTACTCGTGAAGACTATTCAGTAAGCCTCCGCAGTGACAAGAATGCGTTGTCAGTATCATTAACAGCAGGTGGAACATATAATTATCATTTTCTAACCTTTTATGGATCATTAGGTGTGGCTATTGAAAGTACTGATGGCCATAAGGAGAACGACAAGTATATTCCGGTTACAGACTTTAGTTTTGGACCACAGGCAACGTTCTGGGGGAAAAATAATTTTAGTTTTAATAAATCATACTACTACTTTATGAATCCGGAATACAAACTGGTGGCTGGTAATTATCGCGTTTTCTTTGCCAGTAAGGCGATTCAGGATGAAACGCCTCAGCCCGTAAGGTGTTTAAAGGGACCTGTTTGTTATCAAATGACAGTTAATGAAGATGGATCCCTTTCCCTTTCAGAAACGAAGGAGCCTTATACTACTGCCATCAGCGATGTTCGCATGTACGACAGTTCTTCCCCCGTCCGCTACTATGACCTGCAGGGACGTGAGGTGGACGCCTCCACTCGTGGCCTTGTTATTATGAAACAAGGAAACAGTGTGAAGAAAGTGGTAAGATAATACAAAGAAAAAAGCGAAGCCGAAATGACTTCGCTTTTTTATATTTCTTTTTTCCTATCCTCGTTTTTGGCGAAAGAAGTCTTGCATCAGTTGTCGGCATTCCTCCTCAAGGATGCCACCGGTAATTGATGCCTTTGGGTGCATGGCTCTTGGAGCATAGGTGTGGAACCCCCGCTTGTCGTCAGCACAGCCATAAACAATACGGGGAATCTGTGCCCAGCCAATGGCACCGGCACACATGGTGCAGGGCTCTACGGTGACGTAGAGCGTGCAGTCTGTGAGGTATTTGCCTCCTAATAGATTGGCGGCCGATGTAATGGCCTGCATCTCAGCGTGAGCAGTGACGTCGCAGAGTGTTTCTGTCAGGTTGTGTGAACGGGCAATGATACGGTCCTTGCGGACTATGACAGCACCAATGGGTATCTCGCCTTCCTGAAGTGCCAGGCGGGCCTCGTCAAGGGCCCGTTGCATGTATTGTTCGTCTTTGTTTTCCATTTTTTCTGATAGTGGTTATAGATACTATAGTTGCTATAGAAGCTATAGATGCTATAGTGTTCTTAATAGGAGGCAGAGCATGGTATGCCGAGAGCTATCACGCGGTCGCGGATGGCGTCCAGTTCCTCATGGGTGGCCTTTACCAGCCCTTTCATCGGTGTCTCACGGTCAATGGTATAGACCATCACCTGTTGGGGAGCAATGGCTTTGATGGCATCCAGCCACGGACCGACATATTCTTCGCCCGTATTATCTACACTCAGTGGCGTTGTCGCTCCCTCTCCCTTTGGAGAGGGTTGGGGTAATACTTCTCCTTTCATAAACATAGTCTGTATGATGACGTGACCGTTAAAAGCCTTGAGACGTTCAATGATGAGGTTGACATCATAGCTCCCTACAGGACGGTCAACCCTGTTGATATAGTCTGCATTGACGGTGTCAAGTTTCAGAATGTTGTTGTCAACACGCATCAGCGCATCGTGTACCTGTTGACGCTGTATAAACGTGGAGTTGCTTAGCACGGAGACCTTGGCCTGAGGACAGTATTGGTTGCGCAGACGAATGGTGTCGTCGATGATTTCAGCGAAATGCGGATGACTGGTGGGCTCGCCGTTTCCCGCAAAGGTAAGTACGTCAGGGAGTTGTCCTTCCTGCTGCATGTCCCTTAGCTTGGCTTCCAGTTTAGTGGCCACCTCTTCACGGGTTGGCCGGGGAAGGGTAGGGCGATGGTCATGGTTGAATCCGCACTCGCAATAGATGCAGTCGAACGAGCATACCTTACCGTCGGCAGGCTGTAGGTTGATGCCTAACGATATGCCCAGGCGGCGGCTGTGGACTGGGCCGAAAATGGGTGAAGGATAAATTACGGTACTCATAGTGCCGGCAAAGGTAGTAAAAAAGTTTAAAGTTTAGCGTTTAGAGTTCAGAGTATTTATGCCAAAAGATGTTAAAACCCCAAAACAAAAAAACTAAAAACTAAAAACTAAAAACTAATTTTCGTACCTTTGCACGAAATTAGGTGTATTACATCCAAAAAGGAATGGGAAACAAAAGGAAAACTACCGGCAGCCGCCACGGATTGCAGGTTGTAACATTATGTATAAGCATCACCATGGTGCTCGTTCTTTTGGGTATGGTTGTCTTTACCGTACTTACTGCACGTAACCTGTCGGCGTATGTCAAGGAGAATCTGACGGTCACCGTGGTTTTAGGTGATAACATGACGCAACAGGAGCGTGGTGCTGCTTATAACCGTGTGAGAGTACGCCCTTACGTACATCACATTACTTATATCAGTAAGGAACAGGCAAAGAAGGAAAATGGTGAGGAGATGGGAACTGGAGCCGATGACTTTATTGACTTCAATCCGTTTCCGGCTATTTTTGAGATTCAATTGAGTGAGACTTATGCCAACGCCGATTCAGTGTTGTTGGTGAAGAAGGAATTATTGTCCATCCCGAAGATTATGGAGGTGAATTATCCAGAGGACCTGATGGATAAGGTAAACTCTAATCTCAGCAAGATAAGTATCGTCCTTCTCGTACTGGCGGTGCTTCTTACCTTCGTCTCGTTCTCGCTGATTAGCAATAGTGTGCGCTTGGGAATCTATTCGCGGCGTTTCCTCATCCATACGATGAAGTTGGTGGGCGCCTCATGGGGCTTCATACGTCGTCCGTTCCTGACGCGTGCCGTTGGTGTGGGCATTGTGGCAGCTTTGCTGGCCATCGCTGTATTAGGCTTGTGTGTCTATGGGCTCTATTTGCTGGAGCCGGGACTTGACACCATCATTGGCTGGCAGGAACTGACTATCACTGCTGTGGCAGTACTGTTGTTTGGTATTATCATCACGGCCTTCTGCGCCTATTTGGCAGTCAACAGGTTCTTGCACATGACGGCAGGAGAACTGTATAAGATTTAAGGTTAGAGTTTAAAGATTAAAGATAGAAATGGATAGAAGAGATTTTGCTTTCGACCGTGTCAACTTCGTTCTGTTGGCTGTCGGTATGGCTATTGTGGTAATCGGTTTCCTGCTTATGAGCGGTAGTGGCTCTACTGCTGAGCAGTATGACCCCGACATCTTCAGCCCGTTGCGTATCAAGGTAGCTCCTGCCGTATGTTTCATCGGTTTTGTGTCGATGATATATGCTGTGATGCGCAAGCCAAAGGACCAGACTGCGGAAAAAGGTAAAAAGGAGGCGGATGCATGACGTGGATTGAGACTGTAATCATTGCCATCGTAGAGGGACTGACTGAGTTCCTGCCCGTTTCGTCAACTGGCCACATGATCATTACGCAGAACCTGTTGGGCATCCCTCAGGGCGATCCCTTCGTTCATGCCTTTACATTCATCATTCAGTTTGGTGCCATTCTTTCGGTTGTATGCCTGTACTGGAAACGTTTTTTCCAGTTTGATCATACCCCTGCTCCCGAGGGAAGTTCCTTCCTGCAGAAACTGAAGCATCGGTACTACTTCTACTGGCTACTCATCGTCGGAGTACTTCCCGCCGTGATTATTGGATTGCTCGCCAAGAAGTCAGGTCTGCTTGACTGGCTGCTCGACAGTGTCCTGGTAGTTGCTATCATGTTGGTGGCAGGTGGTGTGTTCATGCTTTTCTGCGACCGTCTGTTTAATAAGGGCAGCGAGGAGAACAAACTGAACGAGAAGCGTGCCTTCAACATCGGTCTCTACCAATGTATCTCTGTCATTCCTGGTGTTTCGCGCTCTATGGCTACCATCGTAGGCGGCATGACGCAGGGTCTGACACGTAAGCGTGCTGCCGAGTTCTCGTTCTTCCTGGCAGTTCCTACTATGGCTGGTGCTACGCTGCTTGACCTGCTCGACCTGCTGAAAGAAGATGCGTCGTGGGCTACATCCCATAATATCACCATGTTGATTCTTGGTTGTGTGGTGGCTTTTGTCGTTGCCCTGTTGGCCATGAAGTGGTTTGTAGCATTCCTGACTAAATACGGTTTCAAGGCCTTTGGCTACTATCGCATTATCGTGGGTGGTATCATCCTCGTATTGCTGCTGACGGGTCACTCATTAGCAATGGTTGATTAAATGAACTTCACACAAGGCGAATTCATCTATCTGAACAAACCTTACGGCATGACGTCGTTTGGAGCGTTGGCTTTTGTTCGCACGCGTATCTCCCGCCGTATCGGTGTGAAGCGTGTGAAGACAGGTCATGCCGGTACGCTTGACCCGCTGGCTACCGGGGTGCTGATACTCTGTACCGGCAAGAAGACCAAGGAAATAGAGCGCCTTCAGCTGGATACCAAGGAATACACTGCCACACTGCAGCTTGGTGCCACAACGCCCAGCTACGACATGGAGCATGAGGTGAACGCCACTTTCCCCACGGCACATATCACCCGTGCGCTGATTGACGAGAAGCTGAAGCAGTTTGTGGGCGATATCATGCAGGTTCCACCGTCCTACTCGGCAGTGAAGATCAACGGTGACCGGGCCTATGAACTGAAACGCAAGGGTCAGGAAGTTACCCTGCAGGCCAAGCCCGTCCGTATTGATGAGATAGAGGTTACAACCTTTGACCCTGAAAAGATGCTGCTGAGCATCCGTGTGGTATGCGGAAAGGGTACTTATATCCGTTCCTTGGCTCGTGACATCGGCCGCGCCCTTGACAGTGGTGCCTACCTGACGGCACTCTGCCGAACCAAGTTGGGTGAAGTACGCATAGAGGACTGTGTGACCCTCGATGACTTTCCCCAGTGGCTGGAACTGCAGGAAATAGAAGATAACACTCAATAACAATAGTAAATCGAAAATTAGTAAATCGAAAATATATTAGATGAAACTGTCACAATTCAAATTCAGATTGCCCGAAGAGCTCGTGGCGCTCGAGCCACCTTACCGTGCCTTTGAAAATGAGGATGGAACGGTCGATAAGATTTATCGTCGTGATGAATGTCGTTTGATGGTTGTCCATCGGAAGAGCCAGACCATTGACATGTACGAGAAAGACGGTGATGGTAACGATACTGAGGAGTTTCTGACCTTCCGTAATATCGTCAATTATTTCGACGAGGGCGATACGTTTGTCCTGAATGACACCAAGGTTTTCCCTGCCCGTCTGTTTGGTACGAAAGAGAAGACCGACGCCAAGATAGAGGTGTTCCTGCTGCGCGAACTGAACGAGGAGCTGCGCCTGTGGGATGTGCTGGTCGAGCCTGCCCGTAAGATTCGTATCGGCAATAAACTATTCTTTGACGAGGAAGGTCCGATGGTGGCCGAGGTCATTGACAATACCACCAGCCGCGGACGTACGTTGCGATTCCTCTACGACTGTCCGCATGACGAGTTCAAACGCGAACTCTTCTCCTTAGGTTCGGCACCCCTTCCCCGCTATATTGTGGATAATAGGGAAACCACGCCTGACGACATGGAGAATTTCCAGACTATCTATGCCAAGAATGAAGGTGCTGTGACTGCTCCTGCCTCTGGATTACATTTCAGTCGTGAAGTATTGAAGCGCCTGGAGATACGCGGCATCAATTTCGCATATATCACCGTGCATTGCAGTCTGGGTAACTTTGATTCTATTGAGGTGGAAGACTTGACGAAGCACAAGATGAGTTCCGAACAGGTTATTATAGGTTCCGCTGCCTGTGATATCGTCAATAAGGCCAAAGAAGAAGGTCACCATATCTGTGTGGTTGGTGTGAGCACTGCACGTGCTACCGAGACCGCAGTGGGTACTGACGGTCTGTTGAAGGAGTATGACGGGTGGACTAATAAGTTTATTTTCCCGCCTTATGAGTTTGGCATGGCCGATTCCATGGTGGCTAACTTCTACCATCCGGAATCCACGATGCTGATGACTACGGCTGCCTTTGGCGGTTACGACATCGTGATGCAAGCTTATGAACTGGCCATTAAGCACGAGTATAAGTTCGGGTGTTTCGGCGATTGCATGCTGATTCTCGATGACTGAACAGCGTCTTTGACGAATGGACGAGAAAAGCGAACGTCATCACTTGTTCCTGGGCCTCGGTTCTAACCTGGGTAACAAGGAGCAGAACCTGCTGACTGCCATCAGACTCATTGATGAACGGGTAGGGCAGGTGGTGCGCCAGTCCTCTTTCCTTGAAACAGAGCCATGGGGATTCGAGTCGGAGAACACGTTTTTGAATGCTGTTATCCTTTGCGAAACAGACCGGTCCCCTCGCGAGGTGCTTCGCCTGACGCAAAAGATAGAGCGTGACATGGGGCGGAAGAAAAACGTAAATCGACAATCAGTAACCCGGAAATACAAGGACCGTCCCATCGATATTGACATCCTGCTTTATGACGACTTGACGTTGGATGAACCGGACTTGAAGATTCCCCATCCGTTAATGTATCAGCGGGAGTTTGTCATGAAGCCGTTACAAGAAATAAAAAAGGTTGAGTCTTGAAACTCAACCTTTTCTTTTATTGCTTTCTTCGGATTACTTACGCAGACCGAGAGACTTGATGAGTGCGCGGTAGCGCTCGATGTCACGCTCGCGGAGGTACTTCAGCAACTTACGACGACGACCTACCATCATGGTGAGGCTACGTGCAGTCACGTGGTCCTTGCGGTTCTTCTTCAGGTGCTCAGTCAGGTGAGAAATACGATAAGTGAACAGGGCAACCTGGCTTTCTACTGAACCAGTGTCAGCAGCGTTCTTGCCGTACTGTCCGAAAATCTCTGCTTTTTTAGCTTGATCTAAATACATAATACGTTTTTGATTAATAATGTTGTTTTGATTATTGACATCATTCGGACGCTTGTCGCCTTAATCACAACGGTTTACGTCGTCAGATGCTCCGGATTTTCCGAAATCGCGTGCAAAGGTACAAATAATTTCGTGAAATACAAAATAATTCGAAAAAAAAGTGTACCTTTGCACCCGATTTTATATAATATAGAAATGCAGGATATCCGTAACATTGCAATTATTGCACACGTTGACCACGGCAAGACGACGCTGGTCGATAAGATGATGCTGGCCGGTAACCTGTTCCGTGAGGGACAGAACCTGTCGAGCCAAGTATTGGATGCTAACGACTTGGAGCGCGAACGAGGCATCACCATTCTTTCGAAGAATGTCTCCATTAACTGGAAAGGAACGAAAATCAATATCATCGACACTCCGGGACACTCAGACTTCGGTGGCGAGGTGGAGCGTGTCCTCAACATGGCAGACGGTTGTCTGCTGCTTGTCGATGCCTTCGAGGGCCCCATGCCCCAGACCCGCTTCGTGCTTCAGAAGGCCTTGCAGATAGGTTTGAAGCCCATTGTTGTCGTCAACAAGGTCGATAAACCCAACTGCCGTCCGGAAGAAGTCTATGAAATGGTGTTCGACCTCATGTTCTCGCTCAATGCCACAGAAGACCAGTTGGATTTCCCCGTTGTCTATGGCTCGGCCAAGAACGGTTGGATGGGAGAGGACTATCAGAAACCCACCAATGACATTACCTACCTCTTGGATAAGATTGTCGAGGTGATACCTGCTCCAGAAGTATTGGAGGGCACTCCGCAGATGCTGATTACGTCGCTCGACTATTCGAGCTATACCGGCCGTATCGCAGTGGGCCGCGTACATCGTGGCACGCTTCAGGACGGTCAGCAGATTACCATCAGCCATCGTGACGGAACACAGGAGAAGACGAAAATCAAGGAGCTGCACACCTTCGAGGGCATGAGCCATGTGCGTACGGACAAGGTGGAGTGTGGCGACATCTGTGCTGTCATCGGTCTGGAGAAGTTTGAGATTGGCGACACCATCTGCGATTTGGAGAATCCTGAGCCCCTGCCGCCCATTGCCATTGACGAGCCCACCATGTCGATGCTCTTTACCATCAATGACTCACCGTTCTTCGGCAAGGAGGGTAAGTTTGTTACTTCCCGTCATATCAACGACCGTTTGGAGAAGGAACTTGAGAAGAATCTCGCCCTGCGTGTGGAGCCGTTCGAGGACTCTACCGACAAATGGGTTGTCTCCGGTCGTGGCGTGCTTCACCTCTCCGTGCTCATTGAGACCATGCGCCGTGAGGGCTATGAATTGCAGGTCGGCCAGCCCCAGGTCATCTATAAGGAAATAAACGGTGTCAAGAATGAGCCCATTGAGGAGCTGACCATCAATGTGCCAGAGGAGTTCTCGTCGAAGATGATAGACATGGTGACCCGCCGTAAGGGAGAGATGACCTCCATGGAGAGCCAGGGTGAGCGTGTCAATATTGAGTTCGACATGCCGTCGCGTGGCATTATCGGTCTGCGTACCAATGTATTGACAGCCAGTCAGGGTGAGGCCATCATGGCCCACCGCTTCAAGGAGTACCAGCCTTACAAGGGCGATATTGAGCGCCGTGTCAATGGTTCCATGATAGCATTGGAGACAGGCAATGCCTTTGCCTATGCCATCGATAAGCTGCAGGACCGTGGCAAGTTCTTCATTGATCCGGGCGAAGACGTCTATATGGGACAGGTTGTTGGCGAGCATGTTCACGACAACGACCTTGTGGTCAATGTCTGCAAGGCCAAGCAGCTGACCAATGTGCGTGCGTCAGGTACGGACGACAAGGCCCGTATCATCCCGAAGACGGTCATGTCGCTTGAGGAGTGCTTGGAGTACATCAAGTCCGATGAACTGGTTGAGGTGACACCCCAGTCCATGCGTATGCGTAAAATCATCCTTGACCACGACCAGCGTAAGAAGGCAAATAAGGTATAAAACAGCAATCCCCCGTCGGCTGACGGGGGATTGCTGTTTCTATGCATCTGCGAAGACCTTGCCGTCTTCGAGCTTTATCTGCAGTTTTGTGTATTCGCAGTGGAAATCGTTTTTCAGACGTTCCAAGTAGCGTGCACTTTCCCATTTGCACATGGGAAGGTCGTGCAACAAGTAGTTTCCGCAGGCTTGCGGCTCTGTGGCAGGTACAGTGTCCTGTTTGAGTATCCATTGGAGGCACTCGATGGTCAGACGTCGCATGTCCTCCACGGTGTACTGTCCGGTCATGACGATATACATGCCGGTCAGACAGCCCATGGGCCCTACATATACCACGTCTTCCTTCACCGGACTATTGCGAAACCACGTAGCCATCAGGTGTTCCATGCTGTGTATGGCAGCAGGTGCCATTGCCGGTTCCTTGTTGGGCTCTGTGATGCGCAGGTCGAACGTGGTGAAGCCCTTGTCTTCGCGTGATACGTAGATACCCGGTTTCAGACGGGTGTGGTCGATGGTGAAACTTTGTATGACTTCCATAAATCAAAAATAAATAGTAATAGTGAGTCGTTGGCTGCCGTGTTACAGACTTTCCACGAAAGCCTTGGTGACTTGGAAAGAATGCTCTGCCACGGTGTCCCAGAAGTTATGATACTGCGAGGCATCGGTGTCGCAAAGAGGCTTGTCGCTGATGACGCGGAAGGAAATGAACCTTACCTTATTGATGTAGCAGGTCTGGGCGATGGCGGCCGACTCCATATCGACAGCCTTTGCTTCAGGGAAGTGGCCGATAATCTCGCGCATCTTTTCCTTCGAATCCACAAACCAGTCGCCTGTCACGATGAGGCCGGTGTGAATGGAGAATTGAGAATTGAGAGCGGTGAACTGCCCTGCCTTCTGAAGCAGTTCCTCATCGCCTTTGAAACGGGCGGGCAAGCCCTGTACCTGACCATAGATGGTAGTGTTGTCGATGGCTGTGCCGCAATAGACGTCGTGGTAGGCCAGTTCTGCACTCACTACTACGTCCTGGATGCTGACGTCGTCGCCATTGCCGCCGGCACATCCGCTGCTGATGATGATGTCAGGGTGAAACTCATTAATCATGCGCTGGGCTCCCAGTGCTGCATTCACCTTGCCGATGCCGCACTTCTCCACGCGTACATCCTCGCTGTTGAACAACTGTTGCAACTGTCGCAGTTCCTTGTCCATGGCTACAATAATTCCTATTTTCATACGGTTTCTGTTGTTTTTTGTGCAAAGATACATCTTTTTCCGCTTCTCTGCAAGATTTATCCCAAAGAAAAACGGTGTTTCTTTTGGATAATTGGCACAAACTCCCTGTTTCCCCGGCAGTTTCTCCCAGAGAGACGGCATCTGTAAGCCCGACTTTCGTGATTTAAAGCTTGGAATAGCGCCAGAATAAGGTTAAAAGGTATGAATTGTTCGTTTCAAAGGTGAAAAATTCATACCTTTGCAGGCGAATTATGCTATACTACTTTACACTATTAGTAATGAAGATGAATATGAGAATAAAGGCTTTGACATTTGCAATGCTCATGAGCCTCATGGCGATAGCAGCTCAGGCACAGACCAAGTTCTGTATGAGCTATGCAGACTATAAGGCAAATAAATGGCAGCCCTATGAGCAATTGATACCGGGCAAGGAGCCCGACTCCATCCGCGTGAAATACGACGGTCAGGACTTTACCCTCAAGACGTCGGACAAGGAGGTGAACAAGGTCATCAAGAAGGATGTCTTCATGATGTCTATCGACAACCAGCTGTTTGTCAACCAGCGTTCGCTGCGCGATGAGGATGGTGTCATTCTGCCCGTCAACAACTACCTGCGTGCACTTCCCTACAAGGGCAACAAACTGCTGGTGGTGAGTTACCATGTGACGCTTGGCGACCTGCTGGATTTGGTGAACATAGGACTCGACATCGGTCTTCTGGCTACGGGACACACCACCTGGGGTTCCATCTTCCTGGCCACCGACCTGTTGCTGACCAATGATAACCTGATGGAGAACCACATACTGTATCTGATAGACAAGGAGCCGAACGAGAAGGGCCGTTACATCATGACACGTCTGAACGACCAGTTCATGGAACAGCTGTTACGCGACGACCCTGTCACCTTCGAGCTGTACCAGGGACGTGGTAAGAAAGCCAGTCGCCAGTCAGCAGCCAACATTCTGCCTATCCTGGTGAAGAAGGGGCTGATTCAGGACTATCACCACAGTAAATAAAAAGAAGAGATAACATGAAGAATTGGAAGAAATGGCTGCCCGACGTGGTGGCTGTCGTATTGTTTGCCGTGATCGCTTTTGCGTATTTCTATCCGGCTGATGTGGAAGACCGTATCTTGTTCCGCCACGATGCTTCGGCAGGCGTGGGAGCAGGACAGGAGGCCTCGGAGTATCTGAAGGCAACAGGCGAAAGGACGCGGTGGTCGAACAGCATCTTCGGCGGTATGCCGACGTACCAGACAGCACCGGCCTACGACTCCACAGACACCCTGCAGACGGCTGTCAAGGCCTATCACCTGTGGCTGCCGGAGAACGTATGGTATGTGTTTGCCTATCTGTTGGGCTTCTATATACTAATCAGGGTCGTCACGGCCCGGACTTCCCCGTCATCCCCTGAGGGAGATGCAGGTGCTCCACGTCAAGATGGTGAAGACGCATCGGGTGCCGTTAGGGGGGCGCTTCTGGCTTTCCTGGGCGCTGTGGCGTGGGCATTCTCCAGTTATTTCTTCATTATCATCGGTGCCGGCCATATCTGGAAGGTGATGGCATTAGCCTACCTGCCGCCCATGATAGCCGGTGTGGTGCTGGCCTATCGTGGCAAGTACCTGTGGGGACTGGCGGTGACGGCTGTCTTCGCAGCATTCGAGGTCAATGCCAACCATGTGCAGATGACCTACTACTACCTCTTCATCATTGCGGCTATGGTCGTGGCGTTTATCATCGAAGGTCGCAAGAACTGGCGCCACGTGCTGAAGGCCACGGGCATTTGTGTGGCTGGAGCGCTGATAGGTATCTGCATCAACCTGTCGAACCTGTACCACACGTGGCAGTATTCACAGGAGACCATGCGTGGAAAGAGTGAACTGGTGAAGGAAAATGCCGGCAACCAGACGTCGAGCGGACTGGACCGCGACTATATCACACAGTGGAGCTATGGTATCGATGAGACGTGGACACTGCTCATTCCGAACACCAAAGGTGGTGCCACGGCACCCATCGCCATGGACGAAACGGCGATGGCACATGCCGACCAGGACGTAAAGGACTTCTTCGGACAGGTGTTCCAAATGGACCCCTATAGCAATTTCTACGAGTATTGGGGCACACAGCCCATGACGGCAGGCCCCGTATATGTGGGTGCCTTCATCGTGTTCCTCTTCGTGTTAGGGCTGTTCCTGGTCAAAGGTCCCATGAAGTGGGCTTTGCTGGCCGTTACTGTTTTGTCGGTACTGCTGTCGTGGGGTAAGAACTTCATGCCGATGACCGATTTCTTCCTCGACTTCGTACCCATGTATGCCAAGTTCCGTACGGTGGCCTCCATCCTGGTGATCGCTGAGTTTACCATTCCGCTGCTGGCCATATTAGCCTTGAAGAAAATCATCGACGAGCCGCAGCTGTTGAAAGAGAAAGCCAAATACTTCTATATCTCTCTCGCCCTGACAGGCGGTTTCTGTCTGCTCTTTGCGCTGATGCCCGGCGTGTTCTTCGACTTCAATTCGCAGATGGATGCACAGACCGTCGATATGATGAACGCCCAGATTATGCAGGTGCTGGCCGACCATCCGGATGTCATGCAGCAGTACCAGGCCGTCGCTGCCCGTCTGCTGCCGTCGTTGGTCGAGATGCACAAGGCGGTCTTTGTGGCCGACTGCTGGCGTTCGTTCATTATTATTATAATAGGTGTAGCCCTGTTGCTGCTCTATCGCTGGGGTAAGCTGCGCGCTTCCTGGCTGGTGGCTGCCTTGGTGGTGCTCTGCCTGGTCGATATGTGGCAGGTGAACAAGCGCTACCTGAACGACGAGATGTTTGTCAGCAAGACGGAACGCGAGAACCCCATCAGGATGACCAATGCCGACGAGCAGATTCTGCAGGACAAGACGCTGGACTACCGCGTGCTGAACCTGACCACCAATACTTTCAACGAGAACGAGACATCCTACTTCCACAAGAGCATCGGCGGCTATCATGCTGCCAAGCTCCGCCGCTATCAGGAACTCATTGATGCCCACTTGATGCCCGAGATGCAGGCCTTGTCGCAAGCGCTGCCGCAGGTAGGCTTCGACATGAGTCAGTTGCCCGGCGACAGCATCATGCCCGTACTGAACATGCTCAATACGAAGTATGTCATTGTGGGTGCAAGCAACCAGACCGTGCCCCTGCAGAACTATCAGGCCTACGGCAATGCATGGCTGGTGGACAAGGTCAACTATGTGGACAATGCCAACCAGGAGATTGATGCCCTCGGGCATTTGCCCCTGCGTCGTGAGGCAGTGGCCGACAAGAAGTTTGCCGACGTGCTGGGCAACAGCACGCAGCAGGACTCCTTGAGCCGTGTCACACTCGACAAGTACCAGCCCAACCAACTGACATATACCGTAGAGAGTGGCAAGGGCGGCGTTGTGGTCTTTTCTGAGATCTATTATCCCGGATGGACGGCAACCATCGATGGCGAAGAGGCAGAGCTGGGACGTGTCAACTATGTGCTGCGTGCCCTGCAGGTAAAGCCTGGTCGGCATGAAGTGGTACTGTCGTTCTTCCCCAAGTCGGTGAAGACAACCGAGACCATCGCTTACTGTTCGTATGGCGTGTTGCTGCTGGTTGTCCTGTTAGGCGTCTTCTACAGTCGTCGGATTCAGAAAAAGAAAGCGTAGCGTACCGCCTCACATGAAAAAGCTCCTTTCGCTGCCACCCAATGTGGTGGATTGCTTTCATGAGATTTCCGGGCTGCCTACTGACGAGTATTTTTGTGCGTGTGACCCTGTTGGGCACCGGCTCGGCTCTGGAGGCGGCACGGCATGGCTGTTGCAGCAGGCACGCGACTGGCTGCAGGGTGAACGCTGTATCATACTGCATGCCGGTGGGCGCAGTCAGCGGTTGCCTGCCTATGCCGTACAGGGAAAGATGCTCATGCCTGTTCCGGTTATTCAAGGAAAGGATGGAAAGCCGTCTTCACAAAGTCTGCTGTCGCTCCAACTGCCTCTCTATGAACGGATGATGCAGCTGGCTCCCGAATCATTGCGTGTGATGGTGGTCAGCGGCGATGTGCTCATCCGTGCGACCGAAGCGCTGCAACCCATTCCGGAGGCCGATGTGGTGTGCTATGGGTTGGAGATGCCCGATGCGGTGGCCAAGAACCATGGCGTGTATGTCATGGAGAAGTCTCACCCCCAGCCCCTCTCCAATGAGCGAGGAGCGTATGTGCTGAAGCAGATGCTCCAGAAACCGTCAGAAGAAACGCTGGCTGCACTTCATAAAGACCACGTTTGTCTGACCGACATTGGGGTGTGGATGCTCAGCGAACGGGCTCTTGCACTACTGATGAAGAAAAGCGGCGGACTCCCTCTTCCCCAATACTACGACCTCTATGGCGAATTCGGTTGTGCGCTGGGTACCGCCCCTGTGCTGGACGATGCTGAGCTGCGTACATTGTCCGTAGCCATCGTGCCGTTGCAGGGTGGGCAATTCTACCATTTCGGTACCAGTCGTGAGATGTTCAGTTCCACGTTGGCTGTCAACAAAAGCATGGGCCATGAACTGAGCAGCGTCATCGTTCAGGATTCGGAAGTACATTGTCGGCTGACCGACGAGAACCACCATCTCTGGATAGACCGCAGCTATGTAGGTGAGCGCTGGACGCTGACGCATGACAATATAGTGACCGGAGTCCCGGAGAATGACTGGCAAATTCACTTGGCACCCGGTGAGTGCATTGACGTCGTGCCGGTGGGTGCCTGTGATTACGAGGTGCGACGTTATCATATCAATGACCGTGTGGACAGTGACGAGGTGGCTACGCGTGCCAACCTGCGACGGCTGATGTTGCCGAAAGCGGCAGTCGTCAAGGCGTGCTCGCCAGTCCGCATTGACATTGCCGGTGGATGGACCGATACACCGCCCTATTGTATGATGAAGGGCGGTAACGTGGTTAATCTTGCCATTGAATTGAACGGCCAGCCACCTATACAGGCCACCATCAGACCCATCAACGAACCTCATATTTTATTAAGAAGTATCGACCTCGGTACTGAGGAGTGTGTCAGGACTGCCGACCAGTTGGCAGACTACGACCGTGTCGGGTCACCATTCTCCATTTCGAAGGCAGCACTGACGATGGTGGGTTTCTCCCCCCGTACGTTGGGTCGTGGCATTGTACTGGAGACCTATTCTGCTGTCCCGGCAGGTAGCGGTTTGGGTACGAGTTCCATTCTCGCTGCCACGGTATTAGCCGCATTGAGTGAGTTCTGTGGGCTTGGATGGGATAAAAATGAGATAGGCCGTCGTACGTTGGAATTGGAACAGATGCTGACCACGGGCGGAGGTTGGCAAGACCAGTTTGGTGGATTGACGGGCGGCGTGAAACTGTTGCAGACCGAATCTGGCCCAGTGCAGATACCCCATGAGACACCCCTGCCGCCAGATGTGTTCACAAATCCGGAGTACGCCCCTTGCCACCTATTATATTATACGGGTATTACAAGGACGGCGAAGACCATCCTGGGAGAGATTGTACAACGCATGCATCAGCAGGAGCCTCGGCAAATGGCCCTGCTTGCCGAGATGAAACAACATGCACTTGATATGAGCGCGTCCGTCCGTTGTCATGATTTGATGGCTGTTGGCCATCTGATTCGTAAGACGTGGGAGCAGAACCAGTTGCTGGACAGCGGCACCAATCCGCCTGCCGTGCAGCAGATGACTGCGCTCATTGATGACCTCTGTTGGGGCTATAAACTGCCGGGTGCCGGCGGTGGCGGCTTCCTGTATATGGTGGCCAAGGATGTTGAGGCGGCAGCACGCATCCGACAGACGCTGACCGAGCACCAGCCGAATCCTCGTGCCTGTTTTGTGGATATGACACTCTCTAAGAGTGGTTTGCAGGTAAGTCGCCAAATACAATCATAAATGGGCAAATTAATTGTAAATGGTTAAATTGTAAATTGAAACGGTGGAATTCAGAACGATAGTTGATATTCCTGCTTCAGCAGTGACGATTGAGCCGCACGACCGGATATTGCTGGTCGGCTCCTGTTTTGCCAATAGCATTGGCAATAAGTTCTGTGAGGCACAGTTCCCTGCAACGGTGAACCCCTATGGTACCATGTATAATCCTGCCAGCATCCTGCACACCGTCGAGAGCCTCACTCCAACCCCCTTCCAGTGGGCGTTTCTGACCCTCGGCACCAACCATGTCTATCGGGAGAAGGAAACGGGTGTAATCGTCGATAACTGTCAGAAACGGCCAGCCGCCCTCTTTACGGAAGAAGAACTCACCATTGAACAATGTGCCGACTACCTGCTCCGTACGGTTGACGTGCTGCGGAGCTGGAATCCCGACATCCATGTGGTACTGACTGTCAGTCCCATCCGCTACCGGAAGTACGGCTACCATGAGAGTCAGCTGTCAAAGGCCACGCTCCTTCTCGCGGTAGCAAAATCTTCGCTTTCCTACTTCCCTGCCTATGAAATCGTGAACGACGAGCTGCGTGACTACCGTTTCTATGCCACCGACATGTTACACCCCAGTGAACAGGCTGTCGATTATATCTGGGAACGACTGGTGCAGACCTATTTCTCGCCAGCCGCCCGTCAGTGGCTCACCGACTGGGAACCTGTGCGCCAGGCGCTGACCCATCGCCCCTTCGACGCAGAGAGTGCCGAGTATAAGGCTTTCATGGATAAAACTATGTTAAAAATAGAAGCGTTGCAAAAAAAATATCCTACCTTTGCATGCATGAAACAGCAAATCGAAAATAGTAAATCCGTAAATAGAAAATAGTCAAGGTGAAGTACTCTATCGAAAAGATTACAACGCTCATTGGAGCGCGCCGCATCGGAACGGCTGATGCACAGATTAACTGGCTGCTTACCGACAGCCGCTCACTATGCTTTCCTGAAGAAACACTGTTTTTTGCATTGAAGTCTGCCCGGAATGATGGTCATAAGTATATTGAAGACCTTTACCGGCGTGGTGTAAGGAATTTTGTGGTGGAGCAGGAGACTCTAAACTCTAAACTCTCCACTCTAAACTATCCCGACGCCAACTTCCTCGTTGTTCCCTCGCCGCTGGAGGCTCTGCAGCGTTTGGCTGAGCGCCACCGTGACGAGTTTGACATCCCGGTAGTGGGTATCACCGGTTCAAATGGTAAGACGATGGTCAAGGAGTGGCTCTATCAGGTGCTGTCAGGGTTAACGCTCTCTTCAACAGCACTCATATCTCATTCCTCGCCCATCAATGTCACCCGTTCTCCCAGGAGTTTCAACTCACAGATTGGTGTCCCCCTCAGCGTCTGGCTGATTGACCGCCAGACGGACGTGGCCCTCATTGAGGCGGGTATCAGTCAGCCTGGCGAGATGCCTGCTTTGGCTGACATCATCCAGCCCACTATCGGTGTTCTCACGTCGTTAGGTGCACCTCATCAGGAGAATTTCCGCTCGATGGAGGAGAAGTGTATGGAGAAGCTGCAGCTGTTTCACGACGCGAAGGTCATTATCTATAATGCCGATGACGACCTGGTCAGCCGTTGCATCCGCCGCAGTGGCTTTAAGGGCGATAGGGTAGGCTGGCACATGGTCAGTCGTGAGAGTACTGCCGACGGACTGCAGATAACACTCACCATCCACCACTCACCGCTCACTACTTACCACCTCCCGTTTATCGACGATGCATCGGTGGAGTGTTCCTTGGCTGTTGCAGCCACGTCATTGTACCTCGGTGTGACCCCCGAACAGTTAGACGAACGGATGTCGTGCCTGGAACCTGTCGCCATGCGCCTGGAAGTCAAGGAGGGACAGCACGGCTGCATACTCATCAACGACTCTTATAACTCCGACATCAACTCACTGGCCATTGCCCTCGACTTCATGCAACGTCGTTCCGCTTCACCCTCCGCCCTTCACCCTTCACCCTCCACCCTCATCCTGAGCGACATCTATCAGAGCGGTACCGACGATGATACACTCTACCGCGAGGTGAACGACCTGTGTGTCAAGCGCGGCGTCAGCAAACTCATCGGCATCGGGCCCCGCATCAGCGCCCACCACAACGCTTTCTCCGTAGCCGGAAAATTCTTCTTCGCTGATACCGAGGCCTTCCTCTCCAGTTCCGCCTTTCAACAGTTGCACGACGAGGTTATCCTCGTCAAGGGTGCCCGTCAGTTCGGCTTCGACTGTATTACCGAACTACTGGAACAGAAAGTTCATGAGACCATTCTGGAGGTTGACCTCAACGCCGTGGTGAACAATCTGAACTACTACCGCTCATTCATGAAACCCGAGACCAAGCTCGTCTGCATGGTAAAGGCCGATGCCTACGGGGCAGGTGCCGTCGAGGTGGCGAAGACCCTGCAGGACCACCGTGTCGATTACCTGGCGGTGGCAGTAGCTGACGAGGGTGTGACGCTGCGTCGTAACGGAATCACGCAGAACATCATGATTATGAACCCGGAGATGACGGCCTTCAAGACCATGTTCGACTACGAACTGGAGCCTGAGGTGTATTCCTTCCGACTGATGAATGCCCTCATTCGTGCTGCAGAGAAGGAGGGCATCACGGGTTGGCCTGTCCATATCAAACTCGACACGGGCATGCATCGTCTGGGCTTCGACCCCGAGAAGGACATGGACGAGCTCATCCGTAGGCTGAAACACCAGTCGGCCATCATCCCACGCTCCGTATTCTCCCATTTCGTCGGGTCCGACAGTGACGACTTCGACAACTTCTCACGCCAGCAGTTTGAGAAGTTCGACCGGGCCAGCCGACAACTGCAGGATGCCTTCGAGCATAAGATACTGCGCCACATGGACAACTCCGCCGGTATCGAGCACTTCCCCGAGCGTCAGCTCGATATGTGCCGACTGGGACTGGGACTTTACGGCGTAGATCCGATTGGCAACCGCATACTCACTCCTGTCAGTACGCTGAAGACCACCATTCTGCAGTTACGCCACGTGCCGAAGGAAGAGACGGTGGGCTACAGCCGCAAGGGAATCCTAAAGCGCGACTCGCTCATTGCCGCCATCCCCATCGGCTATGCCGACGGACTGAACCGCCACTTGGGACGCGGAGCCTGCTATTGTCTGGTCAATGGCTGCAAGGCACCCTATGTGGGCAACATCTGCATGGACGTAGCAATGATTGACGTGACCGATGTGCCCAATGTGCACGAGGGCGACACGGTGGAGATTTTCGGCAAGAACCTGCCCGTCACGGTGCTGAGCGATGTGCTCGATACCATTCCCTATGAGGTGCTGACCGCTGTCAGTGGCCGTGTCAAGAAGGTGTACTTCCAGGATTAGTACTTGTCATAGTGCATGATTGAAACGTTTACGTAAAATAATTATGTATTGTTCATTGTGCATTATGCATTATTTTGTACCTTTGCAACAACAATTGAAAATCGAAAATACGAAAATCGAAAATACCAAAATCGAAAATTATCAATAACATGTCTGCAGTACAAACTACTAAAATGACCAACTACCGTTGGATTATCTGTGCGATGTTGTTCTTCGCGACAACCGTTAACTACATGGACCGCCAAGTACTCTCGCTAACGTGGAAGGACTTTATTGCTCCTGAGTTTCACTGGACCGACGAGAACTATGGTGTCATCACCTCCGTATTCTCCATCCTTTATGCTGTCTTCTGTCTCTTTGCCGGTAAGTTCATCGACTGGATGGGTACCAAGAAAGGCTATCTGTGGGCTATCTTTATATGGTCGTTAGGTGCTTGTCTGCACGCTTTATGCGGCTGGGTGACCATGCGGATAGAGGGTATCGAGAGTGTAGAAGCCCTGCGGGCTGTCGAGGCAGGCTCCATGACTGCCCTGAGTATTGCCACCGTCAGCGTCTGGCTTTTTCTGTTCTGTGGTTCAGTACTCGCCTTGGGTGAGGCAGGCAACTTCCCTGCTGCCATCAAGGTCACTGCAGAGTATTTCCCGAAGAAAGACCGTGCCTTCGCCACCTCACTGTTTAATGCTGGAGCCTCCGTCGGTGCCTTGGCTGCTCCTGTCAGCATCCCGCCCCTTGCTGAGGCTTTCGGTTGGGAGATGGCGTTCATCATCATCGGTGCCCTTGGCTTTGTATGGATGGCGCTTTGGGTGTTCATCTACGATAAACCCAACAAGTCGAAGCACGTGAATGCCGCAGAGCTTACCTATATCAATCAGGACGTGGAAACCGATGCCGACCCGAAGGATGCCAACGACGAGGGCAAGCAGATGAGCTATGCCAAGGCCTTCACCTACAAGCAGACCTGGTCGTTCATCGTGGGTAAGTTCATGACCGACGGTGTGTGGTGGTTCTACCTGTTCTGGGCTCCTGCCTATTTCTCAGACCAGTTCCACTACAAGACCTCCAGCGGCATGGGCCAGCTGCTCATCTTCACACTCTATGCCATTGTGACCGTGGTCAGCATCTTCGGCGGTTACCTGCCTAAGCTCTTCGTCGAGAAACGCGGCATGAATCCTTATGCCGGTCGTATGCTTGCCATGCTTATCTTTGCCTTCTTCCCCTTGTTCGCGCTGTTTGCACAGCCGCTTGCCATGTGGCAGGAGTCTCCCATTGACCCCGCATGGTGGCCCGCCATCATCATCGGTCTGGCAGGCGCAGGACACCAGGCTTGGTCGGCAAACATCTTCTCTACCGTGGGCGATATGTTCCCCAAGGCTGCCATTGCCACCATCACCGGTATCGGTGCCATGGCAGGCGGACTCGGTTCCATGCTCATCAACTACAGCTCTGGTAAGCTCTTTACCTATGCCGAGGGCATGGGCTCGCAGTTTACCTTCCTGGGTTACGAGGGCAAGCCCGGTGCCTACATGATTGTGTTCTGCTTCTGTGCCGTTGCCTACCTCATCGGCTGGGTCATCATGAAGACCCTCGTACCGAAGTACAAACCCATTGTGGAAGACTAAAACGGTCATTCGAAAGTGACGGCGTCGTTCGAGCTTTTTCCGAATCCGTTTGCCACGACATCCATAAACAAAATGGCATCTCTCCGCGGAGAGGTGCCGTTTTTGCTTGGTTATTTTTTGGGGGGATGTATGACAGCAGTGCTTTAATGTGATTCCTCCCAGTGCAGTACTGCACCGTTGCGGCGGGCGGGGTCGGCACCGGGGAAGTCCATGGAGTAGGGACTGCCAGTGGTGGGACTCTTGCCGATGTAGCGGTGGTTGCGCAGGGAGAGGAGCATGAAGTCGTGATTCAGATAGTCCTGCCAAAGGAATACCTCGGCCTTGTCGGGGTCGGTGGTCAGACGGACGTCGCCAGGCAGACCTTCACCAACAGCGAAGAGGTAGCGACCGTCCTCGCATTGCAGGATGACGCGGCCCTGTCCGCAGTCGATGATGCGGAAGCGTGTCTTCTCGCTGGTGTTCCGGTCGCGGTTGTTGATGTCGCGTTCAGCGTCAGAGTTGTCCAACAGGGCAGGGTCAATGTCGTGAACAACGCCGTGGTCCAGCGCAATCATTGGTTTTCCGCTTGCCTTGTTGATAATGCGGAAGGTCTTACCATAAGGAATGTTTCCGCTGCGGTCGGCATCCGGCTCTACGACGGTGAAGTTATCGAACTCGGCATAACCACCTTTCTTCCCCTTGTAGTTGAAGGCGAAGAGGGCGTGGCGTGAGCCCTGGAAGGTGATGAGCTGGTAGCTAAGCGGTATCTCCTGGCCGAGCGTCTGGAACGTTTCACCGTCTGTGGAGTAGGCATACTGCATCTTGTCGTTGTCGTAGTCGCCGATGCACCGGAGCCAGATCTTCTCAGTAGTGACGGGCAAAACTGCAGGGGCAAGTGTGGGGTCAGCCACGTACTGGCTGAAAGAGCGGAGTAGGAGTGTGCCGGTGTGATTGTCTTTCATGATTCCAATCCACGAACAGGGTACGTTGATGTTGCCCAGACCGCAGATGTCACCGTCCTTCATGCCCTTGGTGTAAAGCTCGACGGTGGCTATGCTCTTAGGACCGATGACGCGCTGGGTCAGTGTGTTACGCGCCCACATCAGCTGTTCGGCAGGCTGTGCCTGAATACGCAGTCGTCCGTTCTTCAGGCTCCACTTCGAGTCGTCGGGGTTGTGGTTCCACTGCCATACGCGCCCCAGTGTCTTTCCGTTGAAGTCGTCTGAGCGGACATAGGGCGCATGAGGAACCACTTCTTCTTGAGCGGGGGTAGGGGATACACCTATGTTTGGTTTGAACCATGTGCGGGGTGCACGACCGAGGTTACCCTCCAGTCCGAGCATGGGCCATCCGTCCTTCCACGTGATGGGTGCCAGCGTGGTGGTGCGTCCGATGGAGTGGAAGTCCATCATGAGCAGTGCCCACCACTGTCCGTTCTGGTCCTGTACGATGCCCCCCTGGTGGATGTTCGAGCAGGCGGTGGCATCCTTATCGACGGCAGGGATGCCGAACCGGGTGCCGTCGTGGCCGATGCGGTATTGTTCGCCTTGTGGCACCTGGGTGAGCGGTGCGGCATGGTAGCCGAAGGTCTCGTCGGCAGTGATGACGCGTGTCTCGTAAGGTCCCCAGATGTTCTTGGAGCGCGAGCAGAGCGTACGGCCGTTGGGCAAGTAGTCCGTAGAGATAAGGTAGTACATGCCGTTAATCTTATACATGTGGTGCCCCTCGCCGACGCCGGAGCCTTCGGGAATGATGATGCGGTCAGTCTCTTCCATGGGGCCGCTCATGTCGGGCTTCAGCTCGGTACAGTGTACCTCGCCATAGCCGTGGATGGCGTAAATCTTCCCGTCGTCGTCGAAGAGTACGGAGAGGTCGTAGATGCGTCCCTGCATGTTCTGGTGCTTCCATGGTCCGCGAATATCTTTTGCCGTGTAGCACTGCAGGCCCTTCCCGTTGATGTTGGAGTAGATGTAGAACTGTCCGTTATTGTAGCGGATGCAAGGCGCCCAGATGCCCTGTCCGTAGATTTCCTGATGGTTGCGCAGGGCAAAGGCATCGTCAGGAAAGTCGAAACGGTCAAAACAGTAGCTGATGTTCTCCCAGTTGACGAGGTCGCGGCTGTGCAGGATAACCAGTCCGGGTACCGAGTGCATGGTGGTACCGGCCAGATAGTAGTCGTCGCCGACACGTAGGATGTCAGGGTCGCTGAACTCGTCGTAGAACAGCGGGTTGGTATAGGTGCCGTTGCCATTGTCGGCCGTCCAGGAGAGAACTTCTGTCCGGCTCCCTCCCAAGGAAGTAGCGGGCTGGGCTGCTAATGGCAGGAGGGAAAAGAGGAACAGCAGGGTGAGGAACCCCTGTCGCTTCAGTGTCTGCAGCAGTCCTTCAGACATGGCCTCGTTGTCCTTCTTCGTATAGCGGATGTCGGTGAATACCTGAGCCAGTGTCTCTTTCTGATTGATACGCACAAACTCCAGGTTCTCGGGCAGTTGCTCCTTATCATTATAATAGGTATCAATATCCTGTGGGGTATAGTCGTGGTAGGTCTCACGGTGAACAAAGCTCTCCAGGGGCAGGCGGTCGGAGCGTGCGGGCTCCTCGGCAGGCCAGCCGACGGTGAGGGTGGCCACGGGCATCGTCAGCTTGGGCAACTGCAGGATATCGATGATCTGTTGCGGCTGATAGACCGTCGTGCCTAGGTAGCAGTAGCCCAGTCCCTCTTCGTCCATGAGGTTGCAGAGCGTCTGTGTATAGAGCAGGGCATCGATGGCAGCGTTCTGGTAGGACAGCAGGTTGTCGTAGCCTGGCTCAGCCTGACGGCAACGGGCCCACTGACTGGTGCGGTTGAAGTCGGCACAGATGGTCAGCACGACGGGAGCCTGCGTCACCATCGGCTGGTTGAAGTGGGCAGGTGCCAGCCGTTGCTTCATGTCGGCATCGCGAGTGACGACGACGCTGTAGAGCTGTAGGTTGCCCATGGTCTGGGTACGTGCCGCCTCGTTGAGCAGGCGGTTGAGCAGTTCTTCACTGACTTCGCGGTCGGTGTATTGACGGATGGTACGTCGAGTTAGTAGGTTCTTCATTGTTACAATCGATGTTTAGGAGTTGCAAAGGTACTGTAAAGTTTAGAGTTTAGCGTTTGGCGTTTAGAGTTTTTGCTGCCGCTTAACCTTTTTTACAAAAAAACTCATGACTCATAACTCATAACTCATAACTTTTTCCTACCTTTGCAAACAAAATAAGCAAAAGAACGACAAATGGAAGCAGCGAAAACGTATAGTTATGAGGAGGTGCTGAAGGCGTCAAAGGCGTTCTTCGGTGGTGATGAGCAAAAGACACGTGCGTGGATGGAGCAGACGCTGACCCCTCTGTCAATGGCTCCTGAAGTGATGGAAGTAAGGCCGCAGACCTTGGAGTGTGATGTGGTCCGTTTCCAGAATAATAAGGAGAAGTGGGTGGCCTTCGTGGGGTTGCTCAATGGCTATCCCTATGAGATATTCACGGGTTTGCAGGACGACGAGGAGGGCATCATGCTGCCCAAGAGTGTGACGAAGGGAAAAATCATCAAGCAACAGAACCCTGACGGCACGAAACGCTACGACTTCCAGTTTGAGAACATGCGCGGTTACAAGATTACCGTGGAGGGCCTCTCGGAGAAATTCAATCCTGAGTACTGGAACTATGCCAAACTCATCAGTGGCGTGTTGCGCTACCGTATGCCGTTGGACCACGTCATTAAGCTGGTCAGTTCGTTGCAGTTGCAGTCGGACAGCATCAATACCTGGAAGAATGGCGTGGAGCGTGCTTTGAAGAAGTACGTCGGCGATGACGAAAACAACGGGTGAGGCAACATGATGAGAAGCTATATCACCCTGAATGGGCTCCGTTTCTATGCCTATCATGGCGTGTTGCCCCAGGAACGGCATGTCGGGGGCGACTATATCCTGTCGCTTCGTCTGGGCTATGACATCAGCTGCGCCATGCAGAGCGATGATGTCAGCGACACGCTGAACTATGCCGAGGTCTATCAGTTGGTGAAGCGCGAAATGGCTGTCCCATCCAAGCTCCTGGAGCATGTGGCCGGCCGTATCGTCAGTGCGATAAAGGAAAACTTCCCAGCCGTCACATCCATCGACTTGACGCTGAACAAGGTGAACCCTCCCATGGGTGCCGACAGCATGGGGGCTGGTGTGGAACTTCATGTCGGTGAGGTATGAGTGGCGAGAAAAGGCGATGGTGTCTTGCTGAACTTAAAACGTAAAAAAGGTTAAGCGACAGCAAAAACTCTAAACGCTACACTTTAAACTCTAAACTTTACAGTACCTTTGCAACGTTTTTACAAGAGATATATGGGCAAAAAGATTCTTTTCCTTCTCTGGATGACACTTGGGTTGGCAGTGGCGGCTACCGCTGCCAACGGGAAATTCGTGCTGGTCATTGATGCTGGTCATGGCGGTCATGACACTGGAGCCCCCGGTGCCGTTGTGAAGGAGAAAATACTGACGCTGCGCTATGCATTGGCCTTTGGTGCCATGGTCGAGCGCAACTGTCCCGACGTGAAAGTGATCTATACGCGAAAGACCGATGTGTTCCTGGAACTCTGGCAGCGTGCGGAGATTGCCAATAAGGCCAAGGCCGACCTCTTTGTTTCTGTCCATATCAACGCTTTGCCTAAGGGACGTTTTGCCCGTGGCTATCAGACCTACACGCTGGGCAAGGGACGCAAGGGAACGGCCATCGATACGAACCTGGATGTCGCCAAGCGTGAGAACGCCGTTATCCTGTTGGAACCTAACTACCAGCAGATATATCAGGGCTACGACCCCAACTCGCCTGAGAGCGACATCATGTTCGAGTTTATCCAGGACAAGAACATGGAACGCAGCGTAGAACTGGCCAAACTGATGCAGCGCCATATCTGCCGTGCAACTGGCCGTCAGGATATGGGAGCCCATCAGGAGAATCTTGCCGTGCTACGCCTGACGGCTATGCCTGCCTGCCTGATGGAACTGGGATTCATTACCACCCCCGACGAGGAGCAGTTCATGAATTCCGACCAGGCGCTGAATCTTTATACGCAGGGATTCTTCAATGCATTCATGGCATACAAGAAACGTTTCAATGAGCATGTGACGGTGCCTTACGAGCCCGACAATACACCCGCTATTGAGGTGCCACAGGTGGTTCCGCCTACCTTGGAAGAGGTGCCGCAGATGGTGCCGCCGACCATAGAAACGGTCCCCGAGCCTGTTCCTGAGGTGAAACCGGTACGCGCTCAGGAGGTGAAACCGGAACCGGTACCTGAGGTAAGGCCCGAACCGGTAAGGACTGAACAGCCTACCGTGGCATCAGGAGTCGCCATCTTCAAAGTACAGGTGACTGCCAACAGCACCAAACTGCCGAAGAATGCTCCCCAGCTGAAAGGACTCGACCAAGTCGATTACTATCACGATGGCGGCATGTATAAATATACCGTTGGTGCTTCGCCCGACTACAATGAAATCAGCCGGTTGCGCAAACAGCTTCTCGACCGTTTCCCGCAGGCATTCATCGTAGCCTTCAAGGACGGCAAGCGGTGTGACGTGCAGCAGGCCATCCGGGAGTTTAGGAAGGTGAAAAAGTGAAAAAGTGAAAGAGTGAAAAGGTGTAATAGTGAAATAGTGAAAGAATAAAGATATGAAGTTTCTGACGAAAGAAGTACAAATAGCATTAGTGGCCATCGTTGGAATTGTTGTCCTCTTCTTCGGACTCTCCTATTTGAAAGGACTGAGCCTGTTTTCCAACGATAACATCTATTACATTAAGTTTAACGACGTCGGCGGCCTGTCGGCTTCCAGTCCCGTCTATGCCCGTGGACTTCGTGTCGGTACGGTCAAGGCACTTGACTTCGACTTCGAAGAGGCTGATGAGATTACCGCCCAGGTAACGCTCGACGAGCGTCTGCACCTGCCGAAGGGTACTGTTGCCAAACTGGAAAGCGACATGCTGGGCAATATCAAGATTAATCTGATTATGCCTGATGTCATGACTGACAAACTGGTACGGGGCGATACCATTCTGGGCGACGTGAATGCCGGTCTGATGGCACAGGCTGCCGACCTGATTCCCTCCATCAAGGAGATGCTGCCGAAGCTGGACTCCATCCTTGTCAGCGTGAATGCGCTGATGGCTGACCCTGCGCTGGCCAACTCTCTGCATAATGTTGACCAGATAACAGGAAACCTCAAGACCTCCACGCGTGAGCTCAATGTCCTCATGGCCCACTTGAACCGTGACGTACCGGGTATGATGACCAAGGCCAACACCGTCCTTGACAATACCGGTGAACTGACTGGCAAGCTCAACGAACTGGACCTCGCCGCAACAATGGCCAAGGTCGATGCCACCATAGAGAATGTCCACCAGATGACCGAGGCCCTCAACAGCAAGAAAGGGTCGTTAGGATTGCTGATGAACGACCCCGCCCTGTATGACAATCTGAACATGACCATGCGCTCGGCCGACTCGCTGCTCATCGATTTGCGCCAGCATCCGAAACGCTATGTTCATTTCTCGGTGTTCGGAAGAAAATAAATCGTAATTTTTAATTTGTCTAAATAGGGCTGCTCGTGCGGCCCTTTTTCTTTCAAATTCTCCAATTGCCTGATATAAGCCACTTTCACGATGCCATCCTTGGTGTTGTAAACACACGCAACGGGTAGTGTGCAGTTTTTGTAAACTATTGATTGATAATGTGTTGGACTTTAGCAAGAGGTGTATTGTAAATAGAAACGCCGGGAGGAATATAAAGTGCCAAAAAATAGTAAGTTACGTCAATAACGCAAGAAAAACTCAAAATGCGGGGATTTGTTTGTTTCAGAAAAAAATACGAAATTTGCATTCGAAAATCGAAAAATGCATGGCCGCCCATCCATGAAAAAGGTGACCGCAACAAGAACATAATTAAATTATAAACAAGTGTAACGCCAAAATGCAGAAAAGACATGAGGCGCTTTGGGACGACTGCCTTAGCCTAATTAGGAATAACGTCACAGAGCAACAATACAAAACGTGGTTTGCGCCAATCGTCTTCGAGTCGTACTCGGAAGACAGCCAGACGGTGTTGGTGCAGGTTCCAAGCCCGTATGTTTACGAGTACTTGGAGCAGTACTACGTTGGTCTTCTCAGCAAGGTGTTAACCCATTGTTTCGGTGCTGATACCAAGCTGGCCTATCGCATCGTTACAGATAAGGCTCATAAGCTGACACAGGTCGTTGTGGCAGAGCCGCCGGGAACCATTGAGGCTCCGCAGGCCACCAGTCGTGGCAACAAGACACCTACGGTGCTTGATACCGTCACACCGCAGGACCTGAATCCGCAGCTGGACATCCATAAGACATTCTCTACGTTCATTGAGGGCGACAGCAACAAACTTCCGCGTACCGTAGGACTTTCCATTGCTGAGCATCCTGGTAAGACTACCTTCAATCCGTTCTTCATCTATGGTCCGTCGGGCTGTGGTAAGACGCACCTCATTAATGCCATTGGCGTGCGTTGCAAGGAGCTGTATCCGCAGCATCGTGTGCTGTACGTCAGCGCCCGTCTGTTCCAGGTGCAGTTCACTGATGCCAGTCGCCAGAACACCGTCAACGACTTCATCAACTTCTACCAGTCCATTGATGTGCTCATCGTGGACGACGTGCAGGAGTGGGCTACTGCCGAGAAGACCGTCGCAACGTTCTTCCACATCTTTGACCACCTGTTCCGTCTGGGTAAGCAGATTATCCTGGCCAGCGACCGCCCGCCTGTCGATCTCAAGTGGTTGCAGGACCGTATGCTGACGCGTTTCTCCTGTGGTCTGATAGCAGAACTGGAGAAGCCCAATCCGCAGCTGTGCATTGACATCCTGAAATCCAAGTGCCGCCGTGACGGTCTGAAGATACCCGACGAAGTCATCCGCTTCATTGCCGACTCCGCCAATGGTAGCGTGCGTGACCTGGAGGGTGTCATCAATTCGCTGATGGCTTATTCCATCGTCTATAACAGCGCCATCGACATGCGTCTGGCTGAGCGTGTCATCAAGCGTGCCGTCAAGGTTGATAATAAGCCGCTTACCGTTGACGACATTCTGGAGAAGGTGTGTGGCCATTTCAATGTCAGCCAGCAGCAGGTGTTCAGCCGTTCCCGTAAGCGTGACTATGTCACCGTTCGTCAGGTGTCGATGTACCTGGCTCAGAAATACACCAAGATGCCGGCTTCGCGCATTGGTCAGCTCATCGGCAACCGCGACCACTCCACCGTCATCCATAGCTGCACCGCCGTTGAGCAGCGTCTGAAGGTTGACAAGGCCTTCATGGAGGAGATCAATAGCATTGAGACATCGTTCAGACTGAAATAAACGCTATCTCATCGTCTCCTGTCATAAGGAGAGAAACACAGGACTAAAGGGAATTCCCCGCCCGTGTCAAGATGTTGCCGCGCCCGTGTCATGATCGTGACACGGGCGTGTCATTTGTTTGACACGGCCGCTTGTTTACCAGACTCCCCCGGAGCTTGTCCCTGACAGTCCGGCAGTTTCTCCCCGTTTCCGCTACCCAGAGTCCCAGTTTCCACGGCACTCTCTCTCTGAGAGCCGGCACCTGTTATT
>JAEEGJ010003114.1_pt1 | contig 67844 bp, 54 predicted proteins | sample 8958761 | NCBI WGS metagenome assembly JAEEGJ01 (sample SAMN16246546, study PRJNA631951) | gut metagenome | biome: gut microbiome; feature: rumen; material: RS-attached | host: Bos | place: Iran: Karaj | collected 2018-10 | reverse complement strand
CGTACTTCGCAATCTGGTCCTCGATGAGCACATCGGCGCGATAGCGCTTCTTCGAGTCGCGGTTGTCGATGAGGGGATCGTTGAAAGCATCCACGTGTCCCGATGCCTTCCAGATGGTGGGGTGCATGAAGATAGCGCTGTCGATGCCCACGATGTTGTCGTGGAGCAGCACCATCGACTTCCACCAGTATTGTTTGATATTGTTTTTCAGTTCCACACCGTTCTGGCCGTAGTCGTAGACCGCGCCCAGTCCGTCATAAATTTCACTACTTGGAAAAACGAAGCCATACTCCTTGCAGTGGCTCACAATCTTCTTGAAAACGTCTTCTTGTGCCATTGTTGTATTTATAAATTTCGAAATTTGCGTGCAAAGGTACGATTAAGCGAGCACAATACAAAATAAAAATACTTTTATTTTTATTGTCGAGCGAAAGTACCTTCGCCAAAAATTTTTGGCAAAGATACGATTTTATTTTGGATAACGCGCACACGCGAACGTTAAATTAGGGTAAAAGCATTTGCCGAAGACTCTTTTTTACTTGGATTTTTCTTTACAACGCAATTTTCAGTTCCAGGAAATGAAACCAGTCATGGAAACCCTGTCATGGGCTCCGCAATCGGGAATAAAGGCTGACTGCATGACAAATAAAGGGCTTTTAAAGAAATTTTTCTAGAGAAATTTTTCAAAAAACCTATCACACGACTTGGAAACAGACTTTAAATGAAACGCAAACAGACTATGGAAAGGATGTTTCCAGACTTTAAATGCAACCTTTCCGCCCTTTAAACGGGATGAAAACAGACTTTGGAAACAACCCGAATTAACTTCAGAAAAATAACCCGCTGACTATCAGCGAGATGCGAAAACCGCTCAAAACTCGCGTATTTGCAAGCCATCGGGACATCGGCTGGAAATTCGCGAGTTTTGAGCCGAAAATTAGGAAAAATCTTGAAAAAACGAAGTGATACGGCGAATTGAATTTGGTTGTTTCGGAGATTTTTATTAAATTTGCACTCACAATTCAAGAATCATGGACGACGAAATCAAAGATATTAACCCAAACAACGAAGAAAAGCCCGACGGACAGACGGAAGAAGCGCCTGTTGCCGATGATGCCAACGAAGAAGAAGCACAGGCAACGGATGGTTCTACGACCGACGACACCGACATTTCCGACAACCCCACAGCCGGCGAAGCCCACTCCGACTACAAGCCGGTGAACCGCTTCGACGCCGCTGCCGTTCACCATCTGAGCGGCATGTACCAGAACTGGTTCCTCGACTACGCCTCGTATGTCATCCTGGAGCGCGCCGTTCCGCACATCGAGGACGGTCTGAAGCCCGTGCAGCGACGCATACTGCACTCGATGAAGCGCATGGACGACGGGCGATACAACAAGGTGGCCAACATTGTGGGCCACACCATGCAGTTCCATCCCCACGGCGATGCCTCCATCGGCGACGCGCTGGTGCAGATGGGACAGAAGGACCTGCTCATCGACACGCAGGGCAACTGGGGTAACATTCTCACGGGCGACCGTGCCGCCGCTCCCCGATATATCGAGGCCCGGCTCTCGAAATTCGCCCTCGACGTGGCCTTTAACCCCAAGACCACCGAATGGCAGCTGAGCTACGACGGCCGCAACAAGGAGCCTATCACGCTTCCGGCCAAGTTCCCCCTGCTGCTGGCACAGGGTGCCGAGGGCATTGCCGTGGGACTTTCCTCGAAGATTCTTCCACATAATTTCAACGATATCTGCGACGCGGCCATCAAGTATCTGCACGGGCAGAACTTCAGGCTGTATCCCGACTTCCCCACGGGCGGCAGCATTGACGTGTCGAAATACAACGACGGACAGCGCGGCGGCGTGCTGAAGGTGAGGGCAAAAATCGAGAAGCTCGACCAGAAGACGCTCGTCATACGCGACCTGCCGTTCTCGAAAACCGTGGCAACGCTGTGCGAAAGCATCACCAAGGCCATCGAGAAGGGCAAGATAAAGGCACGCAACGTGACCGACCTGACCTCGGCAAACGTGGAGATTCAGGTGCACCTGTCGCCGGGCGTCTCTTCCGACAAGACCATCGACGCGCTCTATGCCTTCTCCGACTGCGAGATAAACATCTCGCCCAACTGCTGCGTCATCGAGGACAACAAGCCGCAGTTCCTGACCATTTCCGACGTGCTGCGCCATTCGGTCGACCGCACAATGGGACTGCTTCGCCGCGAGCTTGAAATCAGGAAGAACGAACTGCTGGAGCAGCTGCACTTCTGCTCATTGGAGAGAATCTTCATCGAAGAGCGCATCTACAAGGACAAGAAATTCGAGAACGCGCCCAACATGGACGCCGTTTGCGAGCATATCGACGAGCGGCTGACGCCCTACTACCCGCAGATGATTCGCGAGGTGACCAAGGACGACATACTGCGGCTGATGGAAATCAAGATGCAGCGCATCCTGAAGTTCAACAAGGACAAGGCCGACGAGCTGATTGCCCGCATCAAGGCCGACATCGAGGAGATTGACCGGAAGCTCTCGAACATGGTGGAAGTGACCGTCGACTGGTTCCAGTTCCTGAAAGACAAATACGGCAACGACCATCCACGACTGACCGAGATAAAGAGTTTCGACACCATCGAGGCTGCCAAGGTGGCCGAGGCCAACGAGAAACTCTACATCAACCGCCAGGAGGGATTCATCGGAACAGGCATGAAGAAAGACGAGTTCGTGTGCAACTGTTCCGACATCGACGACATCATCATCTTCTACAAAGACGGCAAATACAAGGTGATTCGCGTGGCCGAGAAGATTTTCGTGGGCAAGAACATCCTGCACGTGGCCGTGTTCAAGAAGAACGACACGCGCACCACATACAACGTAGTATTTCGCGACGGCAAGCGCGGACCTTACTTCATCAAGCGTTTCAACGTCACTTCGATGACGCGCGACAAAGAATACGACTTCACGCGGGGCACGCCTGGCACCAAGGTGTGCTACTTTACGTCGAACCCCAACGGCGAGGCCGAAATCATCAAGATTACCCTCGACCCCGTGGGCAAGCTGAAGAAGCTGTTCATGGAGAAGGACTTCTCGGAAGTAATGATCAAGGGGCGCACCTCGAAAGGCAACCTGCTGACCAAGCATCCGGTGAACCGCATCTCGCTGAAGAGTCACGGCCACAGCACGCTGGGCGGAAGGAAAGTGTGGTTCGACCCCGACGTGAACCGCCTGAACTACGACGAGCACGGCCGTTTCCTGGGCGAGTTCTACGACGAAGACCTGATCCTGGTGGTGCTCGACAACGGCGACTTCTATGTGTCGAACTTCGATGCCAACAACCACTACGAGGAAAACATACTCCGGCTGGAGAAATTCCAGGCCGACAAGGTGTGGACTGCCGTGCTCTACGATGCCGAGCAGCAGGGCTATCCCTATCTGAAACGCTTCCTGATGGAAGCCTCGAAGCGCAAGCAGAACTGGCTCAGCGAGAATCCCAACTCGCAGCTGGTGCTGCTCACCGACCAGGTTTATCCGCGCATAAAGGTGACTTTCGGCGGCAACGACAGTTTCCGCGAGCCGCTGGAGATTGAGGCCGAGGAGTTTGTGGGCGTCAAGGGATTCAAGGCTCGCGGCAAGCGACTGACCACCTATGCCATCGGTTCCATTGAGGAACTGGAGCCGCTGCGGTTCCCCGAAGTGCCTGAAGACAACGGCGCCGAGGGAGACAGAGAGGCGGAAGCCGACGGCGGAGAGGCACCCGACGAAGAGAACCTGGACCCCGACAAGGGCAAGAGCGAGCGGCAGATTAGGGATGAGATAACGGGACAGCTGTCTCTTTTCGACGACGAAGACTTGTAGGCGGGCATGAAAAGCAGACTCTTCAGCATCTCATTGGGCTTCATCACGCTGTTCACAGCCCTTGCCGCCCATGCGCAGGAACCGACTGCGACCCATCAGCCCAGGCAGAAGTTCACGCTGGTGGGCATCGGACAGGCCAGGATGCTCGACACATACCTCTCGAACGAGAACTATACCGGCACCGAGCTGCGCATGATAACGCATTCGGAGAAGAGCCATTTCAGGGAGGCGGCGCTGAAAAGCGAGCGGAAGGACACGGCAAGACAGTTCTGGTCGCATGCCTTCCGCCATCAGTTCGCGTTGCACTATGCCCATCCACGGTCGGACGACAGCAACTATCTGGGGGCGCTCTACACCTTCATCTTCAACTATTCGCACAACTGGAACCGTTGGGTTTCAGGTCATTACATGACGTTCCAGGCCGGACTGCAGGCCGAGCTGGGGCTGGGATTCCTCTACTCCACCCGCAACACCAACAATCCCGCACAGGCCAGGGCCTACGTGAACGTGGGACCTGCGGCCTCGGTCAGCTATCCGTTCCACGCCTTCCGCAGGCAGCGGCCCTTCTCGTTGCGCTACGAAGTGAACGCTCCGCTGCTCGGACTGCTCTTCTCGCCGAATTACGGGCAGAGCTATTACGAGATTTTCACGCGCGGCGACTACGACCACAACTGCGTGCCCACCACGCCCTTCAATGCCCCTACCCTGCGGCAGATGCTCACGCTCGACATTCCGCTGAAGCCGTTCACGGTGCGCGTGGGCTATCTGGGCGACTATCAGCAGGCCAAGGTGAACAGCCTGAAGTATCATGTGTATAGTCATCTGCTGACCGTGGGATTCGTCAGGAACCTTTGACATCAACAACAGAGAATGCAAATGAACAAGATATCAACCGCCATCACCGAAACCGGAGCCGCCCTGTGGCTTGTGCTCGTGGTCGTGCTCGCTGGGTTCACCTCGTGCGTCAAGGAGGAGGAATTCAGCGACGATGCACGGGGCAACTTCGAGGCGCTGTGGAAAATCATGGACGAGCACTACTGTTTCTTCGGCGAGAAGAACGTGGACTGGAATGCCGTGCATGCCAAATACTCGCTGATGGTTGACAACGACATGACCGCCGGACAGCTCTTCGAGGTGCTCGCCAAGATGCTCGGCGAACTGAAGGACGGCCACGTGAACCTGTATTCGTCGTTCGACGTGGGGCGCAACTGGTCGTGGCACGAGAACTATCCGTCGAACTTCAGCGACACCTTATTTAATAAATACATGGGTACCGACTATCGCATTGCCGGCAGCCTGCGCTACCGCGTGCTCGACGACAACATCGGGTACGTGCGCTGCTCGTCGTTCTCGACCAGCATCGGAGGCGGCAATCTCGACAATGTGCTCAACATACTGGCGCCCTGCCGCGGACTGATTCTCGACATCCGCGACAACAGCGGCGGACTGCTCACCGATGCCGAGACGCTGGCCTCAAGGTTCACCAACGAGGAACTGCTCGTGGGCTACATCCAGCACAAGACGGGAACCGGCCACAACGATTTCTCGGAACTCGAGGAACAGCGGCTGAAGCCGTCGAAAGACCTGCGCTGGCAGAAGCGGGTGATTGTGCTCACCAACCGTCAGGTGTACAGCGCTGCCAACGAATTCGTGAAGTATATGAAGTGCTGCCCGCTGGCCACCATCGTGGGCGACCGTACGGGCGGCGGCGCCGGCATGCCATTCTCGTCGGAACTGCCCAACGGATGGGGCGTGCGCTTCTCAGCCTGTCCGATGTTCGACCGCGAAAAGAAGAGCACCGAGTTCGGCATTCAGCCCGACTATCAGGTAAACCTCACGGAAGCGGACTTCCAGAAGGGCCGCGACACGATTATCGAATTCGCCCGAAAGCTCATCAATCAGAAACCTTAAAGACAAGCAGGATGATTGAACTCAGGAACCTCACCATAGGCTATCAGCAGAAAGGCAACGAGAAAGTGGTGGCCGCACATATCAACGCTACGCTCTACAGCGGCCGGCTGACCTGTCTTATCGGTTCCAACGGCATCGGCAAGAGCACCCTGCTGCGCACGCTTTCAGCCTTCCAGCCTCCGTTAGAAGGCGAGATTATGGTTCCCGCTCCCGATGCTTTGGGGGCAGGCAAAGCAGCCGACGAAGTACCGATGGCAGCCCTCTCATCGCTCACCCATCGCGACCTGGCGCGCCTCATCGGTGTGGTGCTGACCGAGAAGCCCGACGTGCAGAACATGACGGTCTTCGAACTGGTGGGCATCGGGCGCTCGCCCTACACGGGATTCTGGGGGCGGCTCACGAAAGCCGACCGGGAAATCGTGGAAGAGAGCCTCCGCTTGGTGGGGATAGAATCGCTCTCGGAACGCTTCATACAGACGCTCTCCGACGGAGAACGCCAGAAGATGATGGTGGCAAAGGCACTTGCGCAGCAGACTCCCGTGATTTTTCTTGACGAGCCCACGGCCTTCCTCGACTATCCGTCGAAGGTGGAAATGCTCCAGCTGCTGAAGCGACTGGCCCACGAAACCAGCAAGACCATCTTCCTATCGACCCACGACATGGAGCTGGCCCTGCAGATTGCCGACGAACTCTGGTTGATGTCGCGCCGCCAACAGCCGTCAGGTGCTGAGCCATCGCATGGCTCAGACTCCCCCATCACCATAGGCACCCCACAGGAACTGGCCGCCAACGGCACGCTTAGCCAGTTCATCGACCGCCCGGGCATTCACCTTGACAGAAAAACATTAGCCATCAAGGTAACAAATAGCGAATAAATTTGGCACTTTCACAAAAATAATGTATTTTTGCAAACGAAACGCGCCTGTGGCGGAATTGGTAGACGCGCTAGACTTAGGATCTAGTGTCTCCCGACGTGCAGGTTCGAGTCCTGTCAGGCGCACTTGTTAGTTTATTATGGTTAAACCTCTAACGATTTGAACATATTAGATGATTAAAATAGTTAGATGGCATATATGTAGATTTTTTTTATTGACAGTGTTGCTAATGCTGTCGAGTAGTAGCATATATGCCCAAGAACGCGAAGAATCCGTCCTTTTGCGAGCAAACATTTTGCGATGGGCAACGCTGACTCCCGACATCGGTGTGGAGTGGCAGCTCAACAAGGAATGGAGTGTTTTGGCAAATGCCACCTATACCCGATGGAGCTGGAAAGACAACAACCGGCGCTTTGCCCAGAAGGAATTCGCAGGCGAGATCAGGCACTACATGGGCTATATGTCCACGCAGCTGCCCTGGTATGTGGGACTGATGATTCACGGCGGACAGTACAACTTCGGACTGTCGGACAACGGCCGGCAGGGCGACTATATGGGTGGAGGCATCACCGCAGGCTACCGCTTGCGCCTGCACAACAAACGTTTCTTCATCGACTTCGGCGGAGCACTCGGTTTCACGCATGGTACCATTGAAAAGTACAAGACCATCGACGGGGTGCGCTACCTGACGGCTGAAGAGGATAAAAACTACATCGGCATTAACAAGCTCTCGGTGGCTATCGTGTGGAATTTCTTAAAATAGGACAAGGCAATGAAAAAGCATATCTTCTACATACTCATAGGCATGGCCGCGATGTTCTCGCTGGCATCGTGCGTGAAGGATAAGCTCTATCTGCTGCCAGAAGACGATCCTGACTATTTCAATCCCGACGAGTGGAAACAGGGCACCATGGTGGTAAGAACCGACTGGAGCCGCACCGACCAGGGCATCATGCCCACAGACGAATACTATCTCAGGCTGAACGACGAAACCTATATCGTCAGCGATGCCACCAACACCTTCCGCCACCTGCATCCCGAAGACTATAAGGTGATTGCCTACTACGACCCGACGGGCATCACGATTGCCGACAACATCGCAACCGTTGACAACGAAGCCGACGGAACCCTGCTGCGCATGCCGGGCATGCTGATGGTATCCGAATATAAGGATGCCAAGGTGATGCGTGGAGATACCACTTACGTCGACCTCACCATGCGCCAGTTGGTACACGAGGTGAACGTGATTATCTATATGCGGCCCGGCGACGAGAACCTCATCTCTAACATCACGGGGTCCATTGATGGTATTGCACAGGCCGTCGACATCACCAGCGGCACGGTGACCTCCAACTACAACAGCGTCATTACCCTGCCACTTACCCTAAAATATGTCGACTACAACGGCAAGGACGAATCGCTGAAAGGTCAGCAGGTGCCTGCCTACGAATGCACCATCCGCATCATCGACATCATAGAAGCCTCGTCGCAGCCCATGGAACTGAACATCGTCTATAACGACGGCTCTGAGGAAAAGCGAACCGTTGAACTGGAGAACATCCTGAACAACATCAGCAAAAAGGACGATACCACCTACGTGGAACTCGACATCAGTGTTGACAACAATACAAACATCCGCACTTCCATTATCGACTGGCATGTGGTGGACGAGGGACATCACGTCGCTCATTAACCCCGCGACTGATTAAAAGCAGAAAACATAAACATATAATAACAACTACATGAAAATGGAAAAAATCCTTTTTAACCGTATATCAATGGCTTTGTTATTCTTTGCCTTGATAACCACCCAGCTGTTTACTTCATGCAGCAGCAATGATGAAGAACAGACCGCAGGCAATCAGCAGCCCGTAAAGCTGATCATCACGGCAGACATCTCCACGCGTGCAGCCAACGCGGCCTGGGCAGCAGGAGATAAAATAGGCGTGTTCTCTATGGACGGAGCAACGGCCTCATACAGCAACATGTCGTATACCACTGAGAGCGGCAACGGCAATTTCACGCCGAGCAGCGAAGACCAGACCATCATGCTGCCCTACGACAACAGCAACCGTACCATAGCAGCCTACTACCCCTTCACTGCCGCCGCAGCAACGGGCACTTATTCCATCGACGTAAGTAATCAGGCAAATCAGGAAGCCATCGACCTGCTCGTGGCTAACCCTGTGAGTAACATCACCAAACTGAGTCCGGTTGCCGCCCTCGAGTTCCACCACAAATTGGTGAAGATTGCGCTGACGATGAGTCCCGGCGAAGGCGTCACAGCCGAACAGCTGGCCAACATGACGGTCACCATCAGCAATCAGCAGACCACCGGTACTTGCGACGTTATCAACAACGGCAACGTCAGCGTGACACCTGCCGCAGCCTCTACCATCACGCTGCTTACGACCAACAACGGAACCTCAAGCGAGGCCATCCTGTTGCCTGCCACCACCACAGCGGGCATGACGCTGACCTTCAACATCCCCGGTGCCGGTGTCTATACCTGGACAGTGAACAGCGCTGCGAAATCGCAGTCGTTCGATGCCGGAAACAAATACAAATACGATATCTCCATCAACAAGACGTCTATCATCGTGAACTCCACCATCGAAGACTGGACGCAGGGTAACGGAGAAGGAGAGAATGGTAATGCACTTTAATCACAGATAAACAAGAAAAAACAACAGATATGAAGAAGTATATTATTCTTGCAACAGCCGCCTTAGCATTGGCAGCATGCAGTAATGAAGAAGAGAACGTACAGGCTTGGAATGGTGAAATCAGTCTGAGTGCCGTAAGTGTCAGTCAGTCAACCCGTGCAGCCGGACAAGCTGTTCAATCTACCCTCTTCGACGAAGGAGGAAGTATCGATGTTTTTATTAATGAAAACACCACAGGAACACCCTCCACGACTTATGAGCAGCCTCTGGTTTATTACACAGGAAGCATGGGATCGCTCATAGCCTCTTCCACTCAGTATTACCCGTCAAGCGGTAACGGCATCAATGTTTATGCTGTCTATCCCAATAATGTTGCAGGCACCAATGTAAACGCCACGGCCGTGACATTCAATGTCAGAGCCGACCAAAGCACGGTAGTCAACTACAAGGGAAGCGACTTGATGGTTGGTGCCCCCGCAAGCAATCCTGTTGCACGCACAGCAACCACAATTCCATTGATATTCAAGCACTGTATGACGAAAATTAACCTGAACATTCTTCCAAGCGACGGTTTATCCATCAGTGCACTTGATAATGCTTATGTTCGAATCGAAGGAATCACGAATGGTGCTACATTCAATGTCAAGACAGGTGCCGTAACTGCTGTTGAGAGAAGTGACTCGGCATACATTTCCTTGGGTAATATGTCCGTAAATAACCCCGACGACAAGTCGATTGCCGTCAGTGCCATTATGGTGCCACAGACAGTAGCTGCTGGCACTCCGTTCATCAAGATTACGTTAAATCCAACTGGGGCTACTTCAACAACACTTACCTATACTTTGCCAAGCGGAGATTCTATTACCTTTGATCCCTCAAAGGTATACACCTTTAACATCACAGCTAGAAATTCTGGCCTCAACATTGACAGTTCAACCATCACCCCCTGGACCGATGGCGGCACGTTCACAGGCGACGCCATACCAGGCAACTAATATATAATAAGGTATATGAAAACAAGCAAACTTCTCATCATAGCCATAGCAGCAACAGTCTCCCTCTTCACCGCTTGTACAGCTGAAGAGGAAGACTACCCTGCAAACCGGGAACTGGTGTTCCAGGTTGGCTTGAAAGGAACGCGTGCCACCCCAGACAACTCTTGGGCGGTAGGTGACTTTATAGCTGTAAAGGTGGGAGGGGTTGTAAAAAAGTATGTCATCACCGACCTCTCGGGAAAGGCTGTAGGTGCCGATAAGAATAATACTTTCTATTGGGATGAGCTGGGGGCATCTTCCGTAAAGGTTTCTGCCTGGAGTTTTGGCGGCAAATACGTCAGTTCTCTCGAAGACAGTATCACGACTGTAGTTGATCAGAGCACTTACGACAACTACAAAGTCAACGATTTCGTATATGCGAAAGAGACCGCCATCAAGCAGGGACAAACGGGAACCTTGACCTTCTATCACCAGATGGCACGCCTTAATTTCAATATTAAGGTAGACGACCCCAATGAAACTGTTAGTGATATGGTTATCGGAGATGAGGACGAATACTCACGACCTTTATTGAAAGCAAGATTTTTTTATACCGACACGCTTTCTAATTATGGCTGGTTCGAGTTCTCTGATGAAAACATGGTGACAACCAAAGTAATCCCATACAAGGAGGAGACTGCGGCCACAGGTTTTGATGTATCATATTCTGCCATTGTGATTCCCATTACCATCGAAGGGGCGTTTTTCGAAATAAAAACCACAGATGGGAAAGTGGAGACAAGTTACCCGATAGACAGTTGGGAGTTATCAGCGAATAATCCTGATATTGAACTATACTATGACCCCGGTTATGAGTATACTATTAATATCACCATCAAAAACAAGCAACTCATTATCGGAAACGGGAAAACTGCGGTTACTGTAAATGATTGGATAGAATAAAGACAAGACGTGATATGAAAAAACAAAGCATTGCACAATATCTTTGCATAGGCATGGTTGCCTTCTTGTTCATGGCTTGTTCCCAGGAGGAAGAGGCCGAGAAGGTGAATGTCTCTGTCCCGCTCAGAGTGATGATCAACAATGGTCAGTCATCACTAACGCGTGCCACTCTTAGCGGATTGTCCACAGAATTTGAAGCTGATGACACTATTGGTATTTACATAGCAAACGAAGATCGTACCCAGTATGATAATGTCCCCTATGTATTCGACGGTACTGACTGGTATCTCGCCTCAGGAGAATATGTTCCCAAAAGAGTTTCATTTCTTGCAGGCTACGAATATTATGCCTATTACCCATACAAAGAATCACCTGGCGGCTGGCCATACTATTATGACAGGGATGATGACGGGGATTGTACTGCCGACGAATTCTTTTACAGCATCATCAACTATTGGAATCCACTAGAAGACCAGAGCACTAAAGCCAAATTTAATGCCAGCGACCTGATGGTGGGAAAAGGAACCATCGTAGATGCACAAAACGGCATTGTTTCTTTCAGTCTCGACCACAAGATGGGATTGATAAAGATAGAACTCCTAAATGGAAATGGTGGACATATTACAAACATTTCCGCTAGCAGTGCTGAAATATTCTCGGCAGATTCACATATTCCATATAAGATTGGTGACGATTTCTACCAAATTGCCAAACCCAACCAGCTGTTTTCCTTATATTTCAAACCACCAGTTGATTATATAGATGCGAAAATAGACACTGTCACACCAAGGCCAGGGCGTTTATCACGCTTGGAATTTGTGTTCAATTAAGGCTAATATATTTGACTTCCCCTATTTACACCAGAAACTCCCCAAAAGAATCATCAATTTAAATTCTTTTGGGGAGTTTCTGATGGGGTAATCCTAGAATGCGAATCCTATACCGATGCTGAAGTTATGCTGTCCGAGGAAATCCTTCAGCGCACTGTCGAGAGCGAAACGGTAACTATAACCCACACGGGCTGCGAAGTAACTGTACTTCACACAGATACCGATTTCAGGATTAATCGAGACACCGGCATTGAACTTCTGTCCTTCTTCCTCGTCAATGTCATCCACGATAGCCTCCTTCGTGGGATAGCCATGCTCGTCGGGATGAGAGTTCTTATCTATGGTATCATACCTTCCATAGAAGCCCTTCATCGTCACACCAGGACCGAAAGTCACCCATACGGGAACCTTCTCAGACTTGACGATATGCTTTGTCCAACCCACGCCGAAATTCACTTCGGGATGGTCGGGAATGGCATTGCCTGAATTGCTCTGCAAGGCACTAAAGGCCTTGGAGTTAACATTCAGATGCAGATAGATACCGCCTTTGGTCTGGTTATAGCGACCGTAATGAATACCGATGGGTGCGCCATCCATCCATTCGTAGGTAACCACGCTGGCATGCTCTTCCTTTGCAGTCAGATAGTTGCCGATGCTGTTCAGGCGCTCGGTAGAAGTCTTGGCCTCCGGACAGCCGTTTTCCACGACGCGCTGATAGAGCGTACGTGCCTTCTCATACAAGCGATTGTCGAAATAAGCCTCAGCCTGCTTGAAAGTGACGGCACATTCAGAAGAGTACTTCTCGTTACACTCCTTGAATTTCTGAACGGCGTAGGCATCATACGAGTTAATCTGCACGATGGTATTGTAAATCTCGGCAGCCGCACTATAGTCGAGCATGCGATAAAGAATGTCGGCATCGCTACGAAGCTTAATCAGCGAATCCACCTTGGCGATATTGGCGTTGTTCTCTGCATTATCGCAGTCGGAGCACTGCATGGCCACGCGGAACTGGTTGAGCGCCTCCTCGTAGTTGGCATTCTGAATCTCGTGAACGCCCCTGTTACGGTGACCACGATAGCAGCCTGCATCAACCAACGAGTTCGGGTCGTAGATTCTGAACGTGCGCAACTGTTTCGGCTCCAAGTCTACGGGAATGTCGAGCGGACTGTATCCAGGAGCAATAACCGTAATCACACGGCCACGATACCTCGAGCCTGCCGGAAGCTCAATGAAATACACTGAGTCAGTTCCCTGAATCTCGGTACTGAAAAGGTCGACCGACTTGTCCATCGTAGACGTGAACTTCAAGGGAATGTCATGGTTACATCTGATTTCGACAGCTGCCTTCTCACCTTCACTGGAATAGACTGCGTTGGCCTGCGAAAGGTCGTCAACTTCGAGCACTCCCTGTGCACCGACAAGCGCCGACGTCATGCAAGCCAGGAGTAATAGTAAGCTTTTCTTTAACATAGCTATTTTGGTGTTTATGATTATTATCTAACAATTCGGAAGGAACCCAGATGGAACACGTCCTCACGCTTGGTGACAACCTGTCCCTCAGCATTCTTGTACGGCTGCCAGGTGCGCACCTGAATGAGCGGATTGTCGGCATCGCGGAAGTCAATCATCAGAAACAGATAGCCCTCGTCGCTATAGCCAGAGGTATGCCAGTATTGTTTCAGGGTGACACCATACACATCGTCATACTTCGGATGCTGCACCACCTCTATCTCGTCGAACTTCACGTTAATATACTTCGTGTTCTTGAAGACGCGCGTCAGATTGGTGATATACTGCTGCTTCGACTGCTTGATGTACACCACCTTATTATTATTAAGAGTCATGCGGGTGAGGTCGCTGTTGGGTTTCTCCTTGACCACCTTACCCGTAATGATGAGTGCCTTGTCGGAAAACACGCTGTTCAGCAGGTCGATGTCCTTGCGGTTGTAGGCCGTGCGGAAGTTCTCCACGAAATCCACGATAATCTGGCGGCGGGCATAGTCGAGGTCGCTCTCCTTCTGTCCCATGATTTCCTCATAGCGCTGAAGGTCGATAGAGATACTCACACCGGAGATGCGCCCGTCGGTGGTGAAGTCAACCGTCAGCTCCTGGCGCGACTCCGCCTGGTCGGCCTCAACCATATCAATGGGAATGCCGCGCACCTGATAGCCACTTGAGGTTTTCAGGCAACGGCTCATGATATTCACGGGAGGACAGCTCATGGCACTGGCCTTCCACATCTGTTCTATATCCTTGATAGCTTCGGGCGTGAAGTTTTCCTTTGGCAGTTTTATCTTCTTCTCCTGCTCGTCGGCAGCCGTTTTGAAAACAGTCATCATCTGCGTGACATTCTTCTCCATCTTTGCCTTCGTAGCAGCATCGACAACCCCCTCGTTGATCTTGAAGGTTGCCCCGTCTGCCATTGCGACGGTGGTCATCATGAACAGCAGAACCGTCACGAACGGTCTTATTATCACATTCTTAGTCATTTCTATATTGATAACGTTTTTTTATTCTTTATATTTTCCAAATAGCGTGCGAATATTGTGCTGCGGAATATTTCCATAAAGCGTCGCCGTCACCAGGCCGCCGTCTTCGAACAAATCCTCTGTAGGCACGGAAACCACAAACAGATGGATGAAGTTCAGCTTGCGGTGGTGAAACACCAGCGTGGCATCGATCTTGTCCTTATTGATAGAGGTGACGCTGCAATAGATGTCCATATTGCGGGCCAGCAGGTCGTAGATGTTCTGCATGTTCTGCACGGGCACCTTTTTCGAGCTGCCATACATGCTTTGCGTGATGGCAATGCGCAGCTTGTTCTGCTTTACGCGGTTGAGCAGGATATTGGTGAACGACTCCATCGGATAGCGCTTGTCGAATATCGGCTCATAGCTGCCGCGCTTTTCACGGACATAGAAGCTGGAAGTCATCGACTTTACCTGGAACGACTTGCCTTTCACGATATAGATGCCACGTTCGGCCGTCGACTCCAGGTCGCGCTTACTGACCGTAAGGGGTGCATGATAGTTTTCGGCGACATGGGAAGCACAGAGCTGTTCGTAGAGCAGCGTGTCGGCACTTACCTTGTCACGATCCTGGGCCACTGCCATGCCGGCCACCAACAAGACCGACAGGAAGAGCCATTGACGCGGATAACTGATGATGAAACGCATAGCTTGCCGTTTTTATTTCGTCTTATATGCTGCACGATAGATTCCCGACTTCATCTGCTCGCCGCCGTTGCCGCGGATGGGATTCATCAGGATGCTGAAGTCGACAGGTTCCTCTGTTGCCACGAGCAGGAAGGTCTCACGGGAATTTGCCTCAGAGAATTCGAAGGGTTCCGACTTGAATGCCACCGTGCTACGGGCCGGTACCAGCAGATGGGCGCAGATGGCAGCCTCATCAACCGGGAGCACCAGGTATTTGTTGCCGCGCTCGTCGATGTCAAGCACATTCACAAAGAGCGGTTCTTCCGTACCGTTGGTGACACGCACATAGCAATTAGTGTTTACGTCAACCTCGGGATTGACGGGCAGTCCCGTCTCGCATGAAACAAGGTCGAAACGCACGTCCATATCCGTTGAAAGGAGATTCTTGGGCTGTATCAGACTGCTCTCCACGGCAACTGCCTGGTCTGACATGCTGGCAAGACGGTTCAGCAGGAACGAATCGCGGGCCGTGGCACGATACGAAGTGGCCGTAGCCTGCATGTAGGCGCTGGGATGGGTGAGGTTCTTGCTCTCTTTCGAGAACAACTGCTTCACCATATAGCTGAGATACTGCTTAGAAAGGTTCTTGGGAGCCTTGGCGGCTTTCAGCAAAGCGCCCACGGTATTCGTTCCCTCGGTGGTAAACGAATACATCTTGCTATTCACCTCGTCGAGTACCGTCACCGCACTCTCCTTGCCAATCACCAGCCGACTGGAAGCCGTGAGCGTCATGCGCGCATTCAGGGCTACGGGTTTCGAGCCCTCGTAAACCTTGGCCGTTCCCACAACGGAATAAACCAGATAGTCTGCTGCGCTGGCCACCGAAGAGGTCAGCAGCGCAAACACCAGAGCGAAAAGGTGCAGCGCACCGTATGTTTTCAAATTCATAGTCATGTTCTTTTTCATTCTCATTTTGTCAAATCTAATAGTTTTATTTCTCGTAGGTAAAAAGTTCAAAGGGTTCCATTCCATTCGGATTCATGAAGATGGGCGTCTGCTTGAAGTCGGTCATCTGGCGCACAGCCTTGTAAAGATACTGGTCGAGCTGCTGGGTTGACAGGCCAATCTCGCCCTCGCCACGGGCAGCGCCGTTGAAGGCATCCACAAGGGCTTTGGTGAAGGCGCCGTTCTTCCAGTCTTCGTTTTCCTTCGACTTGGTGTCGCTGGCGCTTGAGGCATACATCACCATGCCGTTCTTGGTCCGGCGCAGCTGCTCCACGAAATGATTGCTGGCAGCCGAGCGGTTGCCGCCCATCAAGGCACCCGAGTAGCAGGCGTCAACGAAGACGATGAGCTTGCCGTTGATATCCTCCACAGCCTGACGGAAATCGTTGCTCGAGAAGCAGTTATACAGCTTCGACGTGCTGCTGCCGTAGTTCATGAAGTAGAAACGGTCTTTCTCGTCGCGATAGCCATGACCGGCATAGAAGAAGATGCAGACATCCGTCGGTGAAGACTCCTGCTTCAGCCATTCCATGGCCTCGTAGAAGTCCTCGCGCGTGGCCTCTTCGTCGGTAATGGTCTTCACCTGCACGTCCTGATAGGGGTATCCTTTCTTGGTGCTGAGCACATGGGCGAAATCGCGCGCGTCCTTGGTGGTGAACTTCAGTTTCGGCAGTTCGGGATCATTATAGTCGCCCACGCCGATGGCCACGGCAAAGAGCCGCGGCAGCTCGGCTACCTGCTTCTCGCGGACAAGACGGATGCTTGCCGGTTCGCTGTTTCCGTTTTCATTCTGCGCGTAGATGGTCACCGTGCAGTCGCGGTTGGGAAGGTCAACCTCCACCGTATTGGCAGCACGCACGGCACGGTCGGCCGGCTGTTTCTGGCCGTCAACCATGACGGTAACCCGTGTGCTGGCCTCCAGTCCCTGTGCCAGCAGCTGGTAGCGCAGCTTGATGACATCGGTATGGAACGGACTCTGGTCTTCGGGGAACAGTATTCTCACCTCGGGGGGAACCGGACGACTGCTTGCCGCAGGCTTCGGAGCCGTCGTAGACTCGCTTTCTCCGCCTATGTTCAGCGTGATTTCTCCCTTCGGGTCAATCTCCACTTCGGTGCCCTGGTTATCCTGTTTGGGTTGCGGCTGCTGGGTTGTCGCAGGCTTCGGAGCCGTTGCCGGCTGCTTCACCTCGGCCACGTCCTGCATCGGGATGGCAGCCGAATGCTTGCCGGCAGCCTTGTCTTTCCAGAGCTGACTCATTTTCTTGTCCTGCATCACAAGCACACCTTTCTCATAGCATTCGGCCAGGGTGAGCTGTGCGTTCTGGTTTCCGTTGTTGGCTGCGTCGGTAAGGTTACGCAACGCCTTGTCGTAGTCGATGGGCACACCGCGCCCGTACATATAGCAATAAGCCAGATTATACTGTGCCTTGGCAAATCCCTTGCGGGCCGCACGCTTGAACCACATGGCAGCCGTGGCGTAGTCCTTGTCGATACCTTCTCCGTTATAGAGGGCATAGCCCAGGTTGAACTGGCCTTCCTGACTGCCGGCCTCGGCCGCTTTCTGGTAGCATTCCACGGCTTTGCCGAACTGTTGCTTGTCGTAGAAGTCGTTGCCCTGCTTGAGCCATTGGTCGGCTGTCTGTGCTCCAACACCTGACACCCAACACCAAACAACTATTAACAGATATATTCTATTTCTCTTCATTATTTCTTCGGCGGTTTAAAATAAAGTGATTTTTGAGCAAAAGCGTACAGCCGTTTCCATTGTGGATGGATGGTGCAGTAGTCGATGAACCACATGTAGTGGATGCGGGCTCGCTCGATAAAGGCAACACCCAGCAACGGCAATAGCAGCGAGATGTCGTAGTCGTATTTCACGAAACAGAGGAATCCTATCCATGCAAACACGACGCTGATAACCAAATATACCAATTTATTCCAATAGATGAAGAATCGGGGGGATTTCTTTCGGGTCAGATAGCCGGCATAGCCTGCAATGAGACATACGATGAGCGTCAGCAGACCGGAAACTATGTTCGACATCGACGATATCTCATGATGACCGATATAGGTCTCGGCAGCGTAGGCCACGGTCTTCAGTCCCGGCATCTTGCCAATGGGCGTGAAGTGCATGTCGGCCTCTTCGGTAATCGTACCCACCATGGCCAGCTTACCCTTGATGAGCGGCTTGTTCAGCAACACGGAATCATATCTCACGATTGGGAACTCCACGTTCGAGTAGAGTATCGTGCGCTTGTTGTTGGGCTCCACCGACGGCTTTTTGCCCATGTACTGGCAGGCAGCCAGATAGGGCAGCGAATAATAGGTGGCGGTGTCCAGCTTCTGACTGAGGGTGTAGTCGCGAAGCGTTCCGTTGGGACCGTTGCTCTTCATCACATTGCTATAGGCCCAGGTGTAGTCGCCGAACGGCTCGAAGAACGACTTCTGCACATCCACGAACTTTCCATATACCTGTGAAGAAGCAATCAACTTGCACGACAATACCGGATTCTTCAGCTGGTCGATGGCCGAAATCAGCTCACCGTTGGCAACCAGGTCCTCTTCCTCGTTCTCGTAGATAATATCCATCATCACGGTCTTGGGCTCACAGGCGGCAAGGTCTTCGATTGTCTTGGCTATGTCGCCGCGGTCGGTCTGCTCGGTGATGTCAATCAGAACGATGTCGTCGCTCCATTTCACCGAATTACCCATGCGTTCGATGGAGAAGTAGATGTCGGTCATCTTGAACTCGCTCAGCGCACGGCTGACGGGGTCGAAGAGTGAGAAATTGATGAACAGCGTGGCCCAGAAAGCGGTGATAATCCATGCCAGCACAACCACGATGAGATGGTCGTGATGGAATATCTCGTGAATATTCTCCTTTATCTTCCGCTTTATGTAACTAAACAGTTTCATCTTTTTTCTCAATCTGTTTCTGGTCTTTTAATAGTTTTCGGGCCATCTTCTGCTCGCGCTTTGCCCTGAGCTCGTCCATATAGCCTGCCGTGATGATGCCCGACGGCAACGCCACGATGGCCACGCCGACAAAGGCGGAAATCATGCTGATGAACCTTCCTATCTGCGAAACGGGATAGATGTCGCCGTATCCGACGGTGGTCAGCGTGCAGGCTGCCCAGTAGACAGCGTCGAAGAACGTGTGGAACAGATAGTCGCCCGTGCTGGGATTGATGTCTTCTTCGGCATTGAACATGATCAGCGCCGTGATGAAGATATAGAAGGCGGCCAGCGAGAACACCGTCCAGAGGATGCGCCCCTGGCGGCGAATGACGGCCATGATGATTTCCAGCGGCTCATAGTAGCGGATGAATTTTACCACGCGCAGGATTCTCAGCAGGCGTGTGATACGGGCTGTCTTGAACGTCGGACTAAGCAGGTGGATCGTAGGGAGAATACTCAGCAGGTCGATGATGGCCATGATGGTGAACGGGTAGATGATAAACGACACCCATCCCTTCTTCAGCTCGTAGTCGGCCGTTATCCACCGCAAGATGTAATCAGCCACGAAAATGATGGCCGGAATAATGTCACAATACCAGAAGATGGGATAATGCTCGCGGAACATCAAAGGAAGTATGCTCACACCTATAACCACGGACATACTGGCGTGATACAGCTGCGACCAGCCACCATCATCATTGAGATATCCGGGGCCGATAATCTCGTATATCTTTTTCCTGACGTTCATTCTCCGTTTCTACTTATGTATAGCAGAGTTTTCCGAGTGCAAATATAACAATAATTCTGCGAAATACAATATGAAAAGCGTTTTTTTGTGCGTTTGGACCCAAAAACGCATTCACGGGTTTGATAAAAATATGAAAAGTAAAGCCGCAAATGATTATAAACAATTATTGCATGCAAAGTAATTTAGTCTAAATTGCAAAGTAATTTAGTCTAATTTACCGAGCAATTTAGACTAAATTACTTTTGAAAGAAACTATAAAAAAACCGCTCCCGAAATTCAGGAGCGGCTTAAGGTTTATTTCTTCAGCTTCGGATCGTTCTCAATCAGCCATTCGCCTATCTGAACGGCATTCAGCGCAGCGCCCTTTCGGATCTGGTCGCCACTGAGCCAGAAGGTCAGTCCGTTCTCGTCGCTGATGTCCTTGCGGATGCGGCCCACATAGACATCATCGTGACCGGCAGTCTCCAAAGGCATGGGATACACGAGCTGCGAGGGGTCGTCCTTCACCGTCACGCCGGGAGCTGCTGCCAAAGCCTCACGGGCCTCGTCGACGCTGATGGGGCGCTCGGTCTCAATCCATACGCTCTCGCTATGGCTGCGCAACGAAGACACACGTACACACATGGCCGAACACTTGGCGTCGGTATGCATAATCTTCTGCGTCTCGTTATACATCTTCATCTCCTCCTTGGTGTAGCCGTTGGGCTGGAACACGTCAATCTGGGGAATCACATTGTAGGCCAGCTGGTGGGCGAACTTCTTCACGGTCTTCACTTCACCCTCTTCTACCATTTCCTTGTACTGCTGCTGCAGTTCGGCCATGGCAGCGGCACCGGCACCCGATGCGCTCTGATAGCTGGCCACATGGATGCGCTTGATGTGGCTGAGCTGCTCGAGGGGCTGCAGGCATACCACCATCATGATGGTCGTGCAGTTAGGATTGGCAATGATGCCGCGCGGACGGTTGAGCGCATCGGCGGCATTGCATTCGGGAACCACCAGGGGCACATCGTCGTCCATGCGGAAAGCACTCGAGTTGTCAATCATCACGGCGCCGAACTTGGTGATATCGGCGGCAAACTCCTTGCTGGTGCCAGCACCTGCCGATGTGAACGCGATGTCCACATCCTTGAAATCGTCGTTGTGCTGAAGCAGTTTAACTTCAATCTCCTTTCCCTTGAAGGTGTATTTACGGCCGGCAGAACGCTCGCTGCCAAACAACACCAACTCGTCCATCGGGAAATTTCTCTCGTCAAGGATGCGCAGGAACTCCTGTCCCACGGCACCACTAGCACCTACAATTGCAACTTTCATCTTTCTTTTTATTTGATTTTCAATAAATTTGGGTGCAAAATTACACAAATATAAAATAAATGCAAAACAAATATAGAAAAAAATAACTACCTTTGCACCCAAATAGAGAAGTCAAGTACATGGCAATGTTCGATCTCGGCACCTATTTTCCCATCACCGATCCCACGTGGATCTTCTTCATCGTGCTCAGCATCATCCTGTTTGCACCGATGATTATGGCCAAGCTGCGCATTCCGCACATCATCGGAATGGTGCTGGCAGGCGTGCTGGTGGGACAATACGGACTGAACATACTGCAGCGCGATGCCTCGTTCGAAATCTTCGGACAGGTGGGTCTCTATTTCATCATGTTCCTTGCCGGACTTGAAATGGACATGGAGGGCACCAAGAAGCACCTCGGGAAAATGACGATTTTCGGACTGCTCACGTTCTTTGTCCCCTTCATCATGGTCTATTATGCCGGCATCCACCTGCTCCACTACTCGCGTCAGACCACCCTGCTGCTCTGCTGCATCATGTCGTCGAACACGCTGATAGCCTACCCCATCATCACGAAATACGGTCTGCAGCGCCATCGCTCGGTCACGCTTTCCGTGGGAGCCTCGATGATTGCCCTGACCATGGCACTCGTTTCGCTGTCGTTCATCGTCAGTGCCGTACATGCCGAAACAGCAGGAAGCAAGCCTTCGCCGCTGACATCCTTCCTGTTTCCGCTCCTGAAACTGGCTCTCTATCTGGCAGGCACCATCTATATACTGCCGCGGGTGACCCGCTGGTTCCTGCAGCGCCACAGCGATGCCGTGACGCAGTTTGCCTTTGTGATGGCGGTGATGTTCCTCAGCGCGGCCATCACATCGTTCATCGGACTGGAGGGCGTGCTGGGTGCATTCTTCTCGGGACTGACGCTCAACCGCTACATCCCGCGCGTTTCGCCGCTCATGAACCGGTTGGAATTCATCGGCAACGCGCTCTTTATACCTTATTTCCTGATTGGCGTAGGAATGCTCATCAACATCGGGGCTTTGTTCGACAGCTGGCACACGGCCTATGTGATGGCCATCATCGTGATTATCGGAACGGTAGGCAAGATGGTTGCCGGCTATCTCGGCAGTTTCGGACTCCGGTTGCCGCTCACCCACGGCCACATGATGTTCGGACTTACCTCGGCCCACGCTGCCGGTTCTATCGCCATCGTTATGGTGGGCCTCAAGCTGTCAATCGGAGATGGCAAGTATCTGGTCGACGGAGACATGCTCAACGGTGTGGTGATGATGATTCTCTTCACTTGCATTATCTCGTCGCTTGTCACGGAATACGCCTCACAGCGCATCGTTTTGCAGGATAATCTCATCAACGACGATGAAAAGCAGGGCGACGACGAGAAGATTCTGCTGCCTTTGAAATACCAGGGCAACAGCGACAAACTGGTCAGCCTGGCCACGCTCATGCGCAACGTGAAGCTCAACCGCGGCATCATCGGACTGAACGTGGTGCTCGACGATGATAACGTGCAGAAGAACCAGGCCTTGGGTCGGCAGCTGCTGGAACAGACCGCGAAGGCGGCTGCGGCAGTGGACGTCAGGATGCAGACGCAGAGTCGCATCGCCACAAACATTGCTAACGGCATCATGCATGCTTTCAAGGAATACAATGCCAGCGAGATTATCATCGGTCTGCACGAGCCAAAGAACGAGAAAGACTCTTTCTGGGGCATTTTCACCGAAAGTCTGTTCACCCAGCTAAACCGTCAGATTGTGATTGCAAAGTTCGGACAACCGCTCAACACCATACGCCGCATTCAGGTGGCTGTGCCAAGCCGGGCTGAATACGAGCCGGGATTCCACCGCTGGATTGACCGTCTGGCCCGCATGGCCACCAATCTGGAATGCCGCATCCAGTTCCACGGCCGACAAGAAACGCTGACGCTCATCAGCCAGTATATTCAGAACATTCATCCCACCACGCGTGCCGACTACCAGCAGATGCAGCATTGGAACGAACTGCCTGCGCTGGCACAGCAAATCAACGAAGACCATCTCTTCGTAATCATCACCGCACGTAAGGGAACCGTCAGTTATAAGACGGCATTCGAGAAACTCCCCGCTGAGCTTCAGAACTATTATCATCAGCAGAATCTCATCATCATCTTCCCCGACCAGTACGGAGAATCCATGAACGTGATGAGCTTCACTGCTCCGCAGAAACGTGAGGAGACCAGCGCCTACGACCTGCTTCGTTACTGGATTTCCAAGTCGAATTTGCTACACGGAAAAGAAAACAAATAACAACAAGATATGATTCATGTAAAAAATATTACCAAGAGCTTTGGTTCGCTACAAGTGCTCAAAGGCATAACCCTCGACATCAACAAGGGTGAGGTGGTCAGCATCGTCGGCCCGTCGGGCGCAGGAAAGACCACGCTCCTGCAAATCATCGGAACGCTCGACAAGCCCGACAGCGGTTCTGTTTGTGTCGATTCCATCGACACCACATCGCTCTCGCAGAAAGCGCTCTCCGATTTCCGCAACAAGCACATCGGATTTGTTTTCCAATTCCACCAGCTGCTGCCGGAATTCACCGCGCTTGAGAACATTATGATTCCCGCCTACATTGCCGGCAAAAGCAACAAGGATGCCAAGAAAAGGGCAAAGGAACTGTTAGACTTCATGGGACTCAGCGACCGCGCCAACCATAAGCCGGCTGAATTGTCGGGCGGTGAAAAGCAGCGCGTTGCCGTAGCGCGTGCGCTCATCAACAACCCTGCAGTCATTCTAGCCGACGAACCCTCCGGAAGCCTTGACTCCAAGAACAAGGCCGAACTTCACCAGCTGTTCTTTGACCTGCGCGACAAATTCGGCCAGACTTTCGTCATCGTCACTCACGACGAGGGACTAGCAGCCATTACCGACCGCACCATCCATCTGAAAGACGGAGCCGTGGTAGAGCCTGAAGATGCGGAACAGCCCTTTCTTGAGGTTGCCGCTGAAGACAAGGCCCCAACAGATGGCAATGCCATTGCTGAAAGCACGAGCGACGAAAAAGAAAGCCTTTCCATTTAGGCTAATTCCAGACTCCCCTCGATTAAAATAAGTTACCTATTAACAAATTAACAATACGACATGAAAAAATACTATTTTGCATTATTCTTCGCCGCTTCCATGATGACTGCATGCAGCGGAAAGGGAGGTAATCCGAATGAGCCGAACGACTCACACCTGCAGCCATTCGAAGTGGAATTCAATTTCGGAACGGTTAAAGACGGTGCAGGCTTTGAGTACCACGACTTTCATTTCAGAAACGACGGCAAGGATCCTTTGGTGATTTCGAAAGTTGAGACCTATTGCCATTGCACCGCGGTAAAATATCCGCAAGAGCCCATCAAGCCCGGTGAAGAGGGAGTAATCAACCTAAGACTCGACGGTGGAGACGTATCCCCCGGTTTCTTCTCTCGCGACATCGACGTATACTACAACGGCAAAGGAAGTCCCGTTCGTCTGACCGTCAGTGGCAAAAAAGAAGAAATGCAAGAATAGCCTCCGCCCCGCATAGGGATGCAAAAAGCGCCCAAGCCGTCAGGTGTTGAACGGTCGTACCGTTCAAAAAAAAGAAAACAAAAAAACTCGCGCCCCTAAATCCTAGAGGCGCGAGCTTTTTATTATCAGATAGCTGTTTACTCAGCAACACAGATTGATACACGGTTCAGGTCGTTCTCCTCGAACGGCTGAACGGTGTCTCCGTAGCTGTCCCAAGTAATGCGGCTCTCGTCGATACCGAAGTCGTTCTTCAGTGTGTTCACGACAACGTCAGCACGACCGGCAGCCAGACGGGCGTTGATGCGCTCGTTACCTGTGCCCTTGTCAGCATAACCAGAAACAACAACCTTTGCGTTGGGATACTTCTTCAGGTACTCGGCGATGTCGGCCACCTTCTGCATTTCGCGCTCCACGATAACAGTGCTGTTGATGGTGAAGAACACGTCGCGGCGGATCTTCTCCACCTTAGCGGGTGTAACGTCGATATACTTGTAGATAGTATCATACTTCACAACGTCGCGATATACATCGTGAGTCTCGGTCAGACGAGTCTTGCCCAAGTTGATGCGCAGACCAGCCAGTGCATTGAAGTACCAGTCGGGGTTGTCAGCATTCTTAGAGTTGTACTTGTCGGTCAGGATGTTGGCATTACCCTCGAGAATCAGAGAAACAGCGTCGCTCAGACGGAAGCCCAGCTGCAGACCACCGCGTCCGAAAGGATTAACCTTTGTGCCGTCCCAAAGATACTCCAGCTCATAGCCGTCCAGAGTTCTAATCTGCTTAGCAATGTCCTGAGCCTCGTCGTTCTTCCAGGCGATGTTAGCACCACCACCAACGAAAGCAGTCAGGGTGAAGAAACGATCAGGATTCCATCCGCCGATAAGGCTTGTGATGTCGAACATCAGGTCGATACCGGGAGCCACATAGTTCCACTTGTAGTCGAAAGTATAGGGATGGTTGGCATAGCTGTTCCAACCGCCCTTGCTCTGCCAGCCATTAGCCTGGATGCGGGCAGCAAACCACGGGTTGAACTGATAGCCGATACCCAGCTGGACGTTGGGCGAAATCAGCTTGTCGAACTTAGCCTCACCAAGCGTGTACTGGGCACCGCCCTGCAGCGTGATGAAGGCGTGCTTGTTGAACTTCTGAGTCACGTCCTGGTGATCGAACTCCTGCACAGTGCGCTGGTCGACGCGGTCAACCACCTTCTTCTGCTGTGCTGTGGCGGTGAGGCTAACGAGAGCCATCAAAGCCACGATAAAAGATTTCATTTTCATAACGTTATAAAATTAAATTAATATATTGATATTTATTTTACCATGATTTTCTTACCATTGACGATATACACGCCCGGCTTCTTCATATTCTCCACGCGGCGTCCCGTCAAGTCGTATATCTTCTGCTCACTACCGTCAGCAGCATTAACCTCGTCGATTCCCAAGATGTCGATAATCTTGTTATTCAGCGCAAACGGGTAACTTTTCTGCTCATTAACCAAACATTGACCTGTAAAGCTATTATTCTTCAGCCATTTGCCAAAATTGGCATCGCCTAAAGCCTCACGAGGCACAACAACGTAATACATGCCGCTTAAATATTTAAGTTCATCTTGTTGGAAGGGTTCGTCAAGCACAAGCTTCAAAGCAATATAACCATTCAACCAAGGATATGGCATTTCTTTTCTGAAATTGGAATATGACGTCAAATGACCTGTTTTGATCAAAGCACCATTGATATTTGTAATCTGAATGACAGCATCCGGATTAGGCACTATAGAGGTGTACAAATCTGTATAGAAAACAATATCATTAAGCCATACATCAGCAACAACATCAGCATGGACATCAGGATCCATCAACATCTTTGTACTCACATTGAACCGATAATCATAGCTGAAATTAGGCTTGTCAGTATCGGTACTTCCCTGCCCTGATTCACCACCACCAGGATTCGGGTCGTCACCACCGCCAGGATTTACGGAACTGCCCTTTATCGTAATACTCAATGTAGCTAATGTACTTTCCACAGAAGCATAATCACTCGTTGGCACATAGCTGAAAGTTTCTGCAGGTATATAGAGCAAGTATTGACCTGCCTCTAAGCCTGATGTATTCACATTAAAATTGTAGAAACTGTTCTCTACCTTGGTCAGAATCGGTGTTGTGCTTGTTATCCGCTCAGGATCACTTATCTGATTCTGTTTCTCGAAATAAGGCAATGAAGCGTTAATAATATCGGCACTCTGAACATTATGTACAACCAACGTTACCGGGTCACCAGCATTTTCAATCTCAATACCATTGGAACCGTTATCAAAAGTTAATTCTGCCTGAATGGAAGTAGCAGGATCTACCGGTTCCGTAGTCTCTTCGAAAATAAACGCACTCGACGTACCACTAGTAAAATAAGTCGTGGCTGTGGGCGATGCCACGATAGCATTGGATGGATAGCTGATGGCAGCAGTCGAATTGCCCAAATCCTCATCATTGCCATCACGTCCTAACCAACCAGAAATGGAGAACTTTCCGATAAGCTTTGTAGAGTCCGCATTTTCAACAACTAACTTAGCAACTGTAAGTTGAGTAGCCTTGCCTGATTGAGGATATGTAAATCCTTCAAATCCGGACGGATTACCCAAAACAGTCAGGTAACGCTCGTCTATAGTCTTGAACTCTATACCTCCATTGCCTGCAACAGCAAGGAAAGCATCAGCAGAAGTACAGGAAGACTTAAGCTCAACTTTTTGGTTGGCATAAGTAAGATAAGTAATACTGCCACCATCATTGACGCCAGCAATCCGGTACCACTTACCAGCAGCAGGCATCTTGACGTTAGTCTCCATATAGTATTTACCTATCGCTTCCTTAATCTCGTCGACAGTAGCATCTTTACCCTTATTAATCACGGTAGAAAGAGCTGTATAACCTTCACTAGACGATAGTGGATAGCCATAGTTACCGTTGTCGGTCATCGACTTCAATTGTCTGGCAAGAGCCAGTTCTTGTGACTCAGCGGACTCCACGGTATAAGTCAATGTAAACTTAGGATTCCAGCGTTCATCAGCAGCATTGCCCATCATGCCATTATAAATAGCCTGTTCAGGAACTTCAAACGTCCATACACCCTCTTCAGTAATTACGCCACGAGTATGAGCAATGGTTACATTCTTTGTATTGCCTTCAGTTAAAGAAATCGGAGCTGTGAACTGCTTCACACCGTCTTTATAAACAGTAGCCATTGAATTAGCAGGGACACTGACAAATTCATTATAGGCAACATCTATAGACTCGGGTAACTGATTAACCTTGCCGGGTGTAGGACTTACATTTGACCAGGTCAGGATATCACGCTTAGGATTCACGCGGAAAGGTATCGACAAAGATTCATGGGTGCCTCCCTCTGAATTCTTAAAAGCTCCAAAAGGAACATTTACCGTATAGTCACCATAGGCAGTATATGTACTTCCTGTCGATAGGGTCACCGAAGAACCATGAACAGAAGCAGACATAGCTACAGGCGTCTGAATTCCAGGGCCCGAAAGCGTAATTCCACTAGTATTAACATTAGAAGAATTAATGGCAAGGTTGAAATCCAATGTCATGGAGTTGAAAGTGGTCACCTCGCTTCCTGCAGAAGGATTGGAAGATACGAAAGACAACGGTTTCGATGGTTTCTTATAAAAAACCTCTATAGTCTGAATACTTGTATCATGTGCTCCGTTCTCGATAACAACAGTGTCAGTTGAAGTAACAGACAACCATTTCTTAGCCGAGGCATAATAAACACCCGTAGAAGAATTAGAAAGTGTACCTACACTGCCTGTGAATTTGACAGAGTCGAGTTCGCAGCCATTGGTTGTCCTTATTTTTATAAAGGCTCCACTACGCATTTCCAACACGTAATAGTAGGTTCTTTTACCATTAGCCTCTATATAGTAATGAGGTATAACAACACCACCTTTTCCGATTCCTCTTGTGAAACTTATCTGTATATCTTTGCATGTCAACACCTTGTCAGTGATTCTTAAGAAATCATCAAGACTGCCATCTTGATATGTTACTGTTGGGCTGATATCAAGTGTTGTCGGGTTGGTAAAGTCGAACATAGCATTATCACCAACCTCTGCAAATGCAGGTACAGAAAGAAAAGCCAAAAGGATGTAAAATAACTTTTTCATATATGTCTAATCTAAATGTGATTTCAATTTAATAGATGCTCTTCGTCAATCTCATCCTTAGTGGTTTTCACACAGAGTTTCCACTCTCCGTCAACACGGACAGGATTAAACATGAACATCGTAACAGGAGCCTCTTTGGTACCTGCCTGCTCGGCAGTAGCAAAAGTAATTGCATACTTCACATCGTTGCATCCTTCGAGCATAAAAGAGAAGTACTGACGCTTATAGTCCAGCACGGGAAACATCTTAAACTGACGACGAAGACGCTTATCCATCTTCTCACTCAGCTTAGAAATAGCTTTCGTTGAATCATCGTATTCATAGAGATTCGCTATAACCTGATCAATCTTTTTAGCCTTCAGCTGCTCCATAGCATCGTCGCAAATGCGAAGCATAGCGGCAGTGTCCTGGGAAGTCAGCTCGCTGCGGAACTCCTTAATCTGTTCCTCGCGGGTCTTAGGTTTGCTTTTACATGCAGCTACCAATGTAAAAATTGCAACTGCTAAAACTATATAACTGTACTTTTTCATAATAATTTTTTTAAGAAGGAAAAGAGAGTGCGCCTGCTCTTACGAGACGCACTCTCTTATTAGAGCTTTAGATTATTGATATGTAATCAAAATCGATGTATTTACTCGGGAGAATGTCCGTGAGTTGTATCAACGTGCCAGCGAATGTTCTCCTTAAGTGAACCCCACTCGTAGAAGATTTCAACAGGAACGATAATGTCGAACTCAGTTACGTTGTCACCCAGGTTCTCATAGTAGATTGAACCGAAGCGGAGCTTCTTGAGCCAGTCTACAGGATAGATACCCATGTATTCTTCGATTGCAGGTTCCTTATCCTGAGAATAGAATGCGTTAGGAGTTACAAGACCCCATGGGCCCCATGTTCCAACGTAAGGTGTACCAGGATATTCGTACGGCAGAGGACTTGTAGCAGGAGTTGATGTCCAGCCTTCACCCCAAAGTGCCCAAACAGGAGCCATGTAAGGTTCACCAGCCCAGATATGAGCCTGAGTCGTAATCTTGTCAAGAGTTACGAAGGTCTCAGGATTAGCCTGGTGCAAGTTGGTCTTAGCAACAGAAGGTCTCATATCGAGAGCAATACCCTTCACATTGTAGTAAGCCCAGAACCAATAGTGGTTATTGTCCATATTGGTATCAACACGATACATATAACCATGCTTGTGCATGAAGTTACCCTTTCCGTCGTAGTCACCACGCCAGTCATACAACTGGAGGTTATCGAGGAGATAGAGAACATTCTCATGAGTCTTAGCATCAAGTGCGTTCTTAACACCAGGAGTCTTCAGGTTGATAGGACGCTGCCAAGAAGCGAGGAATGTAGCGCTGTTCAGGTCGTCATAGAGACCCTGCTCAACAAACGTAGCAACATCACAGCCTTTGTTTGCAACCAAACCAACCCAAGCGCGGAACTGCTGGTTGATATACCTCTGAGCATACTCATAGTCACAAGTACCATCGGCCTTGGTCGGATAACCGAGAGCGTTCAGAATGTCATAGAGAACAGTATTCTCCTTGCTTGTAGGATCATTGCTTGGAGCCCAGTGAATCAGACGAATGGCACCTGCATCATGCTTGGTAGCAATCAGAGAAGCATTTGTACGACCATCCTGCTCCTGCTGAATGATTTCAGCAATTGGATAATAGGTTGTACCAACCTTAGCATAAAGGATCTTGTTGTTGAACATACCCAGGTTGTAGTTGGTAGCGCAAGTTGTCATCAAAGTCTTCAGACCTTCCTCAGACTGATAGCCTGCAGAAGAACCAGACCAATCGAACTTGTTGGCAGAAGCATTCCAAGTAGCGCACCATGTATGAACATCATCCTTAGTAATCTTCACCTTCGGCTGGAAGTAGTTGACCATAGAACCATTAGTGTGAATACCATCAGTCCAGTTGTCAGTAGCCTCAACCATATTATCATAAGTGTGCTTGTAGATGTACTTACAGTAAATCTTATTCCAATCTGGCTGTGCAGGACCCTGAGGAGTGATAGTATATGTAGTACCGCTCACACCCTTTATAGTATAAGTCTTAGGAGCGAAGTAATACTTCATACGAAGATTTTCATTCTTGTACTTAGCATCAGTCTTATCACTAACCTTAACCTTTGTACCAGCAAGGTTCTTAGCTCCCTTATGCCATGCTATTGCATCACCAGCAGGAGTAAAGTCTAACGGCAAGCGGACATAGTTCTCAGTCAGCACATCGCTCATATAGCTATCCCAGTGCTTGTCGGCAGTTGTAATCAGAGTGCTACCCGGAGCCATGATATCAAGAACATCGGCAGACCAGCCCTTTTCAACGTCAGATGTAGCCATCTTTCCGTCAGGATTCCAGTTATACCAGTAGTTGTTAATCTTCTCCTCGTAGTAAACAATGTTCTGATCACGAGTGATGTTCATAGTCAGCTGCAACCAAATATACTGATAAGGAGCATTGCTATAAGTATTGGTCTCACGGTCGTTCACGAAGTCCTTAGCCTTCCAGCGTACCCAACGGGTTACAGTAACAGGATAAGACTTAGCGTGGTGAGTCAGATACTCAACCTCTTCCTCAGACAGAGTCCAACGGATAACATGGTTAGTTGTGCTTGCTGCATTCAGATAGAATACCACCTGACCGAGCTGCTTATCCTGGAACTCAACGTTTCCTTCCTCATCAGCACCACCGGTCTTGGTCGGTGTAGCAATCTTACCATTCTTGTTACCATAGAGGTCACCGAAGTTGAACTGTTTCATCTGATAACCACGAGACTGTCCGTCAGGTGTTGTACCTACGAAGAAAGCCTTCGGAGTAACGAAACGCTCTTCTTCTGAAGGAACAGCAGTATCACCAATCTTACAGTCAGCGTGATAGGTGCGGTTGAATGCCTCATATTCCCAACCACCGAGAGTATTCTGCAGAACTTCCTTATCGAATTCAGCCCATGTGGTCTCCATTGCGAGAGGATCGCAGAGGTTGAACTCCTTGTCCTGAGCACGTACAACAGCTGTAGCGTTGTCCTGAGTGTGGCAGATGTGGAGCAGGATGTAACCATCGAGCAGAACATCACCCTTAGCGTTCTTCAGCATTACACGAACCAGAGGCTCACGGTCAACAGAAGACTTATCCTGTAAATCCTGAGTGTGACCCTGACCAGCAGCATCGTAATTAATGCTCTTAGCAACAACTATACCAGAACCGTCATCAAGGCTACTGATGTTGTCGTTCTTAGTCTTACTGATAGTCTGATTCTCAGCTGCAGCCAGTTCAGTATCCTTGAAGGTTGCATAGCGAGAGTCATAAGTCTTATTGGTTGTTACAATGTAATCAACGAACTGGAACTCATAGTGCAGACCGAATGCAGCCTCTTCACCATATGCCCAAGTACCTACGTCGAAAACAGGACCATCGAAAATACCAGGAGTATTAGTCTCCTTCTTCTTGATGTTCTCCTTCAGATAGTGAACACCGAGATAAGGCTTCAGGTCAACACCTTCGGGATCGAGAGCGGGAAGCTCAAGAGCAGCACCGCAAGAATCCTGCAGAGCCTCTTCAGGTGAATCCCAAATGTGGATACGATTCTTTGTGCAGTCGAACTTCTCACAGTTAGCCCAACCTTCCTCGTCACCAATACGGTCGCCAGGACCATAGTTCTGGTAGTTCTTGAGCTTAGGCTCAATGTACTGAGGCTTATTGTACCAAATCAGACCCTCGAGCTGTACACGTGAGGGGAGCAGCAGAGCATAGTCAGAGGTGATAATGTCACCCTCACTGTTCTTCAGCTGCAGAGCAACAGTATTGTCGGTATTGTTCTTATTATAAGTATACTTAACAAAACCGCCATCATACCACATACCAAGACCTTCTGGATCATCCGGAGTATAGGTCTCACCAGCGGTATTCTTAGGACTTGTGAAAGCGCCTGAAGGACCGGCAAGGCCATCTCCTGAAACTTTATTCTCTGGCCAGCTTACACTAGAATCGGTGTTACCATTAGGATTGATGGTCTCGTCTGTTGGCCAAGGAGCCAGCAGGTTAGGATGTGCAATCTGGATACCAGCGGTCAGAACACCAGCCTTAGTGGTGAACTTACCTGTTCTCTGGCTCCAAAGACCCTGCTGTCCGTATGTGAGAGCCAACATCTTGCCCCAATAACCATACTTCTTGGCATCGAATGCGGGAAGCTGATTAGCATAGAACTTCTCGGGAGAAGATACGCCGAGAGAAGCCTCAGAAGCACGAGTGTTGTAATAGATTACATCCGGCTCAAGAACGTTGAACTTAGGATCGTTATCCTTATAGTCAGCAACAGCAGAAGAAGGATTCATGTGGTACTGAACAGCCCAAGCGGGACCATAGATCCAACCGTCGGTTGACTTATTAACCTTACCCTTCTTGTTAGCGGGCTGATCGCTATAACCAACACCCTTCACGTTCTTCTTTGTAGCATAGTCATAATGCCAAGCCAGCGTATTGGGAACGTAGTCAAGAACATTCTTGGCAACGAACTCAATGTCATGCAGGTTAACTGCTTCAATAGTTCCATGGTGGCTCAGATCCTCATAAGGATTCTTCGGATATTCTGCGCGGAGAATAGTGTCGCCAATCCAAGGATACTCAATGGTCTCGATACCGTCGAGATAGAGGAATGGAACGAACACGAGACTCTTCAGAGTACCGCTCAGTGATATAACCACCTTACCATCAGCTGCATCCTGAACACCGTCAAGAATCAGTTCGTCGTTAGAAAGAACTGCAGTTACACCAGAAGTTGTGCTTGTTCCGAGGTAGCTAATGTTTGTAGCCTCAACGAATGCACCATTCTTCCAAATGTCAAAGTTACCAGTTTCTGGGTTGGGAACATAGTAAATGGTATCACCATTCTTACCTGCAGGACCCTGTTCGCCCTGCTGGCCCTGTTCGCCCTGCTGGCCCTGTTCGCCCTGCTGGCCCTGTTCGCCCTGACCGCCCTGCTGGCAATCGCAAACAGCCTTGTAATCGGTCTTCCGACCATCCATGTACCAGTAACCATCGTTACCGATAGTCCAGACAGTAGCATCCTTACCGGCAGGACCCTGAGGACCAGTTGCGCCGTCCTTACCATCAACACCGTCTTTACCGTCTTTACCGTCTTTACCGTCAACGCCGTCCTTACCATCTTTACCATCGGCACCGTCCTTACCCTTGATACCATAGATGTTGGTAGAAGAGCCGTCGGTCATGGTAACAGTAATACCAGGCTGCGGTGAAGAAATTTCGACTACGCTCTTTACAACGTAGCCCTTGCCAATCCACGTCATCAGCTGTTCAATGCTACTCTTGTTGGCATCGATCTGTTTCTGCAGATTATTGATGTCGTCATCATAATCCTTACAAGACGTGATCGTGCTTGTAGCCATGAAAGCAAATGCTGCGAGAAGCAAAGCACTAAAAACTTTCTTTTTCATTAGACTAATAATTTAAATTAAACAAAATTGAATATAAAATGTTCTTAAATTCTCTCACGATTACGCATACTCCTTTTGGGGGGAGATACACAGTAATTTTGTGCAAATATACGCTTAATTATTATATTGCGCAAACAATTCCCAATATTTTTTCACAAAATGAAGGTTTTTTAACATTTCTAACACTTCCTGCTTAAAATAAGGGGTTGCGCGCTGTTTCAGCTCATCATAATAGGATTTTGTACCCGCGGGCCGTACACCTTATTAATATATACGCGCGCGCGAGGGGATAAAAAACACCTGTCATCTCTCATAGGCAAATGGTTTAATGGTTAAAAAATTATTTGTCAGTATCATGTTTTTTGATTTTTAATTCGATGCAAAAGTAATGCATTTTTGTTTATCTTCCAAATTTTTTCTTAACTTTTTTCTCATTTGTGCCTAATTATTAACTAAATACGGAAAATTTGTTACTTCAAGGCGTGAGTATGTAATAATCGTATTTCTAACTATGCTCACTTTTTGTATGAGGTATACTGATTTAGGTTGAACACAAAGACACAGGGGAATACATAAAAATCCTCCAAAGCGAATTGGCTTTGGAGGATTTTTATGGGAATGAGATTAGAATTCGGCGTTCTTCGGTGTGCGTGGGAAGGGAATGACGTCGCGAATGTTCTGCATTCCCGTGACAAAGAGGATGAGACGCTCAAAACCGAGGCCGAAGCCAGCGTGTGGACATGAACCATACTTGCGGGTATCAAGATACCACCAAAGTTTGTCGGTCTCCATCTGACGACTCTCAATCTCCGCCATCAATTTCTCATAACTCTCTTCGCGGACACTGCCGCCAATGATCTCACCAATCTGCGGGAAAAGGACATCGGTACCCTGCATGGTGGGACCAGGAGCCACACAGCCCTGATAACCAACCGAGCCTTCGCCCTTGGCCTCGTTCTGTTTCATATAGAAAGCCTTGATGCTGGCAGGATAGTCGGTCATGATGACCGGCTTCTTGAAATGTTCCTCTACCAGATAGCGTTCGTGCTCGGAAGCCAGGTCATCGCCCCAGTTGCATGGGAACTCAAACTTCTTTCCATTCTTGATGGCTTCCTGCAGAATCTCAATACCTTTTGTATAGGGCAGACGAACGAAGGTTTCCTTGAGTACGCCTTCTAGACGGGGAATCAGATCATGCTGCGGCGTGATGAACTTGTTGTTGTTGATGAACTCAAGGTCTTCCTTGCAGTTCTCTAATGCCCAACGAACGCAATACTTGATGAAATCTTCCTCCAGGTCCATCAGTTCCTCCTGATTGAGGAAGGCTACTTCAGGCTCGACCATCCAGAACTCTGCCAGATGGCGTGGTGTATTGGAGTTCTCTGCGCGGAATGTGGGTCCAAAGGTGTAGATGGCACCCAATGCCGTTGCACCCAGTTCGCCTTCCAACTGTCCGGAAACCGTAAGCGAGGTCTGCTGACCGAAGAAATCATCATCGTAGATGATTTTCCCGTTATCGTCCTTTTTCAGGTCGTAGAGATTCTTGGTGGTCACCTGGAACATATTGCCTGCTCCCTCACAGTCGCTAGCTGTAATCAGCGGCGTATGGAAATAGAAAAAACCATGCTCATGGAAATAGGTGTGGATAGCCATAGCCATGTTGTGGCGGATGCGCATGATAGCACCAAATACATTGGTACGCAAGCGCAGATGAGCATGCTGGCGCATATACTCAAAACTCTGTCCTTTTTTCTGCATCGGATAGTCTGCACCGCAAGTGCCATAAATCTCAATGCTTTCGCACTGGATTTCGCTGGATTGACCCTGAGCTGGACTTTCTACCAAAGTGCCGACCACACAGATGCATGAGCCTGTAGTAATGAGTTTGAGTTTTTCCTCTCCAATAGCAGCGGGATCTACGACCACCTGCACGCTTGTGATGGTTGAGCCATCGTTGAGGGCAATAAAGTCGACGGCCTTGGAACTGCGATGCGTACGCACCCAGCCCTTCACGCAGACTTTCTTGCCGTATTCGGTGTCACGAAGGACATCAATGACTTTTGTTCTTTTCATTTTTATATTCTTAATAATCAAGGAATTTCTAGAAGTCCTAGTTTCTCAAGGAATTCTAGAAATCCTAATAGAGATTTATTCGAATGCACCCATGCGGAGCATCTCCACTTCCTTTTCGGTGAGGAAACGCCAGTCGCCACGCCGAAGATTCTTCTTGGTGAGTCCGGCAAACTGAACACGGTCGAGCTTTACCACACGATAGCCAAGGTTCTCGAAGATACGGCGCACGATGCGGTTCTTGCCAGAGTGAATCTCGATGCCCACCTGACTCTTGTCGGTATCACTTGCATATTCGATAGCGTCGGCATGCACCTCACCGTCCTCCAGTTCGATACCTTCAGCAATCTGCTGCATATCGGCTGCAGAAACGCTCTTGTCAAGATATACATGATATACCTTCTTCTTCAGGAACTTGGGGTGAGTGAGTTTGGAAGCCAAGTCACCATCGTTGGTCAGCAAGAGAACACCCGTGGTGTTACGGTCGAGACGTCCGACAGGATAGATGCGCTCAGGACATACGTTCTTGACGAGGTCCATAACAGTCTTACGCTGCTGCGGATCGTCGCTGGTGGTGACATAGTCCTTAGGCTTATTGAGGAGCACATAGACTTTCTTTTCCAGCGTGACGGGCTGATCGTGGAACTTTATCTCATCGGTACGCATCACTTTTGTGCCGAGCTCGGTTACAACCACGCCATTCACCGACACCACACCAGCCTGGATGAATTCATCGGCCTCACGACGGCTGCAAACACCAGCATTGGCAAGGAACTTGTTGAGACGTACGGGCTCGTTGGGATCGAAGTTTTCCTCCTTGTACTCTATACGCTTCTTCAAAGAATACTTTGCATTGGGATTATAGCCGCCACGCTTATTGTAGCCACCACGCTGCTGACCGTAGCCGCCACGCTGCTGACCATAACCACCGCGCTGTTGGCCATAACCGCCACGCTGTTGGCCATAGCCGCCACGCTGCTGATAACCCTGCTGTCCATAGCCCTGCTGACGGGGCTGGTAGCCGCCCTCTTCATTGCTATTGTAACGGGGACGATAGCCACCCTGCTGCTGACGGGGCTGATAACCACCACGCTGCTGGCCATATCCCTCACGATTATTGTAACCACCGCGAGGCTGATAACTGCCACGCTGCTGAGGAGCATCCGACTGCAGGTTTGCGCCGAAGCCCTCGGGGCGGAATCCGCCCTCGCTGTCACTGTTGTTAGGTCTTGGAGAGTATGCACGCTGTGCATGAATACGCGGACGTGGAGAGCGTCCCTGTGGTCGATAATTGGAATAAGAAGGGCGATAACCTTCACGGCCACCTTCATTGTCCTGCTCTGCAGAAATTCCTTCGTTCTTGTTTTCTAAATCTTCTGACATTTTTTTAACTTTTAAATTAATATTAAGGTTGATAACTATAATGACGCCTAATCACTTAGGCTTTTTCTCGTTACGATTGCAAAACACCTGACGGCACGTACGGCAAACGGTGTTTACAAACCAGTATAGTTGGCGGGCGTAATGGCCATCAGTTCGGCCTTTACGGCATCGCTGACTTCCAACTGCTGAATAAACTCATGAATGGTTTCCTCGGTCATGTGTTTATTGGTGCGTGTAAGCGCCTTGAGGGCCTCATAGGGATGCGGATAAGCTTCACGGCGCAAGATGGTCTGGATGGCCTCTGCCACGACAGCCCACGTATTGTCGAGGTCCTCTTGCAACTTCTCGGGATTGAGAATCAGTTTGCGCAAACCTTTCAATGTGCTCTGAATGGCGATGACGCTATGGCCGAGAGGCACACCGATGTTGCGCAGCACCGTAGAGTCGGTCAAGTCGCGCTGCAAACGGCTAATTGGCAATTTCTGTGCCAGGAACTGAAGAATGGCATTAGCTATGCCAAGATTTCCCTCAGAGTTCTCATAGTCAATAGGATTGACCTTATGTGGCATTGCACTGGAGCCAACTTCGCCGGCCTTGATTTTCTGCTTGAAATACTCCATAGAGATGTACATCCAGAAATCGCGGTCGAGGTCGATAATAATTGTATTAATGCGACGGATTGCATCGAACACACTACCCATCTGGTCGTAGTTGGATATCTGGGTGGTGTACTGCTCGCGCTGAAGTCCCAGTTTCTCGCTGACAAAGCGATTGCCGAACTCTCGCCAATCATAGTCGGGATAAGCCACATGGTGGGCATTGAAGTTTCCCGTTGCACCACCGAACTTGGCCGTCATGGGTACTTGCTTCAAAGAGTCAAGCTGCTGCTGCAAACGATAGACGAATACCATTATTTCCTTTCCCAGCCGGGTAGGTGAGGCTGGCTGTCCGTGCGTCTTGGCCAGCATAGGCACATCCTTCCACTCTTCGGCATAGTCAGCCAACTGCTGGATAAGCTCCTCCACCTGAGGAATAAACACGTCGGTCAGTGCTTCCTTAATAGAAAGAGGCACACTGGTGTTATTGATATCCTGTGAGGTCAGTCCGAAATGGATGAACTCCTGATACTGGGTGATGGTGGTGCCGGACAAATCCTTATCAATGGCAGCAAACTGCTCCTTGATAAAGTACTCAACTGCCTTAACGTCGTGGTTGGTTGTCTTTTCGATTTCCTTTACGCGACGGGCATCATCTTCGCTGAAATTGCGGTAGATATCGCGCAACTTGTCGAACAGTCCCTTGTCGAAAGACGAGAGCTGCGGCAGCGGCAATTCACAAAGCGATATAAAATACTCTATCTCCACGCGTACACGATAGCGGATGAGCGCATACTCTGAAAAATAGTCGGCCAACTTCTCAGTTTTACCTCTATAACGGCCATCTACAGGAGAAATGGCAGTCAGTATATCCAGTTTCATTTCTTTTATCTAATAATACGTATTACTTGTATCTACTAAAAACTCTAATCTTCGGCAAAAGTACAAATAAAAATTGACACTTCATAAATATTTCCCTTAATAAAATAAAAATCCCCACAACTCATATGAGGAGCGGGGAAGATTTAAATGTGGGCGTTGACGGATTCGAACCGCCGACCCTCTGCTTGTAAGGCAGATGCTCTAAACCAGCTGAGCTAAACGCCCGTCTTTTTGAAAAGCGATGCAAAGGTACGGAGTTTTTTTGTAACGACCAAACTTTTGCATCACTTTTTTCAAAAATCGGGGTTTATTCGATTGTCAGAGCGGTTAACTCCGGCTTATTCCCTCCCCTATTTAGGGTAGAGGAAAGGCTTTAACTACAGTTTATAGAGATCGTTTGCAGCTATTAGATCGACCTTCTTTGCCTCAAGAATCTTGTCGCAGCTGTCCAAATCTGTGGGACGAATCACCACATGAGCTATATCGCCGGCAGCAAACGAATAAAGATACTCGATGAACACGCCCTGAGAAGACAAATAATCGAGGACTACAGCCAGAGAACCGCTAGTGTTTGGACAGTTAAGCGCAATGACATCGGTCATTTTCACAGCAAAGCCAGCTTCCTTCAAGACCTGATATGCCCTCTCTGGTTCCGAGACAATGCAACGCAGTATGCCGAAATCGCTGTTGTCTGCAATGCTCATAGCCGAGAGGTTGATGTTGGACTTGCCCAAAGCTTCGGTAACCTCAGTGAGACGGCCACTCTTATTCTCCAAGAACACGGATAATTGTTTTGCTTTCATAATCTTATTGGTTTATGGTTTACAATGATATTTCAAAACTTACGGTTATCGAACACGCGCTTTGCCTTACCGGTGCTGCGCTCAATACTCTTAGGTTCCACTAGTCTCACCTTAAAGCCTAATCCGATGACGCTTCTCAGTTCGGCCTCAAGTTTCTTCTGCAAGCCGACAAGCACAGACATTTCATCGCTATAGAACTCTTCCTTCACCTCAACCTTCAGTTCTGAGGTGTCAGTGTTGTTCACACGGTCTACTATCAGCATGAAATGAGGCTCAAACTCAGGCAGAGAAAGGATGACAGCTTCAATCTGAGAGGGGAATACATTGACGCCACGGATAATGAGCATGTCATCACAACGACCAAGAATACGGTCCATTCTGACGAGCGTACGTCCACAAGAGCATTTCTCGTAATGAAGAGCCGTAAGATCGTGTGTGCGATAGCGAAGCAGCGGCATACCTTCCTTAGTGAGATGAGTAAAGGTAAGCTCACCCAACGTGCCTTCTGGTAGCGGTTCACCTGTATTAGGATCGAGTATTTCGGGATAGAAATAGTCCTCGTTGAGGTGAGTACCGCACTGGCATTCACACTCATATCCAACTCCAGGTCCCGCAATTTCGCTAAGACCATATATATCGTATGCCTTGATGCCAAGTGACTCCTCAAGTTTTCCGCGCATCTCTTCGGTCCAAGGCTCAGCACCAAATGCGCCCACCCTCAGTTTGAAATCCTCTCGGGGATATTCCGACTCACGCATGGCTTCTCCCAAAAACATGGCATAGGAAGGCGTACAGCAAAGCACGCTTGAGCCAAAATCGTGCATCAATGTTATCTGTTTCTGTGTATTGCCAGAAGACATGGGAATGACACTGGCACCAATATTCGTAGCGCCATCATGAGCACCAAGGCCGCCAGTGAAGAGGCCGTAGCCATATGACACCTGGAAGATATCATCCTTCGTAGCACCATAGGCAGTAAAGGCTCGTGAGATGCTCTCCGTCCACATGGCGATGTCTTTACGGGTATGAAGCACAACCACGGGTTTACCTGTGGTTCCTGAAGACGCATGAATTCTTACAATCTGACTCATCGGCACTGCAGCCAGACCAAACGGATAATTGTCCCGTAAGTCGAGCTTGTTGGTAAAAGGCAACTTCTTGATATCATCGATATCTTTAATGTCGCCTGGTTCAAGACCCATCTCCTGAAACTTCATCCGATAGAAAGGAGAATTGTGATAAACGTAGTCGGCCATTTTCCGAATACGTATACTCTGGATTTCGCGAAGCTGTTCGCGATCCATACATTCAATGTTCTGATTCCAAATCATAAATTACACTTTTGCTTAGGATGGTTTGAACTGGCAGCAAAGGTACAAAAAAAATCTGCATTTCATTACAAAATGCAGATTTTTATTTAAGAAATCTTCCTTATCGGAGATATTCGACTTACTCCTTAACCTGTACAGTTGCACGACGGTTGTAAGAGATTGGAGACAGAATGTCTACACCACCCATAGCTTCCTGAGAAATCTTGCTCTCAGCAACACCCATCTTAACGAGCTCGTCAGCAACGCGCTTTGCACGCTTCTCAGAGAGAACCTGGTTGTGAGCGGGGCTACCGGTTGCGCTGTCAGCATAACCTGTAACGAGGAGGTTGTTGTTGTTCTCGATAGCATACTTGGCAAGAGCCTGTACGTTCACGAGGTCCTTCAGCTCAGCAATCTCGGTCTTGTCGAGGTTGAAGAATACAGAAACAGGAGTTGTGATGAATTCCTTAACAGACTGGGGAACCTCAGCCTTGGGCTGGTTAGCCAGCATGTTCTTCAGACGATCGTTCTCTGCGTTAGCGTCAGCGAGCTGAGCCTTAAGAGCATCAATCTGGCTCTGAGAGAGAGCCTTGATAGCATCCACATCGGGAACCTTGTTCCAAGTAGCCTTACCCAGGTTCAGGGTCAGACCAACTTCAGCTGTGAACCAACGGTCGTGAGCAGCATCCAAGTTGCGGCCCCACGCCCATTCCATACCCTCGAAGTCATCACCGCAGAGGTTGTAACCCAGGTCGAGGTTGATAGCAACACGCTTTGACACCTTGAATGTGTTCAGGATACCAGCACTTCCAACAAGCTCATAAGTGTTATAAGAGCAGTTGCGAGCAATACCAACACCAAAATAAGGAATGAAATTCCAAACACGGCTTTCGTTGTAACCGCAGAGGAGATTGCTCAGGTTGAGCAGGGCCTGCTCCTGCAGATTCCAATACTTAATCTTGTTCTTGTCAGCATCAGTAGTGATAACGCTCTTACCGTCCATAGCATTGAACTTCGTGCGAAGACCGATACCAGGAGTAAACCACTTACCAATAGCAACAGAGAAACCAAGACCGCGACGGAAATCCTTCAGAGGACTCTTGTCAAAGCTCTCGTGCTTCTCTTCGTTTGAGTAGAAAGCACTGTAAGCGAAGTTTGCCTGAACAAACCAGTTGCTCCAGAATGAATTAGTGGCAACACTGTACTTAAGCGTGGGCTCTTCATCCTGGGCCATGCTTGTCAGTGAAACGCTGGCCAAAGCCAGAACGATTAAAAACTTTTTCATAACCTTTTAAAATTTATAAATCAATAATTAATTATCTTAATTCGTACAAAGTTCGAAATTTCGGCACAAAGATAGTAATATTTTTTTAATTGCGCCTAATTTTTCACAAGAAAATATCCAAAAAAATAAAAAAAACTTAATTTACATCATGAATATGTCCATTTTTAACCCATCAAAGCATCAATTTCCTGTTGTTTGAGAATACAAATGACTATTTTCCCATCGGGAGTGTAATTAACATTTGAACACGTGAAGAGTGTATTCACCAGGTTTTCCATTGCCTCATTTGTAAGAACCTGTCCATAGGGTATCGCGGCATTTCGTGCCAGACACATAGCCAGCGGACCATAAACATCACCACTGACAGATGATTTCTTCTCGGCTGCCGCGGAGACAATATCGTGGAAGACTGCCGCCATATTAGCCCCCTCCAAATCTGCGGGAATGCCATTCACGGCAATGCTGCCTCCCCCCAAGTCGGAAACATCAAAACCCATATGCTCCAGTTCGGGCAGTATTTCATCAAGAAGAACGGATTCAGACGGAGAAAGCTGCACTACCTCAGGAAAAAGCAGTTTTTGAGAACGCCCTCCCCTTTGCTCCATTTGTCGCAGATAGTCCTCATATAATATACGTACGTGCGCGCGATGCTGGTCGATAATCATCAGACCCGACTTCACAGCGGTCATTATATATTTTCCTTTGTACTGATAATGCACCGGCGACTTTTCCGCGATAATAGACGATTCCCCGTTTTTTTCCGAAGAAAACTCCTCCTCAAATAGCGGTGCTTCCTGCGACGTCTGTCGGATTCCCGAATACAATTGTTCCCAATTGTCGGGCACAGATGGCGCTTGTTGACGAGGTTTCCCTGTATTCGAACGGAAAGGATTATATTGCGGGTCATAATCCACAACAGGAGGGCGAACACCCTCTGTCATGGGATTAAAGACAGGAATGTCGGGTTTCCCCTGTGTATCGAATTCGATGGAAGGCACACCATTGAACTTCCCTATGGCTTCTTTTACAGCAGCAATCAGAATCTGCCAGATGGTCTGTTCGTCTTCAAACTTTATCTCCGTCTTTGTCGGATGGATATTCACATCAATATTCTGCGGAGCGACTTCAAGATAGATAAAATATGGAACCTGCTCTCCTACAGGAACAAGCCGCTCAAAGGCATTCTGCACTGCCTTATGAAAATAAGCATGCTTCATGTAGCGTCCGTTCACGAAAAAGAACTGATGTGCGCCCTTCTTCTTGGCAGACTCGGGTTTACCTACGAAACCGCTGATTTTGCAAACGGTAGTATCAACTTCTACAGGCAGGATATCCTGATTGAAGCGCTTACCAAACACATCGACAATCCGCTGACGAAGATTGCCCGCACGCAGATTGAACACCTCTACCCCATTGCTGTGCAGCGTGAAATGAATTTGAGGATAAACCAGCACAATACGCTCAAATGCCTGAAGTATATTGTTCAGTTCAGTAGAGTTCGATTTCAGGAATTTTCTTCGGGCAGGTACATTAAAAAAAAGATTTTCGACCGAGAAGTTACTGCCGACAGGACAAGAAACTGGTGATTGAGAAACCACCTTACCACCTGAGAGATGAAGTTCTGTACCGATATCGTCGTCTGCCATCCTTGTTCTCAACTCCACCTGAGCCACCGCAGCTATACTTGCCAAGGCTTCCCCTCTGAATCCCATCGTGTGAAGATCAAAAAGGTCGTCGGCCTTGCGAATCTTCGAAGTGGCATGTCGCTCAAAAGAAAGACGGGCATCGGTTTCCGACATGCCCTTGCCGTTGTCAATCACCTGAATAGATGTCCTGCCTGCGTCTACCACTACCACGTTGATGGTGTCGGCTCCGGCATCCACAGCATTCTCCACCAGCTCCTTGATGACACTGGCAGGACGCTGTATCACCTCACCAGCAGCTATCTGGTTGGCAACGCTATCGGGCAAGACCTGTATGATATCACTCATGCAATCTACTATTCTGGGATTTAAATAACTAATTCTGAGGTGAAGAAGGATTCTCCATCTGAGGAGTGGATTCTTCTGCCGGAGGTAAAGGACTCTCTGTTGGCGCTGAAGGATTATCTGTTGAAGGTGACGAAGGCTCTTCCGACGATACCGCAGGAGGCGTGTCTGTCTCATCTCCCGCAAGCGTCTGCAAAGGCGGACGACGTCTTGTCTCCCTCAGTTCCGTTCCGCTTTTCTTCTCTCTCCATTCAAAGATGTCGTTCTTGTCCAACGGGCGGATATAATCAAACCATGCAAAATTGGGCAAGTATAATTTCGAGGGAGGAATCTGCGTCATCGGATAAGTCGTACCCTTAGCCTTGTTTGTCCATATCTTCTGCAACTTACGCTGCTCTATATACATTTTCATTGTATCCGTTTCCAGATAGTTAAGACCATGGAAAGTGGAATCCTTCTCATCAATAGGATAATAAATAGTCTGTACACTTCCCACGGCATCACTACGACTAATCTCACCTTTCACGAAAAAGGCAAGCATATACTTGGAAGAGACCTGGTTGTAATGGTTTTCGTTATCAACTTTCTCGATAGAAGAAGCCTGTCCGAGAACATGAGCCTCGTGGATGGTGGAGTCTTTCATAAACACCTCAATCTTCTCGCCAAGCAACTGCCGGTTGGCATTCCACGTAATCGGGTCCTTATACATCGTCAGAACCGAGTCTTTTGTGTTATAGACCAAAGAGTCACAAACAGCCTGAACATCTTTTCTATAAGCCCTCACCTTATGGAAGCAGTGCATTTCTCTCCATACAGAGTCGGTGTTAAGGTTGTACGAGAACATTTTCAGCGTATCGCCATGCAACCAAAGCGTGTCTTTCTGCGAATAATCCACCAACACGGCATTCTTTGTGGCATGGGCATAGCCTTTCTCCTCATCGTACCAGAAATAGTCGCAATGCAGTTCGTTTTTGTTACTCTTGTCGTTGTATATCACATTACCGAAACCTTCTGCTGTTCCTTTCTTCTCGTCACGGAAGAGGCTATCGCCAATCATCTCCTTTTCTCCATCCACCAGAGTGCTCCGTCCGAACAATCTCGTACGGTCCCTCCTCGAATCGAAATATCCTTCGTTAGTGTTCACAACACTCTTCCCCGAAGTTATCGTAGAAGGTCCCACCACATGCGCTTCTTTCGTCACGACATCGTAATAAAGCGTATCTGTCACGAGCAGGAACTTCTTGTTTTTCAGGTTTACATTGTAGTTGAATTTCGCTTCCTTCAACTCCGTGTCATACTCTCCCCAGTCGCTGGTCAGCACATTTTCCTTGTCCACCATTTTACCGCCTTCAAAGAAATAGCCCAAATTGTAAAGACGGTCATAGTCGAGCGAGTCGGTGTACAGCACTGTACCCCGGTGTTTCAGGACCACATTACGGCGGGCACGGGCCATCTGCTCGTTACCGTCATAGAAAGCATATTCACTATTCAGCGTCAAGGTATCTCCCTGACGCATCTTTACGTGACCGAAAGCCTCAAACGAATTGCTGGCTTCGAAGAAATAGGCGCTGTCACAAGTGAGATGAGCACCTTTGTGGCGGAAAGACACATGTCCGTTAAGTATCTGGGCATCAGGCTTTCTGCCAAAACGGTCGTACGACAACCGGTCGGCATGCTCCAGATAGACCCTTTCATCCACCTTCTTGCGAGGCTGTTTTTTACGCGCTGCCTGCATGCCAAGTGTCAGACCAAAGGTCAAGAGGCACAGAATCAGCATGAAAGCCTTCCTATGCCCCCTCAGTAATTGTGTCTTATTCCCCTTTTCGGTCATTTAATCCAACCTTCGTATTCAAATGTACAGTCCTTATAACGGTCGTTTACCCTCACGTAAATGGTCTTTAACTTCTCCTTCACCCAGTCTTTCAAGTAGGCTTCCCTGCGGTTTCTCAAAACCACCTCCTTCATGGCCTGGAAGTCTTCGGTGATAGTGGCACGATGGCCTTCCACCCTACTCTTCAGCATGACGATGGCGCAAACGGTCTTCCCCCTTGAATTGGTCATCTGGAACGCTTCCGACACCTGACCAACTTTCAGTGTATCCACCACACGGGCAATTTCCGTAGGAAGATCCTGCATGCGGAACTTACTGGTTCGTCCTGCCTCAGAAGTATTGGCCATCAGACCTTTGCTGCTTCGGGTGTCTTTATCATCAGAGATAAAAGTGGCAGCCTCATCAAAGGAGAATTTCCCAGCCCGGATATCATTGCCAATGCTGTCAAGGCGAAGCTGTGCTTTTGTAATAGCCTCCGACGACACTTTCGGCTTCAACAAGATATGACGACACTTGATTTTATCGCCGCGTTTGTCGATAAGCTGGATGATATGGAAACCGAATTCTGTCTCCACAATCTTAGAGATCTTCTTCGGGTCGGTGAGGTTAAAAGCAACGTTGGCAAAGGCGGGGTCCAGCATACCACGGCCGGAATAGTCCAGTTCACCGCCCTGACGTGCTGAACCGGGGTCTTCAGAATAGAGTCGGGCCAGAGTTGCAAAGGTCGTCTCACCTCTATTCACACGGTCGGTATATTCACGAAGCACATCCTTCACGCGGTTTATCTCCTCCTGTTCCACACGAGGTGTCTGCGTTACGATCTGGACTTCAACTACCGTCGGCACAAAAGGAATACTGTCTTCGGGAACATTCATAAAGAAAGTCCTCACATCTGCCGGACTCACCTTAATGCCCTCAACGAGTTTCTCCTGCATCTTCTGGATAAGCTGACGGTCGCGGAAATCATCATGCATCGAAGCACGCATCTGTGTGATAGACTGCTTACGGTATTCCTCAAGTTTTTCCTTTGAACCGCCCACCATCTGCAGCCAGTAGTTAATCTGCTGGTCCACACTCTGATTGACCTCGCTCTCAGTCACTTCAATAGAGTCAATGGCAGCCTGATGAAGATAAAGTTTCTGCAAAGCTATCTGTTCAGGAATAGCGCAGTCGGGATCACCTGGGAAACGGACGCCCTCAGCCTCTGCCTGCAGACGCATCACTTCGACATCACTTTTCAGGATAGCCTCATCGCCCACTACCCATATCACTTCATCCACCACACTGGCTTCGTGAAGAGGCTGGTCTGTCTTGGCCACTGAGTCTTTATCCTGGCTGCTGTCCTGTGCCTGATGCTGTACACTACTTCGTGCATTCAGTCCCAACGCCAGCACAAGCGCGCCTGCCACTGTCAGTATTACCTTATTTCTCATATCAACAATCACAATCCGATTAGTGCTTATTCACTGTCTTCAAGACGTCTTGGTTTACCTTGAAGGAATATTTTCTGCGAAGATCAGCAACCCAGGCCTTCTCCAACTCTTCCTGATAGTCTGCAACCACCAGGCCTTTCACGTCTTCGTATTCTTCGGGACCTTTCTTCAGCAGTTTTCCATAGACAGCATCAATGGGATAATCCTTCACGGCAGTAACGGTAGTGTCCTTTTTGAACACCATTTTGTCAATGAAGGCATTGTCACCCTTCTTAAAGATGCCCTTCTCTACGCGAATACGGATAATAGAATCGTTGTTAAACGTATGGCGCAGTTTATCAGCCCACTTGTTGAACGCAAGCCCCTTCACGCTTTTCTTCACAGCCTTCACGTCTTTCTTGTCCTTCACGTGATAGACCATACCCTTATAGCGGGGCTCGTCCCATTTGTACTTCTTGCTGTTCTTTTTAAAATAGTTAGCCAGACCAGCCTCGTCCTTGGCTGCCTTATCCCATACCATACGGTTCGAGATTTCATAAAGCAGCAGACCGTCATGGTATTCGCGTACCAAGTTGTCAAGGTCGGTATCTTTTTCCTGCAACTCTGCTGAGCGTTCGTCCAGCAGTTCGTCGCGCGATATATTGCGCTGCTTGGCGATGGAATCAACCGCAGCGTTTGCCAAATAGTCACGGGCATTCCGGGACTCCAGGAATCTGAAGATATCAGCACGGAGCGAATCGTATGGTTCCAGTTGTTTGCGGTCTTTCATCAGAATGATATGCCATCCGGCAGGACTCTGCACGGGTTTCGACATTTCGCCAATCTGTAAAGCATAGGCTGCATCCTCGAATTCCTTGAGCGTCTGGTTAGGACCTATCCATGGCAACACGCCGCCATTCTGGGCTGAACCCGGGTCTTGAGAAACTTTCTTGGCCAACTCAGCGAAATCAGCACCCTGCTTCAAAGCATTATAGATAGAGTCGATGCGCTGTTTTCCGGCCTTCTGCTCAGCATCCGTAGCCTTCTGATTCAGCATCACAAGGATATGCGCAGGCATTATCAGTCCGCGCGGTCCGATGGACTCCTTCGTACTGGCGTAAACCTTCTGGGCTTCTCTTTCCATGTCGGCATCGCTTACGAACGATGGTACAATCTGCTGGTCGCGATACGTACGGAACTCTTTCTGGTAAGAGCTCATCGTATCCAGTTTTGCATCCAGGGCAGCCTTTACCTTCAGCTTGTAATTAATGAAAAGATCGACATACTCTTCCACCGTCTTCTTGTCAATCACGCCCTCGGCATTATTCTTATTATAAGAATATTCGAATTCAGAACGAGCCACAGGCTGCCCGGCGATTGTCATGATTACGGGATCATCGGTCTGTGCAAAAGCCATGCTCCCGCTAAGGAGCATGATGATAATCAACAAGTATTTCATATGAAAATTTCTCATCTTTATTGTCCTGTCAACGTTTTATCTGTTATTCATTGGGCCTTGAATAGTTGGGCGCCTCACTCGTGATGGAAATATCATGCGGATGACTCTCCAGGATACCGGCATTGGTAATACGCGTGAACTTAGCATTGTGCAGAGCCTCGATGGTGGCAGCGCCGCAATATCCCATTCCAGAGCGCAAGCCGCCCGTCATCTGATAAATCACCTCCTGCAAGGTTCCCTTATAAGGCACACGACCGGCAATGCCTTCGGGTACCAATTTCTTCACGTCCTTCACTCCGCCCTGGAAATAGCGGTCGCTAGAACCATGTTCCATAGCCTCCAGAGAACCCATGCCGCGATAGCTCTTGAACTTACGGCCGTTGAAGATAATTGTATCGCCCGGACTTTCCTCGGTGCCAGCCACCAGCGAACCGATCATCACTGAATGACCGCCTGCAGCCAGTGCCTTCACGATATCGCCTGAATAGCGCAGACCGCCATCGGCTATCAGAGGCACACCTGTTCCCTTCAGGGCGCAAGCCACGTCATAGACGGCACTCAACTGGGGAACGCCTACGCCGGCAACCACACGAGTCGTGCAGATACTACCCGGACCGATACCCACCTTAATGGCATCGGCACCGTTCTCAACGAGCATCTGGGCAGCTTCGCCTGTGGCCACATTACCTACAACCATCTCGATGCCCGGGAAAGCCTTCTTGGCTTCATGAACTTTCTCTATCACCGACTTTGAATGTCCGTGGGCAGTATCGATTACGATAGCATCGACGCCTGCATCCACCAAAGCCTGAATACGGTCAAAAGTATCGGCCGTGACTCCAACTCCGGCAGCTACACGCAGACGTCCTTTCTCGTCCTTGCAGGCCATAGGCTTGTCCTTGGCCTTTGTAATGTCCTTATAGGTGATCAGACCCACCAGCTTGTTGTCCTTGTCAACCACAGGCAACTTCTCGATTTTGTTCTCCTGCAGGATTTCAGCAGCAGCCTCAAGGTCCGTCTGCTGATGTGTCGTCACCAAATTCTCTGAGGTCATCACCTCATCAATCATTTTGTCAAGACGACGTTCAAAACGGAGGTCACGGTTGGTAACGATACCCACCAGGTGGTTCTCATCGTCGACCACGGGAATACCACCGATATGATATTCAGCCATCATCGCGAGCGCATCCTGTACGGTACGGCCCTTCTGAATAGTCACTGGGTCGTAGATCATTCCGTTCTCGGCACGCTTCACAATAGCCACCTCACGCGTCTGGGCTTCAATCGACATATTCTTATGAATCACGCCAATACCTCCTTCACGGGCGATGGCAATAGCCATGGCGCTCTCGGTAACAGTGTCCATAGCAGCCGTCACGAACGGGATGTTCAGCTCGATGTTACGCGAGAACTTGGTTTTCAACTCTACCTCACGGGGCAGTACTTCTGAATAAGCGGGAATCAACAGGACGTCATCGAATGTGAGACCGTCCATCACAATTCTGTCTGCAACAAATGATGCCATATACTACTTAAAAATTTATTGCGTGCAAAGATACGCAATTTTCGGCACATGAGCAAACCTTTCACATTTTTATGTATCCGATTAATTCTATTTAACGCGACGTGGACACATATCAGGATATGGGAGACGCCTCAAAGCCTATATTCCTCACGGCTTCCACAAGCGAAGCTGCTTCATGACGGCCGGTAACGTAGGCAATTCCTTTCGCAAGATCTACTTCGACCTTTTCCACACCTGTCACACCGCTGATTGCCTTCTCCACATTGGCTTTGCAATGGTTACAGGCCATGCCGTCGACCTTGTACAGGCATACGGTATGCTCTGCGTGGTCTTTTGTCAGTTTGCGGGAATCATGCCAGCGGGAGAAAAAGGCGTTTATAAGCAACCCGACGAAAACAACAATCCAAAGCCATTGCCAGAAACCTACACAATGACCGCAATGAACATCTGACATCATCGTCATGCTGCCCATCTGAAACAAATGCTGCGGAAGGAGATAGTCGATGCAAAGACCGAAACCCACGGCTCCGAGGATGATGGCAAGCAGATATAGCTTCAGTGTGCGCTTGCCAAAAACTTTCCCAATGACCAACATAGAAGCAGAATTCACGGCAGGACCAGCCATCAGCAGCACCAAGGCTGCCCCAGGGGTAAGACCCTTTGCCATCAGCGAGACGGCAATGGGTATGCTTCCCGTGGCACAAACGTACATGGGCACGGCAACTGCCAGAACGATAATCATATTAAGTAGCTTATACTCATGGAGAGCAGCCAACCACTCGTTCGGCACGGCCACCGTAATCAAGGCTGCAATAAGCAGACCAACGACGAGCCACTTGCCCACATCCTGGAGCATTTCCACAAAAGCATAGTGCATGCCGCTTCTAAACTTGGCTGTGAATGTGCTTTCGACGGTTTCGTCCGGCTGACAACCATCTGAACAGTCTTCCTGTTCATGACAAAGTGACGACTCTGCCGAAACGGCTTCGTCCTCCCTGGCATAACGATTGACCAGCCATCCACCGAACATGGCCGTGAAAAGGGCGGCAACAGGACGAACGACGGCAAAAGGAAGTCCCATCAGCGAATAAGTCGCAGTAATGGAATCCACGCCTGTCTGCGGGGTTGCAATAAGAAAACTAGTACATGCTCCATGCGAAGCTCCCTCCCGGCGAAGTCCCACACTCGTTGGGATTACGCCACACGAACACAACGGAAGAGGAATGCCTAAAGCCGCAGCCTTCACCACGCTCTTCATATTGCGCGGTGCAAGGTGGCGCCGATAGACACCTTTCGGCACAAAAGCACGGAGCAAACCTGCGAAAAAGAAACCCAACAGCAAATAGGGCGCCATCTCCGCAAGCATCAGGAGCAGTGCATTCCCGTAATGTTCAATGTAAGTCCACATACATCAGTTAGCCACTTCCGAAAGGAATTTTATGCGTACCAGGCGCACCTCTTCCTCAGAATATTCGTCGCCCAGTTCTTCCATGGCCGTGTCAAGGTCGTCGGTCTCACTTTCCTTGAAGTAATCGTAGATATCATCCACATGGTCATCGTCCATCACCTCTTCCAGGAAATAGTCGATGTTAAGTTTCGTACCGCTATACACGATAGCCTCCACCTCGTCGAGCAACTCCTCAAAATCGATACCCTGAGCAATGGCGATATCATCAAGTGCACGCTGGTTGTCGATGTCATGGATGATTTTCACCTTCACTGCCGAACGCTTGGCCACCGTCCTGACACGCAGGTCTTCGGGACGCTCAATCTCGTTCTCCTGACAATGACGCTTGATGAGTTCCACAAATTCCTTTCCGAACTTGCGGGCCTTGCCGGCACCTACGCCCTGCACCTGCTGCAGTTCTTCGAGCGAAATCGGGTAAACCGTGGCCATCTGTTCGAGCGAACTCTCCTGGAACACAGCATAGGCAGGGATGCCACGCTGCTTGGCGACCTTCTTCCGCAAATCCTTCAACATGGCAAACAGTTCGGGGTCGAGTGCACCACCCTGTCCCTCGGTCACCTCGTCATCCTCATCGCTGAACTCATTGTCGAGCACAATCATAAACGAATGTGGCGACTTCATGAACTTCTTTCCGGCAGCCGTCAGTTTCAGCAAGCCGTAATTCTCTACGTCTTTCTTCAGATAGCCTGCAATCAAGGCCTGGCGGATAACAGGATTCCATATCTTCGGGTCCATGTCTTCCCCCGAACCGAATTCTTCCAACTGGTCGTGCTTATGATCCACAATGTCGTCGGTGGCACGCCCGCTCACGAAATCTATCACATAGTCCGTACGGAAGTCTTCCTTGATTTTCTGAATGGCATTCAGCACAATAACCAAAGCCTCCTCGGCCTCCTGCTTCGACTTGGGATGCAGACAGTTGTCGCAGTTGCCGCAATTATCCTTCAGGTATTCTTCACCGAAATAATGGAGCAGCATCTTGCGACGGCAGACCGACGACTCGGCATAGGCGGCCGTCTCGGCAAGCAGCTGCCGACCGATATCCTGCTCGGCCACGGGCTTGCCTTCCATGAACTTCTCCAGCTTCTTCAGGTCCTTATAGCGGTAGAAAGCTATACACTTTCCTTCGCCGCCGTCACGGCCAGCTCGGCCTGTCTCCTGATAATAGCCTTCCAGACTCTTGGGGATATCATAGTGGATGACAAAACGGACGTCGGGTTTGTCGATACCCATGCCAAAAGCAATGGTTGCCACGATGACATCGATATCTTCCTGCAGGAAATCGTCCTGGGTCTGACTCCGGGTAGCCGAATCAAGACCGGCATGATAAGGTGCCGCCTTGATGTTGTTGGCACAAAGCACGGCAGCCAGTTCCTCCACCTTCTTGCGCGAGAGACAGTAAATGATGCCACTCTTACCCGGATGCTGGCGGATAAACTTCACTATCTGCACGTTGGTGGCGTCATCGCTACTGGGCTTCTGCCTCACTTCATAGTAGAGGTTAGGCCGGTTAAATGAACTCTTGAACTCCTTTGCATCCACGATGCCCAGACTCTTCTTGATGTCCGTACGCACCTTATCGGTGGCCGTGGCCGTGAGGGCAATCAGCGGAGCCTTGCCTATCTCATCCACCTTGTCACGGATTTTGCGGTATTCCGGACGGAAGTCGTGTCCCCATTCCGAAATACAGTGAGCCTCGTCGATGGCATAGAAACTGATCTTTACCGCTTTCAGGAAGTCCACATACTCGTCCTTGGTAAGCGATTCCGGAGCAACATAAAGCAACTTCGTCTTGCCCGCAAGGATATCACTCTTCACCAGGTCGATGGCGGCCTTGTTGAGCGAAGAGTTCAGATAGTGGGCAATACCTTCTTCCTCGCTCATGCCATTGATGACATCCACCTGATTCTTCATCAGGGCGATAAGCGGGGAGATGACGATGGCCGTGCCCTCCATGATCAGGGAGGGCAACTGGTAGCATAGGCTTTTGCCTCCTCCTGTTGGCATCAGTACGAAGGTGTCATTACCAGCGAGGACATTGCGGATGATGGCCTCTTGGTCTCCCTTGAAGGTGTCGAAGCCGAAGTATTGCTTCAGTTTGGCGGTAAGGTCAATTTCCGGGGTCATTAATTATTCTTTATTTTAGATTCGATCTGGGAGCATGTCAATCAGAATCGTTCCTGATGCCATGCTCATTATCTTTAACTCATGCACTTTCCAGTTTCTGCAAATGGGCTTTCTCCAATTGCTGTTTTGCATAGTCGAGAGTTACATCAAAAGTCTTTACACGTTTTGACGGATATTCAAACATGGCATCCAGCATCACGCTCTCAACAATAGAACGCAGTCCACGCGCTCCAAGTTTGTATTCCATAGCCTGACTGACAATGTAGTCGAGCGTCTCTTCGGGGAAGGTCAGCTTAATGCCGTCCATCTCAAACAGCTTGGTATACTGCTTGACGATGGAATTCTTGGGATCGACGAGTATCCGGCGAAGTGCCTCGCGGTCGAGCGGATTCAAATAGGTCAGCACCGGCAGACGGCCAATGATTTCAGGAATGAGTCCGAACGATTTCAAGTCCTGTGGCAGGATATACTGCATCAAGTCTTCTTTGTCAATTTTCCTGACATTCTGAACCGAATTGTATCCCACGACATGCGTATTCAGACGTTGGGCAATCTTACGCTCAATGCCATCGAAAGCACCACCGCAAATGAACAAAATATTCTTGGTGTCAACATGAATATAGTCCTGGTCGGGATGCTTTCGGCCTCCCTTTGGCGGAACGTTCACCACCGAACCTTCCAGCAACTTCAACAGACTCTGTTGTACACCCTCGCCCGACACATCGCGTGTGATGCTCGGGTTGTCGCTTTTGCGGGCTATCTTGTCAATCTCGTCAATAAACACAATGCCTCTTTCGGCTGCAGCCTGGTCATAGTCGGCCACCTGAAGCAGGCGCGAGAGAATGCTTTCCACATCCTCGCCCACATATCCCGCTTCGGTGAACACCGTGGCGTCCACGATGGTAAAAGGCACGTCAAGCAACTTGGCAATGGTACGCGCCAGCAAGGTCTTACCTGTTCCCGTAGAACCTACCATGATGATATTGCTTTTCTCAATCTCCACGCCCTCGTTGTTCACGGGCTGCTGCAGTCGCTTGTAATGGTTGTAAACGGCAACGGCGAGATTGCGCTTGGCCTGGTCCTGACCAATCACATAGTCATCGAGATATTTCTTAATTTCCTTCGGCTTGGGCACTTTCTTGAGTTGGAAAGGCTTACTGCCTTTCCCCTCGTTACCAAGCAAGCCTGTGGAAAGCACTATCTCGTGTGCCTGCTCCGCACAACTCTCGCAAATGAAACCATTCAGCCCTGTGATGAGCAGTTTGACTTCATTTTCCGTCCTACCACAAAAACTACAAACTTTCTTTGCCACCTTATTATATATTAAGAGAACAAAACTCTTTGATTCTACTTCTTCTTCACTAACACTGCGTCAATCATGCCATACTCCTTGGCTTCCTCGGCGGTCATCCAGTAGTTACGGTCACTGTCTTGCCATACTTTCTCGTAAGGCGTGTGAGAGTGCTCACTGATAATGGTGTAGAGTTCCTTCTTGAACTTCTGAATTTCCTTCACCTCTATCTCCATATCAGAAGCCTGACCCTGCACACCGCCAAGAGGCTGATGAATCATCACGCGACTGTGAGTAAGTGCCGAACGCTTGCCTTCCTGACCTGCAACCAACAATACAGCAGCCATCGAAGCGGCCATGCCTGTGCAAATCGTTGCCACGTCGCTGGAGATGAACTGCATGGTGTCGTAAATGCCCAACCCGGCCGTGACGCTTCCACCAGGCGAGTTAATATAGATAGAGATGTCTTTACCGGGGTCTACCGAGTCCAGATAGAGAAGCTGGGCCTGTAAGGTGTTGGCGGTATAGTCGTCAATCTGCGTGCCAAGAAAGATGATACGGTCCATCATCAGACGCGAGAACACGTCCATCTGCGTCACGTTAAGCTGCCTTTCCTCAAGAATATAGGGATTCAGATATTGCGACTGAACTTTCATCACATCGTCGAGCGCCATTGCGCTAAGCCCCAAATGCTTGGTTGCGTATTTTCTAAAATCATTCATAATATTTACCTCACTTTTTAATAGTTCGTTTTCTCTTTTCACATATTGTTATTCACGAAAAAAGGTTATCCGCCTTTTTCCTTATACAAAGATAAGAAAAAAAACGGATAACCCCTTAGGTTGGAGTGTTTTTTTTTCAAAAAAAATGTTATTTCTCCTCCATCATCTTATTAAACTCGTCCAGAGTCACCTCTTTCGGGTTCAGTTTTACCACACCTTTCATCACTTCGGTGAGCTTGCGGTCGATGGAACGGTCAACCAAATTGTCCACATACTCCTTCTTCTTGAGCATGTCGTTGGCGTAGTTCTCCAGGTACTCATCGGGCACGTTGTTCATGCCATACTGAGCGAACTGGGCGCGGGCGGCTTCCTTGGCTGCTTCCTTGATGTCGGCATCTTCCACCTTAATATTATTATCGCGCACGAGCTGCTCCTTGATAAGGTGCCATGTCAGCTCCTTCACGCTCAGGTCGTAGTTCTTCTCCACAAATTCCTCGCCCTTGTCTTTGTTGTTCTGCAGCATGATGCGCTTCAGCAGGGCATCGGGATAAGTCAGCTTTCCGACTTTCTTCTCGCAGTGGGCACGAAGGTCGTAGATGAATCTGAAGTCGCTGTCGACAGCAAACTGAGCCTTCATTCCCTCAGCAATTCTTTCGCGGAACTCTTTCTCGTCCTTAACGACGTCCTTACCGAACACCTGGTCGAACAGTTCCTGGTTCACGTCAGCCTTCACATAACGGCTGATTTCGGTAATCTGGAAGCTGAAATCGGCGGTGATATTCTCGGCCTCTTCGCGGCTGATTTTCAGCAGCGAACTGATTTCGCCATTGTTCTCGGGATATGCCTTCTTGGGATTGAAGGTGATGATGTCGCCCAGCTTGCAGCCCTCGAAGAGCTTCTTCTGGTCGTCAACCTTAATATAGTTAGGCAGCATGATGGCAGCCTCGACGGTGATTCCGCCTTCCTTGGTGTTACCGTCGGCATCGAGTTCGCGCAGGTCACCCTTCAGCATGTCGTTGTCCTCGTATTTCTCCACCTTGTCATAGTGGCCTCCACGGCTGGCATACATCTCCACCTGCTGGTCAATCAGCTTGTCGTCGACCTTGATGGTATAATAGTCAACCTTGTCGTGACCGTTCAACTTGATTTCGAACTCGGGAGCCACGGCGATGTCGAAGACAAATGTGTAGGGAGCGTCCTTTTCCACATCCATGGGCTGCTGCTTCTCAGATGGAAGGGGGTCGCCCAGCATCTGTATTTTGTTCTCCTGGACATACTTGTAGATTTCCTGACCTACCAATTTGTTAATCTCGTCCACTTTCACGCTGGTACCCACCTGACGGCGAATCATGCCCATGGGCACCTGTCCGGGACGGAATCCAGGAATATTAGCCTTCTTACGATAATTCTTCAGTGTTTTCTCAACATTCTCCTTGAAGTCTGCTTCCTCAACAGTGATGGTCATCAGGCCGTTCACCTTGTCGGGATTCTCGAATGTAACTTTCATCTTGTTGTCTAAAAAATATTAATTGATAAATTCTGCTTTCAGTTTACGAATCTGTCGACGATTCGCTAACGGGGATGCAAAGGTAGCAAGATTTTTGCTAATTACATTATATAATGTGGAAAAATTTGTTTTTTTAACCTAAAGCGGCGCTCGTCTGCCGGCCTATTCCTGTTCCTGGGCTTCCTGTTGCTCCTTCATTCGCTTTTCCTCGTCGATGAGCTGGAAGTCTTTCTTGCGCAGCTCGAAATTACGACCCAGGTATTTCTCTTTCACGATAGGATTCTCGGCCAGTTCCTCGGGAGTTCCCTTAAAGAGGATGCGTCCTTCGAAGAGCAGATAGGCGCGGTCGGTGATGGAAAGCGTCTCATGAACGTTATGGTCGGTGATGAGTATGCCGATGTTGCGATACTTCAGCTGCCAGACGATATGCTGAATGTCTTCCACGGCAATGGGGTCCACGCCGGCAAACGGTTCATCGAGCATGATGAACTTCGGGTCGATGGCAAGACAGCGGGCAATCTCCGTACGACGGCGCTCGCCACCCGACAGACGGTCGCCAAGGTTCTTGCGCACCTTCTCCAGGCGCAGTTCGCGAATCAGGCTTTCCAACTTCTGCAGCTGGTATTCACGGGGACGTTTCGTCATTTCCAGTACGGCCATGATGTTGTCTTCCACGCTGAGTTTGCGGAACACTGAAGCCTCTTGCGGGAGATAGCCCACACCAGCACGGGCACGCTTGTAAACGGGATAGGAAGTGATTTCCTGGTCGTCGAGGTAAATATGACCGGCATTGGGAATGATGAGTCCCGTCGTCATATAGAACGAGGTAGTCTTACCAGCACCATTGGGACCGAGCAGACCCACAATCTCGCCCTGTCTGACATTGATGCTGACATCATTCACCACGGTTCGCTTGCCGTATCGCTTGACCAGTCCTTCCGTGCGCAGCGTCATACTGCCCTCGGTCTTCGTAAATTTTTCACTTTCGTTCAACAATGCGTCTTCCATTTTCACTTATTTTGGTTGCAAAGGTAGTGCAAATGAGTGGAAAAACAAAATTTATTTTGATATATCCAAATAATTAAGTATTTTTGCACACATGATTATCTACAAGTATCTCACATCGCTGGGCAGCTACATCATCCTGATGGGGCGCACATTCTCGAAACCCGAACGGTTCAGAATGTTCTGGAAGCAATATGTCAAGGAGATGGCCCAACTGGGTGTCGATTCCATCGGCATCGTTCTGCTCATCTCTTTCTTCATCGGTGCGGTTATCTGCATCCAGATGAAACTCAACATCCAAAGTCCGTGGATGCCACGCTGGGTATCCGGCTACACCACCCGCGAAATCATGCTGCTCGAGTTCTCCAGCAGTATCATGTGTTTGATTCTTGCCGGAAAAGTGGGTTCAAACATTGCTTCCGAACTAGGAACCATGCGCGTCACCCAGCAGATTGATGCGCTCGACATCATGGGCGTCAACTCAGCGTCGTATCTGATACTGCCAAAGATAACGGGACTCATCACAATGATGCCCTTCCTGGTCATCTTCTCGTCAGCCCTGGGCATCCTGGGTGCCTATGCCACAGCTTACATCGGGCACGTGCTTTCGCCCGACGACCTGACGCTCGGACTGCAACACGCATTCAACTCGTGGTTCGTATGGATGAGTATCATCAAGAGTCTGTTCTTTGCCTTCATCATAGCCAGCGTGTCGTCGTATTTCGGCTATACCGTAGAAGGCGGCTCGGTGGAAGTGGGCAAGGCCTCAACCACAGCCGTGGTAAACTCTTCTGTCCTTATTCTCTGTTCCGACGTATTCTTAACACAACTGCTGTCATGATCGGAATCAAACACCTCTATAAAAGTTTCGAGGACAAGGAAGTCCTGCACGACATCAACGCTGAGTTCGAAAACGGAAAGACCAATCTGATTATCGGCCAGAGCGGAAGCGGTAAGACGGTGCTGATGAAGAACATTGTGGGACTGCTGGACCCCACAAAGGGCGAGATTCTCTACGACGGGCGCGACTTCGTGGCCATGAGCAAGAACGAGAAAGTGATGCTGCGCCGCGAGATGGGCATGATTTTCCAGAGTGCCGCGCTGTTCGACTCCATTTCGGTACTGGAGAACGTGATGTTCCCGCTCGACATGTTTTCGCCGATGAACTACCGCGAAAGGGTAAGGCGCGCCCAAGACTGCCTCGACCGAGTGAACCTCATCGAAGCCCAGAACAAATTCCCGGGCGAGATTTCAGGCGGCATGCAGAAGCGCGTGGCCATTGCGCGTGCCATTGCGCTCAACCCAAAATACCTGTTCTGCGACGAGCCGAACAGCGGACTCGACCCCAAGACGTCGCTGGTTATCGACGACCTGCTGCACTCCATCACCGTGGAATACAACACCACCACCATCATCAACACCCACGACATGAACTCAGTGATGGGCATTGGCGAGAATATTATCTTCATCTACAAGGGAACGGCTGCATGGACCGGTAACAAGAACCAGATTATGACCTCTACCAACCAGAAACTCAACGACTTCATTTTCGCTTCCGACCTGTTCAAGAAAGTGAAGGAAGAGGGAATGAAAGACAAAAAAGAAGGATAGGGATTTGCCTACTTCATCAGCCATTTTCCGTCGCGCTTGACCATCGGCACGACCACCTCCTCAACAGTACTGTCGCCGTAGCAGAACATCAGGAACGCCTGAGCTGCCGTGCCGGCAGAGTCGTTCACGCAGTTCACCACCTCTACCCTCTTGATGCCCTGATGCTCCTCTTGTTGTTGTCCCATGAACATCTTGGCATTGGCCACCAGCTGAAGGCGATAGCTGTCGGGGATTCTCTCCGGCATATTCATTCCATCTACAAAGCGGTCGGGCTTTCCGCCAAGCAGCTGGTCGTAGTAGCCTTTTGCCGCGTTGGCCGCCGCGAAGTCTGCCTTTTTGGCCTGCGAGCACGACAACACGAGGACCAGCACCCCCAGGGGGAGGCCCCGCATGATTGTCTTGTAAACCCACTTGACAGAAAACCTCATTTCCAATTGATTGAATATCAGCACCGAAAGGCCGGTCGTCTGGAATTATTTTTGACGGATGAACACATTTATCGGCGACCCTGTCAGCGTCCAGTTCTCACGGATCTGATTCTCCAGGAAGCGCTTGTAGGGTTCCTTGACATATTGCGGAAGGTTTGCGTAGAATACGAAAGTAGGAATCTTCGTGTCGGGCACCTGCGAGATATACTTTATCTTGATATACTTGCCCTTGATCGATGGCGGCGGCGTCATCTCAATAATGGGCAGTAGCACCTCGTTCAACTTCGACGTTCCAATCTTGATCTTACGGTTCAGATACACCTGCTTGGCCGTCTCGAGCACGCGGAAAATGCGCTGTTTGGTCAGTGCCGAGGCAAAGATGATGGGGAAATCCTTGAAGGGGGCGAAATGTTCGCGGATGGTATCCTCGAAATAGGTGATGGCCTTCTGACTCTTGTCTTCGGCCAGGTCCCATTTGTTCACCACAACCACCAGCGACTTCTGGTTTTTCTGAATCAGCTGGAAGATGTTCATATCCTGCGACTCAATGCCGCGGGTGGCGTCGAGCATCAGGATGCACACGTCGCTGTTCTCGATGGCGCGGATGCTGCGCATCACAGAATAGAATTCCAGGTCCTCGCTCACCTTGTTCTTGCGACGGATTCCGGCCGTGTCGACCAGGTAGAAATCGAATCCGAACTTGTCGAAACGGGTATAGATAGAGTCGCGCGTGGTGCCGGCAATATCGGTCACGATATGACGGTCTTCACCGATGAAAGCGTTGATTATTGAACTTTTTCCCACATTCGGACGGCCCACCACGGCAAAGCGCGGTATGCCTTCCTCAATCACCTCGCGGCTCTTCTCAGGCAGTTTCTCCAGCACGAGGTCGAGCAGTTCGCCAGTACCCGAACCGGTAGCTGCGCTTACACAAACGGGATCGCCGAGGCCCAGCCTGTAGAATTCGCCCGAAACATAGATGCCCTCGTTGTTGTCCACCTTGTTCACCACAAGGATAACGGGCAGTTTCGTGCGGCGAAGAATCTTGGCCACATCGCTGTCCCAATCGGTCAGTCCGTTCTGAGCATCAACCAGGAACAGCAACAGGTCGGCCTCTTCGGTGGCCACCATCACCTGCTTGCGGATTTCCTCCTCAAAAATATCGTCAGAATTAACCACCCAGCCGCCGGTATCCACCACCGAGAACTCACGGCCGCACCAGTCGCAATGTCCGTACTGGCGGTCGCGCGTAGTGCCAGCCTCATCGCTGACGATGGCCTGACGGGTCTTGGTCAGGCGGTTGAATAAAGTCGACTTTCCCACATTGGGACGTCCCACAATGGCTACTAAATTTCCCATAATCAGTTATTTTGGTGACAAAGTTAGTGTAAATGAGTGGAAAAACCAAATTATTTTGGATTTTTCCCGAAGAGAACTACTCTCTTTCAGAACCTGAGCAACCCCACGAGTTGCTCGAGATAACGGCGGTCGGTATCGTCGAAAGTTCCGAGTTCACGGCTGTCGATGTCGAGCACGGACCACACTGTTCCTGAGGCATCACGGACAGGAACGACGATTTCTGAACGGCTTTCCGAACTGCAGGCAATATGTCCGGGGAACTGCTCCACGTCGGGAACCACGATGGTTTCTTCACGCTCCCAGGCCGTTCCGCAGACGCCGCGCCCACGTGCAATGTGCATACAGGCCACCGTTCCCTGGAAAGGACCCAGTCGGAGTTCGTTGCCACTTACCACATAGAAGCCCGTCCAGAAGAATCCCATGGCATGATGAAGTGCCGCAGCCACGTTAGCCATCACGCTCACGCGGTCGTCTTCGCTTTCAATGAGGGCTGCCAACTGCGGCAACAGTTCCTTGTATTTCTTTTCCTTGCCGTTCATCGGGATATCCTTTTCCGCCTTTAATAAGTTTAACCTATTTCTCCATCAACTCGAAACGGAACTTCTTGCCCTTCGAATTGGTGAAGGTTCCTTCGTATCCTCCGCCACGACACTCATACTGGCCGTCGAACGTGCCGGTATGGTTCCCGTTGGCAGTATATTCTTTCAGCACGACATGCATCGAGCCCTTGCCATTAATGGCCTCGTTGCTCACCAGCTTCAGCGTGAACACCGAGTTGGGACGGTCGTTATAGTAATAGCGCCCCACTTCTTCGCCTGCCGTAAACACACTGGCGTCCATGAAGAAGGTGATAGCGTAGGGACCGATGTGACCATCAAACTGCGGCAGCGATTTCTCTTCGCCTGCTTCCTCTTCGGCCATCTCCCGTCCTATATTACGCTGTTCCAGCTGCAGCCACACGCTGGCGGCCGCCTCTCCGCCCAGGCCGTCGACCTGCGTGATATACATCCTTCCGCCCTTGCTCTTCACGGTGAAGTAAAGCGTCTGCGAGTCGCGCAGCCACGTGTCAGCCCAATAGAACACGGTCTGTTCCTTCGCTATGCGGCCGTCGTCGACAACGACGGGAACCTTCGATCTGACCGACGGCTTGATCATATCACTGTCATCGGTGGCCGACAATAACCACGAGGCATACTTCTGTTCGCTCGAAGAGGCTGAATCGGCTAGGCATTTGAGCACCGCCGGAGCCAGATACTGCTCCAGCACCGCATCGTCCCACCGGCCGGTTTCCATCGACATGCATGAATAGAACTTCTCCACGAAAGCCACGGCCTTGGCTCCGCTCACCGGCTGCCAGTCGTCGTGCACGGCGGCCATGCCTATCTGCTGGAATCCTGCCAGCATGAAAAGGAAAAGGACGATTCTTCTTAGCATCTTCGCGTTATTCGGGATTATAGCCAAAATTGTTGAGTTCCTTTTGCGACGAGCGCCAGTCCTTGTCCACCTTCACGTAGGTTTCCAGGAAGATGCGCTTGTCGAAGAAACGCTCCAGCGCCTTCCGGCTCTCCATGCCCACTTTCTTCAGCGCCACGCCCTGATGACCGATGATGATTCCCTTCTGCGAGTCGCGCTCCACATAGATGATGGCACGGATGTTGATGCTCTTCTCCGTCTCCTTGAAACTCTCCACCACCACTTCCACGGAATAGGGGATTTCCTTGTCGTAGTATAGCAGAATCTTCTCGCGGATAATCTCGGAAACGAAGAAACGGGCCGGCTTGTCGGTCAGCTGTTCTTTGTCAAAGTAGGCCGGACTCTCGGGCAGCAGCTCCTTGATGCGCTTCAGGAGTATGTCCACGCCGAACTTGTTCTTGGCCGAAATGGGCAGAATCTCGGCATTGGGGAGCAACGTGTGCCACTTCTCAACAATCGTGTTCAGCAACTGTTGGGTGTTGGGTGCCGGGTGTTGGGTGTTGGCTGATTGCTTATCATCATCGCCTTTCACCAACCTATTGCCCAGTTCATCAATCTTATTGATCAGCAAAATGACGGGAATCGTCATCTTCTGCACCTTCTCCAGGAAATCCATGTTCTTCTCGGGATTCTCCACCACGTCGGTCACGTAGAGCAACACATCGGCATCGGCCAGTGCACTCTCCGAAAATGCCAGCATCGACTCCTGCAGCTTGTAGTTGGGTTTCAGCACGCCGGGCGTGTCGGAAAAAACAATCTGCATGTCGTCGGTGTTCACAATGCCCATGATACGATGGCGGGTGGTCTGTGCCTTGAAGGTGGCAATAGAGATGCGCTCGCCCACCAGCTGGTTCATGAGCGTCGACTTTCCCACATTGGGATTACCCACAATATTTACGAATCCTGCCTTATGCATGTTCTTTGAATGTTAAAAAGCAGATTACGCAGACCACACAGATTTTCGTGAATCCTAATCGTCTGTGCAATCTGCGTAATCTGCTATACAGTAATTACTTTCCGTCGTAAGCCCACTTCAGGTACGATGCTCCGTGAACGAAGCCTGCACCGAAAGCGGTCAGAATCAGATTGTCACCCTTGCGGAGCTGATTTTCATACTCCCAGAGAGCCAGCGGGATGGTGGCTGCCGAAGTGTTTCCGAAGTGCTCGATGTTGAGCATCACCTTGTCCATGCTCAGCTCAAGCCGCTTGGCAACGGCTTCGATGATACGGATGTTGGCCTGATGGGGAACAACGAAGCGGATATTGGAACTGTCCAGACCGTTACGCTCGGCAACGAGCGCACAGTCGTCGCTCATCTTCGTCACGGCATAGCGGAACACCGTGCGTCCCTCCTGATAGAGGTAATGCAGACGATGGTCCACCGTGAAATGGTTCGGAGGACAAACCGAGCCGCCCGCCTTCATGTGAAGGAACGGAAGTCCCTTGCCGTCGGTACGCAGGTAACTGTCAAGCACGCCGATATTCTCTTCCTCGGTAGCTTCCAGCAGCACGGCTGCGGCGCCGTCGCCGAAGAGGGGACACGTCTGGCGGTCCTGATAGTCAACTATCGACGACATCTTGTCGGCACCTATCACGATGATTTTCTTGTATCGGCCGCTCTGAATCAATCCCGTAGCAACCTCAAGCGTGTAGAGAAATCCACAGCAGGCTGCCCAGAAATCGAACGCGAACGCATTCTTCAGGCCAACCTTTCCCACCACAATAGAGGCCGTGCTGGGAAATTTGTAGTCTGCCGTAGAGGTCGCTACAATCAGTGCATCAATACTGTCTGGATCGACTCCGGTCTTTTGGATGAGCTGTTTGGCAGCCTTGCGCGCCATATAGCTCGTGCCAAGACCTTCCTCATTCAGAATTCGGCGCTCTTTGATGCCGACACGCGACATAATCCACTCGTCGTTGGTTTCAACCATCCTCGACAGTTCATCATTGTTCAGAACATAGTCGGGGACATAGCCTCCAACCCCCGTGATTATTGCGTTAATCCTGCTCATTATTCAGCAGCTTCGTCCATTACGATAGCAATCTTACCACGATAGTAGCCGCAAGTGGGGCATACGGTGTGGTAAATGTGGTATGCGCCACAGTTGGGGCATACTGCCAGCGTGGGAGCTACTGCCTTGTCGTGAGTTCTACGCTTAAGTGTACGAGTCTTTGACTGTCTTCTTTTAGGATGTGCCATAATTCTATTAAATTATTTAATTGTTACGTTTTTACTGTTTTTACCTTTTTACTCTTTTACTTTTTTAATTTTCTAAGAGCCTCCCAGCGTGGGTCAATCACCTCAGCGCCTTCCTCATCACTGCTTCGGGCAGCTGAATGCTCTTCCAGAGCTTCTATCATAGCAGCGTTACACATGCCAGGTTCGTGAACGTGCCTGATGGGAATGGCCAGGGCTATGAACTCGTAGATGAACCATGCGACGTCGAGTATTCCCTCGTTCTCGTCGATAGTCACCAGGTCATCATCCTCACTATACTCGGATCCCAGCTTCACTGCCAGACGATTGTCGGTCTCTATGGGCAGCGACATCTCGTCAAGACAGCGGTCACAGGGAATGATTACCGTGCCCTCGGAATGAAACAAGAGTTCAAAAAAGCCGCTCTGCTTGCGTATAGCCAGCGACACATGCACACGACCCTTGCTTATCTCAGGACCGTCTACAGCCCTGAAGTAAGCATCGTCAAGGTCGAATTCCAAGACTTTCGCGCCTTCTTTCAGACCTTTCAAATCTATCTTTAAGGACTCTAAACTACACATAATCTATCCGTGTGAAGACGTGACTTGTCCACACTTTGGGGTGCAAAGGTACAAAGAAGTGAGCAAAAAACAAAGAATTTTCCAAAGAAATTAAACCACGACTTCTTTTTTCAGCATTGAAAATCAGCATTTTCGCACACTATGCCCCGCCGTGTGCAAGAATCCCGAATAAAACGCAATCCGCCCCAACCGCTTCAAGAAATTCCAAATAGACTTCGACAAAAGAACGGTTTCTGTCTGCTTCAAAAACAAATGACGTTCAGAAGAAAAGTAATTTAGTCTAAATTGCAAAGTAATTTAGTCTAATTTACCGAGCAATTTAGACTAAATTACTTTGCATGTAATAATAAGAAGAAAGAGAAGGAATTATTCTTCCCAAATCTTCGTAAACGCTTTGGGGAGGAAATCTAACGGGTCGCGCCAATACTTCATACTATCGACAGCCGCGAAGGGATCATCTTCAACATACTCACTGACGGCCTTGGCCTCTGCACCCGACTGGCTCGCGCCATCACCACTGGTATCTACGAATATCGTAGTACCTATATCGAGCAGTGGGTTGCCATAGTCCTCGATTTCCGTTATAGCCGGGGAAACATATTCCTTCTTCATTTCACTACGACTTTCTTACCATTAATAATATAGATTCCGCGCGAGGGATTCTCCACTTTCTGTCCCTGCAGGTTATAGACGGTGCCGTCGCCGTTGCGGTTCTCGCGGACGCCGTCGAGCCCGGTTGCGGTGTCTTCACCCCAGATAAGAGTCACGGCGTGGGCATTGGCGGTATCCTCGGTGGGCAGCGGCAGGTATGCCCTGTGGGCCGGCATCTTCACGGTTCCGTTCTCGTCGAGGATTTTTATGAACTTGCCTCCCTGAAGCATGAAGTTGGTGAATTCGCCGTCTGTGGCATTCACATGGCGTGATTCCACCACTGCCACCAACTTATTGTCGTCGCTGGCGGTTCCATCCTCGGTGGTAGGCACCATGGTGTAGGTCTGTCCAGCCTCGCCAGCAAGCACTACGCCCGTCTCGGCAGGCACCACACGGCTGTCGCTACCATCAACCTTTATAGCCAGTCCCTTGTTGGTCTCCTTTAGGTAAGTA
>JAEEGJ010003111.1_pt1 | contig 67935 bp, 66 predicted proteins | sample 8958761 | NCBI WGS metagenome assembly JAEEGJ01 (sample SAMN16246546, study PRJNA631951) | gut metagenome | biome: gut microbiome; feature: rumen; material: RS-attached | host: Bos | place: Iran: Karaj | collected 2018-10 | reverse complement strand
AGAAGGACGCCGGCGTGAAGCTCTCCGAGCTGAAGGTGGACGGCGGCGCCTCCCGCAACAACCTGATGATGCAGTTCCAGGCCGATGTCCTGGACACCTCGGTCATCCGGCCGAAGGTCACCGAGACCACGGCGATGGGCGCCTGCTACCTCGCGGGCCTCGCCGTCGGCTTCTGGTCGTCCCTGGACGAAATCAAGGCCCAGTGGCAGGCGGAGCGCGTCTTCACGCCCTCCGGCGCCGACACCACCGCCCTCAAGGCTGGCTGGGCAGATGCCATTTCGAGAACCCTCAGCAAATAAACTTCTCACTATGGAAAAAGCATACATTTTCGAATTCATCGGCACCCTGGTCCTGGTGCTCTTCGGTGACGGCGTCTGCGCCGCCTGTTCCCTCAACAAATCCAAGGCGAAAGGCGGCGGATGGGTCGTGATCGCCCTCGCGTGGGGCCTTGCCGTGATGATGGGCGTGCTCGTCGCCGGCCCCGTTTCCGGCGCGCACCTGAATCCGGCCGTTACCCTCGGCCTTGCTATCGCCGGCAAGTTCGCCTGGGGCCAGGTCCTCGGCTACATTGTCGCCCAGATGCTGGGCGGCTTCGTGGGCGCTCTGCTGGTCTATGTCTTCTACAAGGACCACTACAAGGCCACATCCGACGAACCCGACACCATGCTCGGCACCTTCTGCACAATGCCGGCCATTTGGAGTCCCTGGCGGAACTTCCTTTCCGAATTCATCGCCACCACGCTCCTGGTGTTCATCATCCTGGCCATCGGCTTCGAGGGCAACGCCTTCCAGGTGGGCGGGACGGCCGCTTCCACCGGCGCCATCGGCGCCTGGCCGGTCACCTGCCTGATCATGGCCCTGGGTATGTCCCTGGGCGGAACCACTGGCTACGCGATGAATCCGGCGCGCGACCTCAGCCCGCGCTGCGCCCACGCTATCCTGCCCATCCCGGGCAAGCGCGACAGCGGCTGGAACTACAGCTGGGTCCCGGTCGCCGGCCCGATGCTCGGCGCCTGCCTGGCCGCCGGCCTCTTCCTGCTGGTCTTCTAAGCGGCCGTATACGCAAAAGAAGCCCGGGGCACCGACGTGCTCCGGGCTTTGTTGTGCAAGTCGCCTCAGAGTTCCCGCCGCAGGCGGGCCTTGGGGATGTCCAGCTGGGCGCGGTATTTGGCGATGGTGCGGCGGGCCACTTTGTAGCCCTTGGCGGTGAGGGCGTCCACCAGGTCGTCGTCCGTGAGGGGGTTGTGCTTGTCCTCGTTGTCCACCAGGTCGCGGAGGACCTTCTTGATCTCGCGGGTGGAGACTTCCTCGCCCTCGCTGTTTTCCAGGCCTTCGGAGAAGAAGTACTTGAGCGGGAACACGCCGAAGTGCGTCTCGATCCACTTGCTGTTCACCACGCGGGAAATGGTGGAGATGTCGAAACCGGTGCGTTCGGCGATGTCTTTCAGCACCATCGGCTTCAGGGAGGATTCGTCCCCGTCGATGAAATAGTCGTGCTGGTACTCGATGATGGCCCGCATCGTGCTTTCCAGGGTGTTCTGACGCTGACGGAGCGCCTCGATGAACCATTTCGCAGCGGCGATCTTCTGACCCACGAACGTGGCGGCATCCTTCTGGGAGCGGTCCGTGGAGTATTTGCCGTTCTCCATAATCTCCGCGTAGCGGCGGTTGATCCGGAGTTCCGGAATGGAGAAGCGCGGCATGGACAGGATCAGTTCGCCGTTCTCGTAATCCAGCCGGAAGTCTGGGACGATCTGCTGGGCCTGGTCGGCATAGCTGTCGTCAATCTGGCCGCCGGGGGAAGGATTGAGCTTCTTGATCTCGTCCAGGACGGCCTTGAGCTGGTCCGCGTCCAGGTGGAAGCGGTTCATCAGCTTCGGGAACTGGCGGCCCTTGAACTCGTTGAACCCATCGCGGAGGATGCGGACGGCATTGGCCACAGCCGGCGTCTGCTTCTTATCCTCCAACTGGATGAGGAGGCACTCGCGAAGATCGCGCGCACCCACGCCGGAGGGCTCGAACTGCTGGATGATCTTCAGCATCGCCTCCACCTCTTCAGCGTCAGTAGTAATGCCCGCCCGGAAGGCAAGGTCATCAACGAGAGACTCGATATCGCGGCGGAGATAGCCATCGTCGTCCAGGCTGCCGATAATGAAGGTGGCCACGGCCCGCTGGTGCTCGGTCAGGTTCCGGTAACCCAGCTGTTCCTGGAGACTCTGGGTAAAGCTCTGCTTGACGGAGAAGGTATTGTACTCGGGGCGCTCGTCCTTTCCCCAGTTGTTCACGGAACGGTTGTAGTACGGGGTGGGATCGTCGTCGTCCGAGTAGGAGTTGTAGTTCTCCTCGAGGGAGCCGCCGCTGTTCTCGCGGTCCTCGACTTCGGAGATGGACATGTCGCGGGGTTCGTCCGACTCGCCGCCGGAAGCGGGCGTATCGTCGATGACCGGATTGTCGTTCAGCACCTCGCGGACATGCTGCTCCAGGGCCTGCACCGGCATCTCGATCAGCTTGATGGTCTGGATCTGGAGCGGCGAGAGCTTCTGCTGAAGCTTCTGTTCAAGTCCCTGTTTGACCGTGGGCATAACCTAGCGCGGGTAGTTGATGGTCTCTCTGAGGATAATGGAGGTGGGATAGGCTCCCTTGAGCGAATGGTACACCTTCAGCGCCTCGTCCTTCGTCCGGAAATCGCCGACGCACACCTTGAAGTTGGGGCTCTCGAAGGTCCGGTACACACCCAGGCCCGGGTAGGCGCCGGAAATGGACCTAGCCACCGCCTCGGAGCGGTTGCGGGCATTCTGGCCGTTCTCGAAATAGACGCGGATGCGGTAGCCGGTAAGCTTCTTTGAAGCGTTGTTGGAGACATAGTTGTCGAAGGCGGTGCGCATGGCCCGGCTCTGGTTCACGGTAACGCCGGAGCCCATCACCGACAGGATGTTCCGGCCCATGAGCGTGGAGTCCACCTGCGCAGAGCCGTTGTCCACCCGGTATTCCTGTGCCCGGAGCGCAAGGCCCGGAAGCAGGGCGAGAAGGAGTATGACCAAAAATCTTTTCATCATGTTAATCACTGAACTGGGCCAGGTCGATGCCGTTGAAGGTCAGGATGGTTCCCTTCCCCCCTTTCAGGCTCACCCGCAGTTTCACATCGGCCGTCATGCCCTCCATGGAGCGCCGCGCCGCAATGGCGAGGAGATCCAGCAAGGAGACCTTGTCCGCCAGGACGGCCGTGCAAGGCAGCTCGTACACTTGCACACTCCGTGCCTGGACGGGGAGTTCCCCGGCCGTAAAATGGGCGATTTCCCGGTCGTAATGCTTGACAACGCCGGAAACGTCCTGCACCGTGAAGGAAATGGAAGGATTGTCCAGGCCGAGGAGCAGGACCGCATCCATCGACCGGGAGGAGGTGGGGACCAGGTACTTGACGCCGACCGACGTCACGCTCAGATCCTTGATCTTCGCGACGTCGCAGCCCCAGAGGCCCGCGAGGACCCCGAGCAGCAGGGCGCCCAGCCCGATTTTCCGTAAAAACCTCATTCCTTCAAAAGTGCAATAATATACAAAGATAGCAATTTTCTCAGACAATCACCTTGTTCTTCTTGTACATAGCCCGGAATTCCCGGGGCGTCACCCCGCGCTTGGCCTTGAAGATCCGGTTGAAATTGGACAGGTTGTTGAAGCCGCAGTCGTAGCAGATTTCGGAAATGTTGCGGGTCGTGTCCACGAGTATGCGGGCTGCATTGCCCAGCTTGATGTCGATCAGGTAGTCCGACAGCGTCCGTCCGGTGCGGAGCTTGAAGAACCGGCTGAAGGCCGATGGGCTCATCCCCACCATATCGGCCAGGTCCGACAGATGGATCGTTTCCGTGTAATGCTCGTCGATGTACTGCTTCACCTTCAGGATGCGTCGGCTCTCCGAACTCTTCGCGGCGTGCGCGAAAGAGGTGCTGGCCAGTACCCGCGCGCCCTCTGACGACGCTAACTCGTTGAGCAGCAGCAAAAACTGCAGGAATTGCCGGAATCGGTCCTTCTGCGAAGGAAGGGTGTCAATGAGGTGATACACTTTTACGATCGTGGCCACCGGGAAGGCCAGGCCGTGTTCTGCCTCCTGCAGCATCCGGCGGATTGAAGCGAACTGGTTCTTCTCCAACTGCTCCGGCGAGAACATGTCGCGCGGGAACTGGATCGTAATCTCCCGGATGTCCTTGGAATGGCAGTCCCCTTGCTCCCAGGCATGCTCCAGATCATCACTGCCCACCAGGACGAGGTCATAGTCCCCGATGGTCTCCACACTGTCCCCCACGATGCGGCGCACTCCGGCGCCCCCCTCGATGAAGTTCAGCTCGAACTCCTTGTGCTGGTGCACCGGATAGGTGAATTCGGACTTGTGCCGCTCCACAATGTAGAAGAAGTCCTTCTCCGACAGCGGGGTGATTTCGTTCAGTACGTCGCTCATGGCGCAAAGATACGAAAAAATGACTACCTTTGCCACTGTATGGAATCCGCCTCCCATATCAGTTGGTTTGTCGTCATCACCCGATGGGGGCAGTGGAAGAAAATCTCTGAGCGGCTTACCACCCTGCGGATCCGGCATTTCATCCCATCGACCTACAACACCCTCGTGTTCTTCCAAACGGAGAAGAAGCGGGCCTTGGACCTGGTCAATGCAGGAGAAGTGAAGGGGCGCTTTATCGTGGACCACAGCACCCGGGCCATTCTGGAAGTCCCCGAAAAGCAGATGGACGCCTTCATCAAGGTCGTTTCGGAATATCCGGACACGCCCGTGACTTCAGAGTTCCCTATTACGAAAGGAACCCGCGTACGCGTTGTACGTGGGCCTTTAAAGGGTATTGAAGGTGAAGTGGAGGAAACCCCGAACGGGGTTCAGCTGATTGTAGCGATTCAGTCGCTGATCTGCGCGAAGATTACAATCACCCGGACGGATGTAGTGCCTATAGATACCCCTTGAGCTTACGCCAGACGTACTGGCTTACACGGGCGAAGGGAGACCAGATAACCTCGCGGGGGTAGTAGCGGAGATTGGAGAAGACACGGTGGTTCTTTCGGCGGAATTTGGCCCATTTGGTTTCCCCTTCAAAGGTATAATTCCGCTTGTCCATGACGCCGAAATTGCCCATGGCGAAGGAGTCGTTCACAAGCTTTTTGCCATGTTTTTTGTCGGGAGGGCACAAAAGATATTCATCCTCCAACCCAAAACTGTACCACATAGCGGTCATCAAGCTGGCCGTAAAGCGTTTCATACCCAAACGCTTCAAGGTTTCCATAACCGGGGCGCGGTCAGACGGAGCCAAGTTCTTCAAGATAAAATAATAATCCATCATTTGCCGCATTCCGAGGCCGCCTTCCAAATAATGGCGGAACATATGGGCCATGCAGAATACTGCATTGAACTTGACGTCAGGGTAAGTGATGGGCACGTCTTCCTGAATGGGAGAATTCCGCTCGAAGAACCGCTGCAAGCGGGCGTTTGAGAATGGATTGTACATCTTGCTGGGATGGAAATGGATTTCCACTTCCGTATCCAAGAAGATGCCCGCCTTGCATTCCTGATAGATGATGTCGTAGATGTTGATCTCGGCATCTCGGAATGTGCGGATGATCTCGTCTCGGTCGCCAGCAATCCAAAGGTCGATGTCGCCGCACATCCTCCTTTCCGGGTTAGTATACAGATGCGACAATCCCGTCCCTTTCAGGATGCAGCCATGCAAGCCCAAGCGCGTCAACAATGCCTCCAGCTCGCGGACATGATCTTCATGAGTATGATATATCCGAGCAATCTTGGCCGTTTTTTCATCCCAATCCTTCAGAATATCCTCTGGCGGCAACTGATGCGCTGGAAGCCGATGGACGCCTTCGTTCAAAGGCCCCACCAACGCCTGCCGATGCGCCAGATGATACAAATACTTCCAATCCCTCGGGGTCGGGTCTTTCTCAAAAGAAGACTCCCGTCCCAGCGAGATCAGAAGCAAATTCCGGAAAGGATGCATGATTATCTATGGTCGTCCCAACCGAAAGGATGGTGGGACAAAGGTAATTTCGCTAGCGGATGATAATCGCCGACCAGGCCGATGGGCGTGGCATTGCGGATCTGGCTGACAATTTCGATGCAAGGGCGCGCTTCTCCGATTCGGAACCCCTCCCCTGCCAAAATCCGGCGGTAACTCTCAGTATGGAGTTCGGTGAATCCCTGGGAGAACTCAAACTCGCTTCCGTCAATGGACAGCGTCCGGTAGGTGCGCTTTTCTCCCTGGACGGCATTCTCCGGCAAGCAGTCGGCATTGATGCTCAGGAAATAGCGAACGCGAGCCTTCTTGAGGCCGAGGTAACCTGCCACCCGGTCGAAACTCATCACATGGACGATATTCTCCTGCACCGGCCCAAAGATCCACTGGAGCATATCATAGAAATGCACGCCGATGTTGGTGGCAATACCGCCGCTCTTATGGACATCGCCCTTCCAGGAAGTATAGTACCACTTGCCACGGGAGGTGATGTACGTGAGGTCCACGTCATACACCTTGTCGGCAGGACCCTCGTCGACCTTCTTTTTCAGGGCAGCGATGGCTTCATGCAGTCGGAGCTGGAGGATATTATAGGCCTTGTGGCCGGTCTCTTCTTCCACCTTTTGGAGAGCATCAATATTGTAGGGGTTTAGAACCACCGGCTTCTCGCAGATGACATCACAGCCCAGACGCAGTCCATAACGGATGAAAGCATCGTGTGTATAGTTGGGCGTGCAGATACTCATCCAGTCCAGAGGCCGATTACTCTGCATCTGTTTAGAGCAGAAACGGTCGAACAATTCGTGCTCCGTAAAGAAGGAACACTCCGGGAAGAAACTGTCCAGACGGCCAACACTATCGAAGCGGTCATAAGCGGCCAGCAGGTCATTTCCCGTATCCTTGATTGCCTTCAGATGGCGGGGAGCAATGTAACCTGCCGCCCCGATCAATGCAAAATTAGCCATACCCTATGCTTCTTTCTCTTCAGATTCAGACTCTATCTCCTTGCTTTTGTGGTGATGCTTATGGTGTTTGTGCTTCTTGCCGTCATCCTCATTGGCATAACCATAACCGTAACCATAACCATAGCCGTAACCGTAGCCATAACCATAACCGTAACCATACCCGGCACCATAACCATAGCCATATCCGCCGTATCCTTTATGCTTCTTGAGTTCGATACCATTCAGGATAATCATCATGTTCGGGAACTGGTTGTTGTTCTTCAGTTCCTGCAGGTCGGGCAGCATACGCTTGTCCACCAGCTTGGAACGGAGGATAAACACGCTAACGTCGGCAAAGCGGCGAAGGATGGTGGCATCGGCCACAATACCCGCAGGAACCGCGTCGATGAGGATGATATCGTACCGTTCCTTGAGGATGTCCATCAGATTGTCCAGCCGCTTGCTGGAAAGGAGTTCGGCCGGATTCGGCGGCAGCGGACCGGAAAGGATGGTATCCACGCCGGGAGCGAAAACGTCATGCGAAATGATACTCTCTATATCGTCCATCTTACCGGAAAGATAGTTCGACATTCCGGTCGACTTACGGGAAGCGATATTGTGCGTGAGTGTTCCCTTACGAAGGTCCAGGTCCAGCAGGATGACCTTCTTCTCCACTTGAGCAAGGCTCGCCGCCAGGTTGGTGGTAAGGAACGTTTTACCGGATCCAGCCATGAGGGAGAGGAACAGGTATGTCGTAGATTTCTGACCCGGGATACGAGTGAATTCCACATTGCTTCGCAAAATGCGGAAAGCCTCCGTAAGCGCATCTCGTCCCTTATCGATCACCACAAGTTCACGATCATCCTTCTTCTCTTTCGCGGGAATCTCGCCCAGTACCGGGATATCGGTGTACGCTTCCACATCCTTGCGGAAACGGACCTTGGTATCCAAAATACGACGAAGCACGAAAACAAGAACAGGAATGAGCAATCCGATCAGAATGCCTAGCATTAAATTCTTTTTCGTATTCGGAGAAATCGGAACGGCATTGACCCGAGCCTTGTCGATAATCTTCGCATTACCCGTTAACGAAGGCTGGCTGATGAGCATTTCCTCACGCCGGCTCAAAAGCGTCACGTAGAGTTGCTCCTTAATTCCCTGGACACGCGAGATATTATCAATGTAAAGCTGGCCGCCAGGAACTTGGCTGACCTTATCAGCAGCAATCTGACTGAGGGCTTGCACCCCGCCAATCCGCTGTTGCATGGAAGCGATATACGCGGACAGGAGTTGTGTCAGGTTGCTTTTCAGCGTACTCAACTCCAGGTTCATGTCACGGACAACCGGATTGTTGGTGGTTCCGGATTCCTTATACTTATCCAGTTTGAGGACGAGTTCGTTAAAGTGGCGGATGGTGCTCTTGATATGGTCATCATTGATGTCAACGGTCACCGGAAAGAGCTTGTTGTCGGTATTGGAAGCTGTCAGCTGCAATAAATACTGAGCATGGGAAATCTGCGCATTGATCCGCTCCATCTGTTCCTGCGTCTCAATGCTCTGGTTCAGATAGGACTTTCCATAATCATTCAAGTTCAGGATCTGGTTCTGCCGCTTGAAGCTGGCAATTTGGGATTCCTGGGCACCCAAGTCCTTATCCAATTGGGCAATGCGTTCATTGATATAATCCGATGTCTGGCGGATAATCTCTTTTTTCTCCTCAATGGTGTTCTCGTTGTATACATTGATCATCTCATTGAGGATATCTGCCGCGCGCATTGGAGAAGTATCATGCAGCGAAAGGTTGATGATTCCGTCCGAAGTACTGTTACGGCTGACGACAACCTTAGAACGATACTTCTCGGCGACGCTGCGAATACTCTGGTGATGGACCGTAATCGGATTGTCATAGAAATGCTCCCGCAAAGCCCAGGTAGGCATAACAGAAACCCGGCCCAGGCTGGTAGAAACCGTGTCACCCAAATGTCCTTTTACAGGCTCAAATTCCCCAACACGCAGGACGAAAGAGGAATCTCTGCTGACAGTGACGATGGCCGTAGCATTGTCATTCTCATTGATGTCTAGCATTCGGACAACAATAGGAGATTCCTTATACAAATCCTTGACACGTTTAGCCAACCGGGTTTGATTGTAATAGGAAGTCCCCAGATCCAACCGTTTGACGACCTCCTGCATTGGCGTTTCAGAACGCAAGACAATAATCTCGTCATTAATAGCGTTCATGGTGATAGCTACCCGACGACTAGTAATGTTCTCCAGCGTGGTTGTTCCGTTCTCTAACCGGCTCCTGGTAACTGAATTCAGTCGGATCTTGGCATGGCTTTCATAGATTCTATCCGTCTTGTCACTCAAATAATAGGCAATCGCTCCGCCAATGAGTGCGCACAGGATAAGCCAATGCAAATTTCGGATAATCGTGAAGAAAATATCCTTTCCCGTCAGGGTGTTGGCGTCTTTTTTCTCAAGGAAGGAGAGGTCGTTGCTCTCTTGATTTGTTTGGGTCATGGTATAAGACTACTTGCCGACGTTCCGATAAGCCAAAATGGCAAAATAGGTAGCAGCCAAGCTGGCAGCGGTAGAGATAAATGACATGACAGTACCGAACTGGCTATAGGACTGCTGGAAATTCCGGTAACCGGTATTTCGCGTGATGATAAAATCATTCTGCTGCAACATGAAGAAGGGATCATTGAATACCTTCGAAGAGCGGGGGTCCAGATATCGGGAAACCATCTTGCCATCCACCTCACGCATGACCAGTATCTTGTCCCGGTCTGTGTAGATGTTCATGTCTCCGGAAAGCGCCAGTGCTTCCAAGAACGTACACCGTTCATTCGGCACCGTGATTGCTTTCCCTCCATTGGCACCCAAAAAGAAAATCTTGAAACTGCGGAACCGGACAAGGACAAATGGATCACTGATATACCCGCCAGAAACGAGGAGTTCCTTGACTCTTTCCTGCAGTTTCAGACGAGTAAGTCCGGCAGCATGGATAGAACCCAAAACCGGAAGTTCAATATTGCCATCCACATCCACCAAATAAGCGATGCCTGTGTTTGTCGCATAGTTGGCATTACTGACATTCCTAATATTGAAAGGCCTGGCAAGTTCTGAATCGAAACTAGTAATGATAATATCCAGTTCATCATACGGACTGATGACCGCCTCGAACTTATCCTCCAAGTCAATCTGCGTCCCGTGCTTCATATCCTGAAGGTAGGCGATTTTCCGGTTGGTAACGCAGGAAACCGCAGACAATGCCGCCAAGGCAATGACCATCCATGTGCTGATTCGAATCTTCATATTGAGCATTCTTTTAACGAACTTACAAATATAACTATTTATTTCAACTTTATAAAAACTAAGCTTCAAGATAATCCAGAATCTCCTTCAAAATCATCTCTGAAGCATGACCATCGCCAAATAGAGCAGGAAAAACAGGCGTTGTCCCAACCAGCTTTTCATAGGCGGCGACTATCCGCTCAGAATCTGCATCTGCGATAATTCCTGCACCATGCTCGACAATCTCGACCCACTCTGTCTCAGGGCGGAGAATCACGCAGGGACGTCCATAAAAGAAAGATTCCTTTTGAACGCCACCGCTGTCCGTCATGACGATCCGAGCATTCTTTTCCAATACGATAATGTCGAAGAAAGAGGCAGGTGGAATGATTCTAACCCGTGGAGAAAACATCAATCTGCCATACAATTCGGGGCGCAGTTGTTTTTCCAAAAGACCCCGTGTCCGAGGATGGAGAGGGAAAACCAGGTCTATGGAATTCTGGTCCGAGATCGCAAGAAGAGACGAGACAATGGAAGTCAGTCGACCGGAATCATCCGTATTGTTGGGGCGATGGATCGTCGTGAGAATAAAAGAACCGGGGGCAATGTCAATGCGGGAAAGGATATCCGACTTCCGTTCCGCCAGGGATGCGAAATACATACTGTTATCATACATGACGTCGCCGCTGTTCACAACCATCCTGCCCTTTCCGTTGATGAACCGCGAAGGAGAATCCAGGAAACCTTCCCGCTCGAGGTTTTTCACACCCGTCTCGGTGGGCGAGAAACAAATGGAAGACAACTGGTCGCAAACAATCCGGTTGATCTCTTCCGGCATGGTCATGTTGAAAGAGCGAAGGCCGGCTTCGACATGAAACACCGGGACATGAAGCTTGGAGGCGGCAATCGCCCCTGCCAGCGTCGAATTGGTGTCGCCATAGAGGATGATGCCATCAAACGGTTCGTTCATCAATACTTCCTCGATGCCGGCGATCATCTTTGCGGTCTGAACGCCATGACTGCCAGAGCCGACCCCGAGATTGTAGTCAGGTTGAGGAATACCCAGTTCATCAAAGAAGACCTGCGACATATTGGCGTCATAATGCTGACCGGTATGGAGGATTTTTTCCTCTATCCGATCCGCAAAATGATTCCGGACAGCCCGCGAGATGGCCGCTGCCTTGATGATTTGGGGACGAGCCCCGATGACGGTCAGTAATCTGATCATGATTTAAAAAGCTAACAACGTTCCTCCGTATGAAAGCCCGACACCGAAACCACTGGCCATAACCTTCATTCCGGGTTGGATGAGGCTCTGGTCCAGGCAGTCTTTCAGACTGATCAAGATGGTGGAAGAAACTGTATTTCCTGTATGCTCAAGGTCGATGTGGAACTTGTCTTTCGAGATCCCACAAATCTTTCGCAAAGTGCTTAACATATATTTATTGGCCTGATGGAAAACATAATAATCGATGTCGTCCTTCTCAAGACCGCTCTTTTCCAGCAGTTGGTTCATCATCGGCGGCACCTTCTCCAACGTGAAGTTGAAAATGGCGCTTCCGTTCATGTACAGATAATCCTCCCGGTTGACATGGCCATCATCATCCTCGATCGACGATCCGGTCCGCTCCGGGAAACGTGATCCTTGCGTTTTGACCATGAGATTGTCCGCCCCCGATCCATCCGTCCCAAAAACGAAATCTCCGATTTCTGCCAATCCCTTCTCTTTCGCAATCAAGCAGGCAGCGGCCCCGTCCCCGAAAATGGTCCGGTTGCTCTTGTCATCCGGATGAAGGTATTTTGTATACGTCTCCGCCGTCAGCAACAGGACATTGGACGCAAGTCCGGCGGCAATCAACCCTTTGGCGACCGCCATCCCGTAGATGCAGCCGGAACAGCCGAGGTCATAGTCAAAGGCTCCGGCCGATGTCGGGATTCCCAAGCGGTCCTGCAGGATACAGGCCGTCGAAGGAAGGCGATAGTCCGGGCTCTGGGTACATAGGAGGAGGAAGTCAATGTCCGACGGAGAGACCTGATACTCTTCAAACAGTCTCAAGGCCGCTTTTTCGGCCAAATCGCCTGCTGTCTCCGCCTCCCCCGCCAGATGCCTTTCATTTACGCCAACCTTACTATACACCTTCTCCACGTCCCACTCGGGGAACTCTTTAACCAGGTCCTCATTGGTAACGACCCGCTCAGGAAGGTAATACGATATGGCCTTGATGTAGGCGCCCATTATTTCGCGGCAACGAGATTGAACAAATCCTCGACGGTATTGCAGTGACGAAGCTCTGCTCCCGTGACGGTCTTGTCATACTCCACTTTCACCATGGCGATGACGGTGAAGGCGATCAACGAACTCCATTCGTCCAAATCTTTATAGACCGTGGACAGTTCGATGGTTTCGGGATCCGTCTCGTCAAACTGCTCCCTGAACTTCTCCAAAAAATCAGCTGATGTCATATTTTTTATTTTGCTTTGATTATTAATCCTTTAATGATGTTTTTCACGTTCTGCATAACGAGTTCTTTGCACCAGGCCAAGCCGAAAGGATTCCAACGCTGGGGATGGACTGTCACCATCAAGTCCCTGGGGATACGGCCGGCATGAAGACCGTCAATGATGTCATCCGTGGAGTGGAATACCAGGCCTTTCGCGGCCCATTCATCCTGATACTGCGGAATCTTGTCCCTGACACTGACTTTATAACCATCCCAACGCCGCCCTGTGTCGGTCAGATAGAATGTCGTCGAAAAATCCGTGTCCAGATAAGGCTCATTCTCAATTCCGAGGGTATGGTAATCAAACTTCTTCCATATATCCTTGCTATCGTAAGGAGAGCGGGGACTTCCATGCATGCAGATACTCTTCACCGGAACAAGTTTCCGCAACTCCGCCAAGTTCTTGCAAAAATCCGCATAGGCTGCTTCCACATCGCCGTCGCAGGTTGTCAAGGACTCATAGTGATAGCCAATATCGTGCCCCAGACCAGAAATCGCCCGAATGATCCGTTCATCCCAACTCTCAGGTACGGCCCTGAAATAATAGATGCCATGCAGCCCCATCTCCGCCTCCAGTTGTGCTGTTCGGAGAGAATGATCCGGTAACAAATCCACATCATGGCGCAGGACAAGGGACCGACAGCCATAAGACTGCAGGGCTCCCAGGAGTTCCTTGTATTTATCGAGCGTAAAATCCAAACTCATCTCCGGTCAAATCCTAAATTTCTTTTTCCGCTCCTGCAACAACCGTTCAAATTCATCCGGGGAATAATTGTTCCGGACCAATTCCGCAATGTCTGCTACGACTTTGGCAGGATTCCCATTGACGACGGTAAAAGGAGGAACATCCTTGCTAACGACACTTCCGGCCGAAACGATGGAGCCTTCCCCGATTTCCACACCGGGAAGGATCGTCACGTTAACCGCAATCCAGGCGTACTTGTGGACGATGACCGGTGCGACGTATGACTCTGAACAGTTGAAATGGTAAGCCAAAGGTTTGCAGTGGGCGAGCAGATAATCATTCCCAGAGATCGATGCCCCGTCTTCAACCTTGACAAAATTGGGATAGGGATTATCGACGACCACATTTGTCCCCCAATGGACATTCTTGCCGATCTTGACACCTCTCTTCCGCTGCAACCATTTGCGGAAACCACCCCAAGGCGCTTTTTGCGCCCAATTGTTGAACCAATGATCCTTCAGACGGACGAACCCGAACCAAAGGACGGAACGATATCCATGTTCTCTGGCAGAGCGCCGGGTGGAATTCCCTAACGAGCCAGCCTCATAACGCGGCAATTCCTGCCATTCGAAAGGCAAAAAATCTTTCATTACTTCTTCTTCAGGGGATAAGTCTCGATATAGTGGGTCAGGAAGTCGGCGAAGTTGATGGATTCGGACAACATCTTCTGCCTTCTGGCTTGGAAAACCTCCTTCCTGTCCTTCATGTCCAACAAGCCCTGTACAGTCTCATAGAGCTTGTCCTCCCGGTCCGGCTTGATGCCGAATCCGAGCCGATAGCCGTCCTCCAGCTCGGACAAGACCCCAATTTGACCGACAAAGTCATTGAAGCGGATAAAAGGAATGCCCAGCACGCCGGCCTCGATGGCCATCGTCTGACTGTCTCCGAGATACATGTCGGCAAAGGCCATGACATGATGGATGTCCAGCGGATTGATGGCGATCCGATACTTCTCCAGCCGTTCGTTCAGCGGCCTTTCCGATGTGATGTAGACATTCCCGTGAGGCTCCAGAAGGCCGATCAACTTCCGGGCGATTTCGTTGTTAATCCCCCTGACGCCCGTATCGTGGTGTGCCTTCAAGCCGGAAAACCGCATCAGGAAATAAGGCTTGTCCACATCGATATACTTTCGCGCGATCTCCTTGTCGGGGGTGAAATTCTCCGGATGAAGATACCCGAGTTCCTGATAGCCATGATACTTTACAGCCTTGTAGTCCCACTTCCCGCAGCTGCAGGAATCCGGGCACAGGATGACTGAGGCTCCGGGATAAGTCAACCGGGCATAGAGCGGAACGATGGATGCATCGTCTTCACCAATGTTGATAACGGGGATGTGCCGAAGAGGACCGATCCAGGAGTTCTCCACACTGGATCCCGTCAAAATGTCGGGATGGAACTGATTGCAAAAACGATTCATCCGGATGGCTCTTTTCAGCAGGCCCATCAGGATGCCGAACTTGGAATTGGTTCTCCCCTCCTCCAGGATATTATGATACGGAATCCCGGCATTTTTCAACAAGTCTTCAAGAATATCCTTTTTCTTGATGAGAATTTCGACTTCATGGCCGTGCTCCTTGAGCGCGGCAATCGTATTCTTGTAATTGTGAAAATGCGCTGGATGACCGAGATAAACCAGTACTTTCATGAATCAAATGATGGATTTATAGATTTCAATCAGTTTTTTCGCAATAATGTCATTGGTCAGGCCCCGTTCCACAATGACCGTCCTCCCCTCCGTCTTTTTACCGAAATCAATGGCTCTCTTCAGATTCCAAGCGAGGGATTCAGGAGACCTTTCCGAAATGAAACAACCCTCGACACCGGCCGTGATTTCCTTCACATCACCGACATCAACACTGACAATCGGACAACCACAGGCCATCGCCTCCTTGATCACTTGCGGAGATCCTTCCGTAAACGAGGTCATCACCAGAGCATCCGCAGCATTCATCATCTTGGCTACTTGCTGACGGGAATAACCTTTCAATTCAATCAATGATGTATCCCCCAGCAGTTCCACGGCCGCTTGGGCAAGCGGCGCATTCTTGACCCGATTGTCAAAAGAGCCGGAGAACAGGATGTAACGATGATCCGCTTTCCAACCGATTGCCACCCGGGCTTCCGTCTTATCCAGGACCGGATAATCTTCAAGGTTGATTCCGCAGGGAATCATGGCATAGTGCCCTGTACGAGGATGTGCCGCATCGATGTTGCCACGGGACACGAAAATATTGAAAGCAGATAGACGGATCGCCCTTTTGGATACCTTCAGCAAATGTCTGTCATTGATATCTGTCCCATGATATGTCGTTATGACAGGGATCCTCCTCTGGCAGTTGGCAAAAAGGCCACTCAAACCATAATGAGCATGGATTACATCCGGTTGGAAATCGCAAACCGCACTCCGGAATCCCCGTAGATTACGGGCATAACCGAATAGTCCTTTCTTGTCAATCCCATAATACCGGCACTGAACGCCTTCCTTCTCCAAAGCTTCCACTTGCTCCGTGATGAACGGGGCATACTTGCCATTTTTGCAGCGGGCGACAATGAGGAGTTTCATGAAGGACACTTAAAAAAGGCCACGGCTGCCAAGTTTGAAATAGGCCCATGCGAACTCCATGGCAAATACCAACAAACACCAAGGAGTCAAGAGTTTATATGTTTTCTGCCTCAATACTGACACACCGTAAGCCCACATCATAATAAGACACGGTAGACCAGGTAAAAGAAAGCGTTCAGAATTACTGTATCCACTCGTCGCAATAATACCCAGATAGGCAACGGTATATGCTCCTATCAGCACAAAATTCTTCCACGTTTTTCGACGAAGTGCTTCAAAAATTGCAAGAATAGCGAAGAAGCCCATAAAGTTCCGAATATAGTTCCCTCCGGACTTCGCCTGCTGGCCATACTGTCCGTCTACATCAACCATGGTAGCGAATGGTAGTACGGTAATCATCGGTGCCATGACCGTTCCTGTCGCATATTGTGCCCATCTGTTTCCTCGAATCGTCTGCTGCAACCGCTTATTCTCTACATTTTCTTCGCGATCTTCCCAGTAACCTTCTACTTCGGTTGCTATAGCTCCTCCTCCAAAAACGACAAGAGCAAGAACTCCCCACGCAATCAAAGCGACTCTTTTTCCATTCCGTTTCATAGAGGGAGCCGATGAAAGCAGAATCGCAGAGGCGAAAGCGAAGACAGCCGCGGCACCAAGAACAGTTCGGAATAAGAACAAAACTACGGTCAGAAGAACGGGGAGAATAAGGTCAGAAAAAGAAAAACGATGATTCCGGATCAGTAAATCAATTCTCTCCAAACATGCAACTTCCAGAAACAACATAACCGTCTCCTTCAGGTGATAACCACAATAGATGATCAGATTGGGCATGAAGACCATCATGACCCCCGCCATGCGCCCTACTTCTTCCCCGAAAGTACGGGAAGCCAAACGGTACACGAGAACACAAGTCCAACTGCTCAACAAGGCATTGAATAGACGCGGAATGATTATACTCGTGCCAAAAAACTTGTAAAGAATAGTAAGGTACAAAGGAAAACCGCTATCCGAATAGTTTATATTACCAAAGAGATAGGACCATGTCGATGACCAAGGCTCACCGGCCAGCCATTCGGCATCCAAATGATACGCCATAGAATCACCGGCTTCAAATTCAAACGGATTGCCGTTAACTTCCATATAGAAGAAATAGGAGACCACCACCCAGACTAATCGCAGCGACAACGCAATCAGAAAAATATGCTCTAGATAGCGTTTTTCTAAAATCGATCTCCAATCCTTGGTACAATAGCTCACTAACAAGAAAAAGGAGAAGACCCAGAAACATCCGAGGGCCATATACCCAAATTTCATGGCATGGCTCATAAAGACGATACTGACCACCGCCAACGAAGCAGAATAAACGAGCAACGCCTTTTGAGATACTTGTTTTGGAAGAAAAGGTATCATCATCCAAATAATTTTCTTTTCATTTTAATAACCGAGATACGGAGAGAAGTATTCATTCTTGACAAAAGCCAGGATTTCCAACCTGCCCCATTATCCGCCCACGAACCAAGTCCGAGGTGCTCACAATACGTATTCTCCGTACGAAGATACTCACCGGTCGTATGCCTGGGACTGAAATAATCCACGGGAAAAACATGGAGGCCGTCGAAATCTTGTTCTTGACCATTCGAGACAAAGCCCCCTTCCTCCATTTTTTGAGTGATGAAAGATACATTGGTCGTCAAATCATAACTACCATCCTCCTTGATAAATCTCCGACCCTCATAATCAGCCAATTGCTTATTGACCCATGCTCCTTCGACTTCGGAGGCGAGGACGCAAGTCCCCACCGGACAATGCTTGCTTCCTTCAAATCCAGCAAAAGCCTTGTACTCCAAAAGCGGATCAAACGATTTATAGACCAGAACATCCGTATCCAGATACAGCCCCCCGCACAACTTCAGCGCATGCAAACGGGCCACATCACTGACAAAAGCGAATTTCCTGGCCTCATACGCCTCACGGGCATAAGGATAGAGTGAAAAGTCAAAACTATCCTCATTCCAAAGCATGTACTTCCAATCCGGCATGTGTTGATGCCAGGATTCTAGGCACTTCACAGCCGATTCAGGCATCTGCCCATGGCCGAACCAACAATAATGAATGATCTTCGGTATCATTTATGTCTGATTATCCATTGCTTGATAAACGATCCTACCTTCCTCACGCGATACTGTAAGAGGGTAAATAAAACCGGCTGCGAATACAACTTGCGGTACTTGGCAGGCTGACCAGTCCAATCCACTTTCCTGAGCTCCTGCCTGGCCGCTTCCCGATATTCGCCAGAAAGATAATATGGCAAAAGGTCGTAGGTCCGAAGACTGTCGATCAGGCGTTTGTACTTCGGCAGAGTCTTCTCTTTATCCTCGAGATAACCCAGGTTCCAAAGCATGTGATTCTCCGGCTTCTGTAAACGTCCTGTCCCCCTCCAATCGGGATTGGAGTCCTGGTTATAATAAGCAAGGGGCTCGTTCAGAAAAGCGACTTTATACTTCAGTGCGATCCGAATCCAAAGGTCGAAATCCTCTCCGAGCTTTATCGTGGGTTTAAAGCCGGAAAACTCCCGGAAAACCCCAAGGGAGATGGCGACAGAGATAGACGTTAGCGGCATCGCAAGGCCCGATGCATAGACTGTGCAGTAATCAATGTAGCCCGTTTCTGCAGATTTTACGCACACCCGCTGCCGCCCGTTTTTGACATAGTAATAATTGGTTCCGTAAATGCCTGCCTCTGGATAATTCCGGATTAACCCATCCATCTTCTCCAGGAAAGCTGGAGCCCACCAATCGTCAGCATCCAAGAAGCAGAGATACTCCCCTTTTGCCGTTGACGCCCCATTGTTCCTAGCCGTTGAAACACCAGCATTCGCCTGTCGAATAACCCGAGATGGGACGATTGCATTTTCCAAAACCCGATCGGCAATCTCCGCGGATCCATCACGGCTCCCATCGTCCACAACAATGACCTCAAAACTCGAGAAGGTTTGTTCCAATACTGAACGAAGGGCCTTCTCGACATAAGGGGCCTTGTTGTAGAGCGGGATAATAACAGAAAACCTCATGCTCTCCTATGACAATCTATTTACTATCCACCGGAACAATACCGGACTGATCCGCAAAGCGCTATACAGCACACGATGCCTTCTCTTGGTCCTGGAAACCGTCTTGTAGAGCGGCCAATTAACGAGAGGCAGAAGATACTTGTCATCTGCTCGCGAGACATTCGCAAATGCAAACTGGTAATGATGCGTGAGCGCCTGATAAACCGTAGACTTCTCTATGCCGGGGATAGGTACAAAAAAAGCGGCCAGTTCATTTGCGATGCGAATGGTATCTTCCCAATGCTTCAAACTGCGGGACGTCATGATACTTTTACCACGGACGCGGTAATCATAAAGAACATCCGGAATGACCTTGGTTGCCGTCGCATGATAACAGGCAAGTGGCGTGAAAAGGTTATCTTCATGAAAGATTCCGGTCTTGAACCTCAGTCCTGCATCCAACAAATACTGACGTCTATAACAGCGAAGAACCACGCAGACAAAAGCAAAAAGGCGACGGTGTAGGGCATTCCGGGAATAATAGTCCCATCCGGTCCGATACCGCTCGGGAACAATCTTATCGGCTCTTTCATACGTTCCAAAGTCCTCGAGGTATCTTCTTCCGTTAAAGCATACCAAATCCTCGTCCCCGATGCTGTCAGAAAGAATTTGGATTGCATCCAATTCGAGCCAGTCATCACTGTCAAGAAAAAGAATGTAGTCCCCATGGGCATGTGCCAACCCGGTATTCCTCGCTCCGCTCAAGCCTTGATTCTTTTGATGGATCAGATGCCAGTTCTCTTTCCCATCAGCATAGGTTGCAGCTATCTTGGGAGAGGTGTCCGTACTCCCGTCATTGACCAGGATCACCTCAAAATCCGGACAAGTCTGCCCTTGTACACTATCCAAACATGCGGACAGGTACCGTTCCACGTTGTAGATGGGGACAATGACCGAAAACTTCATCTACGTTTGTACTGAATCAACCTTTTAGCCAGAAGAGGCGTTTTAAGAAAACGGAAACGAAGGTTTGCAAAGAGTACAGGCATCACCTTATCAGGGAAAGCCTCGACCTGTTTATCCGAAAGAGACGGGTAGATTGTCTTAAGGTAAGCCTGTCTGACTTCCTGCACTTTCGCTTGTGTGGCGGCCGTATTTCCCGTCGCCTGGTCTGGCCGGATCCGATACAGATACAGGACCTCGGGAATATTGACCAAGGTCAAACCGCTAACGAGAGCCCTGCACCACATATCATAGTCCTCCGCCGGGACCATTTCCTGTCGGAAACGCAACTCCTTTCGATCAAATGAATCCTTCCTCCAGACACTGGACGCATGCAGGATCGGAGAGAAGAAAAGCGCTGTTATCTTAACCTTTTCCGGGTCGGATTCTCGGATCCATACCTCTTTTTTTGCCCCGAACAATCTCATTCCGCAAGAGCACAGGTCAACATCCGGATGTGATTCCAGATAATCGACCTGAACCTGCAAGCGATTGGGCATAGAAATGTCATCGCTGTCCATACGTGCGATATATTTCCCCCGTGCCATGTCCATTCCCACATTCAGCACATTGGACAGTCCCCTATTAACTGCTCCCCGATATCGAACAATCCTCGGGTCGTCAAAACCATTAAGAATCTCTTCCGAATTATCCGGAGAGCAGTCATTTAAAACAATCAGTTCGAAATCCTTGAACGTTTGAGCCAAGATACTGTCCACCGCCTCCTGTAAAAACTGGGCAGTCTTATATACTGGCATCAATATGGAAACAATCGGGGTCATACCAAAGCACTGATTCTGTTTTCTAGATCCCGGAACTTACCGATGACAAACTCCTCGGCATTCTCCGTCAAGCGGGATTGATGAGCGAAATCCTCGTAAATGGTCTGCGACCGGTTTAGTTCGTCGATCAACGCCAAGGCTTTCGCGTTGTCCCCTCCTCTGTCCCAGAATACAACCGCATCTGGATTCACAACATCGGGCTCCGGTTTATTGGAACTACCCCAATATACAGGAACGCAGCCGGCATCTATAGCTTCAAACACCTTTTCCGTGACGTACCCGACACGGTTGGAATTCTCCGGACAGATATTGAACTTGTACTCGGAGATGAACCGCTTCTTATCATCCGCAAACACTTCCCACAAATCGTCACAATTATGCATAAAGGCACCGGCACAGTCGACCTTGTCAATTTTGGACATGGCTTTGTAAATCTCCGTGCGTACCCCAAAGACATCACCCCGGGAAATGAGGCTGGCAAACTTATGATGACGCCCAGCCTGAGGATGACGCAACTCTGAACACCTCTTTCTAAGGACATCTTCACTGGATTCAGGCTCGAACATATACATTAGCCACAAAGGGAACCGCAAGTACCTGGAATCTTCCAAATCATCGAATCCCATGGCGAAATCGATAGCCTCTTCATTCAAGAAATGGTCTGTATACCCAAGTTGTAACTCCCGGCATTGGACATTCTCCCCTGTAAAAAAGACATTCACATCCCCCTTCGCCCGTTTCAATAGCTCACGCCCGCCAAAGGTGGAGAAAAAGCAGATTCGTTTATCCTTCCCCTTCAGCAGGCCACGACTTTCGATAAACCGGTAAAACCACATGTCAGGGATGCTCTGATTCCAGAAATTATAAAACCGGATTTGATACGGAGTATTGGTTTTCAGTTGGCGCCGTACTTCCCGAAAGGCTTTGTAGGCTTTCTTCAAGTTCCACATGTCTAATTCAAAAACATATCACCATCTCCCCCCTGAATCGCCTTGTCAAGGACAGATTCATATCCCTTGGGATAACAGATTGAAGTCAGGATTGTATTATTCAGAGGATATAGCTTGTATCTGAACACAAAATCCGCCACTCGGGGATGCGTTGTAGAAAAGCGAGAATTCTTGAACTGGAGGATATGTTCGGCGATGGACAGCATCACCTCCTCCTCATGCTGGATATCATAGTACAGATACATGAGACTCAACTTTGAGGAAGAGTCACAGAAGATATACACACCCGCCAATACTCCTTGGGCATATACCTTGACAACGTAATACCGTTGCCTTTCCTTCGCAGAGGTGAACAGGATGGAACTTTTCACCCGATGCATCAACGGCGCCTCATGCACGAAAGGAGTCCTGAGCATCCAGTTCAAGGCATCTTTCGAACGGAGAAAAAAATCCCCCTCTGCATGCCGATGCATGAAATCGAAGGCTTCTTCATCCACAAAAGTATCATACTTGATGGTGTACGGCGATGCCTGAATCTGTTCCCTCAATCTATTCAGCATCTTACTCGACCGGCAAAACCGAAAGACAGTATCAAATGCATTCGCTAATACTCCCTTCAGCGAATTCCGGCGAAAACTCTTGTTTCTGAAATCATACTGGGGGAAGGTACCAGCCCGTAACCCAAGATAGGAAAGGATTTCAACAGAGGTAGGAACCGCATCCAGGTCAAAAACCGGATCATCTCCATAACTCTCCATCAATGAACCGATTACAAATAGCCCATATCCCTTCCCTTCAAACTTGGGAGATACGTATAGCGAATTGAACCAGTGGGTTTTGACCTTGGGCTGCACCAGCATTTCAGGAAATGCTGCCGTGTATGCCGCCAATTCATGGTCGACATACAAGGTCGCAACGACAGGCATGCCATCTTCGACATAGGGATTGTTCACGAAAGCATAGGCACGCGTAGTCGTTATGACCTCTTCCGTGAGACCATCCACCCGCTTTCCCTGAAGGATCCAATCTTTCAGGTCAGAAAGCGTAAAAAGTTTCAGTTCCTCCATCAACTGTGTTTCGCAATCGTATTGATGATGTCACCCATGTTCTTCAAGGACAACAGCTCCATCATCTTGAATCGAAAACCGAACTCCTGCTCAATCGCAGTAAGAAGCTGCATAAAACTCAAGGACGTCCACTTGTCCATCGTCTCAGACGACATCTCATCCGTCAGAACCAGTTCGGGAGACTCGAAGACGGTTCGTGCTATCGGAGTCAATTTCTCCAAAATCTCTTTTCTATCCATCTTAAACCTATTGTTATTCTTTACTGACTATTTCAATGGTACCGACATCCAGACTGGTCAGGTAGCATATCTGACGTCCATGCATGGCCACGGACTCGACGGGCATGAACAAAGGCACAAACCCTTCTTCATAGAGATCCTCCATCGCCTGTAAGATATCGTCCACTTCATAACACATATGATAAGGCGTCACGCCGGATTTCTTCAAAATGGCACTGACCGGGTCTTTCTCCCGGGAGCCCGGGGCTACCAATTCGATAGTCGGGAATCCTTCCTTCGTGAGAAATGCAATCCGGGCGTTCTGGGCCACTTCATCGTACTCCTCCGACAATTCCCAGCCGGCATCGACATAATGGGAAGCCGTCTTCTGGATATCACTGACGGCGTATCCGATGTGATCCAGTTCCAACAAATGCTTCATAACTGTGCTTTCAACTTATTCCGATCAATCTTGTCATTGCTGTTCAGGGGAAATTCCTGGACGAACAAAATCTTCGATGGAATCATATAAGCGGGCAGTTTTCCCCGCAGATAAGTCGTTAAATCATCCTGGGGAACCGCATCCCGCTCCACAAACAAGGCTATTTCATTCAAGGACTGCTCGTTCATGAACGCTACAGCAGCCGCCCGGACGGCATTGTTAAAAAATGCCCGAGCATGATACTCAATTTCGGAGAGTTCCACCCGGAATCCCTGTATTTTCACTTGCTGGTCGATCCGCCCGATATACATCAGATTGCCGGATTCATCCCAATAGCAAAGATCGCCGGTATGATAGATTCTTACGCTTCTCCCTTCCAAGTCTATCATGGAAAAAGCGCTGGCATTTTTCTCTGCATTTTTCCAATAGCCCTGCGTCACCTGTCCTCCAGCCACGCATAATTCTCCTTTCTCAAAAGGAGATGCCACAATCCCGCCATTCTCATCCAAGATAACTGCCTGGACATTGGCCAACGGTTTACCAATCGAGATGACGCCATTGACGGAGAGATTCTTTTGAGGACTCCGGACGCAGTGATAGGCCGTACAATAGACCGTCGCCTCGGTTGGCCCATAGAAATCATAGACTTCGGCATTCACCGCACACTTCTGCCACTCCCCGATCAAATCGACCGGACAAGCCTCTGCCGTAAGGATGCAGGCCTTCAAGGAAGAAGCGTCCAGTTCTGAAAAATACGGACGGAGATAAGTCAGCATCGAAGGCGCCATGGCGCCAAAAGTAATGTGCTGCTCATGGATCAAGGAGGCGACCTGGAGATACTTTACCTGCCCATAGGGAACCGTATAGACACACGCGCCCTTGGTCAAGGCGACCAGAAACGATTGTACAGAGACATCAAAGGTAAGATCGAAACACTGCAGGCAACGATCATTCTCGTCTATGACAATTCCAGTCTTCCAGAAGGAATCCATAAAGGCCCCCACATTGTCCCGGGAAATAGCCACGCCCTTCGGGGTTCCCGTACTACCGGAAGTGAATAGGACATAGGCCAACGCATCCGCATAAGAGCCGTCGAACTGGGAGATCTGTGCGATAATCTCCTGATTACGTCCCCTGGGATGACGGGGATTGATGGGGACATAGGCTTTTCCCTCCAACCAAAGTGCGATGATGGAGGCATATGTATCCAAGTCGTCCTCAATCTCCAGGGCGCAAATCTTCTCTTCCCTTTTCCTAAACGTTTCCCTCTTCGAATCAATGGCTTCTCCAAACCGCTGATATGTATAATGCTCTCCCGAGATGCAGAAAGCATTCCGGGAAGCGAAGTTCGTGACCGAATGTAAAATCGGCGTCAACACGAATTCTTGAAATAAATCCCTCATGGTTGAACGATATACCGTCTATTAAGCTTAAAAAGATTATCCCCCTTCCTTACAGTCCCACCATAACCTAAAGTGGCCGAACGATAGCCCGTCTCCTTGAGCAGGGCTTGGATGTCCATGCTCTCCATAGAGTGCGGATACGAGAAATGCTTGACATGGACAGGCAAATGGCTCTCAATCACACGCCGACTTTCCGTTAACTCCCACTGGACCTGCTCCTTGGGGATACGCGTCAAACCCGGATGCGTCATAGAATGACAGCCAATGGTACAAAGCCCCGATGAAACCATTTCTTTCAACTGATCCCAAGAGAGAGACAACTGCTCACACAAGTTCAAGTCGGGGGTAGAATTGGTTTTCTGGTGCATCAAATCCCTCATGTTGTCTTCGGCCTGATAAAGTTCCTTCATCAAGTGCTCAAAGGCAGGAATGTCACTACCGGCCAGTTGTTCCATTTGAATCCACCACAGGTCCGACTGTCCCTCCGGATAATTGCCGACCAAATAAATGGTAAACGGAACATGATACTTCTTGAAGATCGGGAAAGCATTCTGATAAACATCCACGAAACCATCATCGAACGAGATGGCCACCCGCTTCTTCCGTCTAAGATCCCAAGGGCGTCGGTCCACATCGGACACGATGTCTTCGACAGACACGAATTGGAATCCTCGCTGAATATAACTGGAGATGAGACTGTCCAGATAATCCGGAGTAATCTCCAATTCCCGATTGCTCGGGAACGAGCTCCGCTCCGTCACGACCCGATGCAAGCACCAGATCTCTCCCTGGACAGGATGCAGGATATGTCTTATTTTGGCCGTAATCGACATGCTTATAAAATATGCTGGATGAGCTGCTCGGTCCGTATTTCCGCGCCCTCCCCAGTAAGATGGAAAAAGGAGTTGAACATCAGGCTGTTGGGAAACACGCAGGCTTCCGGCCGGACTTGGAAAGCCATTCCTGCAGCCTCCACGGCACCCACGATTTCTTCAATAACCGGTCTGTCCATCGCAAACTGTTCTTCTGGATACGGGCACGCCACAAGAATGAAGCCAGCCCCTTTCGACTCCACATAATCACGGAAACGGGCCAGACGCCGGACAGCCTTTCCATAAACAGGGCCTTCCAAGGCCGGTTTTTCTCCCGAATGGACGGTCGAAGCCAATCCATAATGAGCCACCTCGTCTCCATAGGTGTTGAACGAATCCCGTGTGAATAATTCCTCAAAATCATCCACCGCCTTTGAGGAAATACTAATGATTTTCTTGCTGGAATACAAGCACAGGTTAGGGGTCAAAGCCAGCCACTGACTGGGTTTGACATATTGGAGACAATCACGGTTTACATCGAACAGCAGGGCAGCCAGGACATCTTCTCCATTAAACATCGACCTGCTCAGAAAATGATGATATTCCGGCGAAACGATAACGATGTCTCCCGCATGAATATCTTTCTCAACCTCGGAGAGGATGAAGTTCAGCCCCAATCCGGCATGGAGGCCCATGTCAACCACTGGCTTCCCCACGGCTTCTTCGATCATCTGGCTCTTGATGCCAAACGGGAGATTCGATCCACCGACCAAGACCACCTTGGGACTGTCCAAGGTTGATAACCGCTGGTGTTTGTCGTGGCTGGCGAACAAACTGTTATCAGGAATCTTCGTGTTCGGAATCAGGAACAACGCCAATGCGAGCAAAGCCAGCACCAGCAGCAAGAAGAAGGAACACCTGATCAAGAACCTTTTCATCAGAATGCGAAATAGATAAACGCGGACGGTGTACCGGAAAAACGGATAATAATAATCGCCAGGGCCGCACAAACTGCATATCTTACCCATACCGGCATTCTATCGGGAAGAACGAAACCATGTTGTTTCCCCCGATTGAACCACTCCACTAAAAGCATGAAGGCCGCACTCGCAAAAATAACCAGATAGGTCTCCTTGTTTTTCAGCCAAGGAACCGTAAACAGGGATTTGCAGAAGACACCCCGGAAATATGCCCATGCCTGCCCGATACTCTCCGCCCGGAATATGACCCAGCCGATCACGGTCAAGAAGAAAGTCAGCAGCATCTGCCCTAGCTCTTTTATCGTGGGCATCCAGCGTCCTTCAGCAACCTGATTCGTATATTTCCGATTCTTTCCCGCCAAAATCAGAGGGAGGAAAAGAAGGGCGTGGAAGGCGCCCCAGGCGATAAAGGTCCAGTTCGCGCCGTGCCAGATTCCGCTAAGCAGAAAAATGACGAACGTGTTACGGGCAATCTTCGCCTTCGACACGCGACTCCCCCCCATCGGAATATAGACATAATCCCGGAACCAGGTGGTCAATGATATATGCCAACGACGCCAGAACTCGGCGATGTCCCGGCTGAAATACGGGACATTGAAATTACGCATCAGTTTGATGCCGAACAATTTGGCGGTTCCAATGGCGATGTCGGAATAGCCGGAGAAATCGCCGTATATCTGAAGTGCGAAGAAAACGGCCGCCAGCAACAAAGTGCTCCCGCTCTGATCCGCATAGGTCGAGAAAACCTGATTGACATAGACCGCACAACTGTCCGCCACGACGATTTTCTTGAACATCCCCCACAGAATCTGGTGTGTTCCATCGATGGCCGTGTCAAAATCGAAGACTCTTTTGTTTTGGAACTGCGGCAGGAGTGATGTCGCCCGTTCGATAGGGCCGGCCACCAACTGTGGGAAGAACGAAATGAAAGCAAAGAAGGCAATAATGTCTTTTGTCGGCTCCATCTTTTCCCGGTAGACGTCGATGGAATAACTCAGCGCCTGGAACGTATAGAAGGATATGCCCACGGGGAGAATCACTTTCAGCAGCAAGCCGTCGGTGGAAAGATGGAAAAGACGGGCGAACTCTGCCACAAAGAAATCATAGTACTTGAATATCGCCAGGATTCCCAGGTTGAGCACGATATTGAGCCACATCCAAGTCTTGGCCTTCGCCTTGGACGTCGCACGCTGAATCAAGAGACCGCTCCCCCACGAGCAGAACGAAGTAAAGGCAATCAAGAGCAAGAAGCGCCAATCCCACCATCCGTAGAAGATATAACTGGCCAGGACCACGAGAGTATTCTGCAGCGTCAACTGATACTTTGACTGGCCAATCAGCCGGTCAAAGACAAACCAATAGAGCAGGAACACTATCGGAAGGAAGACCAGAAACTCAATGGAATTGAACAGCATACGTCAAACTACCTGCCTCCCAGGAACAGAATATTCAAGAACTTGATTCTCCTGACCATCAGCGTCAGGCCGTACGAGACGACGAAGGATAGGAATAGACACATCAACCGGTTCAGCTGCATGCTCCCCCACGATCCTATGTGGATAAAACCGGTCTGAAACCATTCATTGTACAGCAAGAAGAAATAATGCTGAAAACAATAGATTCCCATGCTGCAGACCCCGATTTGCGCCAACACTTTAGAGGGCGTTCCATCCAACTTCGTCTGGGGAATCAACAGGAAAAAGGCGACGAACAATGTGCTCCCCAGTATGCCGACAAAGGTCCTGAAAACATCCAGCCACAGCAGCCGGAGGCTGATTTCTCCTTCCACCCAAATGCAGCTTCCACTCATGTACACAAAAGTATCTTCGCCATAGAACAGCAGGCACACGATGAAAACAAGCAGCTCCGCAGGAAGTAACCATCGGGTATTGTTTTTCAAGGCCGTAATCCAATCATGCTTATGCGCATAATACCCGAACAGGAAACAAGGGAACGTGAACTTGTACATTTCGGAGAACCACTTGTCGGGCGTCAGGAAAGAAGCGAATATCAGCACCAGCCATACCACGACATTGTCCTTGAAGAGCTTATTCCCGATGAGAACACCCATCGAACTGTAAAACAACGCCCATAAGAACCAAAGCGTAAAGCGGGTGACGGACAAGTAGTTCCTGATTTGATTGATGAAAGAATACTGAGGATTAAACCGGAGGATCCAGACAATGAAAGCGAATGAAAAAATCGGAATGACAAGGGTCCTGACCTTGTTCCATACTATCCTCCCAAAGGACCTATGGGCAACAGAATGATGGAACAGATACCCGCTGACAACCATGAACAGCGGCATATGGAAACTGTAAATGACCTTGAACAGGACATTGTCATAAAAAGCCCCCGCTCTTTGATACTCCACGCCGCTCGCAAACTGTATGGCATGACCGACAAGGACCAACAAGATGGCCACTCCTTTGATGATGTCGATCAAGGGGTCCCTCTGTTTTTCAGTTCCTGCCGTCATTTCCGTTACCGCCTTCCCATCAGGGTCTTAAGTTTCCTTTTAACGGATTTATACTTTTCATAAAGAGGTAACAAGCCTAATTTATCAAGCATCAGCCGCCGCCTTTCTGCCTGTGGAATCTCATCCTTTTTTCTCCAGGTCGCGGCATTGTAATGATAGGACACCTCGAACTTGTTCCCTGGGCATGATTTATAGCCGAAGATACCCGTCCTATACACCACCATACCATCTCCGAAATGCTGGGTCTCATTGATGTACCTGAATCCCCGGTCCGCACAATGACGCGCGACCAAACGGTCATTATCCACGTAATCCCGGTAATTGCGGGCATACTCCGCATCGGCGTCGATGGAATTATAGAAATCCCGCAAGGCCACAATCATCTCTTGCTGCGGAGCACAAGCCAAAGTCGAGGTCAGCATCTCAAAATTCGCGACCTCAGAACCCGGAATCAAAGGATTCCCTTCCGAATCAATCTGTTCCTTTCCTTCCTTCTCAAACTGATCGGGGAAAAACTCGATGGCAGAGAAGAAATTGCAATCAAGGAACCGGTCATAGCGCTGGAACACTTCGACATCCGTATCCAAATAAATACCACCATACTCCGAGAGCACATTGTACCGACAGACATCGGAGACAAGGGCATATTTCTTTTCTTGATAGGCATACTTGGACGCTTTGTATCGGGTATAATCGAAATTGCTTTCGTCCCAACGCATGATTTGGTAATCCGGCATCAGTTTCTTCCAGCCTTTGATACAGTCCTGTTGCGACTTGGGCATCAGCCCTTTGCCGAACCAGCAATAATGGATTATCTTGGGAATCATCTGGTGGATGGATTAAGATTTACGAAAAAGCTTCAACGGTTTCAATAAAAAACGGCCGACCTGATACGCCCTCGACTGGCGAACACGAACCGCATCATAAGCTTGGATACTCAGATTATTGAGCCGGGAGATAACCGTTTCCGGTTCTTCAATCCCACGCACGATGGGCAGGTGTCCCTTCCATTTACGATGGAACAAATTCAGGTTCCCATCCAGCTTGGCTATATACTTCTTGTCCTTGATAGACTTCTCGGACCAGAAATGCTCGATGGTCAAGACATCCGTGACGCAAACCCGCTTCCCCAAATCCTGTATCTGCATACAGATATCCATATCATAGACATGGAAGCCATCGTATGTCTTGTCGTCAAATCGAATGGAGGAAAAGAATCTAAAGGGGATAAAGAAACAGACGCCATCCACGGCTACGACATCGGCCAGATTCCCATGGAAGAAATCGCGGGTATCATTAAAAGAATCCTTGCCGTTGTCATTGTTGATCGAGTACTGTGATATATAGGGAGACGACCACCAGTACATGGGCGCATCCGGCAGGAAATGAGCACCAATCACGCCGATACAGCCTATTGACTCATCGGAAAACTGATCCTGTATCGCTACGCCCCAATCATCCGACCGGAAAAGGATATCCTCGTGACAAAAACACAGGATATCCCCTTTCGCCCGCCGGACTCCTTCGTTATAGGCTGTGAAGATGGAATGATCGTTCTTCGAGTTGTCGATAACGACCACTTCGTACTCACAGCCGACAGACTCCTTGATATTGGACTTGAGCCGGGCTGGAATTTCTTTGTGGCGAGAACAGATGATAACAGAAATCATATCGTCTTCTGGCCCGCACTGTCATACCCGACCAACCAATTCTCACGCATGATCGAATACTTGATGGGCATCTTTTCCGAATAGGCATTAACCATCGAATCCTTGCTGACCTCAACGGAAAACGAGAGGACGGACTTATCGCTGGCATAATTCTTAATGTTTCTTTCGGCAACGTCAAACACAACCGAGTATTCGCCGTTTGAAAGCCTTCCTGCAGGTATCCTGAAATGGAAATCATATTCACCTACCGGTAAACTGACACGACCGTCATGGTCGTTATAGTCCGCCCGGGCCAAGGGATGGTTATAGGAACTGTACAGGTTAAAACCACACACCAAATCCTTAACGGGCTGATTCACGGCAATTCTATAACAAATATCAACAGGAGTATCCACAAATATGGTATCCCCAATTGCCGGAGAGACGCGGGCATATAACAAATTGAGTTTCTTATTCTTATCCAGGGTTCCTCGATACTCCGACCGGCCATCGTCATCGGCCAGATAACGATGAATCGTATCCGAAATCTCTCCATCATACTTGACGGATCCGTTCTCCAAAAGGATTCCGCGTTTGCACAAGCGCTGCATGCTCGCCATATTATGACTCACAAACAACACCGTCCTGCCTTCGCCCCGACTCACATCCTGCATCTTGCCAATAGCCTTTTTCTGGAACTCGGCATCACCAACGGCAAGGACCTCGTCCACGACCAGAATCTCTGGATCGAGGTGAGCTGCAACAGCAAAACCCAATCGTACGGTCATACCGGAAGAGTAGCGCTTCACAGGTGTGTCAATATACCGCTCGCAGCCGGAAAAGTCGATAATCTCATCCAGTTTTCGAGCGACCTCCGCCTTACTCATGCCCATGATGGCCCCATTCATGAATATATTCTCGCGCCCGGTCATCTCGGGATGGAAGCCGGTGCCGACCTCCAACAGCGCTCCGATCCGGCCACGAGCCCGGATAGTACCAACGGTCGGACCCGTAACCTTGGAGAGAAGTTTGAGAAGTGTACTCTTACCCGCACCATTCTTTCCGATGATACCGACGACATCCCCTTGATCCACCTTGAAATCGATATCCCGGAGTGCCCAAACATACTCACTACTTCCTCTTTTGGAACGATCATTGGTCTCACCGATTTTGAGATACGGATCCTCCTGTTTCAGAACAACAGTTTTCCACCACCGGTCCAGGTCGTGCGAAAGTGTTTTCGTGGAGACAAGTCCTAAACGGTATTGTTTACCAACATGCTCAAACTCAATTGCTGTGCTCATATATCTTTACCAAAATAACTAACTATTACGATAATCCAACCCATTAAGGAGGCAACAAAAATACTTTTTTCCTACCAATACCTAATCAAACGAATCCACTTTTTAAAGAATGCTTTTAAATAATAACCCCTTGACTTCCAGTTATGCTCCGTCCGATGAAGGTGATTGTTATACTCCAAACATTCATTCCCGGTTCCAACAAAATTGAAATGGCTCGCATCTGAAATCGGGATACTGGCATACTTGGCTTCCGCTTGACTATCATTGACTGGCATTGTGACCCCCGAACCATCCAGTCCGATATTCCTCACAAGAGAGACCATGGGGCAGACACAGTATTTATCTTCCAAAGACAAATAGAGACACATATGCTGGTCTATCGGCGTGGCATGTCTTTTATCCGAGTTGGACAGTTCAATAAAACCGTTGACGAAAGCCGGGCCGTTGTTCTTATAGATCTTTATCAGGTTTTTGATTGTCAAACGACTCCTGAACCACTTAAAATCCAGTTCCGGGCGCTTTTTCTTCTTCCAAAAACCCATACCCCAAGGGGTGTACATGGCATTCAGCTTAAAGAATGAATTCCCTTCACTTTTGATGGGGAAGAACCAACGATAGCCACTAAGTGCCACCACGCTTTCATCATCTTCGAACCGTTGGAATCCCTTGTTCATATACTCCAGGAAGCAAGGAGAGAAAACATTATCATCTTCTGTTATTATGTAGTGCTCATAAGGTTTAAGACACTCCTTCAGCAAGCAGGTCAAATTCCCACGATCACCGGGCATCCAAGTGCCATAGTTCTCACTACGCTCAATCAGATGAAGCTTTTTAAACCCGAAATCACCACAATTCTCCAGGAATTCCTTATTCACCTTCCAGCCTTCGACATACTTCTCGGACGGAGGATAATCCAAGGCAACATAGACCTCTGTTTGATCCGCGCCAGTACAACGAGCCAACGACTCCAGACACTGACGTAAATGCTGATATCGGTTCAGTGTCGGGATAAAGATGGGGGCAAACGATTCGCAATTCATACCAGAGACTCAAAGAAATTGTTCCATAACAGCATCTTATGCTTCCAGCCCCTATTTAGGATGATGTTCATCACTTCGTCAGGGAGCGACTCAATAGGTGTCTGGTAGGCCCTGACAATACACGCCCCCAAGTTCTCCAACCGATCTACCGGGAAATAACACGAAGGTTTGTACTTTTCAAGATAACCATAATAAATCCAAGATCCATGAACGATTTTCTTGTTGCAGGCCACATATTCCATCACACATCTGGATCCGGCATCAGTAGTTTGAACATGGACGAAAATATCCGTTGCCATTCTCAACTTCAACAGATCCGACATGTCCAGATTCTCCTCAACGGAGACAACATCAAACCCTAAGCTTTTAGCTTTCTCTTTAATAGCCATCGTATAGGTATCGCTCCATTGAGATCTTCCATAGGTAAAAGGGAACAGGAGCGTTAAATTTTCGGGGAGCTGCCCCCTGACACCATGGATAGCATTGATAATCGCTTCATGCCTTTGTTCTTTCTGGGTATTATACCCACAAGTAATCACGTATCGGCCACTCAACCCAAATCTCTTTTTCGCGTCTTCTATGGTGACACTCATTGAATTCTCTTGGATGAAATCAAAAAAAGCACCTCCCCAACCCATTCCGACCAGTTTGTCCGGATCGACTTTAAATACGTCTATCAACCGTTTACCGATCTGAGACTCTTTCCCGACAGTAACAAACTGTGCATCATTATATACTTTTTGTAATTGACGGATCTTCTTGTCTCCTTCAATTCGTAATACATCACTACCCCATGGACTGATAACAATATGACGTGTTACCTTTTTTATCCATGGCATAACATGAGAAAAACTCGGCAATACAAAGTGAATATTGACTATATCATAGTGCTGATTTGAAAGATAAATAAAGGATCTAAAAAAGGAAAACCTTTTCATCAATCCATCAATCAATTTGATACCGAACTCCCTCGATGGTTTCCGAAAATAAATAATCTCAGATGCGTTCTCAACTATTCCTGCTGGTATAGAATCCGTCTCGGCCTCAGGTTCAATCGTTAATAAACTGATCTTGACAAGAGGATTCGTTCTCTTCAAGTTTATGATGAACTCCTCCACATGGCCCACAAACGCATTCCATGCAATAATCAGGATGCTATAACTCTTCATAGTTCCTCAAGAGTTCTATAACACATCAATCATCTTCAAATACTCCGGCCATTCTCCCATATCACGCCAGCTACGTTCACTCACAGGAAAACACCCTACGCGCCCTTTTTTCGCCTTTATCCTCTCAATGAGTTGCGTAATATGAAAAATATCCCCCTCCGGAATCTCATCGATACAATCTGGATTTAGGAGATATAGGCCCGTGTTGATCATATATGTCAATTCAGGTTTCTCCTGCAAGCCCTCCATCAGACCGTCCTCCCCTGTTTCAATGACGCCATAAGGGATCCGGAAACTCTTGACAGCCGTTACCAATGTCAAATCATTCCGATTCTCGATATGGTAATCATAGACATCCCGATAATCCTGGTCAATTATGATATCGCAATTCGAGACAAAAAACGGCGACTTCAGTTTCCCTTTCAAAAGAGAGACACTTCCAATCGTCCCAAGGGGTTTATCCTCTTCAAAGAACTCAATGTTGTACTTGTGTTCAAGTTGATTCAGGTAAAAATGCATCATCTCCGCCTTGTAATTGACGGACATATAGAAATTATGGCAACCAATCGACTCGAAACGGTCCATAATCTCTTCCAATATGGTTTTGTCACCTATGGGCACCAACGGTTTAGGAATTACATTTGTCAAGGGTTTGAGTCGGGTTCCCTTGCCTCCGGCCATGATGACAACTGGAAGGTCAATGGCTTCTCGAATGGAGGCTTCACTACTTTTGAATTGATCACCCCAGAACCACACATCTACCAACTCGTGCTCATCATCCAATATCGGCATGACCTCGGCACGTAGCCGACGCATCTTGTTTCGAATATCTTCCTGGGGCTCGGAAACGAATCCATACACTTTATTCTTGTCAAGGATAGCACTTACTGGTGCGGACAAACTAATTCCCCTGATGATTGCACGTTGAATATCACCAATGGTTAACAGTCCTACGAACTTATTATCCCAAAAAACAAAGAGCGTTTTGAAGCCTCCTGCATCCATTTGTTTCATTGCAGCAAGCAATGAACAATTAGGAGCGATAACTCTGGCTTGGATTCTTCCTATCATTTTCAATCAATTAAAAGAGGAACGAATGTATTGCTCTAGTCCCTCTGCTATATGCTCAATTTTCGCAAAAGAGATGTGTAAGGTATCATCTCTCATTGAGTGAAGGTAATCCGTATGGGCATCATTCTGAATTGAGACAAATGGGATACTCCTAGCCTGAAATACTTCACAATCTGTCGTATATCCTTTTGGATTATACGCTGAAACTCTAGTTTTAATTCCTTTGAACAACTGTACAATTAGATTAGAGTCTTCCCGAATAGATGAATGCTTTTCGTCGTATAATGCTACGATGCCTAAATCTTTATTACCACAAGTATCAACATTGATATACTGTTTAATCCCTTTTTCACATTGTGCGACATAGCGGTTTGACCCATATCGTCCGATTTCTTCTCCATCAAATAAACAAAGATCCAGACTATACTTGGGTCGTATATTGCGCTGCTGAAGCTTTTTGATTACAGATAAGACGACCGCAGTGCCGGACATATTATCATCTGCTCCGGGGAGAGGTGTCTTATCATAAAACCCGTATGCGTCATAATGAGCACCGAGAACTATCAATGAATCTATTTCGCCATCTATATGAAAGATGATGTTTTTCATCCAGCATCTTTCAGTGTTAAACGAATCTACTTTTAACGAATCACTTTCCCCTATTACGCTTGTAATGAAACTAACGGCCCTCTCTATTCCTTCAGACCCCGAGTAACGGCCGCCAAGTTGCGGAGAGCACAAATAATCAAACCAGTCACGAATCTCTTTATTGGCTCCTTGGTCATCATCCGTTTCCTTATCGCCATTTACATTGCCGAGATTGTCATTATCACCAAAGGTCTCTTCAACTACTACATATAAACCTTTGGAACAAGCAGGGAGAACACTTGCAAATAAAAACAAGATAAGAATAATGTGGCAACCTCTATACATAAAGAATGATTCTTACCCCGGCGACACGACTTTGGATAAAAAGAGCAACTGTTTGCCAATAATAATACAAGAACCCGTTCTGATCGAGTTTACTAATATTATCCTATTGGAGAAAATGATTTAATCACTTTGGCTGGGACACCTACGGCAATTACATTATCCGGGATATCTTTCGTAACGACTGCCCCGGCTCCAATTCTTGAATTCCTGCCGATATAGTGGCAGGAGGCGAGGATAATAGCGCGCGAACCAATAACAACGCCCTCCTCTATTATTAGTTTTGACGGTTTAATGATGTTATTTGACAAATTTGGATCGGAATGATAAGCATGGTGGTGCGTTTCGATAATGACACCATTCGTTATATGTACATTGTCCTTGATTATAATATCTCCGGAATAATCTATGAAAACATTCTTTGCGAGTAATACATTGTTTCCAATTGAGATACTTCCAGGGAGAAAATGTTCTCTTGACAAAATAACATTATTCTGAATAGCACAGTTCTCACCCATGTTATAACGCTTTCGATAAGCATCCCGGCGTTTCCAAGTCAGTTTGAGACTCGTTTCATATTTAAAACTCGAATACTTTCGTAAAAATCTCCTATTAATATAATAATCATCAGCCCAATCATCGGAAAATCTATTGGAGGCGCCTATCTTCTCCGCTAACGGCTTCCGCTCGGAATCGGTCATTGCGTAAAAAGCATTCGCCAAATATTGCTTACTATACACATAATATTTTCGGAAGCATGACAAAATATCAAAATAAATGCCGACTCTTGAGCGCTTCAGTTTCTTATTATTCGCTATGCTGCCAGCGTCTTTCCATCCAAACCATATAGTTTGCCCTAGTCTTCGTCTAAAACTATAGCCCATTTTACAACATGTTCATGAAAATACAATTCGTAAAATCCGTATCATAATTCTATAACTTGTTAATAATCGAACGGTTTATTCTATTTTATACAGTTTTGCAGCGGGGGACATAAATTTACCTGACTCTTGTAAGTTCTTCGCGACGATACATCCCAAGCCGATCCAAACATTATCAACTATTTCAATATGGTCAGCGATAACAACACAAATGCCGATAAAGCACATCCTTCCTATTCTGCAGAATCCGGCAGAATTAAACCTTCCAGATATATATGAATGCGCACCAATTACATTATTGTGACCAATAACAGAATTCCCATGAATAAAAACATTGTCACCGATTATAGATTTACTCTCAACCAAAGATCCGCCTCCAATGAAGACGCCTTCCCCCAAAGCCACATCTGATGCGACCTTCGCTGTGGGCATAATGATATTTGCAAAAGGGACCTTTCCTTTCAATAAATTGAAATAGTATTCACGAAGGTCAAATCTTGTATATCCGATACCTTCAAAAATACAATCGAACAAGCCTTCTTTAAAGAGTACAACAGCGTCCGTGACTTTTCCTAAAACTGGTTTCCCATTAATGATAGTTCCTTTTTCTACAAGGTCATCAAAATAACCCACAAACTCAAAATTCCCAGTTTGTTGAGCGAAAGAAACAATCTGCTCACTAAAGTCCTTCGTTCCTATTAAAGCCAATCTCTTCATACTTCCTAGTGATAAACTACTTGATTGAAACCATCATCTTAAGTCGAGTTTCGTACCGTTTCGTTTTTCCGTCCAAATGATCACGATTATTTGCACTAACGATGAATTCACCGTAACGATTCAAACTACTAGTTATTAAATTCACCTCATCATTCACGTCCAACTTTAAATCAATACAGAACATTCCAGGCCAATCTTTTGCTTTTTTGATCCTTGCTGTATCAATCTGCTCAACATGTCCCATTGCCAAACAAAAATAGATGACCCCAGCAGCGCGCTCCACACGGCCTGTCTTTGTGTCCGCAGAAATACCTAAAGCAATGCTCAGCAATTGATCCTCCATATTGATTCCAGTAGAAAGAGGAACCAACGTTGAGGTAATAAAGTCCCCCCCCAGCCGAGGGCTAGTCTCAATAACAATTATGCCTCGGTCATTAATCTTCAGTTCCGTATGAGAAGGACAATTCTCAAAACGAAGGGCAGTACCGATCTTTCCGACAATCTCACGAATGGCATCTTTCTGCTCATTGGTCAATAAAGCCGGCTGTTTATGCCCCAATTCAACATTGTAAGGAAACTCCGTCGTCGTCTTCTCGGTAAACTGGATCACCTCCGACTTCCCATCATAGTGCAACCCCTCGATGCTGTACTCGGGCCCTTCGATGTATTCCTCGACTAGCACAGTATCCAAATGAGAGTTATCTAAAGCCTCATCAATAGACTCTCTTAACTCGTCTTGATTCCGACACAATTTCACCCCCCTGCTTCCCGAGTTGTCCCGCGGTTTGACAATGACAGGATAAGCCAAGTCATCAGCCTCCTCCGCCCGTGAAATCAAACGCCCCCGAGCATGAGGGATACCCCCCAATTCGAACCGTTCCTTCATCAGGAACTTATCGGTAGACCATCTTGCGGTATCAACCGAGAAGAACGGGAAACCATATCTCTCCGCAATCCGAGCCATCATCACCAGAGGCTTATCAGTTGCTGCAGTAACTATGGCATCAATGCCATATTTCTCTACGACCGCACAAGTCCCTTCAAAATCTTGTCCTCCTACCACCTCAAAGGCATCCGTATCATCCTTGCAATAAGCATCGGCACAAGGATCGATACCCACCACGAAGAGTCCCATTTTATGGGCTCTTCCGATAATGGACTGCTGGAGTTCTCCGCAGCCAAAGACCAATATGGACTTATCGGATTTCACGGACTGCTTTCTCTACGGTATCGCAGATGAATCCTATCTGTTCAGGTGTAAGTGCGGCATACATCGGCAGCGTAACCTCGCAATCGGTCACATACTCCGTCTGAGGCAGAACCGCGCCATAGTCACGGTATATAGAGAACCGATGGATTGCCGGATAATGAACACTGGTCTGGATGCCCGCGGCATGAATAGACTCACGAATCTTGTTTCGACGCTCCTTATTCCCCTCTTTCAAGACCACCGGGAAGATGTAATTGGAAACAAACTCCGTGTTATCGGCAAAAGGAATGACAAGTTCTTCAACCTTGGAGAGACGATCCACATACTGTTTCCGCACAGCCAGGCGCTTCTCCAAATCCCCGGGAAGCTTCTTCAGCTGCTCGATGGCAATTGCTGCCCGGATATCGTCCATACGATAGTTGTAACCAAGCTCGGTAATGTCATACTCTGTCGCATGACCCGTCGCACGCTGGTATGACATCGTGCTCATCCCATGGGAACGAAGCAACCGCGCCTTGGCGGCATATTCTTCGTTGTTCGTCACGAACATTCCGCCTTCGCCAGTGGAGATATTCTTGTTGGAGAAGAAGCTGAATGCCGAGCAATCGCCAATAGTGCCGAGCTTCTTTCCCTTGTACTCGGAAAGCGGGCCATGACAGGCATCCTCGACAACCTTGAGATTGTGTTTCCGGGCAATAGCCATGATTTCGTCCATCTTAGCCGGGAAACCCGCCATGTGGACGACGACCATTCCCTTTGTCCTCGGAGTAATCTTTCTCTCGATATCCTTCGGATCGATATTGATATGTTCCGGCCCCACAATGTCGCAAAAGACCGGAGTCGCACCTGTATAGCGGATGCAATTTGCCGACGCAGCAAAGGTCAAAGAAGGGCAAAGGACCTCGTCACCGGGTCCAAAGCCACAAATGATACAGCCCAGATGAAGGGCATCCGTGCAGTTGGTAATACCGACCGCATATTTGGCACCCAGCATCTTTGCGAACATCTCTTCGAGTTCTGAATTCTTCGGACCGGTGGAAATCCATCCGGACTTGATCGTGTCATAGGCGGCCTGCGCTTCGCGGTCATCGAAATTCAGATTGAAAAGCGGAATCTTATATGCCATAACTGAACAACTCGTTTCTCTTAATCACCTGACGAAGTTTATTCTCAATAGGAGTCCAAATTAAAAGCCTCAACTGGTCTAACAGAATACTACTAAAGAAAACAATTAGAACTACCCCCCCCCATAAAAAAACAACTTTTAATCCAGAATAGTGTGTTATTAAAAATCTAAACTGGCCAGTGTAAAGAAAGAGAATCGCCGAATGCCCCAGAAGGACTGCAAGGGTGGACTTAGCGAAATGATTGATTACACGATTCTCCTTCAAAGGCATTTTCTCAAATGTTATAAGGAATGAAATCGCCGAAAGAACGATGATCGGATTAGAATACGCGTATAATATCCGAGTTTTCGGATGACCAAACTCAATAAACAGAAGAGCAATGGTGCTTAGTAGCAAAGAACATAACAGATAAATCGTGAAGCTTCTCTTACGAAACCACTGCGGCACACCATATAAGCGGATAAATCTGGCTAAGAGATAAAGAGCAATAAACGAAAGGACGGAATACCCTCTCTGACTTCCTAGCGGAACAGCCGGATGAGGTGGCAATAAATCAAACCAAATCTCGAAGAAAAACAACGACAATGTTACCCCCAATAAGACTCTTTTACTGGCCGAAACACTGAATGAATTCAACACCGGGGCGAAAAAGAGCAGACACAGATACGCAGGGATAAACCAATTCGATCGGGTCACAAAAAAGAGATTTCTCCAGGTAACTGTTTGTCCAAAAGAATAATCGACAGCAACTCGTATAATCATCCAGAACAGACAGATGAACAGGAGATTGGCCAAGGATATCTTCTTGGGCTCCGCTGAAAAATAACCAGCAATCAGCACGAATACATTAACGCCTACAATCGAGAAAGCGGCCAGAAGCAAAAATCCAAAGGAAGAACAGTCCCAACCGACCGATTGGAAAGTAGTATGGACAATCATGACCAATAGGATCGAAGCGATCCGACACAACTCGATATTGGATTGCCTTACTGCCGCCATCTGACTTTACATCTTCTGATCCAAATTCTTCCCTTTTTCCTCATGCTCGAAGTTGGGGATGAACTCCTTGATGGACCTTACTACATCTTCTTTGGTGAAATCACCCTTGAATAGATCTTCCAATTCATCGAAAAAGGCGTTGACCTCATTCATCGTCCTGCGTGTAGTCTCCTCGACCACCCCCAAAGCTTTGAAACGGTCCATATTAATGCGTTCACCGGGGACATAAAACTCTTCATAGGCCTTTTCTCCGGTCGTATCACTCCGGAAATAGACGACGGGGTAAGTATCCGTATCAAACGGCATCTGGCTGGCATAACGCTTCGCGTCGTCGTCATTGGCACACTCTTTTTTCTTCAGCCCTTCGGCGTCCAGGAAACTGTCACAGATACTGCTGAAAGTAAGCATCTGTTCCTCGCCCAGTTTCGGGAAGAAAACCTCACCGCCGTTCCCAAGGATGCAGGCAAGCATACAGATCTGACCGCTTTCCTCCGGTGATACAAAATAGCGTTTCACGTCGTTCGGGGCCGCCAGCGGCTGCTTTTTCTGAAGCCGGTGCAGCCAGCCATCCGGCAACGATCCATTGCTGAAAGCAACGTTTGCGAAACGGGCTGTCGTCACCTTAAACCGGTCATTGTATGCCATCACCAGATCTTCCATGATGCGCTTGCTGGCCCCCATGATATTCACAGGATTGGCAGCCTTGTCCGTGCTGACGCAGAAGAAATGCTTCGGCGGGAACTCGCACAGAAGGTCCATCAACTTTTTCGCCTTGATATCATTATTCTCGATCAAAGCCTGAACCGAGTACTTATCTTTCTCGCTTCGCACGTGCTTATGGGCTGAAAAATTCGCCACGATATCGAATCCCTTTTCTTCCCGGAAAATCCGGGCAAAGATGGGATCGGCAAAATTCAAGGTGTATGTGCGATAATCCTGGGAAATGTAAAGCCCATCTGTCGATCGCAAATCCCGGGTTAACTCCACCAGACCATTCTCATTCAGGTCAATCACGACAAGCTTGACGGGACGGAAACGGAGAATGGCCTTGATAAAGGAAGAACCAATACTGCCCGCCCCGCCTATGACACAAACGGAGTTACCTTCTATTTCCTTGGTAAGAAGATCCTTATTGTCAACGATATCCTGTTCGAACAAACTGGTTGCCCTGCAAGTAATACCCTCGGAAATAAAAGCGTTCAGATTAAACATCTTCTACATCTTATTGAGTGGAACTGCCGTCATCGGACGGGTTTTCAAAACCATAGTCCCCCACGTCAGCCCAAGTCCAAATGACGAACACAGCAATGTTAACGGCCGGGTGCTAATCTCGCCAGAGATACTCGTTGCCATCAGCATCGGAATTGAAGCGCCGCCCAAGTTGCCGAACTCCTGCAGGTTATACGGGACCTTGGATTCATCCAGTTTCAACTTCTTCACAATGCGGTCCACAATCAACTTATTGGCCTGATGAATCAGGAAGAAATCGATATCCTTGTCCTTATCCAACCCTAAACGCTCCATCATGTTCTTCACACTGATGGGCGGCTTGGAGATAGCAAACGAGAACACATCCATTCCATTGATCAGCGCATCCTTGGGCGCACGGACGATGCCATTCCCAAAATCTTCGACCTCGAACGACTCTTTCGTAATCGGATGACGATAGCCTCCATGCGGCGTCATCAAAGCCTTATAACCCGCCCCAAGCGTGTTCATTTCGACAACGATATCTTCCGCCGAAGGATCAAACTCAAGCGCCATGGCCGTTCCGCTGTCACCAAAAAGCGGCATCCTGCTCTTATCTCGTGTAGACCCCATTCGCATTGCCGTATCACCCACCAAAACCAACGCCCTTTTTGCCGTGCCGGCAGAAAGGAGGTTTCCTGCGATTGTGATCCCATACATGCAACCACAACAGCCCATAGGGACATCCAGGACGAAACATGCATTCGATAACCCCATGCGATCCTGCAAGATGGCGGATGTAGGCGGGGTCTTATAATCCCCTGTCACGGAAACGAACAGCAGGACATCAACACTTGATTTCTCCCACCCCAGGGCAGCGAGCAACCGTTCGCCTGCATCTTGACAAAGATCGGAGGCGCAAATAGAATCCGGTGCGATATAGCGGTTCCGAATGCCCACCGTCCTGTCGAAGGTGTCGGCATCTTCCTGTGAAAAGACAGGTAATTCCGCCGACTTGACAGGATTATTGGGCACGGTCCCCGTCACTCCGCGCAAAGAAACGTTCTTGATACTCCAAAAGGCCATTTCAGAGTTTTATTTCATATTTCGCTAGAATGGCCTTCCCTTTTTCGTAGGAGTTGAAATCAATAATATCCTCCGCATCCAACATGATATCGAAGGCATCCTCCATGGAAGTTGTCAGACTTAACTGACGCACCGAATCCCAACCGTCGACATGCTGATTATTGAAATCAGCACCCAACTGCGAAACATCAACACCAAAAACCTCTACAAAAATCTGATTGTATTTCTCCAGGTTTGTCATATTTGATTCAATTATTGTAAAACAACTTTACCGGCTTCGTTTCTTTTAATAGACTGCATCGTTTTTACTTCTATGTTCTTATGAAAAAGATGCGTCTTTTCTTCCACAAAGGAAGGGATCTGATCGGCCACACTTGCATCTGTCACACAAATCTCCAGGATCTCGTCCGTACCGCTGCAATAGCAATCCGTATCAAATTCCGACTTTATCATTCGTTCGACCTCATCCAAGCCGATACGCAGTCCAAAAATCTTAAGGAAACGTTTCAAACGGCCCATGATGAAGTGACAACCGTCCGAATCCCGCCTCGCGAGATCCCCCGTATGCATAACGCCATGATTCTCGTCTCCTTTCTGTAAATCCTCAAGGCACGTGGCATATCCCAGTGTCACATTTTCACCTCGATATACCATCTCTCCTTCCGCTTCCCCTTCAAAGGTTTCCTCTCCATTCTTATCGATGATGGAAAGTTGCCCGCCCGGTTCAGCGATGCCGATACTACAGGTCTTCGTCGTTGCAAGTTCGGCCGGAAGATAAGCCATCCGTGCCGTACACTCAGTTTGCCCATAAGTAGCGATGAACCGCTTCCCCTTTTGTTCCGCGTAGTCGGCGCAAGCCTTGAACAGTTCTTCCGTCATTTTTCCGCCTCCTTGCGTGATGGTATGCAGATCGGGCAGATCCATTCGAAAGAAGCGCAACTTGGACAGCAACTCATAGCTATAGGGGACACCCGTGAAGGATGTGACACGGAGCTCACGCATCATCTGCCAGAAACCCTTGTCCAACAGAGAACGTCCTGAAAGAATAATCGTTGCACCTGCCAGCAGATGGCTGGTTATAACCGACAATCCCATCGTATAGTGCATCGGCAAGGCAGCCATGGGGCGCTCATTTTCCGTCAATCCGAACAGTCGCATCACATTGAATGCATTGGCCTCGATATTCCTGTAAGAATGACGGACCAGTTTGGGGCTTCCTGTACTTCCGGAAGTAGGAAGCAACAATGCCAGATCCTTGTACATCTCCGGAGAAATCAATCCCGTCTTTAACAAAGAATACCCCCACTCCGAGAAACCGGTTGATCCATAGCCCAACTCGGAGAGCATCCCGTCTGGTGCCCAGATAAACGCCGGGGAATATATTTCCCTTAAAGTATCGTATAGCGTCTTATCCGTCTTGGCGCTGATAATCAAAGGGACGATCCCGGAAGACAAGGCACCGACATATCCCAGCAACGAACCAATCCTATTCTCTGCCAGAATAAAGATGAAAGAACGTTTCGGAAGTGCCTGGGCAAAACGAGACGAGAAATCGCAGATATCACCGTAGGTCACACTCGATCCGCTGTCATCAATGGCAGCAATACGATTCTTCGGTTTTATGTCAATTCCAAGAAACACCGTTAAATGATTGCACCTCCATCAATTCCAATGATCTGCCCCGTAATGTAAGCGGCCTGATCGGAAGCCAGGAATAAGCAAAGATTCGCTACTTCGAAAGGTTCAGCCAATCGATTGAAGGGTATATCGTCAATCTTTTGTGCAAACTTGTTCTCCAGAACCGCCTTGAACCTCTCGGAGCCTACCATTCCCGGAGCAATAGCATTAACCCTAACCTTATGTCCAGCCAATTCCTTTGCAGCAGATTTGGTCGCAGCAATTACAGCCCCCTTCGTAGCTGAATAAGCGAGTTGCCCTTGAGAGCCTTTCAAACCAACCATGCTCGCCATGTTGATAATCGAACCACTTTGTTGTCGGCTCATGATTCGGGACACCAAAGACATCAGATGCACTAACGCTACCACATTGACATCCAACATCTTCCTAAACCCCTTATAATCAATCATCGGCATCAATTCGTAAGAAACAAGACCTGCAATATTGGCTAAGATGTCAATTCGTCCTTGCTCCTTTTTTACGGACATCACCACATTTTTAACAGCTGAAAAATCGCATATATCAAGTTCCACAGGGATAATCGTACCCGTTTCGCACAAATAAGAATCAATCCACTCCAATCCTTTGATATCTAACGCATAGACGATTGCCCCTTCATCTGCAAAGAGACAAGTGGTAGCTTTTCCAATACCAGCACCAGCGCCAGTAACCAAGGCCACTTTTTTATCCAAAAGCCTATCCATCATATTGTTACACCACCATCAATTACAAGGGTCTGGCCTGTGACCCACGAACTGGCATCGGACAACAAATAAATGATTCCCAACGCGATATCCATGGGCTCACCATATCTTTTCAGCGGATACTTCTCACAGTCTTGTTGCATCTGTTCTTCCGTAATCGCACCCTTTCCGATAAAGGGAGTCTTTACCATACCGGGATTGACGCTATTGACCCGAATGGTCTTGGGTGCCAACTCCCGTGCGAAAAACTTCATCGCAGATGTCAATGCCGCTTTAGATGCTCCGTACACACCATTGCCCGGATTGAAGGAAAAAACACCTCCAATGGAAGATACAAAAACAATGGACGCATTCTTTCGTACTCTTTTTTGCTTAACGAGAAGTCTAAGGACATTTACGGTCGAGAAGAAATTGGTACTGAATACTTCTTCATAAGTCTCCGTTTTACAAAAAACCAGTGGTTTAGTCATGCCTTGCCCTGCACAAAGAACGATTCCATCGACATCATCCATTGTCGAGATGGCATTCTGTACCTGCAATTCATCAGTCTGATCAAAGACCGACATGGAATGGCCCTCACCTTCCAATCTAGAAAAGGTTTCTTCGAGACGCTCGACATTCCGCCCTGCAATAATCAAGGCTGCGCCGAGTTTCGAACATTGGATGGCCGTCTCTTGTCCTATTCCGGAAGATGCTCCTGTCACAAGGATGCGTTTCCCGGCAAGCGAGAAGGGATTATATGTTGTGGACATGGTCAAATTGGTCATCATCAACTTCTACAAGCGGCGCCACATACAGACGATGCGTTTTAAAGGCGACAGTCCCCCAGGAAAGGCCGACACCGAAGCCGCAACAGATGAACTTCGTATCCTTTTCCTTGACGACATCTTGTAACTCTGATACGATTGTCAGTGGGATGGACGCTGAAGATGTATTCCCAAACCGGTACATACAAGACGGGACTTTTTCGGGGTCCAGTTTGAGCTTCTTGACAATCTGATTATTCATCTTCATGTTTGCCTGATGAAAGACGAAATAATCATAGTCAAGATAATCAAAACTGAAACGCTCACTCAATTTCCGGATGGACTTCGGTGCCGTTGTGATTCCAAAAGAAAACACATCCATTCCCTTCATCCGGGTTTGAAGTCGATGCATATTTCTACCTTCGTAATTCTCTAAAAGGAAAGACTCGGGAGAAACCTGATTCCGGCTTCCACCATCAGGAACAATGATGGCATCAAAACCGCTTCCATCAGTGCCAAAATGGAACTTAAAGCCCTCGTTGCCTTCTTCGAACTCAACAGCCGTAGCTGTTCCGGCATCTCCAAAAAGAGGGTCGCGGCGCATCAGACTCCTTTTCTTCGCATCTCCTGCCAAAAGGAGTCCCTTCTTAATAGCACCGGAGCATATAAGCGATGCCAGATTACTTAATCCATATACCCATCCGGAACAACCTAAGGCAATATCCTCGGCGTAACACTCCTTGCCAAGCCCAAGCCGATCTTGCAAGATGCATGCTGTAGCTGGAAGAATAAAATCAGAAGTTTGAGAAACAAAAATAATTGCCTCAATCTCGGATTTGTCCCACTGAAGATTAGCAATCAGCCTTTCAGCTGCAGCAAAACAGAGGTCTGACGTACAAAGGGTCTCGGAACATCTTCTTTCTCTTACACCTGTAGTTTCGACAAACGCTTCGGGAGTGTACTCAGAGGATATATCCACACCCTGTTTAAGGGAGAGATTATTGATGATCGTACTTGGCACACCACCAGCAATGCCAGCGATCCGAACATTCTTGAACTCGAGAAACGCCATTACAACTTGGCAATGACCTTATTATACAAATCTTCGACTGTGACGGATGTCTTCACATCATCACCTTTGAGAGCGACATCGAACTCCTCATCAACCATTGCGATAACTGACAACCCCGTCAGAGAAGACCATTCATCCAAATCGTGAAATACAGTCGATGCAGAAATCGAAGAAGGATCCGTAAAATCAAACTGCTCAGCAAAGAGCTCTACAAATTCATCAAGTGTTTTCATAACTATTTAAATAATTAACTAACAATCAATTTTAACAGCAGGGTTTCCAAAAACGTGTAGTCCATCTTTGACGTGTTTAATCACAACGCTTCCATTTCCGACAACACATTGATCGCCAACAGACTTATGAGGGAGAATGCTAGCCTTTGTGTGCAAAACGGAGAGTTTTCCAACCGAGGCATATCCTCCAAGGAATACATAGGACTCAACGGATGTGTAATCTCCAACGGCAGCATCGTGTCCTAAATCCACATAAGCCAAAATCGTAACATGCTTTCCCACTTTGACATTAGGAGAAATCGTAGTAAAAGCACCGACGAAACATCCTTCGCCTAACTCAGCATCGCGATTCACTTGTGCTGTAGGATGAACAATACTGATAAAACGGCCACCTTTTTCCGAGATTAAATCAGAATAGTGTTTACGCCAAATCGGATCACCCAATGCACAGAAAAAAACGTCGTCATCTTGGACAAGATAATCCTCAACAGATCCTAAGATAGGAGGCCAATCCCCGGACAATCCAGTCAACGCATCCGCTTTATCATCCAAAAAACCCTTCACATCAATTAGGTGTGAAAGATAGTGGGTCGTTTTAATGAAAGTCGAATAAACCTCTCTTCCAAATCCTCTGGCTCCAATAATCAATAAATGCTTCATAATCTATACCCAATCACTTGATAAGTGATATCACCCGATTGATATCGTTCTCGTCCAGCCCATGATGCATCGGCAGACAAATCACTCTGTCCGCCATCTTATGCGCCTGCGGAAGGTTCTCCGGCGCAGCGCTGGGCAAACCCCGATAAGTGCTGAAGGAACTGATCAGTGGATAAAAATACCGACGCCCGAGAACGCCGTTCTCCTTCATCTTGAAGTATAATTCATCCCGCGTCATTCCATAAGCCTCCGCATCGACAAAGATTGGGAAATACGAGTAGTTATGCCGAACACCGGGCATGTCATCGAAGAACGTAATCCCGGGGACATCCCGCAATGCTTCCCGATATCGGATAGCAACCTGATGACGGGCTTCAATGGCTGCGTCGACCTGCTTGAGATTCAGGAGACCATAAGCTGACCGTATTTCATCCATCTTGCTGTTGATGCCGGGACCTACTACCTCAGTTTCTCCAGCAAAACCGAAGTTTTTCAAGTAATCGATACGTTTTTTCGTCTCTGCATCATGCATAACCATGGCGCCACCTTCGATAGTGTTGAACACCTTGGTCGCATGGAAACTCAGTGTGGAAAGGTCACCCGCATTTAAAACACTCTCGCTATTAACTTCAACACCGAATGCGTGGGCCGCATCATAGATAACCTTCAATCCATATTTGTCGGCAATCTCCTGGATTCGTTTGGTATCACAGGGTTTTCCATACACATGCACCGGCATGATGGCCGACGTTTTAGGGGTGATAGCCGCTTCAATCTTATCCGGGTCGATATTTCCAGTCGCAGGGTCGATGTCCACAAACACCGGTTTGCAATTGTTCCACCAGATGGAATGGGTCGTGGCGACAAAACTATACGGCGTAGTAATCACCTCGTCGGTAATCCGAAGGGCCTGCAAAGCTGTTAGCAGCGGTAACGTTCCATTCGTGAACAAACTGATATACGGCACCTTCAGATACTCGCACAGCGCCGCTTCCAGTTTCTGATGGAAAGACCCGTTATTGGTAATCCACTTGCTATCCCAAATCTGCTGCAAAACCTGGTTGAATTCACCCAAATCCGGAAGCAGCGGAGATGTAACCGTTATTTGATCCTTTCCAATCATCTTACACCGTATCCATGAAACTCTTCTGAACCTTGTTGAACACGACGATACCGGCACCCAAGAGCAGACTCATAAATACAAAACTGTAAATCAGCCATCTCCATCCGACAAACTCGCCACACCCCAGGAAACCATACTTGAAGGTCTCGATGACAGGGGTAACCGGATTCAGGCACATGAAGGTATGCACTGGGACGCCCATGAAGAACTTGCTCCCCGTCTGGCTCAGCGGATAGACGATAGGAGTTGCGTACATCCACAAGGAGACCAAGAAGGAAAGCAGCACCTGCAGGTCACGATACTTAGTCGTTAGAGAAGAGAAAATGGTGCCGAAGCCTAAAGCGAGTCCGGCCATCATGAAAATCAGAAGGGGCAGCAAGAGGGCGTACCAGGTCAAGTGGGCCGTGCAGTTCGGGTCAAAGATAGCATAAACGGCATACACGATTACAAAGAACCCAAACTGGATCGCCAAAGTCAACAAATTACTTATCACACTGGAAATCGGCATCACCAATCGCGGGAAATACACTTTTCCGAAAATACTCGCATTCGAGACAAAAGTATTCGAAGTCGAAGTCAGGCAACCTGAGAAATAATTCCACATCGCCGTACCCGCCAGATAGAACAACGGCCGGGGAACCCCGTCCGTCGGGATACCGGCGATGCCACCGAAAACGACCATGTACATGATAACCGTCATGGCCGGCTGTATTACAAACCATGCAGGACCCAGGATGGTTTGCTTATAACGGGTGATAATATTCCGCTTGACAAACAGCGAGCACAAATCCCTATAGGCCCACAGCTCCTTGAAATCCACCGAAAACAGTTTGTCCTTCGGCTTAATGACAATGTCCCATTTTTCCTCCTTCACGGAGTTCTTCTCTTCTGCCATATCTCTTAATGCGATCTTTTATGCTTGAACAAAATATTGCCTACGGTTCCCCAGAAATACCGCCAGTCTGTGGCGAAGGGACGTTTATGATAGGCCTCGATATATCTCTTTTCCGAGGCCTGGATTTCATCCAGGGTCTCAGGGGTTTTCTCGTCGTAATAAAACGGTGGGAGCAGCCCGGGCTTCACGCTGATGTGAAGGTCCTGTATCTCGGGGGTATATAGCTTGAAATAGGACCGGCTCAAAGGCCTTACTCCCACGAGTTTCATCTGCCCCTTGAGGACATTGATGAACATCGGCAACTCATCGAGCCAGCTGGAGCGGAGCTTCCGGCCCCAAAAGTTCACCCGGTAGTCGTGCGCGAACTTCCCGCCCTTCTGAAGTCCTTCATGCTCAAGGATGTACGGTTGCAAATACTCGGAATACGGGAACATCGTCCGGAACTTATACACGCCGATCATTTTCCCCTGGTATCCCACACGGTTCAACTTGACGAGGGCGCCGAAGGTCGGGTCATCATCCCAGATGGGCTTGCGAAACTTCTGCCCGAGGATGAAGAACTCGCCCTGGTGGAAGCGCTCGTCCACGACCTCGAATCCAGCCCGGTACATTCGGCCCAAGAGTTCCACACGACTGTAACACCGGTTCTTTCCCTTCGTCGCCCACATATAGAACCAGCGGGTGATCTTCATTCGCGCACAGACCCTGTGCCAGCCATAATGGAAAAGATAGAGCACCTTGCCGATGAAACCGGGATGCGACCGAAGGATAATCTCTTTCTTCAGACCCGATGTCCGCGAATGACACCACAAATACCCACCGTCCACCATATTCTCATTCGCCTTATTGAGGAAGGTGTTCAGATGCCGGATGCGGGTCAGGCCCAGCTTGTTGATGATAAGCCGGGGATGATGACCCTTCAAAGTATCCAGGGCGTTTCCGTCATCAGTGTTGACGATAAACGTGCTCTCGTCGAATTCCTCGTGATGCTTGTCCAGCCAGTCCAGAATCTCCTGTAGGCCCATGTCCTTCGTCCGGGCGTGAATCCGCTCCAGATCCTGATTCCCGACCAGTTCCTCTTCCAACTTGGCTCCTCTCTCCACACCAACCTCGGAGTAGTTCTTCGGAATGAACTCCTCTTCGTGTTGTAGCTCAACCCACGGTTTACGCGAGAAAAGCCTCATCCTAGGAATTTGCGAATTGCATTACACACGGTATCGATCTGCTCCTCTGTGATGTAAGGGTGCAGCGGGAGGGAAAGGACGCGGGAGCAAAGGCAGGTGGCCACGGGGCAGAGATTCCCGGTCGAGCCGGGAATGACGTCTCTGCCGTCACCCCCGACCTGATCGGGGGTCTGTGCAAACGCCGTCTGCAGATGGAGCGGCTTCGGGTAATAGACCATGGAGGGAATGCCTTCGGCTTTCAGGGCTGCCTGGAGAGCATCTCTTTGAGCAGCGTCCTGGAGCTTGATGGTATACTGGGCCCAACTGGAACGGAACCCCTCCGGAATAACCGGAGTATCGACAATGTCTTTCAGCCGTTCCGTATATTTCTCGGCAGCGGCATTGATATCATCCAGCTCATACTCTGCAAACGCCTTCAATTTCACTTGCAAAACCGCCGCCTGCACAGTATCCAGCCGGGAGTTCAACCCGATCCGGACGTTGTCATACTTAAACGTCCCCTTTCCGTGCACACGATACGACGAGATGAGTTCGGCCCATTCGTCATTGTCCGTGAACACGGCGCCACCGTCACCGTAGCATCCCAACGGCTTGGCGGGGAAGAACGACGTCGTCGCAATATCGCCGAACGAGCAGGCTCGCTTTCCGTCAATGGTTCCGCCGAAGCCCTGCGCCCCATCTTCCAGGACAACGAGCCCGTAGCGGTCGGCCACGGCCCGGAGGGCCTTATAATCGGCCGGGAGGCCGAACAGGTCCACGGCAACGACCACGCGCGGCCGCAACCGTCCTTCTGCCAGGACTTCCTTGACCGCACGCTCCAAGTCCGTAGCGTCGATGTTGAACGTCTCCTCGCACACATCCACAAAAACCGGCTCGGCGCCCTCTAGGGGCACGACCTCTGCGGAGGAGAAGAAAGTAAAGTCCGGCACGAACACGGCGTCGCCGGGGCCGATGCCCCAGGCCTTGAGCGCCAGGGTGAGCGCGTCCGTCCCGTTCGCGCAGGTTAGACAATGCTTTACACCCACATATTCCGCCAATTGTTGTTCCAACTCCCGCACCTGCGGGCCCATGATATAGGCGCCCGACGCCATCGCGTCCAAGACCGCCCGGTCCATTTCCTCACGGAGGACCTGATACTGTTTCTTGAGATCTCTGAATTCCACGGCTTCGCCAATGCTCGCCCTATAGAAAAGCAAGCAAGTAATTGAAAATCAAGCCAAAAGGCTTAGGCCTTCTCGAGGTTTTCCCCGACCAGCCGGTACTTTCTCCCGCACGAGCAAGCAAGGCTATCGTCCAGACGACGACCACACTCGCACACCCACCCTATCTGCCTGGCCGGAACCCCGGCCATCAAAGCATAATCCTTTACGTCTTTCGTCACAACGGCCCCGGCAGCGACCAAAGCGCTCCGCCCTACCGTATGACCGCACACAATCGTGCAATTCGCGCCGAGGGAAGCTCCCTCACGCACGCGCGTACGCGCGTAAACTCCATGCACCGGGAAATGCGCCCTCGGAGTACTCACGTTCGTGAATACGCACGACGGGCCGCAGAATACGTTGTTTTCCAGTTCTACGCCTTCGTAGATGGATACGTTGTTCTGGATACGGACGCCGTCTCCGATCCGGACGTTGTTCGCAACATTGACATTCTGTCCCAGCGAACAATTGCGCCCAATAACGGCTCCTTTTTGAATGTGGCAGAAATGCCAGACCTTCGTTCCTGCGCCGATGGTCACGCCATCGTCGACATAACTGCTTTCATGAACGAAGAAGTCTTGCATAGCCGTTGTCTTTTTCCAACATAGCCGGGGCACAATCGCCCCGGCTACGTTGTGAAAAGTAAACTTTAGTCAGCCAGGTAATTACTCCTTGATGGAGGTAATCATGGCGCAGCGGCTGAGTTCCTTCATGTTGTAGAACATGTAGTCGACACCGCCCTTCCAGTCCTTGACGAGCTGATCCGGGTTCACACCGAACTGGTTGACGAGGGCGTCATACACAGCATTCGCACGGTTCTCGGAAAGCATGAGGTTGTGAGCCGGGGTAGCCGTCTGCTTATCGGCGTAACCGCAAACCAGGTACTTGGTGTTCGGGGTGCTCTTAATCAGGTCAGCAACCGCGTTGATGTTGACGAGCTCCTTCTTGGAGAGATCCCAACGGTCGACAATGAAGTTGATGTGGAACCACACCTCCGGAACCTCGGGCTTAGCGACTTCCTTCTCGACCTCGACAATCTCCTTGACGATCTTGTCGACAATCTCCTTGTCGTACTGGTACACGGAGGTACGCTCGGCCAGACGCCACTTGCTGTATTCCTTACCGATGTTGTAGGTCAGGCCAAGGGTGGCACCGAACTGACCGTCGAACTTGTGGTTGGCGAGCCAGTGGGCCTTGGTAGGCTCATTCGTGTAGACTTCGCCGTCGAAAGCGTCACCGACGAGGGCGCCACGAATGTTGAGCAAAAGGCGGAGCTGATCCGTAAGACGCAGCGTATTCATGAGACCAGCGTTGAAGGTAGCGTCATGGACATTGCCGGAATCGCAGAAACCGAAAACAACACCACCACCGGCATAAGCGTCGATGTCGAACACGCGGTTGGGCTTGAAGCCGCCGAAGATGTTGAACAGATCGGCGTGGGCCAGAGCGAAGACATTCAGGTAGCTGCCCTTCTGATAAGCGAGCTGCTCAGAATTATACTGAGCGTCAGCCTTGGTGTAAAGCTCCTTCTGATTCGGAATGAAGTTCGCAACAATGTCGCGGGAACGGTTCTGCCACACGGGATTGCTCTGATACAGGCCCTTGAACGGAGCCCAGTTCACACCGAGACCCACACCGAAGCTCGGGGAGGCCCACTTGGTCAGATAAAGGTCGATGGCCGGGAAGACGAACATCTCGGGAACCTTCTTGGCGACCTTCCAATCGTTGTCGCCGTAGTACATCTGGGTGCCAAGACCGGCGCTGAGCTGCCAGTTGTGCCAGAAACCATTGGTGAACACGGAGTTCTTCTCCATCACAGTGGTAGTGACGACCTTACCCAGCTCGGTAGGGGTCTCTTCCACGACGGTGATGGTGTTCTCATCTTCGGTCCGGGTCACTTTGACATCCTGGGCGAAGACACTGGCCGGAACCACGAGGGCGGCCGAAGCGATCAGAACAAATAATTTTTTCATATTCATTAGATATTGATTATTCCACACAATTCCACTTCAAAGGGCAAATTTACATTACTTTTTTTATTGACGCAAATTTTTCTGATTATTTTCCACCACACCGGATTCAAGGTCGGCTTACGATTCTAATCACAGACTCCCTAAACTGCGCAGAACAAGTATGCTCCTCCCCCCGATACGTATATGTAAATACAGCCGCAGGAGAATGAATCCCCGCCTCAGGAACATCAATGGTCCATTGGTGGGCTGTTCCAGGATCCAGATTACCGCCGAGAGGCATAATATCAGCCGCGTCACCGCTCACGCCATCGATCAACTGGATCGACTTGACGATAATCGTTTCAGTACTCATATTGGAAACGCCAAAAACCAAACGGCTTCCAGCCTGCACAAAATCTCCACTGGAGGAAACATCTCCTCCATAGTACTCGGCAACTACGCCGGAAGGGGAATCTATCAGGACGGTGACCTGACAGGATGCAGAAATACTTCCAGCCTGCGCCGTGATGACCGTCTGGCCAAAATCCAAAGCCGTGATTTTTCCACCATCGACAGTTGCCACTTCCGGACAAGAGGAACGCCATATTACGTTAATGTCGTCGGCATCTTCCGGGAGAACAGTTGCTTCCAGAAGTGCAGTTTCTCCAATCAATAACGTAAGGTTCGTTGAATTCAGGGTAACTGAAGTTACAGGAACGAATACAGAAACAGAACACTTGGCAGAAACGTCGCCAACGGATGCCGTAATGGTGGCGTCACCGCGATTGACGGCCGTCACATGCCCATTCTGGTCGACCGTAGCGACGGAAGGATTGTCGCTGCTCCATTGGACCGTCTTGTCCGTTGCATCCTTCGGCAAAACAGTAGCGCTCAATACTTCAGAAGATCCCCTAGCCAAAGACAAGCTCGTCTTGTCAAGAACGACGGCCGATACGGGAATGACCATGCAAACAATGGAGCAAGAAACCGAGAACCCACCTGCGGATGCCGTGATTACAGCATTGCCAGCATTGATGGCCGTAACCCTGCCGTTCTTATCGACCGTAGCGACGGAAGGATTGTCGCTGCTCCATTGGACCGTCTTGTCCGTTGCATCGTCCGGGGAAACTGTCGCCGTCAACACCGCAACAGCTCCCTTTGTCAAGAGAAGAAGGTTCGTGTCAAGGCTGATCGAGGTTACAGGAATGACGACACTGACGGAACAGGATGCGGAAAAGCCACCCACAGAAGCGGTAATTGTAGTTTTACCAACGCCGATGGCGGTAATGGTACCATTCTGATCGACGGTCGCGACCGAGGTATCGGAAGATGTCCATTGAACTGCCTTGTCGGAGGCATTGTCCGGAAGAACGGACGCTGCAAGAGTATGGCTCTCTCCCTTGCTCAATTGAAGGGATGATTCCGACAGGCGGACGCCAGCAACCGCAATGATCTTTGCATACACGGTAACTTGACACTTCGCAATCTTCCCTCCATCTTCTGTCGTCGCGGTAATGGTACCTTGGCCTAAAACAGCTTTTCCGTTGATGGAGGTCGTAGGCGCACCCTGTTTAAATGATGCTGTAATTCTACCATCAGAAACCAGAATGGAAGAATTGTCCGAGGTCCATTTCACCTTCTTGTTCGTCGCGTCGCCGGGTGATACGGTCACAGTAATTGTGACGCTCTCTCCGTCGAAAAGTTCGACAGAGGCTGGTTCCAGGGAAATCCCCGTAACGGGAATCGTATCCGGCTGCTTTTCGCACGCCATAAGAAATGCGAATGACGCCAAAATCCAAAAGAATCGACTTCTCATAACATTTGATTCAAATACATCTTCTAAAAGAAACCCCTCCGCCTTTGATTGAGGTGAAGGGGCTCTACATACTAAGAACAGTCAGACAATACTACCGCGTGTTCTTTTTGGAGTCTATATATGTCGCGGATCCAGTGCCTTTGAAATCATTCGTCGCCTTGCTTTCAGCATGACGGATCTTCGTGTCAATACCCGGTTTCGGAGTATTCTTGAACTTGAACGGATTCGTGATAAGCAAGTCAGTCCTGGTCACCGTAATCGCCTGCGAGGTATAACTCCAACTCCAAGGTTCCTCGACAATCTGATAAATGTAGTTCGGATCGAGACCGCGAACCTTCACCACAGGTTTATGACCTTCTCCGACCTCGTTCGTCAGGAAAACAGTGGTTACAGGCTCCCACTCAGACGATTCGGGATCACTCAGAACTTCCTCGGAGGCATTCTTGCTGACCCTTTCAATCCTGAACTTGGCGCTTTCACCCTTCTTCAGCCCTTCCTTCTCAATGTAGATGTTGGTCGGGAGGTCGACTTTCGGAGGGGTGTACGTAACGATAGGATCAAGGCTGCCGTCGCCGTCAAGGTCGGCATAAATGCCCGAGCCGGGTTCGTTCGATTCCGAATTGGCGCCACCGACGGCCTCCGGGTCCATCTTGACCGGGATCTCGATGAGAACCTTGTATCCGCGAGCGACCCCGTTCTCCAATCCACAGAAGTTGCTGGCATAGTCAAAGCCTGTGACTTGAATCATCTTTTTCCCATCCGGAATGGTGACGGCAATTTCCTCGTCAATATCATAGTCTTCCTCCGACCAGGTAATCGTACCATCCGGATTCCTGGTGATTTTGTGATACCTTGCGTCATTAGCCTTGGCGAGGATAGGGGTACCAAACGTAGCGGCAGTTACTTTCCCGTTATCATCTAATGTTGCACCCGTGCAAGCTGCTGTATAAACCTTGATCTGGTTCGGATCGGCGCCATTCGGCAGCATGAAGTTCGCGGAAACAATATCCAACACAGCAACGGTGGAGCCGCCGAGCTCCGCATCGGAACCACCAGACGAGCCGGCGATGGTCCTGAAGATATCGTTCAGACCCTCTTGCGAAGTCGATGCAAAGGAATAATTCTTTCCATCAGTGTTTCGCGAGCCGTTACCGTTGTTCCACATTGTATTATCATTGTTCCAAGTGCCGTTCCAGTCACCCATGTTTGTTGCGCCAAGCCAGTTGGAGGATGTCTTTCCAAGATAGACCTGTGTCTGGCGGCCAGGGTCATTGATGATGCTGACCGAATAGACGCTGGAGGTAATTCCCTTGCTGTCGTCCGCAAGGTTCTTGATATTGTTGGCGTAGTTGATGGTCGCGTTTGCGGTTGAGAAAGTATCAAATCTCATCGTAGCATAATTATACGTAACATACCTCGGCCACAACCAGCCTTCATTCACCTCCTCCTGACCTTCAACGAAAGCCAATTCATCGGCACTATAATAATTGCCCGACCGGCCTTCATATATTCGTGTCGTTGAAGTCCATTCACCATAAAGTCCAGGTACACCGTCCGTGAAGAACACGGTCGTCCTCAACTGGCGCGTATCGTTCAGGGGGCTCAAGATACCATACGCCATCTCCATTCCCTTGTGGGCATAGGTGCCGCCGTCTGCAGTCAAACCGTTCACAGTGGTTTTCAATGACGTCACGCCACTTTCATCGGTCGTACTGTTTCCAAGAGCTATCAGACCATTGGTGTGATTATAAGCATTTGTAGCATAGGTAACAATCGCTATCCTATTCCCAAGCCGCTGCCCACGGGGTTTAGTCTTGTCGGGCTTACCTTCTTCGTCAACATAATAGAGGTCGTTGTCGTTGATGATGTCGATGAAGCTGTTTACTGCATTCTTCAGAGCGGTGATTCTTCTATTAGCTTGAACATTTGTCTGATTACCGTCCATATCATAATTCATCGACCCCGAAGTATCGAGCACCAACACAATATCGGCCGGGATACTCTTCTTCGACACCGTCACGTTACCGGTGGTGAACGCCTCGAGCGTAATGGTATAGATACCCTTGTCGTCTGGCGTGCTGATGTTCTTGCTGTAGCCCAAACCGTTTGAGAATGTGGTTTCCGTCTGAGCCTGGACATTCTTCAACGGCACGAGAGCAAAGAACGCAACCGCAAAAAGAATAAAATGTATCTTTTTCATAATCGTTGTCTCCTTTTAATTAGTTCGTAGCGGAAGGATCATAGTCAAGAGCGTTCTCCCAGGCCTTATTCCAGGCGTAATCACCTCCTGTCGGCGTCTTCGCGGAAATCGCCTGCGCTGAAACATCCATCACGAAATGGACGTCCTGCAGTTCACCAGCAACTTTGATTTTGGGAACATTAGCCAGAGTGACGGTGTAACTGGTGAAGGGCGCCGTTCCGGTCGTCGCGCCCGAAGCGACCTTCGTCGTATAGTAATAGTATCCATCGTTGCCCTTTACCCAACCGTCATTTCCTTCACCGTTCTGGCCGTTCTTGGTATATCCGGGCAGACCGACGAACACGCCGAAATGGCCGTTCCCGGTTCCGAACTGGTCGTTGTACCAGCTGTCAATCTCCAGGATTATATCCTCTTGCGTAAAGTCCGTGAAACTGAACACAGGGGCACCGTCCGCATCGACCCACTGACCAGTGATCGCCACGCGAATGAAGGCGTCGGTGTTGCCCGTATTGGTAATCTGGATGCCACTCTTGGTGCCACCGTAGATTGTGTGTACGTCGTGGTGGTCGTCTTCAAAGGTGGTCGTATCGCCTTCCCCGATAGTAACACTATCCTCGATCTTTACGTTGACCTCGTCGACGCGGATGGTGTAGGTGCGGAGCTGGCCGGCCTCCCAGGTGACATTTGCGAGGGCCTTGCCGAATTCGATGTCGCCCTCACCACTGTTTTCACCATAGGTGTACGTGATGTGCAGCATCACATTGTCGGTCATCGCCTGCGGGATGAACCAGAAGGTCTGGGTGCCGTCGGCGTCGTTGAGGTTGTTGGTCTTGGCGGCGCCGTCACCGGCGAACGAGGACGGGTATTTGCCATTGTTGGCAAAGGAGCCGCTCGAGTAGCTGACGGGATCGCCGAAATCGCCGGAAGAATAGGTCTCCCCGGTCGCGGTGTTGTCGAGCGTCCAACTCACGGCGTCAGCAGAAGAGTAGGTGCCGGTATCGTCACGATAGTTGCTCTCCGAAGCGGGGGTGATGACGCACGTGCCCTTGCCCACGAGGCCGGTGAACGACACGGACGTGATGGCCGCCTCCTCGGGGTTCGCGATCGCGAACTTCACCGCGGCTAGGGCGTGGTTGAACAGCACCGGAACGCCGTTGGGGAGGGAGGTGGTGTACTGGTCCTCGCTCACGTTACGGGCCGCGAAGATGATGTCCTGCTGCTCGGCGGCCGTGGTCGGAGACTCATAGCCGAAGGTGATCGTAAGTTTACCGTCGCTCTTGCCATACGCGTTGGTGCCGAGGGTGACTCCATGACTCGTCATGTCGGTAGGCATCCTGAAATAGAAATCAAGGGCACCGTTCGCCCAAGGGTCGCTGGCATAGGTATGGTTGTACCGCCAGCCACCGCCGACCATCTCGTTGTCCAGGCTTTCGTAGCTGGCGTCCCCCAAAGATGCGGCGTATACGCCCATTTTGTTCTTGTAGAGGACGCCGACGTTCTCCGTGTAGGCGGGAGTTCCCCTCGTAACAGGGGCCCAAGCGCGGTTCAGGTCCTCGATTGTCTCCTCCAGGTAGACCGAGTTGCCGTCCTCATCGGCCACGAGCTCGATGCTCACGCCCTTCTGGACAGTGGCCATCTCCTCCATCGAACGGGTGGCGGGAGCGCCCTGCAGGGAGAACACGATGTCGTTCTTTCCGATCGTCTTGTCATTGAAAGACTTCTCCTGCGTGCAGGAGAAAAGCAGTGCGGCTGCGAGAACCGCCAGCGCAATGTTAATTCTCTTCATAACTTCAGTCTTTCGGGGGTTAGAATTCAAAGTACAACGGCTCCGCATCAGCAGTGCCATCTTCATGATGGTAGAGATGCTCCATCTCGTCCACTTGGACATTGTAGCGACCAGTCTGGCAGAAGTTGCTCTCCAACGCCATGTGCGTGACCTTCGCACTGGGCGCCTGGTACTTCCGTGTTTTTTTGTTACGATAAAACATTTTATTGTGTTTGTTTAATTCTTTATTAACAAATAGTTAGTCGGTCAAGTTCCTATAAGGGCCGTTATAGGAAGCACGCTTTCTTCGAAAGCAGCCCGCACGGCATCTTCTGTATTCGTCTCTATACACTATATTCAAGGTGCAAAATTACTACAATTATTTCAAACAGACAAGTTTTTTTTCAATTTCTTCTGAAATAAGCTGCCGCCCATTCCTCGTATCTGCTCGCCCCCAAAAAGTCGGCCTTTTTTGCTTCCTATAACGGTCCTTATGAGCAACGAAGACAATTGAAGACAATTAATAATAATTAACCTATAAAACAATGATTCACCATAACAAAAAATCACGGAAGTATCAGGCTCCTGTCCGACCTGCTCGGGCACGAGAGCATTTCCACTACAAGGCTCTATTTGCGAAAAAGCTCGCTGGAGCAGCGAGTAATGATTGATAAATCGTTGATTGGTAAAGACTTACACTAATCAATCGCCTCCCTCACCTTCTCCTCAATCTCCTCCCCCTTCAAATCCCTCGCGACAATCTCCCCCTTCGGCCCAAACAGAATCACCAGCGGAATGCTGTCGATATCAAACTGCCCATCCGGCTCGGCATCCTCGACAAACACGAAGGAAGGGAAGGTAATCCCCCACTCCGGTATGGCGTCCATGGAATCCTGGATTTCGTCGCCATAGGTGACGCCGAGGACTTTTACTTTGCCCGCGAACTTCTTTTGAATAGCTTGAATATAAGGGAGTTCCTCTCGTGCATCATCGGACCAGGAGGCCCAAAAGAAAGCCAGGGTATAGTTTCCTTTGCCCACTTGGTCGTCCCAGAGGGTATAGGTCAGGGCCACCTTCCCGGACTTGTTCAAACTCAAGAAGGCGTTCTTGAAACCACCGGCCGGCGGATTGGCCTGTGCGTTCAGCGAGATGCTGAAAAGCAACATGGTGGCCGCGAACAACGCGGTCACCAGCAGTTTGAAAGAATGCTTCATGACTACTCCTCTTCGGCGACGGCCGGGCCATCTGCCATCTCTTCAGTCGGATTCACGGTCGGCGCCGCCGTCGTATCCGCAGGAGAAACGACGACCGGGCCTTCCTGAGCCGCATCCTTGGGCGGACGCGGTTTGATAATCACTTTTTCCTGGATTGTTGTGGGCTTTTTCATAACGTTCAGATTGGATTTATCGTTTCTTGAGGAAAGTTCCGATGGCCTCAATGGCCGTTTTAATATCAAACGTGTACTCTTCCATGTCGTTGAGCTGCAGCCAGGGGACCCGGTCTCCGGCCGAAGGGCTTCGGTTGGAATAATAGCGGTTGATGTCCGTTTGCAGGAGTTCGCAGGCATCGTAGGCGCGGATAATCTTCATAGACAGATCGTTGTCTCCCACTTTCGGAAACAGGGAGGACATCTTCAGCAGTTCGAGCGCATTCTGGCTGAGCGCGAGCGAAACATAGGCATTGACCTGCCCCTTATGGTACTTCACGATTTCAGCGGGACAGGAGGCCAGGTCATCCTGATGGTCGGAGAGATACTGGGCGGAAATCACTTCCTGCTTCAAGAAGTCATTCAGGTGATCGATGTCATTCAAATTGGATCTCAGCTCCGTACGTACTAATTCCATCGCGGACTGCACGGACTTCCGTTCATGCGACCGGTTGACAATCCCCTGCAACGTGAAGGTAATCGCAATACCCGTGACGACTGGAAGCAACTTGTTCAGGAAATCCCTGAACCAATCTTTGAATGTTTGACGCGCTGCCATGGGAATGAAACTAAAAACTTTTCAAAGATAATGTTTTTGACGAAAAACGCCAATACCTTTCGAAATGCTACTCCGCCGGATTGCCCTCCAGGACAGGCTCCGGCGCGGGCGCGGACACGCCGGCATACTCCTTCTTGAAATTCAGCCGGGACCGGCCCAGCGCGAGGTTCAGGCTGATGTACAGGTTCAGTTTCATCTGGTCGCGGGGAAGAACAGCCAGCGACCGGAACTGTTCCGGCAAATCATTGACGAGCGGGGCGACGTTCACCGTATGGAAAGGAATGTAGTCACATCCGACAAGCAGATTGATACCGGCCGGATGCAGATTGAGGGCGAAGCCGAAGTTCTGGCCCATCTTGCTCAGCGTCGTACCCGTGGACATACTCAGGAAACGGAGGGGATTCCAGTTCAGGCTGAACCGGCCTGTATGGCGCGAGAAAGCGGCTCCTCCCCTGCCCTGGTAGAGCAGGCCCACGCTGAGCCGCTCATAGAAGGGCATGCGGTATTCAGCCCCGAGGTTCACCCGGAAAGGCAGCATTTCAAATTGGCCGCCGGATCCTGAATGGTCTTTGAAGCGGAATATTCCGGAAAGGGCGGATGTCGCCTCGTCCATTTCCGCTTCCCAAGTATCATCGGAACCGCCTTCCTGGTCGGAGGGCGCCCAAGTATAGGAGGTTTCCGGAGAAACGCCCTGGACTTCCCGATTCCAGCGCATGGGCCCGAGGTCCAGGACTGCGGCCGAAAGGGTCAGGAACGGAAGGACGTTCCAGCTGGCCCCGAGGTCCAACGCGGCTCCATAGCCGGCCGGCCCGATTTTCGAGCCGCCGAATTCGATGGACCCGACATCCAGGTCCTCTCCTTCACGGCGGTAGACAAGGGAGGGAGAGGAGGCGTTCAGGACGCTTCTGGCCTGGATTTCCCAGCGGTCACTGGCCATGGACAGTTTCATGCTCTCCGCCAGGACTTCCGCTTCGGCGGCACCGACGAGCGCTTTGACCCGGAACCCGGCATTGAAGACGTTGTTGTAGTTCTTGGACCAGCCGAAAGCGAGCTCCACGAACTCCTTGGCGCGGATGCTGGTCCCGGAGAAGTCGAACGAGTTCCCGCCCTGGGCCCCTTCCTTCAAGAAAGCGAACAGATCGGACGGGGCGGAGACGGCGTTCAGGCTCCGGACGTTCAAATCAATCGTATAGAACCGGCGGTCGGCCCAGAAACCGAGGGTCAGCAGGTTCACGCGGGCATCCAGGTCCAGCCGGTTGTTCCGACCGATCTTCCGCTGGAATTCGGCAGGGCTCACACGGTCGTTCATGAAGGTGTACAGGTACCCGTTTCCTCCTGGATAGAACAAGGAACTGATTCCCAGGTTACTCCAAGTCCCCAGGCCGGTCCCGCCGAGGGCGATGGAGAAGATGTTGCGCTCGCTTTGGAACGCCGGATTCATCCGGAAAGCGTAGGGGTTTCCCCCCAGGAAATAACCGGTTTCCAGCTCCTGAGAGCGGACGGAGGGTGCCGCAAGGACGAAAAGGGCCAGGGCCGACAGTAGGAAATATGTGCGTTTCATTTCGTTCAATGGATTAAAGGTTCGTGGAGTCCGAATCCAACTTGATCTGGATGCCGTCAGGAAGGTACAGGCTCATGCCGGTCAGTCTCAGCCCCTGGTTGCGGTTGAGATAGTTCCGGGTCCGATCGAGGTTACTGGGGGTCGAGGCTGTCATTTCAAGGCTCAGGCTGGCGAAACGGAGGTCGCCCGGGGTGGTGAGGGTAATGGCGCCGCCCGTAGTGGAAAGCGCGGGGATGGTCTCGAAATCAGGAGTGACCTGGATGGAATCCAACCGCTTCCCGGCCGCGTCATAGGCATAGAGACGGAAAGAGAAGTCCAAGGGCGTGGTATTGTCGACCGTCAAGAAGAGGACGGCCTTCTTCAAACCGATTTCGTTCAGGTCCAGTTCAGCGTTTAGCGGTGTCGACATGCTGAAATGGGTTCCCCGGGCAAACCGGATAGGAGACTCGGCGGAAAACTGGCATGAGATGTTGTACAGCTGGTCGTGGGACACATAACTACGTTGCTCCGCATCCATGAAAACGCCCAACGAACTGATTCTGATAGCATCAGGAATCGGAGAAAACATCTTGCCGAGCTCCGGGAGAACCCGATAGTAGTCCGGGAAGGCGGGAGATTCTTTCCCTACGAAGAAATGTTGGTTGTTCCCATAGTTTATGTCCAGACCCTCGACGGAACACCGCGCCGACACCTTGCCGGAGCGGATGGCATCGATGGTCGCATCGACCGAGGCCACAGCCGGAATATCACTGTCCACAGCCAAGGAGACCAGCATGTCAGACAAATCCACGACGACCGTCTGGTCCTTCCCGGACAGCAGGTCTGGAACTGCGTCAAACGTATATTCGACGGGTTCGAAAGGGACGGGAATCTGGTCGCCGTCCGTATCGGGAAGATGGAACTGCAGTTGGACCGGGTCCATCTCCAGATGGATCAGATAGTTCCCGGTGTCGTCACAACGGATGAAATCGTAATCTTTTTCCAGCGAGAACACATCTTTCAGAAGGATCTGCGCATCAGGCACGGGGAAATCCATACCTTTGAAAAGGGTCACGGTCGTGTCCAGCTTGGAAAAATCGTAAGCAGGATCGACCTGGCATCCGATGACTGGAAACAGCAACGCTGCAGGAAGAAGTAAGCGAAGAAAGGCTTTCATAGGACGGGTTAGCAAAAGGTATATTGCAAATATACGAAAAAGTTCAGACTGCCCTTCTCCATTCCCATGCGGTTTTTTAAATAATTTTACTATATTTGCAACCAGCCCCGGAAGACGTCCGTCTTCCCTGAACTTGACAAATATCCACTGCCTATGAAAACGGTAAGAGTGTTCGCACCGGCGTCCATCGCCAATCTCGGGTGCGGATTCGACATCATGGGCCTCGCCCTGGACGAAGTGGGCGACGTCCTTGAAATGAGCGTCTCCGAGGGAGACGGGCTCACGATCAAGAATGAATCGGGCGTCCCCCTGCCGGAGGACATCGAACAGAACGTGATCACCCCCGTCGTGCGCAAGTTCCTGGAAATGACCGGGAACCGGGCGCAGGTGGACGTTGTCATCAAGCGGAAGATCTATCCGGGATCCGGCATCGGCTCCAGCTCCGCGTCCAGCGCGGCGGCCGCCTTCGGCATGAACGAGCTGTTCGGCTGCCCCCTCTCCGAGGAGGATGTGGTCGTGTGCGCGATGGAAGGCGAGAACCTCGCCAGCGGCGGCTATCATGCCGACAACGCGGCTCCCGCCGTGATGGGCGGCATCGTCCTCATCCGCGGCTACGAGCCCCTGGACCTGATCAAACTGCCCGTTCCGGGCGATTTCTACTGCGCGGTCATCCATCCCAAGCTGGTCGTGTCCACGAAAGAGGCGCGCAGCATCCTGCCCAAGAAGGTGGACATGCATGCCGCCATCGCCCAGTGGGGCAATGTGGGCGGCCTGGTGGCCGGCCTGTATTCCGGCAACATCGGCCTTGTGGGGCGTTCCATGCGGGATTCCATCGCGGAACCCTACCGCAAGAGCTTCATCCCGGGCTTCGACGAGCTGCGCGAGAAGGTGCTCCAGAGCGGCTCGCTGGCGATGAACATCGCCGGTTCGGGCCCGTCGGTCTTCGCCCTCGCGAACCGCTACGAGAAGGCCCAGCGCGCCGGCGCCATCATGGAGAAGCATTTCTCCGACCTGGACATCCCCTACGAGTGCTACGTCGTCAAGGTTTCCAACCGGGGCGCGCGGCTGACCGCCTACTAACATGCAGTATTACAGTACAGAACATCAGGCGGCGGACGCTTCCCTCGCGAAGGCCGTCGTCCAGGGTCTGGCGGAAGACCGCGGACTCTACATGCCGGAGCGGATTCCGGCTTTTTCCGAGGACTGGTTCCGCCGCCTTCCCGACCTTTCCTTCGTCGAGATCGGGCAGGAAGTGGCCGCGGCGTTCTTCGGCGAGGACGTTCCCCGCGCGGAGCTGGACCGCATCGTCGCGGAAACCCTCGCTTTCGACTGCCCGGCCGTGCCGGTGGAAGAAGGGATTTACGCCCTGGAACTCTTCCATGGGCCTACGCTCGCGTTCAAGGACGTCGGCGCCCGGTTCATGGCCCGTCTCCTGGGGCATTTTACCGACGAGGGGAATGTCAATGTCCTCGTCGCCACCTCCGGTGACACCGGGAGCGCCGTCGCGAACGGCTTCCTGGGCGTCCCGGGCACGCACGTCTTCGTGCTGTATCCCCGGGGACGCGTGAGCCGGGTGCAAGAGGCGCAGTTCGCGACCCTGGGGCAGAACATCACCGCCCTCGAGGTCGACGGCAGCTTCGACGACTGCCAGGCGCTGGTCAAGGCCGCTTTCCTCGATCCCGACCTTCGCCACGCCCTGCGGCTGACATCGGCCAACAGCATCAACGTCGCCCGCTTCCTGCCGCAATCCTTCTACTATTTCCACGGCTACGCGCAGCTCGCGCGCCTGGGCAAGGCCGACCGCCTGGTCGTCTGCGTGCCCAGCGGAAACTTCGGCAACATCTGCGCCGCCCTCGTGGCCAAGCGGATGGGCCTGCCCATCCACCGCTTCATCGCGGCGAACAACCGGAACGACGTCTTCTTCCAATACTTGCAGACGGGCGCGTACACCCCGGCCCTGAGCATCCGCACCCTCGCGAACGCGATGGACGTGGGCAATCCCAGCAACTTCGCCCGCATCCTGGACCTGTACAACCATAACTGGCTGGACATCCGGAAAGACATCGCCGGCGCCGTCGTGGGCGACGGAACGATCATCTCCACCATCCGGCAGTGCTACGAGGAAACCGGCTATCTCCTGGACCCGCACGGCGCCTGCGGCTACCGCGCGCTGAAGGACGGCCTCCAGGAAGGCGAAACCGGCCTCTTCTGCGAAACGGCGCACCCCGCCAAGTTCCAGGAGACCGTCACCCGCGCCACCGGCGCCGACGTTCCCCTCCCCGACCGCCTCGCCGCCTTCCTGAGCGGGACCAAGCAATCCGTCCCCCTCTCCGCCACCTTCCCCGCCTTCAAGACCTACCTCCTCAGCTACGCGCTGCGGTA
>JAEEGJ010003110.1_pt1 | contig 67992 bp, 44 predicted proteins | sample 8958761 | NCBI WGS metagenome assembly JAEEGJ01 (sample SAMN16246546, study PRJNA631951) | gut metagenome | biome: gut microbiome; feature: rumen; material: RS-attached | host: Bos | place: Iran: Karaj | collected 2018-10 | reverse complement strand
TATGTCTACCTGAAAACTGAGATAGTTATGTTGTTGATTGGTATATGGAGTAAATAATGAGATATTGAGACAAGATGTGCTCAATATTTGCACATCTTATATAGTATTATTAATTGGGAAAGTTCTAATTGAGGATACAGTAAACGGACTTATTCGTGGATATGTTGTTTACGACATACAGGATAAACAGATTCAAAAGGAGAATTACGGTAAAGTATCAGTCACCATAGTAACTTCTCCAAGAACCATGAGCAGTGCTTCCCAGATTAATCAGAATTCCTTAACTGCTTCAAATTTGAATGACGGACTGAATCATGTCTTAAATGAAATTTCGCTGGGACTTGTTTCTCCAGTAGGAGGAACGACTGTTTATATCCCGTCCACAGGAGAGGTGGCACTGATAGGATTCGGATCTGCAATAATAGCCGACAATGCCAATCCTGCCGTGAGAGCAAAAATAGCTTTGACTGCCCAGAAACTGGCAGTAATGCGTGCCAGAAATTCATTATGCGGAATTATTCTAGGAGACGAAATTTCAGCAAAATCACAGGTTGATTCATCAACACGTGAATTCAGCCAGGAATTTGAAGCCCTTGCCAAAAATGATCCTGTTTCTCACCTGTCGGACACAGATAGGCTTACGAAGAAATTTAACGAGCAGAAAAATTCGTTTGTAGATCAAACTTTTTCAAAAGACGAGATTACCAGTTTCAGAAAGGGAAATCTTCCACCTGGGGTTATGGTGAAGGCCTATGTAGATGAATCGGGAAGTCTCGCTCAGGCTATTGCTGTATACATTCCAAGCTCAAGCAGAGATGCCGCCAATTTTGGAAAGAAAATGCAGAATGAAAGCAACTTTAACACTGACAGCAGTAGTTATCCCGTTTCTTCCGGTCAAAGTTCAATTCAGATAAAGCAGGGACCAAGCGGTCGGGTTACCAAAGATGAAAATCTGTAATTCTTTATTTATTACTTGTGTTCTTTTTATGTGTTCAGCAGTCTTTGCTGAACACAATTCCATAGATAATTTTCTGAAGAAATTTGATCTTGGCTCTCTGTACCCTTTTATTGTTAAAGGTACTGAGGAAATTTCATCCGACTGCAAGCATGTGGATCCTGTTTTTATCTGCTATAAAACAGCAAAGATTAATCCGAAACTGGTTATTACTCATCAGCTTAATACTGAATCTCTGATGATCAGGCATATGCTTTGCCGGGAACTGGTTAAAAATTTTAAAGGACAGCTTGAGGATCAGAATGCAGCACTTGAAGCGGTAACTGATCAAAGATTTTTTGCCGAAATTGAACACTTAACTGTACCTTATGAAGATCTCATCATTTCATTAAGCGCCAGGAGGATATCGGAAGACCAGGCTGCTGAATTTCGTAAAAAGATGGAAGATCGAGCTTTTAAGCAGGAGTACAGCAGAATCCTACTCAGATATGCAAAGACTGACTATGAAAATAAGCGATACTCTGAAGCACTGAACAAATTTAAGGAAATACATAAGCTGAATTTTCCCTGTTTTAAGAGCTATTACCTTACCTCACTGTGTTTTTATGAACTGGGAATGACAAATGATGCGCTGATCATTGCCAGAGTTATATTTGAGAATTATAAGTCAGTTATGAGTACAGAAGAAATGGAAATGCTGGGTGATCTGTTATTTAAACTGGATGATATGGCATCTGCTGAGGTTATGTATAAGAAGGCAATAGAAAAATTCAATTCAGAAAATAATAATTTGTTAATATTCACAAATTACGGTTCTATGTAATTAAACTGATTAAAATTTGCACTAAAATATACCAGTGAAGTTAAGTTGAAGATTTTAAACGAGGCAGTTATGGACAGAAATCCTGTTTTAAATTCTCCTAATGATATTACTGATGAACTTATTCAGCGGATCATAAATAACGATCTTGATTCATTAACCTTAAATTATGAGTTTTCAGCAGATTATGAAGATTCTTCTGTTCAAAATTCAGATCAAAACAGTGACGAAGAGAAATTTGAGGAAAAGCAACGCCAAAAAAATCCGTTCTTTAGAGCCAACAGAGATACTCCAATTAAACGTATCGAATTTGAAATCAAACTAGGATCTGAAGTTTCATCACTCGCCTTTGCTTTTTATGGCTTACAGCATCTTGAATATGTAAATCTCAAAGATACATCCAGAGTAACAAACATGAAATCTCTACTCCGAATTTGATACCGAGCCTTGTGATATAATGCTCTAGGCTCGTTCGGCTCGATGGGCTTGCTATAAATTTTTGACTTGGTACTGAGCCTTGATTGATAAAGTGGAGGACATTGAATTGTTATATGATTCCTTTAAGAAAGTTTATATTTGTGACTTTAAGATTCTTGAGGATGAACTTTTAGGCACTGACAAGTACGTCTCGATTGATAAGAAAAATTATAAAACATTCTCATCAAAATACATGCAGCTATTCTTGAGTATTTGTAGCGGGATAGACTCTTTAGCTGAAGAATTCTGCTCTGCTTTGGATGAATCCAACAATGTAAAAAATAAAAGAAGTAGTATGTTGCAAAGGTTCCAGCAGATAAAAAATGATTATTGCGGAAACATTGCGAATGAAATTGTGGAAGTTAATTTTGTTGGTTGTAGAGCTTCTATTCATCCTTTTTCAAAATTTTCTGAACAGTCGTGTGGTGATTGGTGGCAAGATTATAATCACGTAAAACATAGAAGAGCAGGTGAAGTAGAATCTTCTAATGGAAATATGTTTAACTATGAATTGGCTAATTTAAAGAATGTCCTACAAGCTTTATCGGCATATTATTTATTGATTTCTTTGGTAAACCGCTTTTTGGGCCCAAACGGAGAACCAGTTGAGTCACAGTTGTTTTCGTGTAAGTGATAGCAACATTTCCCGACCACCGTTATCGATGATCGGGATTTTTTATTTTACCCCTCAAACTCTGAACCGTTCTTGAACCGGAAAACCAGTCTGCCATCAGCATATGCCGTGACGTAATCCAGCAGACCGCACCAGAGGTTTTCGCTGAATTCTGATATTTGGCCGTTATGTTTCTTCAGCTTTTTAATGAAATTCTCGATGATGTTGCGATGCTTGAGAAGATCACTGAGTTTTTTATCAACGAGCTTTTTCTGTTCTTCCGCGGAGCTAAATTTTTGAGCAATCGCATCATAGCTTTTACGGTATTCGTTCTGATCCTGTGCCGTGGTAGCGTTCTGATGGATCAATTGCCGTAAAGCTGAATCAAGTGTTTGCATCTCAGCAAGGAGTGCCTGTTGTTTCTGCTCCAGCTCAGAGGTATTAAGGGTGGCGGCAAGAGCCTCCTCACAGGCTCTGATTGCATTTACAGAACCCGTTAATAGCTTATTGACGGCAATTGTGAATCGTTCTTTAATCTGATTCTCATCAAGGTAAGGTGTGGTGCAGCGTTTATCTTTGTTCTTGTATTTGTTATTGCACTGCCAGATGATTCTTCGGAACTTATCGTTGGAGTGCCATACCTTTGAGCCGTACCATCCGCCGCAGTCACCGCACTTGATTTTGTTTGAAAGGAGGTGAACGCCACTGTGACGGTTGTTCCCGGATGTGCGACGTGCAAGTTCAGCCTGAACCATGTCAAAGGTTTGCGGATCGATAATGGCTTCATGGTTATTTTCCACATAATACTGCGGCACTTCGCCCTGATTGAGTTTCATCTTCTTGGTCAGAAAATCCTCGCAAAAAGTCTTCTGGAGTAGGGCATCTCCTTTGTATTTTTCGTTGGAAAGAATGCTTTTTACTGAACTGCTGCTCCATGTATCACGACCTGCCGGAGTCTTGATTTTCTCCTCTGTCAGTTTTCGTGCAATAGTGTGCGGAGTCATTCCTTTCAGGAACATGGCGTAGATCTGCTTAACGACTTCAGCCTGTTTCTTGTTAAGCACCAAATTGCCATCCTCGCCCCGGTCGTAGCCGAGAAAATGCTTAAAGGGAACAGTTACCTTGCCGTCAGCAAATCTCTTGCGCTGTCCCCATGTGCAGTTTTCAGAAATTGAACGGCTTTCCTCCTGGGCGAGTGAGGACATGATGGTCAGTAGCACTTCGCCTTTGGCATCGAAAGTCCAGATATTTTCCTTCTCGAAATACACCTCCGTGCCGTTTTCCTTGAGCTGTCTGATGGTTGTGAGACTGTCTACCGTATTACGGGCAAAACGGCTCACAGACTTGGTGACGATAAGATCAATTTTACCATCAAGGGCATCAGCAATCATTCGCTTAAAGCCTTCACGGCGTTTGGTGCTGGTTCCGGTGATGCCCTCATCGGTGTACACATCCACAAACTCCCAGTCATCACGGCCTTTGATGTAGTTGGTGTAATAATCAACCTGTGCCGTGTAGCTTGAGAACTGATCGTCATGATCCGTTGAGACTCGCGCGTAACCTGCAACTTTCCTTTTATGCTTTGATGCGATGGGGGCAGACGAGAATCTGCCTAATGTCGCCGGTATGGTCTGAACCTTTCTAACTGTTACTGTCATTTTTTCTTTGCCTCCTTTAACTGTTTAAGTCTTTCGCTCATTGCCTTACGTCGTTCTTCAGTCCATTTTGTCTGTCTGACCTTGATGCAGTATTCAGCCTGCTCAGTATGACCATCAGTGAAGGTAAATTCCATAAGCCCGCTTCTGACCATTGTGATGTGGTCAATTTGATTCATGAAAGCCTCACTGTCAAATTCCTCAAGTCCTAAAATACCAGCCGATATTTCCTTGAGTTCTTCTTCCGGAATGCCTTTAATGCCACAACCATTGCGGCATCTCCAGAATACTTTGTGATTTACTGATTTGTGTTCAGATTGACGTTTGACATTTTCACCGCAGCATCCGCATTTGATCCTGCATGTAAAAGGGTAGAAAGGTCCAATGCCTTTCAACATATAGTTCCGTCGAGATTCTCGATGTTTGTTTTTTAGCTCATCAGTCCAACAGTCTGTTCTGGCCTTAGAATGCCATTCTTTGCTGATCACTCCACCTTCTACGAAATTGAAAAGCAGAATACCTTGGCAGGGGACATCGATTCGTTCAATTCGTTTGCTAAAAATCTGCTCATCAAATTCATCAAGTCCTAAAACTTCAGAGCAACACTTCTTAAGGATTGTTTCGGGAATTTCATTGGTTTCACAGAGTGCTGTGTTCTTGCGATGCCGACCGCAGTTCCAAGTGCGGTAATACCCATTGGCAGGTTGCAATGTTGAGTGGTATTTAACCCTGATTGATCTCGTGCATCTTATGAAGGAACTACCACATTTGCCACATCGGAGTTTTCTGGTAAAGCATGTAGTATTGAGGCTTTTATTAGCGAAAGGTCCCAATTCTCTTCGTCTGGCCATTTCCTCCTGAACAAAGCGGAATGTTCTCATGTCGATTATCGGCTCATGGGTATTTTCCACGAAATACTGAGGTAACTGACCAGTATTTTTAATATGCTTTTTGGTAATCGGATCATCGGTAAATTCTTTTTGCAGGAGCAGATTGCCTGTGTAGGTTATGTTGGTGAGCACAGTCTTAATACTGTGATCTCGCCATCGGCACCCATTTCTTGTTGTGATGCCTTCTGCTGCAAACTCTCTCTCTGTTTCAAGACGTGATTTCCCATCAAGGAAGTTCTGATAGATGCGTTTTACAATTTCGGCTTCATTAGGAATGATGACCAGATGATCACCTTCCCATCTGTAGCCGAAAACTCTTACTCGACCATGGGGAATGCCTTTCTGAAATCTTTTCCTAGCTCCCCATTTGACATTTTCCGAAATGCTCCGACTTTCCTCCTGGGCGAAAGAGGCAAGGAGCGTCAGCATCAGTTCACCATCGCCCGACAGTGAACGAATACGTTCTTTCTCGAACTGTACCTCGATGCCTAACTCCTTCAGTCTCCTCACCGTGTTGAGCAGATCCACCGTGTTACGGGCAAATCTGCTGATGGACTTGGTGAGAATGATGTCAATCTTACTGTCCTCACAGTCCTGAATCATTCGTTTAAACTCGGCTCTGCGTTCAACACTTGTACCGGAAATGAAGCTGTCGGCATACACTCCGGCAAATTCCCATTCAGGATTATTTTGAATGAGATCGTTGTAGTAGCTGATCTGAGCTGACAGGGAATGAGCCAGTCTGTCAGATTCCATGGAGACACGTGCATATGCCGCCACCCGTTTTCGAGCAGGCAGGGCAATGCTTTTCACATCAATTTTCTTTATCGTTTTCATAGCTATACCCTCGTTTTGATACCACTATTACTCACTCATATCGCCTGACTTATCAAGCGATAGTGTTAAGAGTTTTCCGATAAGCGGGGTGAATGTCCCGACAAGAAAATCATCAATTTTTCTGAACTCGTTTTTAGTAAGAACTCCTTGTTTCAGAAAGCATTCGGCAAGATGGCGAGTGGTTAAATAGTTAAGTTCGGACTCAAACTGTTTCGGAGACATACGTAATTCCTTCATATCGGTGTTTGATATAGCATGGATGACTGCAGAACTTCTGCGGATTTGGGCCATAGTAAGTGAACTCTTTTCCGCAACAGAGACAATTGACTGTGTGCGGATTACGGCGCTTAACCTGTTCAAGGTGCGAGTTCCACCAGGTTACACGGCATTCATCAGTACAGAAGATGCGGCGTTTAACTTTTTCCTTCTGGGTGATCTGCTTGCCGCAACATCTGCAGAAAGATGGCAATACTGATGGCTTAAGATGATTGCTCCTGCATGCCTCTTTGCGGTTACCGGCAAGCCCTGAACGTTGGCAGTAACTCTTCACAGTACTGATGGTCAGCCCAAGGGTATTGGCAATGGTGTTATAGCTGAAGTTTTGTTGTCGCAGAGTTTTGATTACGGATTTCTGTTGTTCTGTCATGAATCTTTAACCTCCTATTTATCTAATGGATGCGAAAGAGGTGTTTTGACGAAATTGATAGAAAAATATTTTTTGAGTGATTAAGTGTTATACAGCGTAGTTTCGAGATGAAGGTAAAAGGGAAAGGTTTGGCATAGATGGAATATGGCTGGTATTTTTGCTTAATTATTAAAAATGTGATGTATATCTACAAAAATATCTCAAAAAAATGATGAAAACAGTTGTGCAAAATATAAATACTTCTGGAAGGTTTTGGATTGTCCAAAATCAATGTATTAAACTTTTAAAAGAGGTGTTATATGAACGCACTTAAATGTGTCAATCCATATCAAAATTTAACTATAGAAAATGTTGATGGCGTAGACATTAAATTCTCTACTTTTGAAGATGCAATATCATATGTTGTGAAACCAAATCACGATAAAAATTATATTTCTGAAGCAGTATTGAAGGAATTAAAAAAGAATCGTGATTACAAAGAGTGGCAAAAACAATTACCTACAACAAGAATACCAAACATTTTTTGGAAGTATAAAAATAGGTATTCTAAACAAGAGCCAAATGCGCATCAAATATTGAACGATGTTGATCTAGAGATTAAAAAGTGTGGAATTTACCTTCCTGTTGGTCAGCAACTGTGCCATGGTGGTGTTTGGTGGGAAAGAAATAATAATTTTGCGATTACGACTTATCCTTTGTCACTGACTTTTTCCCCAACGATAGCTTTGCGCTTATTGAATCGAGGAAAGTATTGTGGTGATAGAGTGGATTTGTTTTTCATGACGATAAAGGAAGAAGGTATTCGAGCTTTTCCTTATCCTTTAACATGTGAACATCGTATTGAAACTGAGGTGTTGATACAGTCTGGAATTAAATTGAATTTAGTTAATGATACCCTAGTAAGAACTGATTTCAAAATAGGAGTAAAAGATCCTGAAATAGCATGTAACTATATAGATAAGGATTGTGAGTTGCACATAGTTGAATTTGATGTTACCAAAGGGTGAGTCTTAAAATATTAACTCACCATAACTGAAACGAAGTAGCACATATGGTGCTACTTCTTCTGTTTTATTTCTAAAGTCGGCTATTCACCTCATGAGCCAAACTGCCCATTCTTTCAAATAGCCAGTTCCCCGGACAGGACTTTCTTGCAAACCAGCGATGGACGGTGAGGAGCATTTCATCACTCTTGACCGAATACTCCAGAGCTTTTTCCCGATCTGCAATCCATATCAGTTTCTGCTTGCCGTTCCGTCTGCAGATGTCAGCACAGAGATTCACAAGGGCTGAATACACCTCCGGCTTCATAGCGTAAGGTTCAGTCAGATCTGATGCACATTCAATGGTGATGGCTCGCTGGTCGTTGTCCCTTGATGATGAGCACCAGGAACGGTTAGCCTCATCAACGCAAAGTCCAATTCTGCCGTCAGCACCAATGGCATAATTGCAACTCGCCTGTCTCCCCTTATCCTTAAAGCAGTCGCAGATCCTCTCAACACTAAGCTGTCCGACAACGGCATGAGGTGTGATTCTCGAAATTTGGCAGACACGTTTGCCGGAATGGTTGGGACTCAATCCAGTGTAGCTTACAAGTTTACTGTTGCTCATTTTCGTTCTCCTTATTTTCTGATTTATCGTGTAACTGGTTTAAAGTTTTCTTCACCACCGTCGGTATCGGCAGACCAAGGTGTGATGCATTCTCAAGAAGACTGATGCCCTCGTTTGAGAGGTAAAAGAAAATTACCGCAGTTCTGAGTACGCTCCCGGTCTGAAATATTCTTGTAACCAGAATGGTGGCCACCCCAACAAGCATGAATACAATTACCTTAGTACGGAAAAGATGTAATTCAGATGACGAACCGAAGTCCTGTGATGAGATAGCCATGATCATGTATTTGAGTAAGAAGGATATATCCAGAATATACCATCAGTCACTAGGAAAAAGAGGTATTCGGGGTGATAAAAAATGCCAACTAAAATTTAGCAGTTCAGATCACATATCATGATTCATTTATTTAACAATGTTGTACAAAAAAAAAAACAGATGTAGACTATAGCGCTGTAAATTTCAGTGTTTATAAATAAATTATTTTCCGTACATTAGGAGTTTGAATCATGAAAGCAATCAAATATATGACTAGTCTGTTAACTTTTTACATTAAGGGAGAAATTGCAACGGAGCAGAATTTTCTTAAGATTAGGTTCCCTAACACCATTCTGGCTCTCATTCCTTTAGGTTCACGCAAATACAACGTACCGGTAGCCCAGATATCTTCAGTAGCTTCAAATTTTAAATTTGACATTAAGAGCTTTTTCGTAGGTCTTTTCTTCATGCTTATTTCGTTCAGTTGTTTTTCTTCTGGGGGTAACGGAATACTTGTAGGTCTCATCATACTTGCACTCGCTCTAAGTCTGCTCATAAACTCTTTTATCACTGAACTTAAGGTTGATACTACTTCCGGAGCCTATTACTACATTCCGTTTATCATTTTTGAAAAGGCAAAGGCTTCTCAGGCTGAACAGATGATCAGCAGTATTATTGCCACCCGTCTTAACGATACAAACAACAGAGAGGTATCAGAAGCATCAACCAATGCTATTGTTGATGCAATCAGATCAAAATAATAACCGTATTTTCTGGGTATGATGACCGGCAGATTAAGAGTGTAAAAATGTAAGAAACGTTTTCAGCTGAATAATCGTTCATGATTTAGCCGGCACTCATCCATATTGCCGGCTCTTTAATTTTTTTATACTCCCAGTTTCCCGTTAACCTCGTCTGCCAAACTGCCTAATCGTTCCATTAGCCAGTTTCCCGGACAGGATTTCCTGGCAAACCATCTGTGAACGGTCAGGAGCATTTCGTCGGGTTTTACCTCATAGCTTAAAGCTTTATCCCGATCTGCAATCCATACAAGTTTACGCTTGCCGTTCCTTCGGCAGATATCAGCGCACAGCTTTACCAGTGTCGAATACACCTCAGCCTTCATGGCATAGGGGTCGGTCAGATCTGAGGCACATTCAATGGTAACAGCTCGCTGGTCGTTGTCTCGAGACGATGAACACCAGGAACGGTTAGCTTCATCAACACAAAGTTCGATCCTGCCGTCAGTCCCGATGCAGTAGTTGCAGCTTGCCTGTCTGCTGCCGTCCTTAAAGCAGTCGCAGATGCGTTTCACACTGAGCTGACCGACAACAGCATGAGGGGTGATGCGGTCAATGGTGTGAGTCCTTTTCCCGGAATGGTTGGGACTTAAGCCCGTGTAGCTTACAAGTTTACTGTTGCTCATTTGTTTTCTCCTTATTTTCTGATTTATCGTGTAACTGGTTTAATGCCTTTCTGACCACAGTCGGTATCGGCAGACCGAGGTGCGATGCATTCTCAAGAAGACTGATGCCTTCGTTTGAGAGGTAAAAGAAAATCACTGCGGTTCTGAGTACACTACCGGTCTGAAAGATCCTCGTATCCAGAATGGTGGCAATACCAACAAGCATGAACACGATTACCTTCCTGCAGATGCCTTTAAAGCCGATGGAGCTAGATAGTCTGTTATCGACAATCCCGCACATAACACCGCTGATGTAGTCGATAACCGTAAAGGCAATCAGGGCATACAGCAGTCCGTCACAGCCTCCGAGAAAGTAACCCAGCCATCCGCCGATTCCGGTAAATACCGCCTGGAGCATATTCCAAAGCTCTCTCATTTTGTTTCTCCCAATAAAAAAGGCGACTGTTAAGCCGCCTGTCATTTAACTCTGTTTACGTTACTTCGTACCCGTCCGATAAAGTCTCTGTCGAGGTATCCTTCTACCCGTTCGCAGGCGGAGAGATATTTCTTCCACCAGGCATAGGCGCGAAAATCAAGATAGATGAACTTATTCCAAGGTTTCTCGAAGGAAAGATAATGCACCATCAGCGGTGCCATTTCCTTGTAGCCCGGATTAAACCAGATAGCATTAAACTCATTGGCAAGGGGATATTTCTTCTTGAAATGCAGATTCACAAAATCCTGCTCCGGGCAGTACATGAAGTCACCATGCTTTTCCAATTCAGTGATAAATTTCTGATACAGTCCTTTGCAGTCTGCCTTGTAGCACATAAGTCCGGTGTTGAAATACAGCGGAGTGTTAACTACCTCCTTGAGATTCATCTGCTTCATCCATCTGTTACGATTCTCACGTTCACTGACTCCGAAAATGCCGGTCTTGTATTTTGATGTAATCTCCTCAAGCAGAGGAACCACAGAGCCAAGAAACAGAGTGTCCAAATCAAAGTTCAGGACACAGTCAGTTTCAGCAGAAACTTCTTCAAGAGCTTTGATTCTCTGGGCAATGGCAGGAACGGCACTGCGATGAACCATGAGTCTGTTACCGCCCACAGTGGCAAAAAAAATCCCGGAGGAGGCCTCTCAGGGCCACCTTCGGGACATCTGAGGCCGGCGGCGCTGCCGGCCGTTTTACTGCGATGCTCAGCCCTGGCTCATGGAGAGGAAGCTCCTGAGCTCGCTCTTCGAGAGGTCGCCGAGCCACTTCTCACCCTTCTGCACGGTAAGCTCCGCGATCTCCTTCTTGGAGTTGATGATCTCGTTGATCTTCTCCTCGAAGGTTCCGGCGCAGATGAAGCGGTAGACCATGACGTTCTTATTCTGCCCGATGCGGTAGGCGCGGTCCGTCGCCTGATCCTCCACAGCCGGGTTCCACCAGAGGTCATAGTGGATGACCGCCGAGGCCGCCGTGAGGTTGAGCCCGGTGCCCGCGGCCTTCAGAGAGAGCACCATGACGCGGGACTCCGGATCGTTCTGGAAGCGGTCAACCATCTCCTGACGCTTCTTCACTGAGACGCCGCCGTGGATGAAGTCCGGGACAGTGCCGAGCTTCTCCCCAATCCATGACATGAGGAGGTCGCCCATCTCCCGGAACTGGGTGAAGACGATGGCCTTCTGCCCGTTCTCAATAAGCTCCCCAAGGAGGTCGAGGAGCATCCCGGCCTTGCCCGAGTGGGAGGGGCCGGTGATCTTCGGATCCTTCGAGAAGAGCTCCGGCGCGTCGCAGATCTGCTTGAGCCGGAGGATGAGCTTCAGCACCCTCGCGCTTCTCTCAAGCTGCGAGAGCGTCTCGGTTACTCCCTCGAGCCCGTCGCTCACGAACTCCTGGTACATGGCCGCCTGCTCCGGGGTAAGCTCGCAGAAGCGGTCGGAGCTTATCTTGTCCGGAAGATCAGCGATGACGCTTTTGTCCGTCTTGAGCCTTCTCAGAATGAAGGGCGCCGTAACGCTCCTGAGCCGCTTTACGGCATCCGCGTCGCGGTTTCTCTCAATGGGCTGAGCGTAGTCTGAGGTGAACGATCCCAGCGTGCCGAAGAGCCCGGGATTCACGAACTCCATGATTGCCCAGTAGTCAGCGAGGCGGTTCTCCACGGGAGTACCTGACATGGCGATCGAGGAGTCGGTCTGAAGAAGGCACATGTCCTGGAAGATCTGCGATCCGGGGTTCTTGATGTTCTGCGCCTCGTCGGCGACGGCGACACGCCACTTCTTATCCTTGAGCTTCTCGATGTCCTGCCGGAGAGTCCCGTAGGTCGTGAGGAGCACGTGTGTCTGAGGCTCGAGCGAGCGCTGCGTGCCGTAGTAGACGTTGACCGAGAGCTCCGGCGCGAAGCGCCTCAGCTCTCGTGTCCAGTTGATGACGACCGAGGCGGGCACCGCGATGAGCGCCTGCCTCTTCTCAAGCTCCCCCGCGGCGCGGAGCGCCTCCAGGGCCGCGATGACCTGCACGGTCTTCCCGAGTCCCATGTCGTCCGCGATGATGGAGCCCATCCTGGCTCTGATGTTGTGCATCAGCCAGGAGTAACCCCTCTCCTGATATGGCCTGAGCTCGGCATTGAGCCCCTCCGGCACCTTCGCGGGCGGGGTTTTGAGCTCCTTATTGATGGCCTTCCGGATCTTCTCGTCCATGAAGACCTCATTGCCCTCATAGGTCCCGGAGAGCGCAGCCTCGAGAAGCCTGAGCCTGGATGGCCGCTGCGTTTTGCCGCTGAGGCGCCTCAGGATGGCGTCGATTTCGGAGGCGCTCGCGTAGACGTAGTCGTTCCCGAAGCGCACCAGGTGCCCGGCGTGCTTCCTGAGCTCCGCGAACTGCTCCTCGGTGATCTCCTGCCCGCCGAGCGTCGCCTTCCAGTCAAAGGTGAGGAGCGAGGTGAGGCTCATGAGGCCGCTCCCGCCCTTGTAGCCCTTCTGGAGGCCCAGGCTCGCCATGGCCATCGGCCTTAAAATTCTTCTCATCTCACGGGGAAGAACTACCAGCGCGCCGCTCAGCTTCAGTGCGGGGAGGATCTCGAAGAGCGCCTTCTGCAGCGCCTCAAGCGGGAGCACCGCGTGCTCGGACCTTCCCGAGATTATCTCCGCCGCCTCCGGAAGAAGCGCCGAGATCCTCGCTGCCGCGGCGCGGCACTCGCCGCGCTTCCCGGCGTCAAGACCCGGAACCTCGGCGTAGCTTATGTAGCGCCCGTCATCGCGGTCGATGAACCCAAGGGAAATCTCAGCGGAGACATCGTCCTCCACCTCCGCGTCCTCAGGCACTTCCTCCTTTTCCGGAGACTCAGCGTCCTCAGACTTCTCCTTATCGAGAATAGCCTCCTCGCCGCCCTTCCGGAGCCGCTCCTCCGCGTCGGGTATCTCGGGATCAGGCCCGGCGGACGTGCCGAGGATGATGACCGGCCGCATGCCGGTGAGTCCCAGGAAGAGGGGCGCGAGCCACTGCCCTACAGATCTCTCAATTCTCTTTAGCGGGGCCGCGGCGATGTCCGGGCTGCCCCAGAAGCCCATCATCAGGAGGATGAGCTCCGGCGTCTCCGAGGAGATCCGGTTCCAGGCCGCCTGCGAGCGCCCGACGTGCCTCACAAAGCCCTTCCGCACGAGATCGCTGATGAACATGCCGAGCGAGAGCGCGCCGAAGCCCGCGTCGCTCAGCTCCTCCGCCTTAACCCCGAGAGCGCTTCCCGGGATAATGGCCTTCCCGAGGAGGAGCTTCCTCGCGAGCATGCCGATGCGCGCGGTGAGGGTCAGCACCTCGTGCGCCATGAGGCAGGGGATCCAGATGACGGAGAGCTTCCCCTCGTCAGAGCGGATGGGACAGGGCATTACGGCGCCCGCGAGCACCAGCTTCCTCGCGACCGAGCAGAGCGCGTACATGGCCTGCGCCGCGGTGCCTGCCTTATCGAGGACCTCCGCGGTGATCCTGCCGTTGAAGCATCCCGCGGGGAGGGAGTGCATCTCCTCGAAGTCGCTCCAGTCGCGGCGCGGGATGAATGCCATGCCCCGGTACTCAGCGTGGATATTCTCCGGAATCGCGGTTTCAGAACCCACTGAGGCGAAGCCGGACCTCTCCAGAACATACTCACGGGCCCAGGTGTCATCTGTCTCCCGGGTGATATTGAAGAGAGTGCAGGGGCTCGGGCTTCCGCCGTCTATGACAGAGCCGCCACTGATGATCGCGGGGCTTCTGGTGAAGTCAGGTAGCGCGCTTATCTCAAGATCAGAGCGGATCATCTCCTTCGCGCACTCACGCGCCTCATCGAGCGCTTTCGAGACCTCAGCCTTGCAGTCAGCGATCACGCAGCCCGAGGGCGACGCCGCGAGGAGCCTCATGGCGGATCCCAGGAGCCCCGCCGGGACCTTGGCGAAGCTCACGCGGTTCAGATGGTGCAGGACGTCCTCAGGCGTCGCGTCCTCCGTGTCATCCGCATTGAGCTCAGGATGTATGGTGAGGAGCGCCTCCGGCCTCATCCAGGCGGATGAGCCGCTCTCAGCGCCCAGCTTCTTAAGCTCCGCCCTGATGTCGAGGCCGCGCATCGCGAAGAGGAGCGCCGGATCGCTCTCGATGAGCTGCGCCGTGCGCCTGAGGAGCGCGATCTCATGGCGGCACACCACTCCGAAGGAATACCGGCAGGTGCAGCCCATGCGGTCACCGGTGCTCTCGCCGCACATGAGCGGGATCCCGAGAGACTGCAGCCTCCTTACGAACTCCTCATCGAGCTTTCCGACCTGCAGCAGCGAGAGCGCGTGCGGATCATTCCTGAGCTCAGTGAGGACCGTCTCCTTCTCCCAGTCGGTAAAGGGATCAAGGCTCAGCGAGGCGCGGTCGTACGACGTGGTGCCGTGCCAGACGGAGAGCTCGGTCTTCCCCGACTCGCTGCTGAACGAGGCCTCGCGGATGCGCGAGGCCTTCGCGTCACGCAGGTAGCCCGTTACCGCGTCTTCCGCGAGCCCCGCGATGAGGCGGCGGCCGAATGACCTCATGATGAAGCCGCCGGAGCTGCCCCCTGCCGCCGCTCCCTTCCCGCTCTTCGTCTCCTTTAAGGCGGCGTCAAGCGCCCGGAGCGCCTCAGCGTCAGGCTCCTGCAGCGGCGCAGGCGTCCCGCCTAGCCTCAGCTTCCGCCTGATGTCAAGGCCGCGCCAGAGGAACATCAGCGTGGGATCCTTCACGACCTCGCGCTTCAGCAGCCTCGCAAACACGCCATAGTCATCTGACATGCTGCTGCCGCTGCCATCACGGTAAATGTAATCCTCATGGCTGGTCCCCAGGATGGAGATGCGCTTTGATCTCGCGAACTCGCCGAAGCTCCGGTCAAGGTAGCCCTGCCCGAGGGCCTTCGCGAGCGCCGGGCGCTTCTCAAAGAACTTCAGGATCTGCTCCTTCTCGCCGGCGTCCAGATCGTGCATGTGCAGGAGAAGCTGCCTCTTCTCCTTTCCGTCTGTCACGGTGCAGGAGAGGAGCTGCAGGTTGGGAAGGAAGGAGAGGGTGAGGCCAGACACGTCAACGGGCCTGGGGCGGCTCACAATGATATTGCGGAAGCTGTACTCATTGTCATTTTCCCTGTCCTCGTCAAGCCAGCTCCTGCCCCACCAGACTGTGTCATTCTTCAGCTCCTTCTCGAAGCGGGAGACAGTCTTCTGCAGGTAGCGGTCAGCCTTTTTGGGAGGGGCGATGATGAACGGCTCATCGGGGGATTTCCCGGCGAGCTCCGTGCGGATCTGCCCGAGCGGCACGCTGCCAAGCGGGAGTCCCCGCCAGGCGAACAGGAGCGCGGGATCACGCCCGATCTCAGCGGCGAGCTTCAGGATAACGGCGAGGATGAGCGGATCTGACGTGGCATTGGCGCCCACGTCCTCATTTTTAAGCAGAAGCTCTCCGCCCGTGAGCCCGGCTCCCATTCCTGAGATCAGCTCCTCAAGCGCCTCAGGGATCTTCCTCTCCGCGATGCTCTGGAATACGCTGTAGCGCCGGTCAAGAAAGTCTGTAATCTCAGCTGCCTCCCTGCAGGTGAATGGCTTCAGGTGAAGGAGCAGGTTCTTCCTTCCGGAGTCCGTCCGGCAGATCACCTTCACTCCGCCCTTGGCGTCCCAGGCGGGGGCGCCGATGACTTCCTCCGAAATGAGCCGGGCCGCGTCGGCAACCGGCGCGCTGTTCACATCCTGGACAAAAAGCCCTATGAAGTCCCTCGCGCGGCTTCCCGGGGCGCAGACCTCAAGGAGAGTCGCCGGGGAGATGCGGTCCTTCTCAAAGAGGCTCCCATCAGACACATCAAACCCGCGCCACCTGAGGAGGAGCAGCGGATCAGCCGAGAGGGCCTGCGTCACCCTGATAAGCGCGGCGAGGACCCTCGCCTTGAACGGAGTCCGGCGCGCCTCCTCATTGCCCCGGTATGATCCATCGTACGCCTCCGGGAGGAGCCTCAGGGAGTATCTATCGAGCAGACTCTGCAGATCCGCGCTGATGACGCCGTCCCTGAGCTCAGTGAGCTGCGCGGGATTGAGATAGAGGAGAGCCGCGGCCAGGCCGCGCTCCTTTTCGCTCCAGGCCGCGAACGGGAGCGATACCGTCTGTTTGCCGCCAAGCTCGTCAGCAACCTCGCAGAGAAGGCGGCCGTTCTCCGGATCAGGCGCGATGTCACTCACTCTGCCCTCGCGGAGGGCCGCCTGGGCGGCTCCCGCGACATCATCGTAGCCCATGAGATCGAAGCTTCCAATCCAGCTCTCAGCCCACGGGGCGCTCCCCGGCAGATCAGGCGCCTCTGCCGCATTGTCATCAGGGGTCCTCAGATCGCTGAGGAAGCCTGTTCCGCCGGCGATCCCTACGGGCTTACCGTCATAGATGCCATAGCGCCTCCTCCTGCCGGTTCCGTAATCAGTCTGATCTGACGCCACCCTCTCGTGGTAGCGCGCGTAGGAGAGAAGGTCAAAGCCGCGCCAGTAAAGCATGAGCCTCGGGTATTTCGACATGGCTGCCGCGACGCGGAGCGCGAGCGCCTGCGCGGCCGGCTCTGAGCTCTCCAGAAGAGTGTCGCAGGGGCGGGTGCCGTTCCCGCCCTGGAGGCGCCCGCCGCACATCCGGTCAAGCGCGACCCCGAACTCAGGGCTCAGGAGGTTTTTCGCGAGGCTGACGCACTCCTCATCACGGTTTGTGAAATAGTTGCCGAGCCGGTTTCTGGTCCAGTAGTCAAAAACCTCCATTGACAGCGAGACGGTCTTTCCGGAGCCATCCGCCAGAGGAAGCACCGCGCTGATGGTCGTACCGTCTGACCTGATGTCAGCCTTCAGGCCAGTGAGCTTCGGCGCAAGCTCATCAGCCGCGCTGAGATCCCCCCGTCCGGGGAGCAGCTTCTTAAGCCAGGCGAGCGTGAGCGGCAGTGATGCCCAGCGGTTCAGGACCGCGCCCCTTTCCTTGTCGCCTCCCGCCGCAGAGCTGCCTGCGGCTCCGGACTCCTGGGCGGCCGGCAGGATTATCGAGCGCGCGGGCCTTCTGCCCAAGGACAGCGGCTTTACCGGAAGGCTTGGGATCTGCAGCTTGCCGTAGAGGTTCAGGCCTCGCCAGGCGAACATCAGGGCCGGATCGCAGCTTATGAGCCAGGCGGCGCAGAGGAGCCCCGCCGCGCTGTACTCGGCTTTATTGATGCGGGGCGCCTTGCTGGTGGTCGAGAGGTCATCATCGTAAGTAAGCTCCGGGGAGAGCCTGCTGCTGCTCAGCGTCTCCCAAAGCTCCTCGCTCATCACGCCCTTCCGCAGATCCTCGCACCAGCGCTGGTTCCGCTGGATAATCCCGATGATCCGCTGCCTGTCATTCTCGCTGTAGCGCTCAGAGCGCAGCTTGGTGCTCGTCTTCTCGCCGAAGAAGTACACCGGACGGCTGCCGTCCGCGGACACTTCCGTAAAGCAGCCGCTTAAGAGCAGCAGACGGCCTCTCTCAAGCTCTGATTCGGTGAATGCTCCAAGCCTCTCCTGCGCCCATTCCCGGCTCCACCAGGTGGGGAGCAGGTCCATATATACTGCATCTGTCATGTGCTGCGCCTTATTCTGAAGTTACTCATTCTATTTTAAGGCATAGCGGCAGAGAATCGGCAAAGAAACAGTTCCCCGGGCGTCCGCTCAAAATGCGGGCGCCTTTCATGCCCTGCGCCGGATACCGCTCAGCCCGATGTCATGGAGAGGAAGCTCCTGAGCTCGCTCTTCGAGAGGTCGCCGAGCCACCTCTCGCCCTTCTGCACGGTAAGCTCCGCGATCTCCTTCTTCGAATTTATCATCTCGTTGATCTTCTCCTCGAAGGTGCCGGCGCAGATGAAGCGGTAGACCATGACGTTCTTGTTCTGCCCGATGCGGTAGGCGCGGTCCGTGGCCTGATCCTCCACAGCCGGGTTCCACCAGAGGTCGTAGTGGATGACCGCGGAGGCCGCCGTGAGGTTGAGACCGGTGCCCGCGGCCTTCAGAGAGAGCACCATGACGCGGTTCTCCGGATCGTTCTGGAAGCGGTCAACCATCTCCTGACGCTTCTTAACGCTTACTCCGCCGTGGATGAAGTCCGGCTCAGTGCCTAGCCTCTCCCCGATCCAGGACACGAGGAGCTCTCCCATCTCCCGGAACTGGGTGAAGACTATGGCCTTCTGGCCGCTCTCAGCAAGCTCCCTGAGGAGATCAAGAAGCATCTCCGCCTTTCCGGAGTGCGAGGGCCCGGTGATCTTGGGATCCTTCGAGAAAAGCTCCGGCGCGTCGCAGATCTGCTTGAGCCTTAAGATGAGCTTCAGCACCATCGCGCTCCTCTCCATCTGCGAGAGGGTCTCGGTAACTCCCTCAAGGCCGTTGCTCACGAATGACTGGTACATCGCCGCCTGCTCCGGGGTAAGCTCGCAGAAGCGGTCGGAGCTTATCTTGTCCGGGAGATCCGCGATGACGCTCTTGTCGGTCTTAAGTCTCCTCAGGATAAAGGGCGCCGTAACGCTCCGGAGCCTCTTAACGGCGTCAGCGTCGCGGCTCCGCTCAATTGGCTGCGCGTAGTCTGAGATGAATGAGCCCAGCGTGCCGAAGAGCCCGGGGTTCACGAACTCCATGATTGCCCAGTAGTCCGCGAGGCGGTTCTCCACAGGAGTACCGGACATGGCAATCGAGGAGTCGGTCTGAAGAAGGCACATGTCCTGGAAGATCTGGGATCCAGGGTTCTTGATGTTCTGCGCCTCGTCCGCAATGGCGACGCGCCATTTCTTATCTTTGAGCTTCTCAATGTCCTGCCGGAGCGTGCCGTAGGTCGTGAGGAGCACATGGGTCTGGGGCTCCAGGGAGCGCCCGGTGCCGTAGTAGACGTTGACCGTCATCTCAGGCGCGAAGCGCCTGAGCTCTCGTGTCCAGTTGATGACGACCGAGGCGGGCACCGCGATGAGGGCCTGCCTCTTCTCGAGCTCCCCCGCGGCGCGGAGCGCCTCGAGGGCCGCGATGACCTGCACGGTCTTCCCGAGCCCCATGTCGTCTGCGATTATTGAGCCCATCCGGGCGCGGAGGTTGTGCATGAGCCAGGAGTAGCCGCGCTCCTGGTAAGGGCGGAGCGTGGCGTTGAGCCCATCGGGAACCTTCGCGGGAGGAGTCTTCAGCTCCTCCTGAACAGCCTTCCGGATCTCATCGTCCATGAAGACCTCGCTCCCCTCATAGGTCCCGGAGAGCGCGGCCTCGAGAAGCCTGAGCCTGGATGGCCGCTGCGTTTTGCCGCTGAGGCGCTTCAGGATGGCGTCAATCTCGGAGGCGCTCGCGTAGACGAAGTCGTTCCCGAAGCGCACCAGGTGCCCGGCGTGCCTCTGCAGCTCCGCGAACTCCTCATCCGTGATCTGCCGGCCGCCCAGCGTCGCCCTCCAGTTGAACGAGAGGAGCGAGGCGAGGCTCATGAGGCCGCTGCCTTCCCGGTAGCCCTTCTGCAGGCCCATGTCGGCGACGGCCGCGGGGCGCAGGATCTGCCTGAGAGACCTGGGGAGCACGACAAGCGCGCCGCTCAGCTTCAGCGCGGGGAGGATCTCGAAGAGCGCCTTCTGCAGCGCGTCAAGGGAGAGCACCGCGCGGTCAGACTTCCCGGAGACAATGTCCGAGGCCTCAGGGAGGAGCGAGGCGATGCGCGCCGCGGCGGCACGGCACTCGCCGCGCTTCCCGGCGTCAAGCACCGGGACATCCGCGAAGCTTACGTAGCGCCCGTCAGAGCGGTCGATGAAGCCCATGGTGATCTCAGCGGAGACGTCATCCCCGAGAGAGGCGTCCTCCTGGGCTTCATCCTGTTCCTTGGACTTCTCATCCTCCGCCTTCTCCGCGTCAGCGATGGCCTGCTCGCCGCCGCTCCGGAGCCTCTCCTCGGCGTCGGGGATGCTGAGATCGGGCCCGATGGAGGTACCGAGAATCAGGACCGGGCGCATGCCGGTGAGCCCGATGAAGAGCGGCGCGAGCCACTGCCCGAGCGAGCTCTCCACGCGCTCAGAGGCGATGCTGCCTATGCCGCTGTACTTCCAGTAGCTCAGAGTCAGAAGGAGGAGCTCCGGAGTCTCCCTCTCTGCGCGGCTCCAGGAGGCCTGGACATGGCCCATGAAGAGGAGGAAGCCCTTCCTCACGAGGTCACTGATGAACATCCCGAGCGCGAGCGCGCCGAAGCCCGCGTCGCTCATCTCCTCTGCCTTTATGCCGAGCGCCTCATCGGGCAGCAGGACGCTCCCGAGGAGAAGCCTTCTCGCGAGCATGCCGGCCCGGGCGGTAAGCGTCAGCACCTCATGGGAGAGCAGGCAGGGGATCCAGATGACGGAGAGCGTCCCGTCCTCAGCGCGGAGCGGACAGGGCATTATGGCGTCAGAGAGCACGAGCTTCCTCGCGAGGGAGCAGAGCGCGTACATGGCCTGCGCCGCGGTGCCGGCCCGGTCAAGGAGCTCAGCGCTGACCTTTCCGTTGAAGACGCCCGAGGGGAGGCTGTGCATCTCCTCAAAGCGGTAGCCGCCAAACGTCGGCACGAAGGCCTGCCCCTCGTACTCCGCGAAGGCCTTCTCCGCCTTCATGTTCTGGAGACCTGACCAGTCAGTACGGAGCTCGCGCGCGACGAATCCCCCGGAGAACGGATCCGCGTCATCCCGCCTCGCGGTGAACCGGGCGGAGGCCGGCGGGTTGCCGCTGTCCTGGATGCGCCCGTCCGCGGAAATCTCCGCGCTCCCCTTCCTGAAATCCGGGAGGCTCAGAATCTCCGTGTCGGACCTGACCATGTTCCTCGCGCACTCGCGCGCCGAATCGAGGGCCTTCAGGAGCGCTCCGCGGCAGTCACTGCCGCCATAGCCCGCCGGGGACTCCGAAAGGAGCCTTGAGGCCGAGCGGAAGAGCCCCGCGGGGACCTTCGCGTAGCTCGCGCGGTTCAGGTGGTAGAGCGCGTCCTCCGCTGTCATCTCCCCGTCCTTCTGATCAAGCTCGGGATGGAGTCTTAAGAGAGCCGCGGGCGCCATCCAGGAGCCGCTCGCTCCCTTCCCGGCACCAAGCTCCTTAAGCTCAGAGCTCAGATCAAAGCCGCGCATCGTGAAGAGGAGCAGCGGATCGCTCATGAGGCGCCGCGCTGTGCGCCTAAGGAGCGCGATCTCATGGCGGCACACCCGGTTCGCAGAATTGTCGCAGGAGCACCACAGGCGGTCCTGATTGCTGTCGCCGCACATGAGGGGAACCCCAAGGCCCTGCAGCCTCCTGACAAACGCCTCGTCGAGCTTTCCGACCTGGAGCATTGAGAGCGCGTGCGGATCCTCCCGGAGCTCCTTAAGCACAGTCTGCTGCTCCTCATCCGTGAGCGGCGCAAGGTAGAGCGAGGCGGTATCGTAGGAGGTGGTGCCGTGCCTTACCCTGATCTCCATATTGTGCTCACCGCTGTCGAACTCCGCCTCTCCGATGCGCGAGGCCTTCGCGTCGCGCTGATAGCCGATGATGGCGTCATCCGCGAGGCTGACGATGAAGCGGCGGGCAAAGGCGACGGGCAGGAAGCTCTCAGCTGCTCCATCTGCAGGAGCGCCCTTCCCGCGCCGGAGCGCCTGGTCAGCCGCCGCGAACTCCCGGAGCTGCTCCTCATCGGGCTCCTGCAGGACCGGCACTGAGCTGAGCCCCAGCTCTTTCTTTATGTCGAGCCCGCGGCTGAGGAAGATGAACGACGGATCCTTCCGGAGAAGGCGCACCATCCCGCGGACAAAGAGCAGGCGCTCATCCCTGCTGCAGTAGCCGTCATCGCTCCCAACCAGGTACTCATCCCAGCTCACCTCAAGGAGGGGGATGTTCCTCGCCGCCGCAAACTCCCGGTAGCTCCGGTCAAGGTAGCCCATGCCCAGCGCCTTGATGAGGCCGGGGCGCTCCCTGAAGAAGTCCAGGATCACTTTCTTCCCGTGATCGGTGAGCTCGTAGAGGTTGAGAAAGAGCCGCTTCGTGCCGACGCCGTAATGCACGTCGCAGTAGAAGAGGCACATGTTGGGGAGGAAGTGCATCTTTTCCTCATCCCCGTCCTCGCCTTCGTCATAGTCCACGCGCCCGCTGCAGTAGCCCCTCTGCTCGGCGCTCTCAAGGAAGGCCTCGGCCCACCAGGGCGTGCCGTCAGAAGTCTCGCCTGCGCGTGAGGTGAAGGACTTCTCGAGATAGGCGTCAGTCCGCGAAGGCGCGTCAATGGAGAACGGCGCGTCTCCGGGCCGCCCCGCGGCCTCCGCGAGGATTTCCCCAAGCGGCACACGTAGAAGCGGCAGGCCGCGCCAGGCAAAGAGGAGACCCGGCTTCTGCCCTATAAGCCTCGCGAGGCTGATGATGACGGCAAGGAGCTTCGGATCAGAAGGGATTTCAGACGTAACGTCCTGTCCGTCTAGCGTCAGCGTGCCGCCTCTGAGCTCCGCCCCGATCCCGGTGAGGAGGGTGTCAAGCTCAGCGGGATAGCTCCCTTCCGCGAGCTTTTTTAGGAGGGAGTAATTGCGGTCAAGGCTCCGGGCAAGGTCTCCCGCCTCACTGCAGGTGAAGGGCAAAAGGGTGAGGACCGCGGTCTTTTTGCCTTTAAGGCGCCCGACGCTTACGCTGACGCTCCCCTTCCCGTCAGCCTTCGGAGCGCCGATGGTCTTTCCAGAGAGGAGCTTCAGCGCCTCAGCGAGCGGCGCGTCAGCGATGTTCCCGGCAAAGAGCCTGATGAACCCATTGGGGAGGACGCCCGGCGCGCAGATCTCAAGGAGCGGGTCAGCCTTCTGGTTTCTCTGCTCGAAGAGGCTGTCATCACTGATGTCCACGCCGCGCCAGCTGATGAGGAGCGCTGGGTTCTCCGTAAGGAGCTGCGTTGCCCTGATGAGCATGGCGAGTATGCAGGTCTGCTCTCTGCCGCCGCGGCTCACGGAGACACCCTCGCTCCCGTCAGGAAGGAGCGAGAGGCTGTACTTCGCGAAGAGCTTCCTGAGCTCTGAGCTTATGATCCCGCTGCGGAGCTCTCCGAGAAGCTTCGGGTTAAGGCAGAGGAGCGCCGTAATGATGCTCTGCTCCTTCAGCGTGTAGCTGGCAAATGAGAGCGAGACCCGGCAGGTGTCGCCGAACTCGTCGGTGATGTCGCAGATGACGCGGCCCTTCTTCGGATCATAGCTGAAGTCCGAGGCCCTTCCCTCGCGGAGAATGGCCCTCGCATCCCCTGTGACGCCGTCATCACTGAGCCGGCCGGTCTTTTTAAGCCAGCCCTCTGCCCACGGGGCGCTGCCAGTCTCATCAGGAGCTGCCGCGCCGTCCCCCGAAGGCGCCTTGAGATCGGCGCTCAGGGGGATGAACGCCCCAGAGCCCCTGCCCTCTCGGGACTTCTGGGGGTACGGCGTGTCGTCAAAGAGATCGAGCCCGCTCCGGCGCCTTCTGGCACCGCCGTAACCCGTGCCCTGCCGCTCCTCCCGGGCCCCGCGGATCTCCTCGGCGACGGCCGGGATGTTCACTCCGCGGAAGAGGAACATGAGCCTCGGGTACTTTGACATCGCCTGTGCGGCCCGGAGGAGAAGCGCCACCGAGGCCGGATCCGCGCTTTCCTTAAGCCGGTCCCTGCTCCCGTCCGAGAAGCCCGGGAAGATCCTTTCAGTGGTATCCGAGAGCTCCCTGCTGAAGGAGCCGCGATCGAGCGCGAGGCAGTCCTCCTCATGGTTCCTGAAATACGATCTGAGCCTTGACGTCCCGTAGCTCTGCGAGGCAAAGAAGAGCATCACGCCCTTTTTCACATGTCCGGGCAGCTCTGCCGTCGCCGTGAGCTTCACGCCGCCGTAAACCCTCTCCGCGAGAAATCCGTGCAGCCTTGGGGCAATCTTCTCGGCGGACCTCAGATCCGCGTCAGGCGGCAGGATGTCGGAGAGCCAGCCCTTCACCCTGGGCTCTGCGGCCCAGCGGCCTATGACCTCAGACCTCTCCTTCTCTGCCCTGCTTTTCTCCGCATCAGATGGCAGAGGCTTTGGCGCGGCAGGCGCGACGTCTGAGGATGCTGCTGCGTTTTTCCCGGAGGCAGGCAGAGGACCTGCGGAGGCGGTTCCGGTACTGCCGGAGGCAGGATCAGGATTGCCGGAGGCCGGCCCGCTCTTTGCGGGAGCAGGAACAGGCCTTTCGGGGCCTGGAAGCCTCAGGTCCGCAACCGGCACCTCACCTGTCGGGAGAGGCTTTATCGGGAAGCGGGGGATCGAGAGATCGTCATAGAGGGAGAGCCCGCGCCAGGCGAATATGAGCGCCGGATCGCAGCTTACCATCCAGGCCGCGTAGAGAAGCGCCGCTGCCTCCTGAACGGCCCGGTCCGGCTTCAAGTAGGAGCCTGACGGCGAGATGGAGTCATTCAGGGTGAGAGCGGGAGCAGGCTTTCTGAGGCTGAGCTTTTTCCACAGCCCCTGATTCATGACGCCCCGGCGCAGATCATCACAGCCGTCCTTATCTCCAAGGATGATCCTGCGGACTATTACCTTATCCACAGGCAGATAGCGGACAGAGCGGAGCTTCGCGGTCATCCAGTGACCATAGCAGTACACCGGGCCCTTTCCGGCGGCGTTTACAACGTAATAAAAGCGGTCAGTGAGGAGCCGGCGGCCCTGATTGAGCTCCTCCGTGCTGAACTTCTGGAGCAGTCCCTTCGCCCACTCACTGCTCCACCAGTTGGGAAGCAGGTCCAAATATTCAGCATCGCTCATCTTCTGCGCCTCGTCCGGGTAAATTTTGGATATTTTAAGTGAAATCGCCCTCTCCCGGGAAAAACGGCCAGATTCTGCTCAGTTTCCGGGCGCATTCTGCGTGTGTCTGAAGGATGGCGCCGGTGAACGGGGATGATCCAGAGCGGATGGCGCCATAGGATGGGAAGGGAACTTCCTCCGGATCAGCGCTTCTCAATCCACTCAAGAATGTCCTTCGCCTCGGAGTTTCCGTGCCCGACGGACCTCTTTATCCACCTGTGGACCTCCGAAAAGTCCTGCGCGACGGCTTTGCCCTCCGCGTAAATCAGGCCGATCATAAGCTCCGCCTGGGCAGAGCCCTGCTCCGCGGCCTTCCGGAAGAGCCTGAGCGCTTCTTTGTGGTCCTGGGGAACCGCCTTGCCCTCATAAAAGATATTCCCCAGCACGAGCGCTGCCTCACCGTTCCCGAGATCCACAGCCCTTCTGAGGAGCCTTATGCTCTCGGCGCAGTCCTCCTCACTGCCCGGCCCGCCACGGAGCATGCGGTCAAGGTGCAGGCAGCCCAGCGTATAGATCGCCTGATCATCATCCTGCCCGGCGGCTTTCTGCAGCCATCTGACACCCTCGTCCTCGTCAGCGGCTGTGCCCTGCCCTTTGAGGTACATGAGGCCAAGCGAGCACTGCGCATGCCTATCGTCCTTCTCCGCGGCCCTCCGGTACCATTTGAGCGCCTCTTCATCAGACGCCTCCACGCCCTGGCCGCTCTGGTACATATTGCCCAGGGTGAACTCCGCGATGGCGCTGCCCTGCTCCGCGGCTTTGCTGAGCCACCTGAGCGCCTCAGCATAGTCCTGCCCGGTGCCCTCGCCGTCCCGGTACATGCGCCCCAGGGCGGACTGCGCATCGGCGCTCCCCTGCTCGGCGGCCTTCAGATACCATGTTCTGGCCTCTGCGTAATCGTTCCCGGTGCCGAGCCCGGACTCATACATGGAGCCGAGGCGGTACTGCGAGGGAACATGCCCGAGCCCGGCGGCCTTCCGGCAGTACCTGAGGGCCTCGGTGTAGTTCTGCCTGACGCCGCGGCCGTAATAGTATTTATCCGAGAGGCTCACGAGCTCCGCGATCTCATCCTCGATGGCCATCTGGCCATCCTGGCTGACTGAGGAATCAAAGCCGTGCTCCGTGGGCTCGTCAACTGTGGAAATGAGAGACAGGGCAAAGGCGACGGAGTCAGCGGCGTAATCCGCGAACCCATTTCTGAAATGGCGCTTCCCGGCAAATGAGCTTTTGAGGCTGTCAGCGAAAGACTGATACCCGCAGCCGGCCCCGCATCTGCCGCAGAGCTCCTTCGCGAAGCCGTCAGCGACAAAGGCGCTCAGGACCTCCTTCATATCGGGAAACTCCTCAAAGGCCTTACAGTCTGATAGCAGCGGGATCAGGCGCTCCTCAAAGAGGACTTCCGTGCCGAAATCGCGGACGATCTGCCGCAGAGCTTCATGAAGTTTCATATCAGGACTCCTGACTGTGGTATTGAAGGTAAGGGATAGTCAGCCCGCCGCAGCACTGGCTATTTTTTTTGCGGCCGAGGAACCAGATGAGGCCGCCTGCAGCTGCTGCGGCAGCGGCGGCTGCCGCGACAATCCAGCCAGCGGATGACCCTGACTCACCGCTCTCAGAGCTGCCGCTCCCTGAGGAGGAGCTCTTCTCTGCCGCAGTGCTCTCACTGGCTGCGGGCGCCGGCTTCTCATAGGGATCATAGCCATGGTCTGAGGGCTCAGCCGCATCGGGGATGATGCCCATGGCGAACTCGATGCTCTCAACCGCGTAGCGGGCAAAATCCTCTTTGAAGTGCTTCTCAGAGACGAGGGATTTGCGGACGGTCTCAGCGTATGAGAGGAACTCCGTGTCATCCGTGCCCTTGCTCCGGCTGCTGAGCTCCTTTCCGAAGCCGCCGGAGAGGATCTCCTTCATGACGTCCTTCATGGCAGGGAAGTCATCAAAGGCCTTGTAGTCGGCAAGGAGGGACATCAGGCGGCTTTCCGCGAGCACTGGCGTGCCGAACTGCCTGATGATTTTCTGCATTGCGTCGTGCAGCTTCATATAGGGCTCCTTATTCAGGCAAAGGATGGTAGAAAATCATGACTCCAGCCTGATTTTCATTGCGCTACTATTTGTTTAACAGCCACTTTAGCCAGGAAGAACCGCCTTTTTTGCCTATAGCTTTCAGAAGCTTGGCATCAATGGACTTCAGGGCCTTTCTGTTTCCGTTCTCTGCTGACATGCTGAAGAACATGAATGCCAGGTTCAGATCTGCCTTGACCCCGTTCCCATCGCGGTACATTTCACCGAGCCGGTACTGGGCCTGAGCGTTGCCCTGACCGGCAGCTTTTTTGAACCATTTGAGAGCCTCGGCAAAGTCCTGCCCAAGGCAGTCAGCTGCGTAATACATTTCGCCAAGTCCGACCTGGGCGGCGGCGTCCCCCTGCTCCGCGGCCTTCCGGTACCACTTCTCGGCCTCCAGAAGGTTCTGCTCAGCACCTATTCCGCTGCTGTACAGATAGCCAAGATGACGCTGGGCCCACCTGTTTCCCTTCTCAGCAGCCTCCCGGTACATCTCAAGAGCAGCTTCGTCATTCTGAGATATGCCGGTACCATACTCATACATTGAGCCAAGGCGGTAAAGGGCAGGGGGATAGCCCTGCTCCGCGGCCTTATGGAACCATCTGAACGCTTCAGTATTGCTCTGCTGGCCGCCTTTGCCGTATGCGTAGATTAACCCCAGGGAGTACTGAGCCTCCTTTGAGCCTTGCCCGGCAGCCTTCAGGTACCACTTCTCAGCCTCAGCATAGCTCTGTCCGACGCCTTTTCCGTACTCGAACAGGCCGGCAAGGCTTCTCTGAGCCTCCTTTGAGCCCTGCTCCGCGGCCTTCCGGTACCATTCAGCAGCCTCCACATAATTCCGCTCAACGCCCTGTCCCTGGGAGTACATCAGGCCGAGCTGATACTGTGCTCTAGCAATGCCCTGCTCTGCAGCCTTGCGGTACCACTCCGCTGCAGTGGAGTATTTCTGCTCAACTCCGCGGCCCTCAAAGTACCTCTTGCCAAGCTCAATCTGCGCATCGGCATTTCCTTTCTCGGCGGCCTTCCGGTACCACTCAAGAGCCTCGCTGTCATTCTGGCTGACTCCGGTCCCGTTTTCATAGAGCCAGGCAAGCTTCAGGTAGTCACTGGGATCTCCAAGCTCTGAACGGAGCTTAATGAGTTTGAACTCAAGCTTTTTCTTCTCGAGGCTGTCAGATGATTCTGTGCCGCCCTTCTTAAGCTCATCGATAGCTCTTTGGACATTCTTGCACTGCCACTCGACAAGGCCATTTTCCAATGGCTTAAGCCTCTCCTCGTCAAAGCAGCACACCACGGACTTGTCGTCCTTGCTGCCGTGCACGCTCAGCTCGGGAAGCGTGCTGTCAAGCTCACTCTTTGCCTCATCAGGTGAGGATCTCACGATCTTCTTCAGGATCTGGACATAGAAGTTCGCCAGGTTGCTGTCCTCGCCGAAGGAATCGTCGATTCCGTCAGATGCGAGGAAGACTGCGAGAGGGAAGGTGTTCCTGCCGCCATAGCAGTACCTGAACTCATTTATGGCGTTCGCGTCGCAGATGGAGGTAGTGGTGTTAAGGAAGCACTCTCTGTCCTCCGGGACAGGCTCGTCCCAGCTGATATGGCCGTCTTTGTCAGCAGAGAAGGAGATGCATTTCCCGTCGCCGATATGGAAGGCAAACCAGTAGCTCTTTGTCTGCACAAAGCAGATGAGCGTGCAGCCGTAGGTCTTCTCAATCCCGGTACGGTTGCCATCCCCGTCGGTCTTCTCAAATGCCTCAATATGCTCCTGAGGCACTTTTTTTCTTTCGTTGTCTGAAACAGGATTTGCCCTGGCGTGGCTCTCGACATTCTTACGCCAGTCAAAGATTATGGAAGCAAACAGCTGCCGGAACATGGCATCGCGGACATCGCTCCTGCCGGACTTTTTCTTTTCAGCTTCTGCGGCCGCTGTTCCAAACTGTGTGAACGGAGCGTCACGGAACAGACTTTCGTCAGCGTTTCTGACAAACTCCTCAGCGCATTTCCTCGCCGCGGCCGAGGCCGCCCGCGCGCCGACATCGCTCCGGAAATAGCGCTCACCGCCATGCCCGTCACAGATAACGCCGATGGTGAAGAGGCCAGCGGACTCCGCCAGGCTGCAGTCCTGGCGGGGTTTGCCGGCATCCTTATGGCTTTCTCCTATGCAGTAGCTCTGTATTGCTTCCATAGGCAGGATCAGTTCCAGTCGTCGTAGTTGTCACTGCTTGTTGCAGTTCCGGACTCGGTGCCTGACTCAATTCCACCCTCATCCTTTGTCTCATCCTTTATAAGCCTAATCGTCGTCTCCTGCTTGGTAGTGTCTCCTGTTGAGCTGCTCTGGCTTCCGACCTGGGATGAGGTTACAGCCACAATTCTGATCATCTTCTTCAGCGCATCGATATTATGGACGGTGAACACTGCCTCGCTGGTGCCGGTGAACTGGGCAAGCTTCTCCTTGTTCGCGTCATCGCCGATGGCAATGGCGATTTTGATTGCATGGCTGAACCACTTGTTCTCCTGCAGCTTGGCAAGCCCTGAGTCAAAGTCATCAGTAGGCTCGCCGTCTGAGAGGAGGATGATCGCCGGGGCATAGGAGCCGCTAGCTGACTTCATGAAGCCGTTCTTGGAGAGCTTGCTGTTGAGCTCCCTGCAGGCCTCGCCCAGATCGGTGGGACCCATGGCTGAGACGTCCTGCCAGACAAAGTCAGATGCCAGCATAGGCTCATCGTATACCCAGCTGGTTCCGCTCGAGAACTGAAGCGCGGCAACCTTGATCTCAGCGTCAGGATTGGCTGCTGAAATATCATTGATCATCGGGAGGACTTCCTGGATAGACTCATTTACGGCGCCGATCTTCCTGCCGTCCATGCTTCCCGAGGTGTCGACCATAAAGAAAAGCGTCATTGTCCTGCGGGGTACTTCTACGGTTTCATCCAAAAGTGACATATACAGTTCTCCCTGTTGTTAGCAATTTCTGATTTCGGCGGTGCAATTTTCGCTGAACTTGATTCTGAGACCTTCCTTCACCGGCATGATTCCCTGAGGCGGTACCGTCTTGGTTTTTCCACTTGGGGTCACAACAGACCAGCAGAGCTCTGATGACAGATTCTTAATCAGCAGATTGCATTCCTGATCCTTGGTAACCTCAGCTTCCGGCATGCCGCCTGCAACTGCGATTTTCCTGCCCAGCGTCAGAGGAACCGTCCTTATGCCGTTTATTACGAGTACGCTCGTATACAAAGGCTTCTGGCAGCCCGGGCAGACTGCTGGACCTGCCGTGGCGCCGGTGAACATCTCCTTCCCGCAGTTCTGGCACCTGACGAGCAGCTCGCGGGCCTCTCTGATCTTGTCTTCCCACACCCCAGCCGGCAGGCGGCTACTCGGGTTCCTGACTCCCTCCTGGCAGAACTCCCGAACAAAGGCATCCTTCAGCACATTCGGGAAGGAAGGCCAGCTGCGCATGACGCCTTGGTGTACTCCCCTGACAGGACGGTTGCTTTCGTTCTCAGGATCGAAAATGAACACCGCCTCACTGCCATAGAGCTTTCTCCTTATCTCGTCGGTCAGATATGGATGCTTAGCGGCTGCGGCGCCTTCAAACGGATGGTTCCCAAAGAACAGGATGAAGAGGATGACGGACAGTGAAAAGCTGTCGCTGCGCGCATCAGGAGCGCCTCCGCAGATAACCTCAGGAGCCAGATAGCGGGACAGGGGGCCAGGAGCTGCTGGCCTGCTTTCAGGAGCGCTTTCCCCGGCTGACTCCGGGGCAGCGGCTGCGGCCTCCTGTATATCACCTGCCGGATGCCCACCCTGAGGAGGGTTTTCCCCGCCGCTCACGTGCACCGCGCCGGTTTCAGGCGTAACGACGGTGATGCCAGGATTTCCTTCGCCGGAGGACACAGGAGCCTGGTCCGGCGCTCCCTGCGCCGCGGCTGCAGGCTGGTTTCTCTCAGCTAGATTGTCTCCGCCGATGATCCGGACATCGCCTGATTCAGGGTTAATGAGGACACTGCTATCAGTGAGATTACTGAAGCAGAAACCTTTCTCGTGCAGCTGCCTGAAGCAGCCGCAGAGCCTCAGCGCGGCTGAAAGCATTGCTGAATGTGAGCTGAACTTTGTCCGTCCGAGGAGAACGCTGCCAAGGTCAGAGAAGTCCTCGGGAGGAAGGCCGATGACATACCCCCAGCTGCCGTCTTCCCTCTTATCAGTCTGGTACAGAGGCCAGATGAACGAGGCTGACGGTGCTTTGCCGTTGATGCTCCCGATTTTTCTGTACAGATCATCTCCGGTGGGCTTCTGGTACCACTTGAGGAGCATATCCCTGCCGTTCAGGCTCACAGGGTATACCAGTCCCTCTCCGACGCGCTCCGGCTTTCCTGTTACAGCCGCGTCTCCCACATTCGGGATAACAACTTTCTGTCCAGCATCCAATTCCATAGTTTTCCCCGTCTCTGTGCCAGGCTCTCAAGCCTTTCCAGCCATGCCAGGATTTTTTACAAAGGACATGTTACTTCATGCTTACATCATAGCACCATGCAGCCCTGCGTACCCCGCCTGAAAAGCCTTTATCTGACTCACCTCACACTTCTCAGGAGGAACTCCGCAGAAGCCACGGCAGCTGCTATGACGCAGACTTTTCAGCATCCCATTTCGCGTACGCAAGTGTCTCCGGGAGCGTCGGCCACCTGTTTTCGCTCCTGAACATCTGCACCAGCCTTTCAGCGGCGGTACTGTTTCCGCTGCCTGCGGACTTCTTGTAGAAGCTGAATGCCTTTCCTGAATCCTTAGGAACGCCATGCCCAAGCTCGTACATCTCGCCAAGGCGGAACTGGGCCTTCTCATTCCCATGCTCAGCGGCCTTTTCGTACCACTGAGCTGCCGCAGTGTCATCCTGGCTGACGCCAAGCCCTTTTTCATACAGCGAGCCAAGACAGTACTGGGCAAGCGCGCAGCCCTTCTCAGCAGCCTTCGTGAACCAGTTCACAGCCTCTCCGTAATCCTGCGTTACGCCCCTGCCATTCCTGAAGAGGAGGCCAAGCGAGCACTGGGACAGGACGTCGCCCTGCTCCGCGGACTTCCTGTAATACTCCGCGGCCTTTGAGAGATCCTGCCCGACACCCTGGCCATTCTCACAGAGCCTGGCAAGCTCCCTCTGTGCCTCCGCGTCGCCCTGATCTGCGGCCTTCCCGAAATGCTCCGCGGCCTTTGCGAAGTTCTGACCGTTCAGGCACATGCGGGCAAGGCTCAGCTCCGCGGCGGCATCGCCCTTTTCAGCGGCCCTGCCGTAATACTCCGCTGCCTTCGAGAGGTCCTGAGGAACGCCACAGCCATGCTCAAGCAGATCCGCGAGCTTCCGCGCAGCCTCCGCGTCACCGCTCTCCGCTGCTGCGGTGTAGAGGCTCACGGCCTGAGGCAGATCCTGCGGTGTGCCCTCGCCTGCCGCCAGGATGTCCGCAAGCTTTTTCCTGGCATCCGCGCTGCCCTTGTCAGCGAGCTTCCTGAGCCAGGTCAGATCGCCTGAATAATTCCCGCCAAGTCCCTCAGCGAGGCGGAGCATTGACCATTCATCTCCCTGCTCCGCGGCCATCTCATACCACTTCTGGGCCTCCTCAGGATTCTTCCCGATGGAGAAGCCGCTTTCATAAAGCTTCCCGAGACGGCGCTGTGAGGGAACGTCTCCCTGCAGGGCGGCAAGGCTGTACCACTTCACCGCCTCATCAGTATTCCTGTCCGCTCCGCGGCCGTTCTCATACATGTAACCAAGGCGGCACTGCGAAAGGACATCTCCCTGTCCGGCAGCCTTCTTATACCAGCTGACTGCCCCTGCGGCATCCCGGTCAGCACCCAGCCCGTTCTCATACATGTGCCCGAGCAGGCGCTGCGCTTCGGCATCGCCCTCCTCCGCGGCTTTCCGGCAGAACTTCAGGGCATCATCGTACTTACGCTCAGTTCCGAGGCCGTAGAAATACATGCTGCCAAGCCTGCCCTCTGCGATCACATCGCCATGACCTGCGGCCTTCTGATACCAGGACAGCGCCTCAGCGTCATTCCTCTCCGTGCCATAGCCGGTCTCAAGCATGAGAGCAAGGTTTCTCTCCGCAGCGGCATTGTCCTGCTCCGCGGCCTTCCTGTACCAGGTGAGCGCCTCAGCATACTTCTGCTCCTGGTTCAGCAGATCGCCAAGGAGGTTCTGCGAAGAGGCGTTGCCCTTCTCCGCAGCCTTGCCACTCCACTTTTCGGCTTCAGGGTAATTACGCTCAACCCCGCGGCCCTCATAGTACATGCTGCCAAGCCTTGCCTCTGCGTCAGCGTTTTCCTGCTCTGCGGCCTTGAGGTAACAGCCGGCGGCATATGAGTAATTCCTGGCGACACCCAGGCCCTTTTCATAAAGAGAGCCAAGAGAGTACTGAGCAGGTGCATGGTTCTTCCCGGCAGCGTTTCCATACCACTTCGCGGCAGCCGCGTAATCCTGCCTGACGCCGCGGCCGCTCTCGTAGATGGAGCCCAGGCGGTACTCCGCCTCTGAATAGCCCTGATCTGCGGCCTTCTGATACCAGTAAAGCGCCTTAGCGTCATCCTTATCAACACCACGGCCATCCGCATACATGGAGGCAAGCCTGGTCTGAGACTCCGCGTCATTCTGATCCGCGGCCTTCTGATACCAGCCGGCTGCCTCAGCGTAATTCTGCTCAGTTCCGCGGCCGTCATAGAACATGTTTCCAAGGCTGCGCTCAGCTACCACATCGCCCTGATCCGCGGCCCTCTTGTACCAGCCAAACGCCTCACCGTAATTCTTCTCAACGCCAAGGCCCTCCTCGTACATGAAGGCAAGGTTCCTTTCCGCGCGGGCATATCCCTGATCAGCGGCCTTCCGGTACCAGTCAAGCGCCACAGCGTAATCCTGACTGACGCCAAGGCCTCCGCAGTAAATCTCTCCGAGGATGTTCTGCGAGGAAGCGATGCCATGCTCCGCAGCCTTCTGGCTCCACTTAAGAGCCTCAGCGTAATCCTGCCCGACGCCGCGGCCCTCGTAGTACAGGGAGCCAAGCATCGCCTGTGCTTTCTTATGCTCGGTCCTGTTCTCTGCGGCTTTCTTACACCAGGAGAACACCTCCGCGTCATCCTGAGCGACGCCTTTGCCATCCTGATATCTCAGGGCAAGGCGGTACTGTGCGTCAGCGCTGCCATTTTCGGCGGCCTTCGTGTACCAGCCCACAGCCTCGGCGTCATTCTGCCCAATGCCGTACGGAGCCCACTCGCCGGTCTCGTACTTGGTGGCAATAATCCTCTGCGACTCGGCGTCATTGAGGTCTGCGGCAGATCTGTACCACTTGACGGCCTCGGCGATGTTCTTCTCGCTGTTCTCGGTGCCAAGGCCGTTCTCGTACATCCGGGCAAGGTTTCTCTGTGCCTCAGGATCCTTCTGCTCTGCCGCCTTACGGTACCAGCTGAGCGCCTCAAAGAGATTGGTCTCAACACCCTTACCGGTCTCGTAGAGCCTTGCGATATTCCTTTGGGAAACCGGATCTCCCTTGTCCGCGGCCTTCTGGTACCAGCCGAACGCCTCCGAGGGATTCTCCTCTGTACCAATGCCATGCTCGAACATCCGGCCGAGATTCCTCTGGGACACCGTATCGTCGTGCTCATCGGCAGCAGTGCGATACCACTGCAGGGCCTTCTCGAGGTCTTTCTCCGCGCCGCGCCCTTCCTCATACATTTGGGCAAGATTTCTTTCGGCCTCGACCTCACCCAGCTCGGCGGAGAGCTTCGCCTCCCTGAAGGCGATCCTGTCAAGATCCTTACGGGCCTTTTCAATGTCGGCCTGCCAGTACTTCCTCTGCTGGGCCATGGCAGCGGTAACCGGGGCTGAAGAGCTTAGGGATGCGGAGAGCTTGGCATTCAGCTCATCAAGCCTTATAACCATAGTCTTCCTGTCGTCCCGGACCTTCTCACGCTGCCACTCGATGAGCGTGTTGACACCGGACTTCAGCGCCTCGTCGTCATAACAGCACACCACGGACATGTCGTCCTTGCTGCCGCGCCTGCTGAGCGCAGGAAGCGTATCGTCAAGCTCCTTCTGGGCAGCGTCAGTGGAGTACCTGCCAAGGAGCTTCAGTATGTTGACATAGAAATTCGCCATGTCGGCAGGGTTGGGGAGGGAATCGTCTATTCCGTCGGAACCCAGGAATACCGCGAGGGGCAGCGTGTCCTTTCCGCCATAGCAGTACCTGAACTTGTCGAGGGCCTCCGGATCACAGAGCGAGGTTGTAACGTTCCTGAAGCACTTCTCATCCCAGGGCACCGGCTCGCTGGACTCGATGCGCCCGGAATCAACAGACAGGGCAACGCATTTACCGTCCCCGATGTGGAAGGCAAACCAGTAGGTCCTGGTCCTCGCGAAGCACATGAGCGTGCAGCCGTAGGTCTTCTCGATGCCTATGCGGTGTCCCTCACTGTCAGTGTTTTCAAACGCCGCAACCTGCTCCGGGAGCTTTTCCCTTTCCTCAGGAGTTGCCGGACGTTTCGCATCCTCGAGGATCCTCTCATGCCATTTGCATATGATGGAGGAGAAGAGCTGGCGGAACAGGGCGTAGCGCTCATCGCCTATGCCCGAGCCGTTCTTTTCCCTTTCCGCGGCCACGGTTCCGCACTGGGTGAGCGGGGCACCGGAGAAAAGGCTCTCATCGGCAGACTGGACAAACTCCCGGACGCACTCCAGTGTGGCCTCGACGGCTGACTTTGAGCCGACATCGCTCCGGAAATAGCGGTCACCGCCATGTCCGTCGCTGACAACGCCGATAGTATATGAATCAGTGACTTCCGCCTGGCAGTAGTCCTGGCAGACCTTGCCTGATACCTCGTGACTTGCGCCTTTGCACCTGCTGAATATTGCTTTCATTGTCAGCGATTGCTCCCCTGTTGATTCTGTGATCTGCGGGCCCGTGGCTGTGAGAGCCGCCGCTCCGCAGTGAGCCGCTCTGCTGTCTGGAGCTTTGCCGCAGGAGCCGGTGCTGCCCGGTGCACGCTGCGGCAGGTAGGTATGGTTTTCCCTGAACTGTTCCCGAACGCAGCCTGAGCCTTTCATTCAGGAACATGGGCGGCAGGGAATCCGCCGGATCCTGCGGGGGATACCCGCAGGATCCCTGACGCATCATGGACTTGTCTCCGGCATTCCGGAGACACGTCCCTCAGCAATCAGTCCCAGTCATCATAGTTGTTGGTGCCGGGCGCAGGCTCGTCAGGCTTGATCTCTTCCTTCTGCGCGTCCTGAACCTGCTCGATGACCTGCTGCTGCTTGGTAGACTCGCCCGCGGCGCTGCTCTGGCTTCCGACCTGGGATGAGGTTACAACCACAATCCTGATCATCTTCTTCAGGGCATCGATGTTGTGGACGGTGAATACCGCCTCGCTGGTTCCTGTGAACTGGGCAAGCTTCTCCTTGTCCGCGTCATCGCCGATGGCAATCGCGATCTTGATGGCATGCTTGAACCACTTGTTCTCCTCAAGCTTGGAGAGCCCTGAGTCGAAATCATCAGTAGGCTCGCCGTCCGAGAGGAGGATGATTGCCGGGGCATAGGAGCCGCTCGCTGACTTCATGAAGCCGCTCTTTGAGAGCTTGCCGCTCAGCTCCTCGCAGGCCTCGCCAAGGCAGGTCAGGCCATCGGCGGAAACATCCATCCACTCAAACTCGTCCGCGGACTTGGGCTCGTCGTAAACCCAGCTGGTTCCGGTGGAGAACTGCAGGGCGGCAACGTTGATCTCAGCGTCAGGATTGGTTGCCGAAATATCCCTGATCATCGGAAGCACTTCCTGAATGGACTCATTGACGGCGCCGATCTTCTTGCCGTCCATGCTCCCCGAGGTGTCAACCAGGAAAAAGAGCGTCATCGTCCTGCGCGGTACTTCTACGGTTTCATCCAAAAGTGACATAAAAGCAATTTCCTCAACTGTTACTGATTGTTCCTGATGACGGCCTTGTAATCACTGCCCCTGACTCTGAAGGTAATGCTCATCCCTTCCCTGACCGGCATGATTTCCTGAGGCTTTAACGTCCTGGGCTTTCCGCTGGGGGTAACAACTCCCCACTGCTCCGATGAGATATTCTTTAATAACATTATGCCGTTGGCATCCTTAACTACTGCAGCCTCAGGCACGGTGTCATTGTCAATGAAGATCCTGGATCCGACAGTAAGGGGAATGTCACGGCTCTCCGGCCTCGCGGCTATGGACAGCACATGTGAGGCCTTAAGCTCTTTTCCGCAGTCCATGCACTTGGTCAGGCCGTTTGCGAGATCAGCAAAGGTCTCCTCTCCGCAGTGCGGGCAGGCAACAAGAGTATCGCGGGCTCTCGCGATAACAGGCTCCCACTGTGCCTCAGTTATCCTCTTGGTGGGATTCTTCAGCTTCTCCTGGCTGAACTCCTGAATGAAGGCATCCTTCAGGACCTTCGGGAAAATCGGCCAGCGCTTGATGACGTTCACATGCTTTCCGGGAACCGGACGGTTGAACCTGTTGTCCGGATCAAAGATGAAGATGGCCTCGCTTCCGTAGAACTTCTTCTCGTAGTCCTCAGTCATGCAGGGGCAGCCGCTTACCCTCGAGCCTTCAAACGGATGGTTGGCGAAGAACAGCATGAAAAGCACGACTGAAAGGGAGAACCTGTCGCTGTACTTGTTGGGAAGCCCTCCGGCAACCACCTCCGGCGCCATGTAACGGGCCTTGCCCCTGATGCCTGACTTCTGCCCGTCAGCAACGACATTGTCGTTGTCGCAGATCAGAACGTCGCCGGTCTCCGGGCTGATGAAGAAGTTGCCGTCGTTCAGGTCCTGATAGCTGCAGCCCACGCGGTGAAGATTCTTGAAGCCGTCGCAGATCTTCATTGCCGCGGTGAACATTGCGTCAAATGACTTGAACCTTGCCTTCGCGAGGAGGAACCTGCCGAACTCCTCGTATCCCTCAGGGCGGAGGCGCATGACATAGCCAAAGCAGCCGTTGTTCTTTACGCTCAGATCGAGAGGCCAGATGAACGCCTCAGAGGGGGCACCGTCGTGGATGTTCCTCTGGAGGTTCTTGTAAAAGTCATCAGCGTCAGCGGGGGGCTTGGAGTACCACTTGAGCGCCATCTGCGTTCCCTTTACATCCACAAGGTAAACGACGCCCTGACCGCCGCGGCCAAGTTCCTTGACTACTGTCGCATGATCTCCGCTCACGAGATCAACATTCTGATTTGGTGATAATTCCATAATTTTCTTTAATACCCACCGCCACTAAGGTCGAACTCATCAGATTCCTGAACTCCCGCATGATATCCGCATACAGGACAGGTTACTTCTTTCTCGTCATGGTAGCATACCACTGAGCCGCATTTGCAGCAGATGTAGAAAGCCTTGGCGCCGCAGTACGGGCAGCCGTTGTAATTCGCGTCGTACTGAATGCTGCCGTGCACCTTTTTCTTATCAAAGCCTTCCCTGCTGGCGCCCTCTCTCGAGATTTTGAAAGCCCAGACGAACTTGAACTCCTTGTCGGAAATGGGATCAACAGTAATGCCGTACGGCTTCTTCTCATTCGGGCACTCTGCGACAATGGCAAAGGCCTTCTTGCTTATTCTGGTTATGCTCATTCAACTTCTCCAGTGCCATGACTCTGAATCTTCGGGCCACAGACCTTGCTGCGATTAAGACTAACACATCTTTTCAGTCTGCCAAGACAATATTGCAATTATACGACTCCTTATGCCGTCAGCAAGTTCAGAAACTTCAACGTATGCCTGGAGCCACATAGTCTGAGGACGAGCCTGTTCTTCACCTCAGCAGACTCAGCATGCTCACCTGAATTTTGCAGCAAGGTTAAGTCATAATATCGGACGGCTATGACATCCGGTGCTGGAGGCAAATGCTAATCCCATAGTTCATAGTCATCATCGGCCGGCTCGGACACTGAGTCCACTAAGCCCAGGGCAAAAAATACGCTCTCCACTGCATAATCAGCAAGATCAGTCCTGCAATGGCGGGTCTGTGCGAGTGATTTCTTAACATAATCAGCGTAAAGCTGACATTCTGCAATACCGTCTTTCTGGCTGCGGCAGTACAGATCCCTGAGGTACCCGCGTGACTCAAACTCCTTCATGACCTGCCTCATGGCAGGATAATCATCGAAGGCATGGTAATCATCGAGCAGTGAGATCAGGCGCTCATCCTGCAGGACAGCACTGCCGAACTGCCTTAAAATTCTCTTCAGAACATGGTGCAGCTTAGTATCTGACTTATCTCCATCGTGGAAGAGGCGTTTGTCGGTGTTTCTGACAGGCTGATCGACCTGGGATGAGGTTACAGCGATAATCCTGATCATCTTCTTCAGGGCATCGATGTTGTGGACGCTTAATACTGTCTCGCTGGTGCCGGTGAACTTGGCAAGTTTCTCCTTGTTGGCGTCGTCGCCGATCGCGATTGCAATCTTGATTGCGACCCTGAACCAGCCGTTTTTCTTCAGCTCAGCAAGCCCTGCCTCAAAATCATCAGTAGGGTTACTATCAGAAAAAAGAATGATGACCGGGGCATAGGAGCCGCTCGCTGACTTCATGAATCCGTTTTTGGAGAGCTTGCTGTTAAGCTCCCTGCATGCCTCGCCAAGATCGACCGATGCACCCGCTGCAGATAGGTCATTCCATTCAAAGTCTGATGCCGGCTTGGGCTCCTTGTAAATCCAGCTTGCCCCCTTGGAGAACTGGAGCACGGCGACGTTAATCTCAGCGTCAGGATTGGCTGCTGAAATATCACTGATCATCGGAAGTACTTCACGCATGGACTCATTTACGGCACCGATCTTGCGGCCATCCATGCTTCCAGAGGTGCCGATCAGGAAAAAGAGCGTCATTGTCCTGCGGGGTACTTCTACGGTTTCATCCAAAAGTGACATATACAGTTCTCCCTGCTGCTAGCGATTTCTGATTTCAGCGGTGCAATTTTCGCTGAACTTGATCCTGTGACATTCCTTCACCGGCATGATTTCCTGAGGCAGAACTATCGTGTGATTGCCGCTTGGAGTCTCAACTGACCAGAACGCTGATGACAGGTTCTTAATCATCAGCGTACCCTCCTGATCCTTAACAATCTGCGCTTCCGGCATGCTGCCCTCAATTGCGATTTTCCTGCCCAGCACCATACGAATCATCCTTATGCCATTTATTACAAGTACGCTCGTATACACGGGCTTCACTCTCCCGGCAGTTGAATGCACCTGTTCTGCTGCCTTCTGGTGCCACCATCTGAACCCGCTGTTCACCGCATTGCCAGCCTCAGACAGATCAATTCCGCCTGGATCATGCATGCTTATGCCAGCCTGATTCCCTATGCGCTTTAGCTCAGTGAAGAAGGACTGCCGCACGGCTTCAATCCGGCTGATCGCATCCTCACAGGATCTGATTTCCTTCTTGGTCTCAGCTGCAATGCCCTGGAGGCACTGTACTGCCCCTGAGCCATCATCGGCGATAGTGAGCGATCTGTTGAGGCTGCTGAGCCTCTGTTTCCCCTCGCTTATCCGACGGTCATAGAAGTCCCTGCATGAGCGGAATATCTTCCTGAATCTCATTGCGAAATCAGGAGTCTCCGCTACCGAGTCCATCGACTTTATGTATGACCTAATCTCCTCCAAATCGCTGGGAGCCCCTTTCCTGCGTGATAAGACGAAGATGTGCCCGCAGCGGATCCCGCCTCTGTCGAGCGCGCTCCTGACGGCCCGCACCACGTCATCAAGCTCGCTTCTGTCCTGAGGCTTGTCGGCCTTGCTCACAACGACAGCCTTAGGGATGTCAGTAGGGAGGCTCTTCAGAAACGTGATGTCGTCCTGCTGCAGCGTGCCATGATCCGCGGGAACGAACCAGAGGATCGCATCGCTGCCGCAGAGCTGCCGGTAGGCGATGTCCCTGTCAGTATGACCGGATGAACCGGCGCTTCCTGCATCGGAATATCCCGGAGTGTCGAGGAGCGCGATATGGGAATACGGCATGCGGGGCGTGAAGATAAAGATGCAGCTCAGGATGCTGCCAAGCGGAAGCTCCGCAGAGCCGTCCGCGCTGTGGGCAAGGCTCGCGATATCATCAGGAGCGAGGCGGACAGCTGAGCCCAGGAGATTGATGCCCTCGCCATGCTCATCGGCGCCGTTAACGAGATATGATGGAACTGCGGTAGTCCTGAGCAGGTCGGTCGGGAGCAGGCTCGGTCCGCCAAGGAGCATGTTGAGGAACGTCGACTTGCCGCTGCTGAAGCTTCCTCCGATGGCGACCACACGCTTCCCGACTACGGGGCCTCTCTGCAGGAAGCTCCTGAATTCCCCCAGCGTCTTCTGCTGCTCTGCATAAAGCCCAAGGATGTCAGGCGGCAGCGGATCGCGGAGCGCCGCGGGCAGCTCCTTTTCAATAATGTCCTTCAGCCTGTCAGCTGAGGCCCCGCTGCTGCCATCCTCTGCTGAGAGCAGCTGACCCAAAAGCTCTATTTTCCTCTCCGGCGGAATGCTTTTCATCTGCCTGCTCCTCTTTCACTCTGCCCGGCGCTGAAGCTCACAGCCGCCTTTCCCATCAGTGGTCCTGACCATGACGGGCCTCTTCTTTCCTGTTGCCGCTTTTTGGCTCTCAGCCGGCCTTACATCCATTTGCACTTCGGCCAGCCTCTTTTCCCGCCAGCCGCATCTAAAGCTGCGCAAGGCCCCTTCTGCTGTTCTCATGCCTGAGGCAGCTGAGGTTGTACTTCGCGAGCCTGTGCCCCTGCGCCGCCGCCTTTTCGTACCACTTCTCAGCCTCGGCCCGGTCCTCCGGCACTCCGCGCCCATAGTGGTACATTACTCCGAGCTTGTTCTCCGCCTCGGCATTCCCCTGCATGGCGGCCTTCCTGGTCCACTCAGCCGCGAGGCCATAGCTCCACTGCACGCCGCGCCCCTGGTAGTACATGCTGCCAAGGGCCGCCTCCGCGTCGGCGTCGCCCTCATCAGCGGCCTTCCTGAGCCATTTCGCGGCCTCATCATAATCCTTCGCCACACCGTGGCCGCTTAAATACATATTGCCAAGGGCCGCCGCGGCGGCCGGGCAGTTCCTCTGGAGAGCCTTCCGGTACCACTTCTCAGCCTCCCGGTAATCCTGCCCGACGCCAAGCCCCTGCTCATAGAGGCGCCCGACACAGGTCTCCGAGCGCCCGTCACCGGCCGCGGCGCCCTTCATGTACCAGTCCATCGCCTGTGCGCAGTCCTTCTCAACTCCGAGCCCCCTCTCATAAAGGCGCCCGAGACCCGCCATGGCACCGGCATTCCCCTGCGCTGCGGCCTTCCCGTACCATTTCGCGGCATCGGCAAAATCCTGCGCCACGCCCTGCCCCATCTCAGAGAGACGCCCGAGCCCGGCCTGTGCCTCGGCACTGCCCTGCTCCGCGAGAGTCCTGATCCACGAGGCGGCCTCCGCCGGATCCTGCGCTCCCTCTCCCGCGAGGTACATTTTCCCGAGAAGAAGGCCCGCGTCAGCGCTCCCGTGCCCGGCGGCAAGCCTCAGCCACCTCACCGCCCCGGCATAATCCTGCGGCACGCCTTTCCCTTCCCGGCACATGCTCCCGAGCCTGAACTCCGCGCCCGCGTGCCCCTGCTTTGCGGCGGCAGTGAGCCATTTCACGGCAGAGGGCAGATCCCCGCTCACTCCCTGCCCGTCCGCGAGGAGGCAGCCGAGCTCATACTCCGCATCATCAAGCCCCTGCCCCGCGGCCTTTTCGAGCCATTTCGCGGCCTCCTTCCCATCCTTCCGGAGGCCGTCTCCCTTCAGGTACCTCTCACCGAGGGCGTACTGCGCGTACATGTCGCCGCGCTCCGCGTCATTCTTCCCGACAAGCGGATCGAAGCCATGGTCCTGAGGCTCTTTAACACTGCTGACTATCCCGAGCGCAAAGGAGACGCTCTCCACCGCGTAGGCGGCGAACTCCGCCTTGAAGCGCCTCTCGCAGGCGAGGAATTTCCTCACATCCTTCACGCAGGACTCATAGCGGGGCCTCCCGGGCTCCTGACTCATCAGGAGGAGCTTCTCCCCGTACCCGCCGTCCGAAAGGGCCTTCGCCACCTCCTTCATGGCGGGGAAGTCCTCAAAGGCATGATAGTCCGAGAGGAGGTAGAAGAAGCGCCTCTCCCGGAGGACGGAGACGCCGAACTCCAGAAGAGCCTTTTTCATTGCCTCATGCAGCTTCATCCTGTCCTCTCTCTCAATTCCCTGTCAGAAGGCCGCTCACTCCTGAGCCAGCATGACAAGCCTCTGCGCCCAGTCTCCCTGCGCTCACAGAGTATGATGCCGCGGTTCAGGGCCCGGGAGCGCCGGAGTCATTACACTCCGGGTCCCGCAATACGCCTCCGGTGCCTCGGGCTGAACCTGAACTCCGCCGCGAACTTCTCTCCGTCAGCCCCGGCGCCGTCCAGCGCTCCGCCATCGCTCCCGGGAGCATCCGGGGACACGCCCTCCTGCTCCCCGGCCATTTTCGAAAGCTCCCGGATGCGCCCGGCGAGCCTCACGTCAAGCTCCGGATCGACCACATTCTCCCCGCGGCGCCTGAGCCTTTCCGGAAAATCCTTCCTTATGCCAAGGAGATCATACGCGCTCTCTGTCATCTGCCGGGCCATCCCCTGGTGGCGATTTCCTCAAGCTGCTTCTCGGCGTTGGTCCTCACCCGGAACTCGACGCGCCTCGAGAGCTGCTTGTCCTCATAGCCCTCGGCGCAGCCGCTCTCCTTCCCGTCCTGGCAGATCATGTGGCTGAAGGAGAGGCCGTTCGCCGTAAGCCTCTTCGTCAGCCAGCCCTTCTCGGATGCCACCCTGTCCATGTTCATGCAGTACTGCAGCACGGCCCTCGCGCGGTTCTGCGAGAGCTCCATGTTGTAATAGTACCCGCAGTTGCGCCCCGCGGGGCAGCTGCTGTCGGCCGGGCTGTTGCTGTTGGTGTGCCCCTCGATCCTGACTTCCTCGATGTCGTCCCGGTACCTGTTCAGAACCTTGATGTACTTCGGGAAAAACTCGTCGAGGATGTTCTCATACCCCTTCTTAAGCTCTGACCTGCCCTCATCGAACATGATGTCCGGCGCCTGGAAGCGGATGCTGAGCGTGTCCCGGTCTATCGTCGCGTGCCAGGAGGCGAGCCTGCTCCCGAACGCCCGCATGAGGGACTGGTAGAGCTGCTCCTTGATGTTGTCGTACTCCCTCGCGACCCGCCGGTCCTCCTCAAGCTGCTGCCAGTACTCGCGGGACTGCCGGCTCGCCCGGGCGAGCATGTCCTGATACTCCTTTATCCTCTCATGCTCGTCAAGAAGCTTCACCTTCTCTGCCTGAAGCTCCTCCCTGGTCTCCCGGAGCTCTCTCTCATATTCATGGTTCTGCGCAAGAACCTTCCCAACGTCCCTGCTTGCGGCCTCGTCCTCCTGCATCTGCAGCATCACGCCCGCCAAAAGGAGCAGGAAGATGAAGAGTAGGCCTGACATCAGGTCGCCTGTCGAGAGGGCGAAGACGTTCTCGTCGTATTCCCTGAAATCCGATGGCTGTCTTTTCATGATCTGCTCTTCTCGAGCGCGTCGCTGAGCTGTTTAACGGCCTTGGACTGCTTTTCCGCGGTGTCAGAAAGCGCGCCGGCGGTCTTTGTGAGGCTCTCCGTGTACTCGTCGAGGAACTTCTGGGTGGACTCCCTCACGGTGTCGCTGTACTTCGTCATGCCCTCCTGCAGCCCGCTGAATATCTCCCTGAGCCCGCTGCTGATGGTCCCGAAGCTCTTTAAGTACTCCCCTGACATCCTGCCGCTGTCCTTCACGAGCTCGGTGAGGCGGTTAAGGCTCTCCTGCCCGGCCTGCTGCCCCTCTCTCATTTTCTCCTCAAAGTCCTTCTGCCCGTCCTGCAGCGACTTGATGGCCGTCATCATGCTGCCGGTGGCGCTGGTGAGGCTTGCCGTGCCGGCCGCGAGCCCTGACTCGGCGCTCACGAGCTGATCCGCGGTGCCCGCCATGCCGGCGCTGGCGCTCACTAAGCTCTGTATGCTCTTCTGGAACTCATTAAGGAGATCCTGCACTCTGCCTGCCGCGCTGCCCTGAAGCTCAGAAAGCTCCTTCTCCGCTGCGGAAATTCTCCCGAGGAGCTCATCCTGCCTCGCGGAAATTGCATCAAGGAGCTCCTTCTCCTTCGCGGCGATTCCTCCCGTGAGCCCGGTGAGCCTTGTGTCAATGCTCTCCGTGAGCTCCTTCTGCTTTCCGGAGATGCCATCAAGGAGCTCAGCCTGCTTCCCGGATATCCCCTGAAGGAGCTCGGCCTGCTTTCCTGAGATGAGCCCAAGAAGAGTTTTCTGCCCGTCTGAAATGCTCTCCTGAAGCTTCTTCTGCTCCGCCTCAATATCGGCTATGAGCGCCTTCTCCTTCTCCGTGACGCCGTCCATCAGCGCGTCAGCCCGGTCGCCAAGCGCGTTAGCGGCGCTCTTCGCCGCGTCGCCGATGAGCCTTGCCGTGTCGGCGGCCTGCTGCATGGTCTTTCCGCTCGCGTCGGTTACCGACTTGATCATGTCAGGAAGGCCGTTCGTGATCCTCTCCATGTTCTCCGGGAAGCCGGAGAGCGCCTCTGCCGCGGCCTTCAGCTGCTATGTGAGCGTCTCGAACTCCGCCTTGGCGGATCCGGAGAGCTCCTCCCGGGAATTATTCACCATGTTCTCCATGGTCTGCCTCAGGTCGTCCACGACATCATGGACAAGCGTGCCCAGGGGATCGCGCACATGCTGAAACTCGTCGCTCAGGGACTTCGCGAATACGCTCGCGTCATCGGCGTAATAGGCCCCGTCGAGCGCGTCAGTGAGGGACAGGAGCTGCCCGCGGAACCTGTTCAGGGATCTCTTGTAGCGCCAGTTCAGGAATATGGACGAGACCATTCCGGCAAGCGAGGTGAGGAACGCGGCGTACATGCCCTTCATGAGGGGCCTGAGGCTCTCCTTCAGGGCCTCGGTGTCAAACCCGAGGAGTCCTACGGTGAGTCCCAGGAACGTTCCCAGAAGGCCCATTCCTACGAGCTGCCCGGCGGCGGAATTCAGCGCACGGAGGTTGATCCCCGCGGACCAGGTGACCGCGTCGGTGCTGAAGTACGATGCTGCCGGGAGGTTGGTCCGGTCTCCCTCCGGCATCTTAATCCTTATGGTCTTCCGGTACTGCTCCGCGGTGTCCTTCAGGCTGATGTTCCCAAGCCTCTCGAGGATCCGGTCAGTCTGCTTTTCGCTCCCGATTGAGCCAAGCAGGCTGCCGAGTTTGCTGAGGTGTCCCACCTCCCGGAGGTTCCAGAGAAAGAAGCCGAATATTACGGCGAGCGGGATGGCAATCGAAAGCGAAAGAAGAGTTCCCTGTATTTCCTGATTCATATTGAGAGCGGCCTGTAAATGCCCAGTGCGAAAAAAAGAGTCTCCGGGAATGATACAGCATGTAAACCTGAAATAAAGAGTCTTTCCGGGAAAAATCCGCAATACCCTGCCCCGCGTGAGCGCTGCGGACGCGGAGCGGCCCGGTGAGAGGCCACCCGGAGCGGGTGGCTGAGGAGCGCCTGCCGCTCTGAGGCATCCTGGGGCGGGATGGGGAGAAAGCGCGGGATATTCTCTCACGCTCCGGTTGCCGGGGAGGGCATCATGGCGCTCCGCCTCCCTAAGGGAGGAGAGAGAGCCCCTTACTTCCCGCCGAGCCCGAAGGCGTGGATGAGCCTCCCTGCCCAGCCCATTCTCTGCTGCCGGGGCTCATCGAGCCTCGAGAGGAACTCAAGCTTCTTTTTCGCGTCAGGATCGCCATCCGCCGCGGCGAGCCTGAAGAGGCTCAGGGCCTTCGCGTCATCCCTCGGAGTGCCGAGCCCGTGCTCGCAGAGGCAGCCCAGGTTGTAGCGCGCCGTGGGATGGTGCTTAGCGGCGGCCCGGAGATACCATTTGAGGGCCTCGCTGTAGTCACGGAGGACACCGAAGCCGCCCGCGTACATGGTCCCGAGGCTGTTCTCCGCGTCGGCATTGCCCTGCCTCGCGGCGCGGTAAAACCATCTCACCGCCTCGCCGTAATCCCGGGGAACGCCAAGTCCGCTCCGGTAGAGGTCGCCCAGGCTGTTCTCCGCCTCCGCATAGTCCTGATCCGCGGCAAGGCGGTACCATTTGAGCGCCTCCGCGCAGTCCCGCGTGACGCCAAGCCCGTTCTCGTACATCCAGCCGAGGCAGAACTCGGCGCCGGCGTCGCCCTGATCCGCGGCCTTCCTGTACCAGCTGAGCGCCTCCGCGTAGTCCTGCGGCAGGCCGTCGCCGTAGAAGCACTTCTCTCCCATGATGAGCTGCAGATAGGCATCGCCCTCGTCTGCCCTGCTGAGATCGGCCGCCGCGTCAAAGCCGTGATCGAGGGGCTCGTCAACTGACTCAAGGTGCCCGAGCGCGAAGGAAACGCAGTCTATGGCGTAGTCCGCGAACTCCCGCCGGAGCTCACCGCCTATGGCAAGGGACCTCTTCGCCTCGGAGGCGGATTTCAGAAAGCCCTCCCTCTCCGTGCCGCGGCAGAGGAGATCGCGCCCAATGCTCCTGCGGGAAAACACCCGCATGGCCTGCTTCATGGCCGGGTACTCGTCAAACGAAAGGAAGTCATCAAGGATGCAGAAGAGGCGCCTCTCGCCTATCACGTCAGCGCCGAACATCCCGACCGCCTTTTTCATCGCGTCCTGCAGCTTCATATTCTCCTCATGTGAACTCTGCGGCTTTAACTTTCACGCTCACGCACCGGACTCCCGCATGCCTGATGGGATCTGGGGCGCGCCTTTGCGTGAGTCCTGCGTGCCGGCGCTACTGCTCCCCGTGAGATGCGGGAGCCTCAGCAGGGCAAAGGCGCCGTTCCCTCCGGAGCTCCTCTGTCTCTCAGGATCAGGCCTTCCCCATGGAGCGGAGTATATTCTGAATGCGCCGTTTCGCGTCAGTGCTCCCGTGCGCCGCGGCCTTCCGGAACCACTCAAGGGCCTTCTCATTGTCCCTCTCTACGCCCTGCCCGCAGGAGTACATGTGGCCGAGGCTGTACTCCGCGTCAGTGCTCCCGTGCGCCGCGGCCTTAAGGTACCACATCACCGCCTCGGCGTAGTCCTGCCTCTCCCCGCGCCCGTAGCAGTACATCTCTCCCCTCGCGTAAAGCTCAGCGCCCTCGTCGCGGAAGGAAGGGAACTCTCGAGCCGCTGGTGCCTCTCCGGGAGATGGTTCTGGCTCAAAGGCATCGCCAGACTCTCCGGAGTGCTCTGCGGCTTCGGGCGTCAGTGGCGGCTCAGGCACCTCTTCAGAGTCCTGCGGCTCTGTGCCTTCGGAGCTGTCAGACGGGGTGTCCTGGGGATCATGGCGCTCCTCCACGGCATCCATGGGAGATGGCTCCGCGGGAGCATCACTCTCCTGCGACTGGGGCTCATCGCGGTGGCTCTTCTCCTCAGAGGATGGCACATCAGGCGCTGCCTGTTCCGGGGCAGCGTCCTGCTCCGGAGAGGCCTTCTCATCCTGCGGAGGAGCCGGGTCAGGCCCCACCATCTGCCACTCCGGCTCTCCGGAACCGTCAGCTGCGCTCTCCTCAAATGGGGCATGCTGCCGGGAGGCGATATCGATGGGATCAGGCGCGGCAGGGCAGAGACCAAGGGCAAAGGAGACGCTGTAAACAGCATAGTCAGCCTGCTTCTCACCAAAGCCCAGGGCCTTCACGAGGGACTTCCCGAGATAGTCCAGGTAGAGACTGAGGTCGGTCCTCTCAGGCTCTGCTGAGCGGAGGGAAAGCTCATGGCCGTATTTTCGGGTGAAGATAGCCTCCATGACAGGAAGCATGTCAGGGCAGTTCTCAAAGGCGCAGCTGCCCTCGAGGAGGCTCACGAGGCTCCGCTCCTCAAGGACGACAGGGCCGTACTCCAGGATGATTTTCCTCAGTGCCTCGTGAAGCTTCATGTTCAACTTCTCTGTTCCTGGTCTCAGCCTTGTGTCATAGGCGCGTTATGCCTCAGGATTGTTCCATGTCCTTGATAAAATCGCTCAGAGGTCTGTTCTCTTCATCCTTCCAAACCTTCATGGCATTCACAGAACCGGCGACACAGAACACTCCTGCCATATGCGCTGACTCGAACGGAATATCCCTTTCCAGCACCCAGACGCCATCAGCCATTGTCGCGTTACTGCTGAGGAGATCATTCCTCTCCTTTTCCTTGCTGGCTCTTTCTGCCAGCCACTTGGTGACAGCAGGATCGATCCGGCTGTCTTTGACAACAACAAAGCCGTCACCGTCAATATAGCCTCTTGCCTCGGTGAGCCTGCACCGCAATGTAAACATTTTACGTTGCGGAGGTGGAAGCACAGTGCCTGTGACTTTGGTAAAAACATGGTAGCCGCGGAAATCAGCCAGGAACCTGCATTTTTCAAAGAATGAACAGTTAGAATCCTCTTCCCACTGGTTAACAGTCGGTTCCTTGATGTCCTGCTTGTTCTGACCGGTGGAATATGTGCCTACATCAACTGCGGCCTTGTATCCAAGATATTCCAGATATTTCACATCATTGGATGTAAGATCCTTGCCTTCACGCATGAAAGCGAGAGCTGTGGTCCAGAATGACTTTTTGTAATCGTGATCCTTTATCCGGTGACTGAAATCATCGGTCTGACCGATATAAGCCGCAGGCGATCCGCTCTCTGAGCCGATAAGTACATACAGAGCAGGCTTCTTCATTTCATCATGAGACGAGATGAATTTCAGATCCTTTCGAGGGATAACGTACATCGAACAGCCCTCGCCGAAAAGAGTGCTGACCTGCGGGCCGTCGTACTTGCCGTCATACAAAGTCGTTGTTACAGTTGTTCTTCCCATCATCTATTCCATTGGCTTAATAGTAGATTCAAGGAATTGAATTTCTGTATCTGAAAGTCCGTAGATTTTATACAGAGTTTTGTCAATCTCTGGTACTGGCATGGTCCAATCAATTTGGCCGTTCTCTTGAAAGTCTAGTAAAGGAATATTTGCCCATGTGTCGCTAGGGTTATGCTGAGTGGCCTTGAGAGTCCCAAGCAATGCACGGCAAAATTTAGTACAGATAAACTTCAGGCACGCTGTTGCTTCTGTCTTTGTGTCAAAGTGTCCAATACTGATAAAAGTATCAGTGTGTCCTGTACCAGGTTCAGCGATAAGTGGGCTGCTTAACTGTTCACCGATTGCGCCTGTTCCATTTGCTTCAGGCAGCAACACGTTATATTTCTGAAGATATTCACACTTCTGCAGATTGTCTCTAAGAATCCACTTATAAACGCGTTTTCCCTTGCTTCTGCCTAAAATCCTGATGGAATCACTGCTCTGCTTATGTTCGGTAAAGATATTCGGCAGATTTTCAAATGCCCTAGAGGTAATTTTAGCGGCAGTACCCTTGCCTTGTACATTCAGTATTTCAGGATAAGCTGATAATGCATGCTCCGAAAATCTGTACATTCCCTGAGAGGAGACAATAGTATTGAATCGCGCCATATTATCTTTAATGACTTTTTTGTAAATACTTGTCAGTTCTGGATATGGCGAAAAAAATTCAATAGGGCCAAAATTTTCGTTGCTATCCCGATAAGTTATTACCACGCCTCCTTTTATATCTACCGTAGGGAAAACATCTGTAGATTTAGGGAAATATCTAATAATTTTCAGATGTTTATCCTTCAGCATTTTTGACATCCAATCTTTTGGAGTCTGACCGGCCATGAAAAGAAAACGGCCTGGAGTAATCAGCGTTGCCTTGTTTGAAAGTTTGAAGGCTAAATCATAAAAAAGGTGATAGATAGGTTGTTTTCTTGTGTTAAGCCCCTCCTCCTGATAAGGAGGGTTTCCTACTATAAGATTGAATTTCATATGCTTTTTATCTTTCTTATTCCAAAAAATCTTACCGTCACAAATGCGGCTTACAACAGCATCGGTGTTAGTAGATAGGCGCTCAGCAAGAGTGGAGTAATATTTTGCGTTGACCTTTATGTTCCTGAACCCTGCAAGCGTGCGCTTGGTGATGCTTACTGCCATCGGAGTCTTGCAGACCACAAAGATATTGTTCTCAATGGTCGCATCCCAGAGGCTCTTTGAGAGCGTGCTTTCTTCCTCTCCTCCAGGCTGTCCCTTTACGTTTTCGAGCCTCTTCCGGTAAATGCTGTAGGCGCAGTAGAGCGGATAAAGTCCAGACTTGGAGTTAATCTCCATGACAAGCTGCTCAGGATCGAACACCTCACCTGTTATGCTGCCGCGCCTCACAAAGCGCGGCTCCTCAATCTGCCTCCGGAACTCCTGATCATAGAAGCAGTAGCCTCCCAGACAGTTGCTCAGGTGCATGTTCACCACGCGCCAGGGAGTCAGGACCGTTTCCTTGTCAGGGTTGCGGAAGGTGTTGAAGATGGTGGTGATGCGGAGGATCCTCTCCTCAATCGAGAACCTGTCCGCAGCGCGCGCCATCTCCCTGATGCGCTTGCCGGCCTCGCGGAACACGTCAGGGTCATAGTACTTTCTGAACTTTTTGAAGGTCCGCTTGGTAACGCCCCTTGGCATGAACTCTTCCCAGGACACGTCATCAACAAGGTCAGTGAAGTTTTCGAGGGTAATCTCACTCTCCTCGTCCTTGAGCTCTGCGCCATAGATGAGGAGCGGCATGCGGATCGAGATGCCTCTGAGGATGGAGATCGCGTTCCTTCTCTGATCGCCCTTCTTCCTGAGCTCCTCGAGGCGCTTTTTCTCCTCCTCAGTCAGCTCCTTCTTGGGCTTCTTCTCGAGCTTCCCCTTCTCGTCATACTCCTCATCGGTGAAGCCCTGCCGATTGACATCAATGTCCCCGGTCTTCGGCATGGCCCTGGTGGCTCCAATTTGCTTCTTCAGCGCGGCGAAGTCCTTGAGATCCACGTCGGTCAGCTTCAGCAGCTCGTCATTGTAGAGCGCTCCATTCTCGAAGCCGTCCTGCACCACGCGCTCAATCTGCGCGCGCTTGAGCTCGCCCATCATGCGCTCGACATCGTAGGGCTTCATCTCAGAGCCGTCTATGGAGATGATAGGACAGAAGTTGAGGAATTCTCCGAGCTGCTTGCGGTCGCTCTCCGTCTGCTTGCCTGCCCTGGTGCTCACATGGACAGCCTCGGCAAAAACGCGCAGCGAGCGGTCAGGAGCGAAGTCAAACACAAAGCACTCGGTCTTCATCCGGCCATGGCATGTGAATGGCGTCTGCACGCGGAAGATGGTCTGCAAGTACTGCGAGGCTGACGTGGAGAAGGAGCCTGCCATCATGAACACAGCGGTCCACGGCTTGATGCTGACGCCCGTCGTCAGCCTGCCGCAGCTCAGCGTGATTGTCCAGGTCTCGTCCGGATCATCTCCTATCGCACTTTCCACCATCTGCAGCGCGTCGCTGCTTTCCTCATCATCGTCTCCGTCGCCGGCGACGTTAACTACGGTGAACTGCCCGAAAACCGGATGCTTCTGCAGCCTGCTGCTCAGGGCCTTCGCCGCGGCGACACCAGGGACTACCCACAGCGTGTGGCGGAAAATCTTCCTGAACCTCTCATTTGAATAAGGATAAAGCGAGTCCTTGTCCTCCCTGCAGAGCAGGTTCAGGAATCTGTCCACATCGATTCCGTGAATGAAGTTCCCGCTTTCCCCGGTGCGGAAAAACTCGCGGAAGTTGAACGCCTTCTCATCATCGGCATACCCGCTGATGCTGTTTCCGAGGTTATAGGTGCAGACGCGGATGGCCGGGAGGCCGGCGTACGGGTTGAACTCGCCGATATGCTGGGAGTCCCACTCGCTCTTCGCCCTCTGCTCCATGATGTAGTCCCAGACGAAGACCTCGTTCTCGTTATAGTCATCCAGGAGATTGAAAGGTGTTCCGGAGAGCTTCAGGACCTTGGTCTCCGGCTTGGTGAGCGCGTCTATGACGCTTGCCCCGAGGTCGGTCTTTGTCCCCTCATGCGCCTCATCAACAATCAAGAGGTCCCACGGGGCCGAGAACACCTCGTCATTCTTGTCGAACCTGCCGCCTACCTCCTCGCTCCCCCTGAGATCCTGCATGGAGGCAAAGTAGACGTAACTGTCGCCTTTCGCAGCAAGCTTCTCAAGCCTGCCGAATGACTCTCCCTTATTGCGGGAGCCGTAATGGTGGTCTCCGCGGTCATAGAAGATTTTGCCGTAATCCTCAAACCAGCCATTGTCGACGACCGGCCGGTGGGTGAGTATCATAGTTCTCCTGAACTTCGCCTCCCTCACGACCTGAAGCGCGCAGAGCGTCTTGCCGAAACGCATCTTCGCGTACCAGAGCATCCTGTTTCCCCTTTTGAACTGCCTGATGGTCTTGTCTATCGCCTCCCTCTGCTCCGGGCGGAAAAGTATCGGAGTCTTCCCCTGAGTGACATCGCCGGGATTCAGGCTGCTGCGCCCCTTTTTGGCGGCGTTTATGGCCTTCTTTACAGTCTCTAGATCGCAGCAGTACCACTCCCTGGCATTTACATCCTTGAAGATCTTCCTGGCCACTCCGGAACGGTCTAGAATCTCATGGACCTGCTTGTCATTGAAGCTTCTGACAGTTCCCCCAGACAAGAACATGGTCATTTCGGTGTAGAGCAGCTGAAAGCTGGTGCCGCTGGTCCTGGTGTACTCCTTTATGCGCGCTTCAGCGGCATCGTTCAAGATTTTGCTGCATGGCTCAGGGATTTCGGAAATGTCTTCATTAAGGGTGGTCTCACCGATCTTGAGACAGCCTTTATGCCTCTCATCAGCGATGCCGAATACATAGATGACGCGAGCTTTAAGCGCAGTATCGAATGCAGCCATATTTCTACCGCCTTATCAGATCCACAAACTTTTTCTCTTTCCTGACTGGGCATTTCCAGTCCCGTATGAGGCAGTACATGCCGTTATGGTGCCTGATATTCCCATCACTGCAGCCGCGGCAGGGCTTCTCCGGATCAAAGAGATCCTTCTCCCTCTCCGGATGGCAGCTGCCCGGGACAACTCCCCTGATGCCGTCCATCTGCCAGAGGTTCCAGGAGATGATCTCAGCAGTCCCGGTCATCTCCTCCTCTGGCGGCAGCTCCCCGAACTTCGCGCTGTAGTAATCGATGAAGGTGCAGAACGCCGCCTCACGGACCAGCATCAGGCTGTCGCCCTGCCACTCGAACGCATAAGTTGCCATGAAAGCGTTCTTTGCCCAGATGAGCCAGTCCTCCCGGCTCTCCGTGTTCTCTCCCACGATCCTGAGCTTGCGGTCAAGAAGCCCGATGCGCTTTCCCACAGGGATGAATTCGCCCGTAACAGTGTCATAGCGGCTGATGAGATACGGCCCCTCGCCGCATGTCACCTCAAGCACATTGGACTCAACATATGCCTTCCAGGTTTTCCAGCGGCCTTTGGGGAACGCGATCTTTCCCTCGGTCGGAGTCCAGGTATGGTCATCGTTCTCATGATTGAACACATCGCCCCGCCCGAACCACTTCTCGTCAGCAAGGTTATTCTGGGCATTGCACACCCAGCTCGGGGTGAAGACCTCCGCCATGTACTTTGAGCGCTGCGACTGCACATCCCGGCTCTTCACGCTCCGGGGCTGTATGGTGTTGCCGTGCTCGCCCGTGATGTGCTCAACCGTGATCGGGTCTCCCCACTGATAGCCATCGCCGAGCTCAGCGTAGCTGTCCGTTGCCCAGAAGATGTTCTGTTTTGTTGTCTGATCAAGGAGTAGCAGCCGGAGCACCTCAGGGTGATCCGCAAGAAGCTCGTTTTCCTTGATGTCTACTTCATCAGTCATGAGATCCGCCCGTCTGCCCGCAGAGCAATGATTTCAGGCAGGCACGGCTGAAGCCGCCATAAATTTTAAATAATGCTAACAAAATCTGTCTTATCCTGTTTACTTTGTCAGAGACAATATACTACCTTTCTATCCTGACATGAAAGGGCAGGACACCTCTGAGTTAAGGATAATGTGACATGAACAGTCTTGAGACAGAATATTTCAGCGAGCTTTCGAAGGACCGGGCAGACAGTGCGAAAACGCTGAAAAAACGTTCCATGATCGGAATCTGGAAAAGCGTTGTCGAAAAATACTCTGATCAGGCACATTTCATCTACGAGCTCCTGCAGAATGCTGATGATGCGCACGCAGTGAACGCGCGGTTTGTCCTGGAGCCTGACCGGCTGATATTCGCGCATGACGGCGCCAGGCACTTCTCGGTCTCAAATCCGGCAAATGAGGATGAGGACTCCGAGCAGGGACGCCTCGGAGACATCAACTCCATCACCTCAATCGCCAACTCCACCAAAACCCAGGCCTCAATCGGAAAGTTCGGCGTAGGATTCAAGGCTGTATTCCAGTACACAAAGACGCCGCGCATCTATGATCCTGAGTTCAGATTTGAGATCGATGACTACATCGTGCCTAACCTTATCCAGGATGACATTCCTGAAAGACGGCCCGAGGAGACGCTCTTTGAGTTCCCCTTCAACCATCCTGACCGTGACGCAAGAGAGGCTTACGTAGACATCTCAAAAAAGCTCAAAAATCTCGTATTCCCGCTTCTTTTCCTCTCACACCTTGATAACATAGAGTTCACATTCGGCGGTAAGTCAGGCAATTACAGGAAAACCATAGAGAAAGCCCTCACGTTCGGCGATACGGATGCCGAGAAAATTCTTCTCTCGCGGAATGACGGGGACAAGTCATTCAGAAGCCGGTTGTGGCTCTTCTCAAGGACATATGACGGTGAGCACAGATACTCTGTCGGATATTTTCTGGATGACAAGGGACACCTCACCCCTGTAACTCGGCCTGCGTTCTGCTTCTTCTCAACCAAGGAGGCTACCGGCCTTCGCTTCATGATCCACGCACCGTTCCAGCTGACGGACAGCCGAGAGGGAATCAGAGCCGGAGTGAAGCACAATGAGCACATGATCGATCTGCTTGCCGCTCTATCCGCTGATGCGCTCTCGTACCTTAAGGAAATAGGCATAAGAGAATCAGTCCGCCTCATAGACGACGGCATAGTCAAGGTTATTCCGGTAGACCCAGAGTCATTCAGCGACCCGGATGACAAGGACAGGATTTCCTTCATGCCGTTCTACACGGCAATAAAGAAGAAGCTTGAGGAAGATGAGCTGCTGCCGGCGAAAGGCGGATACGTCTCTTCTGAAAACGCCTACTGGGCGCAGTACCCGGTATTCACGGAGCTTTTCAGCAACGAGCAGCTCGGCGATATTGTCGGGAACAGCAACGCCAAATGGGTTTTCCCATCCATAAGCAGGGATAAGGCATCCAGCAACAGGCCGCTTATCTCGTACATCGACTCGCTTATAAAAACGAATCTTACCGAAGAGGCGATTATCACTGGCCGCAGCTATAGTGACATATACGTTGCAAACTTCGGCCAGAGCAGGGATTTGGTGACGGTAAGGGGCATTACAGCTGAATTCATTGAAAAACAGCAGATAACCTGGCTCCATCGGTTTTACAAGTGGATGTCAGAGACCAGCAGACGAAAAGGATACTCAAAGAAGATTCCAATTTTCCTGGATCAGGACGGACATGCTGTAGCGGCATATGATGATAATGACAAGCTTGTCCTGTTTCTTCCGGTTCCCGGCACCGATATGTCCGGTTACAGAGTAGTGAATCAGAAACTGCTCGATAACAAGGAAACTAGAGAGTTTCTTTTGGACCTCGGAGTAAAGCAGCCGTCTTTAAGGGATCAGATCTACAACACCATACTTCCGCTATACGAAAAAGGCGGCGAAATCGACACTGATTCACACTTCAAGCTTTTCTTCGAATACTTTCTCAAATGCCCGAATGAGGAGGTTGATGACTTCATAGAGTCAATCAAGGATCTGGAGTTCCTGACTTACCGGACGGAAAATGATGAGCAAACATACCGCGGGGCAGCTGATTCCATGTACATGGCTGACAGTGAGCTCCGCTCATATTTTGAGACAAAGGCAGACACCAGATTCATTGAAATTGACGATTACAGAAAACTAATTGGAGACAGAAAAGAAGAGCAGCTGCTTGGTTTTCTCAGACGCCTTGGCGTACAGCAGGTGCCAGCCTTTAAAGAGGTACAAATAGATCCTTGGTCAAGAAATGACCTTCCGCACCCCCATTACACACAGTACTGCAAATACAGCGAAAAGATCATAGATGGCTGCAAAGAGATAATCGAGTGCATTACCCATAACAGCGATAATGAAAAATCAGTTCTGCTGTGGAACATTTTAGTAAAAATCATTCGGACTAAGTTCAGCAATAAGTCTTATTCTAAACACTGGAACCCTTTCGAAAGCCGGCTGCACGGAGTCTGCAGTTACTTCTACAGAACAAGCTATGCAACATATTTTGACTCTTCAGATGCCATTATGCTCAAAACAGCCAAATGGCTTGTTACCAGAGACGGCAGCTTCGCTTCTGCCAGTGAAATTTCGCTAAGTGATCTGCCTGATGAATACGACATTCACTCAGATGATGCTCTTATACTTGTCAATTTCCTCGGTCTGAAGGAAGAAGCAGAAGTGCCGGAAGGCAATAATTCCACCGAAGAAGAAGGAGAAGATGACTCCAATCTTACTGACAAACAGCGTGAAGAAATAGGACTCGCAAGACAGCTTAAGGAGGCCGGAATAAACTCCCTTGAGGAGCTTCAGGAACTTCTCGCCATCAAAAAAGAAAAGGATGCTGAAAAAGCGGCCAGAGAAGCACTGGAGAAACAGCCAGCAATTCCCCAAACTGACGAACCAGGTGATCCCTGGGGTGGTTTGGGCCATGACGGACAGGACGGCCCTACTGGCAAATCCGGCCAAAAAGGCACAGAAGAGAGCGGGAACGGTCAGAAGAAACACGGGACAGACATACGGGACCAGGAAACCAAAAAGAAAATATGGGATGAAATCGCCAGACGTTCTCAGGAAGATGCCCAAAATAAGAACAACGGTACGGGAGACGGTGACGGCGATGACACTGACAGCGACCCTCTGACTCCGTCTCCTGTAGATTACGGCCGGAGGATTGACCGGGCCAAGGAGAAAAGCGCAGCTGAGCTCAACAAAATCGCCCATCTCGAAGAGCTTCAGATAAAAGCGCTTACTTCACCTACTTATTCCTACGGCTGGTTCAGCACTCTCCTAGAAATGGAAAGTCTCAGCAATGCCAAGGACAGCTCAAACGGAGGAAAGGAAGTCTCGATCAGCTTCTCCCTAATCGAAAGGGAGCCAGGAACCGAGCGTACCCTTGTCCTTAAGCATCCGAACAGGTACATTCCGCAGTTCATGGAGGAGCTCGCTGACATCCCCATGATTCTCCATATGGGCGACATGACCAAGACTGTTGCGATCGAGGTCGCGAGCGTCAGATCCTATACGCTCCGCGTGAAGATGAAGAATGCAACAGCCATCAACGGAATAGACCTCTCCAGTGTAAACGAGGTGTCAATCACCGCGCAGAGCCCGGCGTTCCTCCTCGAGGAGCTCAGGAAGCAGTTCCTCAGTCTCGGAGAGAAGCTCAATCTCACAGACGACTATGACATGCAGAAAAATCTCTGCGAGAACATAGAATTCATCTTCGGACCTCCTGGAACAGGCAAGACAACCTATCTCGCGAAGAACGTGCTGAGACCTCTGATGTCAGGAAGCGGACAGTGCAGAGTCCTTGTCCTTACACCGACCAACAAGGCTGCCGATGTACTTGTGCACAGGGTTATGGAAACCGCAGGCGGCAGCCGCGACTATGAGAAATGGCTCATAAGGTTCGGTGCGACAGGAGACGAGGAGATAGAGCGGAGTCCTGTCTTTAAGGAGAAGGACTTCAACATCCTATCTCTTGAAAAAAGCATTACGGTCACAACCATCGCGAGATTCCCGTATGACTACTTCATGGCAGACGGAAAATGGATCTTTCTGAACGGCGTTAAATGGGACTACATCGTGATTGATGAGGCATCGATGATTCCGCTCGTGAACATCGTATATCCTCTCTACTGCAAGACACCGAGGAAATTCATAATCGCGGGTGATCCGTTCCAGATTGAGCCTATAGCGTCAGTTGATCTGTGGAAGGACGAGAACATCTATAAGATGGTTCAGCTTAAGTCCTTCACCGACCCGCAGACCGTGCCGCATAAATACGCTGTCAAACTGCTCACCACGCAGTACAGGAGCGTGCCTGACATAGGTGGCATCTTCAGCAGGTTTGCCTATGGCGGGATCCTGCAGCACAGCAGGAGCGCAGCGGACCAGAAGCCGCTCAATATCAAAGGAATAGCAGACGTCAGGACTCTCAATATCCTGAAATTCCCGGTAAGCAGGTACGAGAGCATTTACCGCGCAAAAAGGCTGCGCCGCAGCAGCTCCTACCAGGTGTACTCGGCGCTCTTTACCTTCGAGTACATCTGCTTCCTTTCAAAGGCACTTGCCGCGCGCAATCCAGGAAAGCTCTTCAAAATAGGTGTAATTGCTCCGTACCGCGCGCAGGCTGACATCATTGACAAACTGCTCGCCTCCGAGAAGCTCCCCAGGGAGGTTGACGTTCAGGCCGGAACTATTCACGGCTTCCAGGGAGATGAGTGCGACATCATCTTCGCAGTGTTCAACGCGCCTCCCTCGATTACAGGGAGCAGCGGAATGTTCCTCAACAAGAGGAACATCATAAACGTCGCCATAAGCAGGGCAAGGGACTATCTGTTCATTGTGATGCCTGATGACAGCACCGAGAATGTCGGCAGTCTCACTCTGATAAAGCGCGTCGAGCGGCTCATAAAGAGCACCGGCTCCTGGCATGAGGAGCTTACCCCGGATCTTGAGAAGCTGATGTTCGGTGACAGTCATTACCTCGAGAACAACTCCTTCTCCACGAGCCACCAGAGCGTCAATGTCTACGGTCTTCCCGAGAGGCGCTACGAGGTGCGCGCAGAGGACAATGCTGTCGACATTCAGATCCACCGCAAAGCGACGATGGCATCACAGCCTGAGGATAGGGCCGCTTTGAAGAAGCTGGGATCAGCTCCATTTCCAGCAGGTAAACAGCAACAGGAAGTTGACCAAAAGACGCCAGAGACAGCCGCAGCCACTGAAGCTAAACAGCAACCGAAATCGGCACCATCAGCGGAGGGGCAGACCATACAGCATTTATCAGATGTTGGAATTCAGGCAGGAGATGTAGTAAGAATCGTCCGAGGCGCTTTGCGTGGACATTACTGCAGGGTGGAGACTGTGGATTGCTCATCTGGCAGGGTCAGAGTAACTGTATATTCGCAGGGACGTCGAACCTCCATAAACATGAGGCTGCAGGATATCAGAAAGGAAAATTGATCTAAGGAAGATATCGAGCAGGGCAGACATCCTGTGCTGACTGATTCAGGGACCCAGGTCTCCGGGCCCCTGAGTCTCTATGTCATTCCGTCAGATCAATGAACTCCGTGCCCTGCCCGGAAAGATTCTCCTCCTTTCCCAGGGCCTCCATCCTCTTCCTGGTGATCTCAATCGCCATTGGAGACTTGTCGATGCCAATCCACCTGCGGCCGTTCCTAGCCGCCGACTCAAGCGTTGTCCCCGAGCCGCAGAACGCGTCGAGGACAATGCTCCCCGGATCCGATGAGGTCTTTACGATGAGGTCAATGAAGCCGATGTTCTTCTCTGTCGGGTAAACGGGATACATGGGATCCTTGTAGTCCGTCCAGACGTCCTGCGCCCTCTTGCCGTCCCGCTCATCCGCGAAGATCTTCTTCCGGGGGTTCCCTTTTGCTGACCACTCGATGAGCCCCTGATCGTCCCACTCCTCCATAATCCTCACATCGGTCCTCCAGTGCCGCCCCTTGGGAGGCAGCATGCCCCTGAACTTCTGCGGATTATTGGACTCCCCAGGCGCATGGATGGGCACTGTCGTATATCTCCGCCCGTCTTTGTCGGTCTTGGGGAAGAGCCGTTCGAGATCCGCCTCCTCGTAGGGGATTTTCGGCTCATGCCAGATGGCATTCTTCGACTTCGTGTAGAAGAGGATCATGTCCTTGATGTTCCCGTAGCCCAGCCTTTTGAAGTTTTTCGGGTTGCACTTGATGCGGGTGATGTCGTTGCGGAAATTCTCAATGCCGAAGACGCTGTCCATCATCACCTTGAGGTAATGCCCTATCTTGTAGTCCGTGTGGAGATAGATTGAGCCTTTCTCCGAGAGCAGCTCCTTCATGAGGAGGAGCCTTTCCCTTATATAGCTAACGAAGTCATCGCCCAGGATATTGTCCGTGTAGGCAACGCTTCCGTGCGATGAGCTGCTGATGGTTGAGGACCTGCCGTCCGTTACGGTGAAGGTGATGTTGGTCGCGAACGGCGGATCCGTGTAGATGAGATCCACCTTCCCCTTAAGCCCCCTCTCCTCAAGGAGGTACTTAAGGGCCCTGATGTTCTCGCCGTAAATAATGAGGTTCCTTTGAGCGGTCATGGCACTTTGTTTGTATATAAAAAATACAGCGGAGCACTGGGCCCCGCGCAGGAAGCCAGGTCTCAGAGGGCTCTCCCTGATCCAGTACGGCCGCAGAGAGGCCCCGGCCCGGACCCAGAGCCCGTGATGAACGGCACCGCGCTGGGCGTCCCGCGGCATTTCCGGGCTGCAGGCCGGATATTAGCATTTTTGGCCGGCGCGAAAGGCAGAGGCCTGCGTCATTTGACAAGTAAGATTGTGTGTGCCTCTGGCTCGCTTAGCGGAGTCTTGAAAATGAAACATTTCAGGGCATTTGCACTCATAGCGGCAGGGATTCTCAGCTTTCTCTCTCCCGGAGCGTCAGCCTGGGAGGAGGAGAAGGTCCTCCGCGTCTTCAACTGGAGCGACTACATCGCGCCTTACACCATACTGAACTTCGAGCAGGAGACCGGAATAAAGGTTTTCTACGACATCTATGACAGCAACGAGGTCCTTGATGAGAAGGTAATGAAGGGGAACACCGGATATGACCTTGTGGTGCCGGGATCTGACTTCCTCGCAAAACAGATTAAGGCGGGAGTCTACCGGAAGCTCGATAAGGACAATATCCCGAACTGGAAGAACCTTGATCCCGTGCAGATGAGGCTCCTGGAGGCCGTTGATCCGGGGAATCAGTACGCCATCCCCTACGAGATCGGAACCACGGGCATCGGCTACAACGTTGAGATGTTCGAGAAGCTCTTCGGGAAAGGCGCGAAGCCCGACTCCTGGGACTACGTCTTTAAGCCCGAGAACATGAAGAAACTGAGCCAGTGCGGCGTCACGCTCCTCAATGCCCCGACCGAGATAATCGCGACGGCGCTCCACTATCTGGGTAGGAGCGCGCAGAGCACTGACATGAGCGACTACCGGGAGGCGGAGAATCTCCTTCTCAGCATCCGCCCCTACGTAAAGTATTTCCACTCCTCGGACTACATCGATGATCTCGCGGACGGCGACATCTGCCTCGCCGTCGGCTGGAGCGGCGACGTGCTGCAGGCCGCGGAGCGGGCAAACGCATCCGGGAAAGAGGCGCATGTCGACTACATCATCCCCAAGGAAGGGGCAATACTCTTCTACGACATGATGGCCATCCCCGCTGACGCCCAGCATCCCCGGAACGCGGAGAGGTTCATGAACTACCTCCTGCGCCCTGAGATCATGGCAGGCATCAGCTCCTATGTCCGCTACTTCAACGCGGTTCCCGCCTCAAAGCCCCTCGCCTCGCGCGAGGTGAGGAACAACCCGAACATCTTCATCCCGGACGAGCTCCTTAAGAAAATGTTCCTGATGAAGCCCCTGCCGCCTGAGATTTCCGCGGAAATCGGACGGATCTGGGAGAGAGTCAGGTCGGAAGGAAAAGCCTCGCAATAGCTCCCGCAGCCTCGCTCCCTCCGGCTCTGCACTCCGGGCTCCCCTCCGCGCCCGGGACGGGAGCCGAACAGAGAAAGCAGGAGCAGGAGCCCCGAAAAGCCGCTCCCAAAGAAAAAATGAGGAGACAGCCAGGCCTCCGGCACTTTTCATGTGCTATCTCCCCGGACGCCGGAAAATCCTGTACCTTCAACCCTGCCCGGTGCTGAAATGAGCAATGGCGGCATTCAGGTGATAACATAGCCTGCATCGTGCGATGCCTCAGGCTCGCCTTACCGTAGTCTTGAAAATGAAACATATCGGGGCATTCGCGCTCGCCATCTCAGGCATTCTCAGCCTCATCTCCCCAGGCGCCAATGCCAGTGAGGAGAAGGTTCTCCATGTCTACAACTGGAGCGACTACATCGCGCCCTACACCATACAGAACTTCGAGCAGGAGACCGGCATCAGGGTTACCTATGAGCTCTATGACAGCGACGAGGTCCTCGACGAGAAGGTGATGAAGGGGCACACCGGGTATGACCTCGTCGTGCCGGCGCAGGACTTCATGGCAAGGCAGATTAAAGCAGGCGTCTACCGGAAGCTCAGCCGGGACAACATCCCGAACTGGAAGAACCTCGATCCCGCGCAGATGAAACTCCTTGAGGCCGTTGATCCGGGGAATGAATACGCAATCCCCTACGAGATAGGCTCAACCGGCATCGGCTACAACACCGTGTGGTTTGAGAAGCTCTTCGGGAAGGGCGCGAAGCCTGACTCCTGGGACTACTTCTTTAAGCCCGAGAACATGAAGAAGCTCAGCCAGTGCGGCGTCGCTGTCCTCAACTCCCCGACCGACATCCTGGCGATTGCCATCCACTACCTCGGAGGCAGCACCGGGGACATGAGCATCAGCGAGTACCGGAAGGCGGAGAAGCTCCTCCTCGGCGTCCGTCCCTACATAAAGTATTTTGACTCGTCGGACTACATCGATGATCTCGCGAGCGGCGACATCTGCATGGCCGTCGGCTGGAGCGGAGACATCCTGCAGGCCGAGGAGAGGGCAAATGAGTCAGGCAGTGAGATGCGCGTCGACTACATCATCCCGAAGGAGGGCGCGATGCTCTTCTACGACATGATGACCATTCCGGCAGACGCGAAGCATCCCAAAAACGCCCAAAAGTTCATGAACTACATCCTCCGGCCCGAGATCATGGCGAGCATCAGCTCGTACGTCCGCTACTTCAACGCGGTTCCCGCGTCAAAGCCCCTGGCCTCCCGCGAGGTGAGGAACAATCCCAACATCTTCCTCCCCGACGAGCTTCTCGCGAAAATGTTCCTGATGACGCCCCTCCCTCCTGAGTTCAGCGAGAAGGTCGGGAAAATCTGGGAGGAGATCAAGTCAGCGAAGGGCACCGCCGAATAATCCCGGGGCCGCGCCGCCTCCGGGCCTTTTCCGGCTTTTCCCGTGGGTCCGGGCGGCGCTCCGGGCACTCAGAGGCTGAAAAAAAAATAAGGCCGGGGCAAAAACTCCGGCCTGGAAAGGGAAACAATGAACAAGCAATTCCAATCTGCTGTTCTCTTAGACAGTCCCGGAATGAAAAAGTTCGGAAAATAATCCGCGCGCGGCGGAAAATTTTTGAGCGGAGTCACTGGCGAGGATTTTTCCGCCTGTCCCGTCACGCGTCATCCGGCAGGCCCCGGCAAAGCGGCTCAGGCAGGGGCCGGTAAGCCAGGGAAGTTTTTTCTTTCCTCACCTCACGCCCCGTGAGGCCCTGCCCTGGACAGCAGGAATTTTTCAACCTGTGCGGTTGAACGGCGGTTGGCTGCCTAGGCAAAGGCGAGCACAGAACCTATGGAGCATTGTAGGTAGCGTGGGGAGAAGTTGAGCTTGCCAAGGATGAAGCTGTTCATCTGCCCATTTCTAATCATCGCTGTCAATGCACTCAGATTCGAACTGCCTTCCCTGTTCCAGCTCATCCCGTTATGCTTCTGCCTGCTGGCAACGATCATGTCGTTATCCTTCTCCACGTCCCTGGAACCGATTTTCATACCCAGCCAGCGTCTTATTGACAGTGTTGTTATTCCTTCCTTTTTCCGCTCAATATAATCAATGACATCCTGAAGCTGAGCCTTGTTTTTAACCGCTGAATCAGGCAGTTCACTGAGATATTTGACTGCCTGGTCAGTCTTGCCGTTCCACAGCATTCCTGACAGGTTTCCATAAAGAATCTCATTGCGTATGGCTGGTTTGGATATTGCCATGGAAAGCCCCTGCTCGCAGTGCTTGATGAGATGATAAAAGTCCAGAATCAGCAGATATTCATGTCCGCAGAAGTACTTCTTTATGTTGTCCTGTATGCACTTTGCTCCGTCCGTGAAGAAGACAATGTCGTGATTGCGGATGAGATCGTTTTGCAGCAGGAACGCCATCAGCAGCATGAAAGCATGCTCAAGCCCCTGCGCAGTTGTAATGACGTAATGCCTGCTGCCAGCGACAATATGAACATTAGTGGTCTCAACGTACTTCTTCCCCCGGGCTTCACTGTTCAGCCTGGAATCGGTAATTTTGCCAGCTGTTCTATGGCACCACTCGGGATTGTCCTTGTTTCTCTGGTTACCAGCTTCCGGTTTTTGCCGTTTATCTTTCTGTTTCTTAACACCGATGTCATCAATGGCAATGCAGACGCTGCTTTCTGGTGCCTCAAGTCGGATTTCTCCAGCGTCAATCTTTGCCCAGTCAGGCCGCCCTGGCATGCTGTTAAGCTGGGCTACAGCGGTGCGTATCCTATGTTCCCTGTCAGGATTCTGCTGGCTGCCCCTGCCATACGCTGGATCCTGCCGAGCCAGCTTCACAAGATCGCCGGCCTGTTCATAGTGGTATTTGTGCAACACTGCCTCTGCGATCTTATCGATGGTGTCGATCGCCTTTATTCCTTCGGCGTCGATTCTGTCCCACAGGGTTCTTTCCTTGAGCATATCCTCTTTCGGAAGATTCCAGATACGGTTCAGCAGGGCGTATGAGCTCCGATAGCTCATAGAGACGGCACTTTTGATAAGGATGTCTTCAACGCCAAGCGAGAGAACGTGTTCTTTTGGCTTGAATCCACTGAACCATTCAGAATCAGATGATGCACGTATGCACCCTACTTCTGATCTGAAGAAGCTTTCCCTTTGCTTTGTTTCCTGGCAGTTTTTTTTTCATTGACTGCGTTAATGAAGCCGCTCATCATGTCATTGCCTGACTGCCTGTGGACTTTGACCATTTGTTTTTCAACGCTGTCAAAGGCCTTTACGAAGCCATTTTTCTTGGCTTCATGATCAAACTCATCAACATCTCCCAGCGGAGCTGAACAGGAAGAAGACTTCACAGGGTTGCCATTCTCGTCAAGAATCTGAGTGATTACTTTCAGTGTGAGTTTGGTCATAGCGGATTCCTCTCTTAAAGATAGATGTGACATCTAAATGAGCGGATCTATTTTAGATCCAAGAGGAATGCCCTGATATGCATTACCTGGTTACTGCCGTCTCAGTTCAACCGCACAGGTTGATATTTTTCCTCCTGGGAAGCTGTCGGAACTCCACCCTTGGCTCATTCCATCAGAATCCCCTGAGCTGTCAGGCGATAGAGTCCAGGAGTCCAACCGCATCACAGCAAGTATCCGTCAGCCTACCTTATTCCACCGCAAACAAGCCCAGCGGTTTCGGGGCCGCAGGACTTTTCAAGGTGAGTCCTCTTGATGATTCAGGCATCTCAGAACTCAAAGCGTACTCCGAGCGAGACCTTCGCATCGCCGTCAGAGTACTCAAATCCTCCCGCCTCCCGAGGTGCCAATGCCGAGACTCTCCCCGTACTGTGCGTTGAGGGCCGCCTTCACATCCCAGGAAACGATGTCTAAGATATCAAATGTTGCACTCACCTCCGGTCAGCCGAGGTGCTTTGTCCTGACCTCCTTATCACAAGCGGTGAGAATCAGTCTCGCGTCAGCCGCAAGGCTCAGACTCCAGTCACCTGCCCTGAAGGTGCTTCCGACATTCACGCAGACCTGGAAAGTCTCATGCTCAACAACGCCCTTCTCCGTCCTCACGTCTAACGTCTTGATGCTGACCTTGATGGCGGACTCCCGCGTGCGGCGCGACGATAACATCCGTGCCTTGATTTTGTACCTAGCCTGCACTACAGCGGTCCAGACATCGGCGTCAGTGTCGCCCCAAATCTTTTCTATGTGCAAGGTCTGCTCAGCGTCTCAAGTAAGCCGCGTAATTCCGAAGTCAGCCGCAATGGTGAGGACAGCATCGCGGCGGGCTTACGGGATGAGCGCCGCGGCCTTGCGTTCCCTTGGTACTGGCACAGGACAGGGAGAAGGAAAGAGAGAATCCCTAGCCTCAAAACGCGCTCCCGGATTTCTCCGGATCATGAGGCCAGTAAGTAGGCAGCGCCCTCAGCTCCTCTGTCCAACTCCGGTACCCAGGACCTCCCAAAGCCCCAAAGGAAGGCCTGTCTGTCAGTCTGTCAGGATCCTTATCATCGTAAGGCTTGGCAGCCTCATCCCAGCTCCGCTTCCAGAGCCCAAGAGAAACGGTGATCCGGGAGCACCGGGGAAACAGCCGGAGTCTCCCAGAGTGAGTCTTATGGCAAGCGCCGGATCCTCCCTCTGAAACGGCCGGTACACCCTCCGGAGTCCCTGCCTGCACCCG
>JAEEGJ010003109.1_pt1 | contig 68010 bp, 55 predicted proteins | sample 8958761 | NCBI WGS metagenome assembly JAEEGJ01 (sample SAMN16246546, study PRJNA631951) | gut metagenome | biome: gut microbiome; feature: rumen; material: RS-attached | host: Bos | place: Iran: Karaj | collected 2018-10 | reverse complement strand
CAACCCGGCCAATACGGTGATCCGCTACCGGGCTTACAGCGATGATTTTGAAGAGGCGGCCCGGCTGGTGGCCGCGGCGGTGGAGGGTTTCCATGCGGGCGGTGTCCTGTGTACCCTGAAACATTTTCCCGGCCACGGGGATACGAAGGCGGACAGCCACTATGGCTCGGTTTATGTGGAACGGAGCCTGGATGAACTGCGGGAGCGGGAACTCCTGCCCTTCCGGGCGGGGATCGAAGCGGGGGCGGACATGGTGATGATCGGCCACCTGATCGTCTCGGCGGTGGACGGGGAACCCGCCCTGTTTTCCCATGCCCTGGTCACGGAGCTGCTTCGGGAAGAACTGGGGTTCCGGGGCGTGGTGATCACGGATGCCCTGCAGATGGGCGCCCTCGGGGGCTATACCGTGGGGGAGACGGCGGTGAAGGCCGTTCTGGCGGGGGTGGACCTGCTCCTGTGCCCCGGGGACCCGGAGGCGGCAGTGGACGCCCTGGAGGCGGGGGTGGCGGACGGGATCCTTACTGAGGAGCGGATCCGGGAGAGCGTCCTGCGCATCCTGCGCATGAAGCTGGAGATGGCCCGGCTGCAGACGGAAGCCGCCCCTTAGCGTATCGACTCCGGAGAAACGAAGGAGCGGGCTTATCGCCCGCTCCTGTCAGACTATAGACAAACCCGTAAACGGCACGATACCGGAAAGGAAGATAGTGTGAAAGAAACCCATCAGGGGTGTCTTTCGCGTTCAATCATAAGTTTTTCGAACAATCTATTCCATTTTCCCTGTTCGAAAAACTTGCTTCAGCGGGGCGACAAGACTTTGTCGACACGCTGACGGGAGCGGGCTTATCGCCCGCTCCCGTGTTTTTGCGTATTCCGAAAAACAGGCGGATCGCATGCGCGGTCCGCCTGATCCTTGCTGCTTGTCTTTCCTGCCCGGGTTACAGCTTCTTCAGCTCTGCCAGGCAGCGGGGGCAGATATTCTTGCCCTTATACTGGATAATGCCTTTTACGTTGTCGCAGAAAGCGCAGGTGGGTTCATACTTCTTCAGAATGATCTGATTGCCGTCCACGTAGATCTCCAGGGAATCCTTCTGCGCGATATCCAGGGTGCGCCGCAGTTCAATGGGCAGAACGATGCGGCCGAGGCTGTCCATCTGTCTGACGATTCCGGTAGTCTTCATCTATATTTGTCCTCCCATAAAACATAAAACCTATCTTAACACGTAAGGATATTATAGCATTGCACTGTGAAAAGTCAAGGGAACTGCGAAAAAAATAAACAAAATCCATAAAACGCTTTACAAAAACAGAAAAAACAGATATACCTGCATACCCTATGCGTTCGGCCCATATACATATTCCGGAGGTGACGGGAACATGCTGGATTGGCTCTGGGGCGGGATGATCCTGCTGAGCTGCCTGTGGGGGGCGATGGAGGGAAAGCTGGGGGAGGTCTCCGCCGCCGCCCTGACAGGGGTGGAACAGGCTGTGGATCTGTGCATGGGTCTCTGCGCCGGGATCTGCCTCTGGTCCGGTCTGCTGCGGCTCCTGGAGCGGGGCGGGCTGACAAAGCTGCTGAGCCGGGGGATGCAGCCGCTGCTCCGGCGGCTCTATCCCCGGGGATCCCGGGATCCCGAGATCCTGACCGCCCTGACGGAGAACCTGACGGCGAACCTCCTGGGACTGGGGAACGCCGCCACCCCGGCGGGGATCCGGGCCGCCCGGGGGCTGCGGCGGCTGGAGGGGGGCGGGGAGCCGGGACCGGAGCTCCGCCGTCTGGCGGTGATGAACAGCGCCTCGATGCAGCTGGTGCCCGCCACGGTCTGCGCCGTCCGGGCCTCCGCCGGGAGCAGGAACCCCTATGATATCCTGCCGGCGGTGTGGATCACCTCCGGGCTGGCGCTGGGGACAGGCCTTCTGGTCCTTGCCCTCCTGGAGCGCCGGGGAAGGCGGGAAACATGAAGGTCCTGACGGCGCTGCTCCTGCTCCTGGGCGCTGCGCTGGGCCTCCGCCGCCGGGTCCCCCTGGTATCCGTCCTGGGAGAGGGGATCGGGGAGGGGCTGCGTACAGTGCTGCGCATGTTTCCCCCGGCGGCGGCGATCCTCGCTGCCGCCGCCATGCTCCGGGCCAGCGGGGCCCTGGACGCCCTGGCGTCCCTTCTGGAGCCGGCGCTGGATAAACTGGGGATCCCCCGGGAGACGGTGGGCCTGCTCCTGCTCCGTCCCCTCAGCGGGAGCGGCGCTTTGGCGGCGGGAAGCACGATCATCCGGGAGGCGGGGCCGGATTCCCTCACCGGGCGGATCGCCGCCGTGATGCTGGGAGGTACGGAGACCACCTTCTACGTGCTGGGGGTATATTTCGGCGCCGCCGGGGTCCGGCGTTCGGGCAAAGTGATCCCCGCGGCCCTGGCTGCCGACCTGGTCGGTTTTCTGGCCGCGGGGATGAGCGTGCGGTTGCTGTTCCGGTAAAGGGCGTTTTCTTCGGGGCGCGAAGCCCGGCAGAGAGGGTCCGGGCCGGAACGCTTACATTTTTTCCGGCGCGGAAATGCCCAGGAGCCCCAGGGCGTTTGCCAGCACGGCCCGCACCGTGTCCGCCAGCACCAGCCGGGCCTCCAGGAGACCGGGCTCCGCGTCCCGGATGCGGCAGGCGGTGTAGAAGCGGTGGAACCGGGCGGCCAGCTCCGTGAGATACCGGTTGATGCGGGAAGGGTCGTACCCCCGGGCCGCCTGGCGGATCTCCTCCGGCAGGAGGGAGAGCTGCTTGATGAGCTCCAGCTCCGTGGGATCCGTGAGCAGGCGCAGATCCGCCTCCCCGGGGCCGGGCACGGGATGGCCCTCCCGGGCCAGGGTAGCCAGCAGACTGCAGATCCGGGCATGGGCGTACTGCACGTAATATACGGGATTCTCGCTGTCCCGGCGGACGGCCAGATCCAGGTCGAAATCCAGGTGGGTATCCGGCTTGGCATTGAAGAAGAACCGGCAGGCGTCCCGGGAGACCTCGTCCAGCAGGTCGCTGAGGGCGATGGCCTTGCCGGTGCGCTTGGAGATGCGCACGGGCTTCCCGTCCCGGATCAGGTTCACCAGCTGCATCAGCAGGAAATGGAGCCGGTCCGGTTCGATCCCCAGGGCCGGGAGGCTCTTGGCGAAGCGGATGGCGTGGCCGTGATGGTCCGCCCCCCAAACGTTGATGACGTTGTCGAAGCCCCGGGCGATGAACTTGTTCCGGTGGTAGGCCATATCCACGGCGAAGTAGGTGTAGAATCCGTTGCTGCGCCGCAGGACCTCGTCCTTCTCCGCCCCCAGATCCGTGAGCCGGAACCAGAGGGCCCCGTCCTTTTCATAGGTGTATCCGGCCTTCTCCAGCAGCTCCACGGTCTCCGCCACGTAGCCGCTCTCATGCAGGGAGGATTCCAGGAACCACTGGTCGTAGAAAATGCCGTAGCGCTCCAGATCCGCCTTCATCTTCCGGATGTTGTAGGAGATGCCGAATTTCTGCATCTCCTCCCGGCGTTCCTCCGGGTCCCGGTCCAGCCAGGAATCCCCGTACTGCTCCCGGAAGAGCCGGGCCAGCTCCCGGATATCGTCCCCATGATACCCGTCCTCCGGGAACTCCACCGCGTCCTCGCCTTTGATGAGCTGGATGTACCGGGCTTCCACGCTCCGGGCGAAGAGGGCCACCTGGTTGCCGGCGTCGTTCACGTAGAACTCCCGCCATACCTTCCAGCCCGCCCGCTCCAGAATGGAGGCCATGGCGTCTCCCAGGACGCCGCCCCGGGCGTTGCCCACGGTCATGGTGCCGGTGGGGTTGGCGGAGACGAACTCCACCATCACCCGGCGGCCTCGGCCCTCGTCCACCTGGCCGTAGGCCGGACCCTGGCGGCGGATATCCTCCAGCACGCCGGCGTACCAGGCGCCGCCCAGGCGGAAATTCAGGAAGCCGGGACCGGCCACTTCCACGGAATCGAACCAGCTGCCCGCCAGATCCAGTTCCCCGGTCAGGGCTTCCGCCAGTTTCCGGGGAGCCATGCCCATGGCCTTGGCGCTGCCCATGGCGTAGGAGCAGGCGTAGTCTCCGTTTTTCGCATCCTTGGGGATCTCGATCTTCCCGTTCAGCTGAGCGCCGGCAGGGAGGGCGCCCTTTTCCGCCGCCGCGGCGCAGGCCTTCTTCAGCAGAGCGTCGATCTGCTCCCGGGCCGCTTCGATCATACTGGTCATGGGTTTTCTTCTCCTTTATCCGACTCCGGGACCTCTTTCACGTCGATCTGGAACACGTTTTTGCCCAGAGGGACTTCGTTCATGTCCACGGTATAGGTGATGTCCATGCTGCCTCCGTGCTCCCCCAGGTTGGTCTTGAGCTTCTGGGTGCGGATGCCCATGGTCATGCCCCCGAAGGGGGTGTTGTACAGGAAGCAGTGGCGCTCCCCCTTCTGGAATTTCAGCTCTCCGTTCACGGCGCCCTTGCGGACCATGGTCACCAGGTCGTCCTTCACCAGAAAGGTGGTGGTGGTGCCTTCCATGCCTGTGAGGGGGCTTTCCCGGTAGCTCAGCCAGCAGCTGCCGTCTCCGAACTGATAGTGCCCGTCGGTGACCAGCTGGATGGTGTTGTCCCCGTTCATCACCGGGGGTTCCCCCGGGGCATGCTGACTGCCGGTGATGGAGATGAGTACGTCTTTCATTCAGGTTCCTTTCCTTCAGATCGTGCGGGCCTTCTGGACCCGCAGGTCCTTCTCCTGCAAAAACCGCTCCGCCAGGGGAGCGAAGGGGACCGGGTCCCCGCTGACCCGGATCTCCAGGCGGCCGCCTTCCCTGCGGGTCCCGCCGCCGATCATCCCGGCCAGGGTCTCCGCCGCGGCGGCGCTGCAGTTTATCAGCTCCACGCCCTCGCCCATATAGGCGGCGATGACCTCGCTGAACCAGGGAAAGTGGGTGCAGCCCAGGATCAGGGTGTCCACCCCGGCCTCCCGGATGGGGGCCAGGTACTCCGCCGTCGCCTCTTCCACCAGGGGATCCCCCCGCTGGACCCGTCCCTGCTCCGCCAGGGGAACGTACAGGGGACAGGCGTTTGCGGCAACGGTGCAGCCCCGGGCCTCCAGCGCCCGCTGGTAGCTGCCGCTGCCGATGCTGGCGGGAGTGGCGATGACTCCGACCCGGCGGTTCCGGGTGACGCTGACCGCCCGCTCCACCGCCGGGATCAGCACCCCGCATACGGGGATGCCGTCGTTCTGGAGGTCATCCAGGGCGATGGCGCTGATGGTGCCGCAGGCGACCAGCGCCGCCTTTATGCCGAAGGTGAGGAGATAGTCCAGATTCTCCCGGGCGAAGCGGTGGATCTCCTCCGGGGTCCGGCTGCCGTAGGGCACCCGGGCCGTATCCCCAAAGAAAACGATATCCTCCCCGGGCAGCAGCCTGCGGAGGCAGCGCACCGCCGTGAGTCCTCCCACGCCGGAATCGAAGACCCCGATGGGGGCATTTTTGCTTGTTTCCAGGATCATGCGCTCCTTTCCGGCCCCGCCGGGGCATAAACTGCTGGATATACACTATATCTCAATTCTCTCCGGGGCACAAGGGGAAATTCGCATATGGCTATTTTACCAAAAATGGGCAGCCGCGTATCCTTGCCTTTTGTGGATTTCGATTGACAATCGGCTGCCAGGCTCCTATAATATTATTACAATATTTTTAAAAGGAGGAATCAGCCTTGGTAAAAAAAGCATTGGCGTTGGTATTCGCGCTTCTGTTCGTCCTGGCCCTCTTCTCCGGCTGCGGCAAGACGACCCCGGCCCCTGCCAACACGGCGGCTCCCGCTGACAGCAGTGGGAACCAGAGCACCCCTGCGCCCACCGCGAAACCCACTCAGGCTCCGGCAGCCACCCAGGCCCCGGCGGCTACCGAGGAACCCGAACCCGAACCCGAACCCGAGGTGGACCATCTGGCTCCCGGCCACTATGCCAAGACGGCCGACGGAAAGCCTGCGGAAAAATACGAGTACCCCCTGCCTCTGACGGAGCGGGACGTGAAGCTCCGCTTCTTCACCATCACCTGGACCTCCCAGTACATGCCCGACGGTCTCATGGAGAACGTGGACTACTGGATCGAGATGCAGAAGATGACCGGCGTGCACCTGGAGTTCCTCCAGATGACCCAGGCGAACTGCAAGGAGCAGTTTGCCGTTCTGGTGGCCGCGGATGATATCCCGGATATCACCTCCCAGGGCCAGTACCGGTATTCCGGCACTTCCGAGCAGGCCATCGACGAGCATATCTTCGCGAACCTGTACGACTATACGGACTATATGCCCAACTACCTGTGGGAGATCTACGACCGGGCCAAGGACAACATCAACCTGCTGGATACGGCTTTCGTGAAGAAGAACAAGATCGTCAGCTTCTTCGGCCTGAGCTACAGCCGGGCCGGTGGCGCCAGCGGCTGGTCCCTGCGCCAGGATCTGATGGACAAGTACGGCCTGGGCAAGGCGGAGGACGTGGACACCATCGCCAAGGCCCATGACATCCTCTACGCCTTCAAGACCCAGCATGAGCAGGCGAACTTCTGGCCCATGACCCTGTACAGCACCATGGAGCGTGAGGCCGGCAAGCTCTTTACCGGTCTGAACACCTACCTCACCATCAACCTGAGCATCGGCCTGCGCCTCATCGACGGCGTGCCCGAGCTCATCGGCATCAGCAATGATGAGAAGGAGGGCATCGAGATCCTCCGTCAGTGGTTCAGCGAAGGCCTGATCAGCCCCAACTATACCGGCTATGTCTCCAACACCGACATGGTATCCGAGCTCTCCAACGGCGAGATCGGCTTCCTGTCCCTGGCCACCGGCGACGCCTCCAACTACAACGTGGTCTGCGAGGGCTGCAACTGGCAGGCCTGCCACCGGCTCCTGCGCGAGCCCGACCAGACCGTGCATTACGGCCTGAGCTCCGGCGGCGTGAGCTACGGCTCCTTCTGCATCGGCGCCACCTCCGAGGAGATCCCTCTGGCCACCACCTGGTGCGACTGGCAGTACAGCGAAAGCGGCAGCGAATACATCACCTGGGGCGTCCAGGGCGTCCTGTGGGATCGGAATGAGAACGGCGAGCGCGTCGTTACCGATTTCGCCCTGAACTTCGACCGGGGCTACGGCTGGGCCCTCATGACCTTCGCCAACTGCGCCCTGTCCGAGGCCGGCATGAACGGCGCGGGCGACAAGCCTGTGAACTACGACACCTCCTACAACGACCACGCGGTGGAGGTCTGGACCAACGTGAAGAACGACAATGCCTGGGTATGGCGTACCGGCGCGAAGCTGAACCAGGAGGAGACGGACGAAGTCTCCGGCCTGACCGCCGACGTGCAGACCTACCAGGCCGAGATGTGGTGTATGATGGTGGAGGGTACCACCAGCATGGATCAGTGGGACGAATACGTGAAGAACATGAAATCCATGGGCTTCGACCGCATGCTGGAGATCTACACCGACGCCTACAACCGCTTCATGGCGGAGCAGTAAGTCCCGATCCCAACTCTGCAATCTGAACCGAAAGGAAGGAATAGATATGAGCGAGATCTATCTGGAAAGCCCGAATCAGCTCCCGGTTTACGGCACCTGTGATATCCTCGTCGTCGGCGGCGGCGCCGCCGGTCACAGCGCAGCCCTGGCCGCCGCCCGTGCCAACCGCAACGCGAAGGTCATTCTGATGGAGCGTTACGGCTACTTCGGCGGCGACGTCACCGGCGGCTACGTCCTGGTGGTTCCCTCCCTGAGCTGGAGGAAGTACAGCGTCATCCGCGGCATCCAGGAGGAGTGGTTCTCCCGCCTGGATAAATCCTGCCCCGAGGCATATCTGAGCCCCAGGCTGGAGGATATCGGCAAGAACGATCCCATCCTCATCGGAAAATGGGGCAAGATCCCCTTCTGCACCAACGGCTTCGGGGATGACAAGGTCCTGGCCCGGGCCCCCAGCTACGACCCCCAGCAGCTGAAGATCGAAATGGATCTGATGATCCAGGAAGAGCCCAACATCGAAGTCCTGCTCCATTGCTGGGGCACCAAGCCCATCATGGAGGGCAAGGAGATCAAGGGCGTCATCTTTGAGAGCAAGGCAGGCCGTCAGGCGGTTTACGCCAAGGTGGTCATCGACGCCACCGGCGACGGCGATATCTATGCCCAGGCCGGAGCGCCCTTCCATGGAAAGAGCGGCATCCCCGGCGAGATGGTGCGGGATAACCAGACTGCTCTGGTGTGGCGCGCCGGCGGCGTGGACTACGAGGCCTATACGGACTGGACGCGGGCGAATCCCGAGGCTGCCCGGGAGTTCAGCAAGGGACTCATCGAGCTGGCGGGCTACCGCACCATGTTCTTCCCCGCGGGCTGCCTGGACGTGGTATGGTTCAACAACTGGCTCAACGGCCGCCTCTGCACCGATCTGAAGGACATCCGGGAGACGGAGTTCATCGTGCGCAACTCCATCCGCAAGCTGCTGGATTACTGCAAGGAGAAGTGCCCCGCGGGCTTCAGCAAGGCCTACCTGCTGGATATCGCGCCTCAGCTGGGCGTGCGCTGCTCCCGCCGTCTGGACGGCGTGAAGTACATGACCATGAAGGACCTGGCCGCCAATCCCGCCTATGACGACGTGATCGCCTGGTCCACCACCACCGGCTCCAGCGTGCCTGTGGAGATCCCCTACAGCTGCATCGTGCCCAAGGGCGTGGATAACCTCCTGGCCCCCGGCCGTCACCTCTCCGCAGACCCCCTGGCCATCGGCCCCCTGCAGCTGATCCCCCAGTGCTGCCAGACCGGCCAGGCCGCGGGCGTCGCCGCAGCCGTGGCGGTGAAGGACGGATCCACCACCGCCACCGTGGACATCAAGAAGGTGCAGTACATCCTCTCCCATGAGCAGGATGTGCCCCTGCCCCGGCAGGACAACACGAACCAGGAGATGGTCGCCGAGATGGAAGCCTGCAACTACGGCAGGGACGATCCCCGGGCGAAGAAGATCCTGGAGGGCTGATCCGGGAAAACCCAAGAGTAACCTTCGGGGCGGAGCCGTTTGGCTCCGCCCCGAACTGATTTTTCCGAACTTTTTTCAGCTCACCGTGAAGAGGTCCACGGCCCCGGCCATCCCCTGGGAACCGATGATCTGGGGCTTGCCGGGGACCAGCTCCGTGGCGTGATACCCGTGGACGTGGCCGCAGAGCACGGCCTTCACCGTGTCGTTCTTCTCCAGCAGGGCGACGAATTCCCGGGCGTTCTCATCCTCCGCGTCCGCATCGATATAGAAGTAATCCATCACCCGGTGGAGCTCCTCCTTGCAGTTTGCCGTGGCCACGGGGATATGGCAGAGGACAATCATGGGCGTCCCCTCGTCGCACAGGGCTTTCAGGGCGTCCAGATCCTCCCGGGAAACGGTCTTGCGGCTGTCGTCCACGGCGACGATCCGGAAACCGTCGAAGTCCAGCTTCCGAACCCCCCGTTCATAGACGCCGTCCAGAGATTCCGGCTCATGGTTGCCCGGCACGCAGAGGAACTTGCCGCTGTAGGCGGCCAGCTTGCGCTTCAGATACCGCGCCCCGGCCTCGTGCATGCGCTCCAGGTTGTCCCCGGAAAGGAGCAGGGCCTCCGGCTTCAGCTCCTCCGCCAGGGCGAGCTGCTTTTCAAAGGCCTCCACGGTGGAGATCCGCTGGGGGTCGCCGTAGGGCTCGTCGTTCCCCACGGAGAAGGGCAGCTGGCCCCGGGCGAACTTCTCCTTGAAGGAGGCCCACATGGTCTCCTGCTTTTCCGTCTCCGCCCGTTCCTCGGGGGAGCTTCCCTCGTCCCAGGTGCTTATGTGGGTGTCCGTGATGTGCATGAACAGATGTTCCCCCTTCACTCCGGGGATATGGATCCCGTTGCGCTTGAACCAGAAGAAATTGTCGTCCATCATCATACGTTATCACCTGCTTATGTAATGATTCTGATATTCGCTTATCCGCCGGTACGCTTGAAATTCCTGTCCAGCTGGGCTTTGGTGAGGACCATGGAGACGGGTCTGCCGTGGGGGCAGTATTTCACCCGTCCGGAGAGGACGGCCTCCACCACGGGGATCAGCTCCCGGAGATCCCCTTCCATCCCCGCCTTCACCGCCGCCTTGCAGGCCATGGAGGCCAGGACCTCGTCCCGCTGCCCCAGGCTGCCGGGCCGCTTGCCCAGACGCAGGGCCTCCGCCGTATCCTCCAGGAGGGCGGCGCAGTCCTCCGGACCCACGCCCTCCGGCAGACGGCGCACCAGCAGCGCTCCGCCGCCGAAATCCTCCGCCTCCAGCCCCAGGTCCTCCAGGAGGGGGAGATGGTCCAGAAGCAGGGCGGCGTCCTCCGCACCGGGCTTCACCACCTGGGGCTCCAGGAGCTGTTGGCTCATGGGCTCCCGTTCCCCGGCCTTCAGCCGGTCGAAGAGGATGCGCTCGTGGGCGGCGTGCTTATCGATGAGCAGGAGCCCTTCCTCCGTTTCCACCACCGCGTATTCCCGGAAGGCTTCTCCCAGGATGCGGTAGGGGGGCAGGGCCTTCTCCGCCGGGGCCTCCGGCTCCGGTTCCGGCGTCTCCCGCTTTTCCTCCGGGACGGGAGGCTCCGGTCCCTTTTTCGGTGCAGAAAGCTCCGGTTCCCCTTTCGGCGCGGCAGGCTCCGTCAGGTCCACCCGGTGGACCGGGATCTCCTCCCGGGGAGTCGGTCCTTCCCGGCCGTACTCCGCGGCGGGCTGGCGGAACACCAGCTGCTCCACGATCTTCGGCATATCCGCCGGAGGCGCCTTGGGAACGCTCTCCCGGCTGTAGATCCTTCCGGAAACGGGGTTCGCCCCTTTGGGCTTCGCCGCCGGGGCGGATCCCTCCCGTACCTCCGGCTCGGGTACCGGCTCGGTCTCCTCCGGCTTCGGGAGATGCAGCTCCGGCTGGGCGGCCTCCCCCCGGAGGGCTGCCTGGACGCTGCGGTAGACCGCGTCGAAGACCTGCCGCTCCTGCAGGAAACGCACCTCGGTCTTGGCGGGATGGACGTTCACGTCCACGGCGCTGCGCCGGAGCTCCAGGAAGAGAACGCAGGCGGGGAACCGCCCGGTGAAAAGCTGGTTTTTATAGGCCTGCTCCAGGGCGGTCTGGAGCAGGAGAGATTTCACGTATCTTCCGTTGACGAAGAAATACTGCTGTTTCCGGTTGCCCCGGGCGTTTGCGGGGGGACAGATGTATCCCTCCACGGTGATCCCGTCCCCGGAGCCCTGGGCGGGGAGCATGGTTTTGGCAAATTCCCGTCCCAGGAGGGAATAGATGACGGCGTCCAGCCGGCCGTTGCCCGGGGTGTGGAATTCCTCCTTCCCCTCCCGGAGATACCGCACCGCCACGTTGGGGTGGCTCATGGCGCAGCTCAGGGCGGCGGCGGTGACGCTGGACCCCTCGGCGGAGTCCTTCCGCATGAATTTCAGCCGGGCGGGGGTATTGTAAAACAGGTCCCGCACCAGAATGGTGGTCCCCTCCGGACAGCCGGCGGGGGAGCGGGAGATCTCCTCTCCCGCCTCCAGGGTGAGGACGGTGCCCTCCTGGGCGCCCCGTTCACGGGTCAGGAGCTGGACCCGGGAAACGGCGGCGATGGCCGCCAGCGCCTCTCCCCGGAAGCCCAGGGTCCCGATGGCCTCCAGGCCCCGGGCGTCCCGGAGCTTGCTGGTGGCGTGGCGGAGGAAGGCGGTGCCCGCGTCCTCCGGACTCATGCCGCAGCCATTGTCCGTCACCCGGATGAGGCCCATGCCACCCCGCTGGATCTCCACCGTCACCTGGGTGGCCCCGGCGTCGAAGCTGTTTTCCAGCAGTTCTTTTACCACGGAGGCGGGGCGTTCCACCACCTCTCCCGCGGCGATGAGATCCGCCACATGGGGATCAAGCTTGTGGATGATATTCATTCGCCTTCACTCATCTTTACGGGTATGCCCCGGATATACCGGGGGTCCACCTCCAGGGTGGCCGTGTCCCCTGGGACGGGGCTGCAGCGGGTCACGTCCAGCACCAGGCCGGTCATGCCGATCTGTCCCAGCACCCGGGCCCGCTTCCCGTTCACCCGGAAGGCGGGGGAGAAGGCGGTCTTCCTGGCCAGGCGGGATTTCACCTTGCCGATCAGGAAAGGCTCCACCCGGTCGCCCTGCCGGAAGGTACCGACTCCGTTGAACCAGCCCACGTCCAGCACCGCCACCCGGGTGGTCTTCTTCAGGACGACGCCCTTGCCCGCGCCGATCTTGGTGCCCTTGTCCAGCCAGTTCAGTTCTTCCAGAGAGGCTTCCAGCACCCCCACCTTGGCAAGACCGGAACCGGCCTTCACCGGGATCCGGCCGATGAGGGCGGAGCCGACGCACACGGCGTTCTGCTCCCCGAACTCGCCCCGGAACAGGGCGGCGCCGTCCAGCGCCATCAGGATGCCGGTGTTCACCCCCTGGGCCTGGAGGGTCCGGGCGGCGGTCATGAAATCCTCGTACTGCTGTTGGGTCTCGGAGAGGATGTTGGTGGAGGAGAGCAGAGTGTACATCCCGGTGATGGCGATGTTGGGCATCTGCCGGAACAGGGTGAGCATCTTGTCCGTCTCCCGGGCCAGAAAACCGTATTGGCCCAGACCGGAATCGATGCGGACCCGGGCTTCCGCCACGGTGTGCCGTTCCGCCGCCAGGGCGTTCAGAGCGATCCCGGCCTCATAGGAGCCGAGGGTGAAGGTCACGCCCACGTCCAGGAGTTCTCTGACCTGTCCCTGGTTCGTGATGCTGCGGAGGACCAGGATCCGTTCCTCGGAAAAGCCGCTGCGCCGGAGCATCGCCGCATCCTGGGGTTCGCTCACGGCGAAGCTGCCCAGCCCCTCATCCCGGAGGAAGCGGGCCATGCGCAGGAGGCCGACCCCCTGCCCGTCGCCGCTGAGATCCGCCACGATGTCCGCGCTGCCCGCCCGGGCCCGGATCTCGTTCAGATTGACCCGCAGGCCGTTTTTGTCGATCAGAAGAGAACGCAAGCTCATCCCCCCTTGGTTTTATCTGGGTTTTTCTTTACCCTTTAGTATACGCGGTTTTTGCGTTTCAGTCAATGAAAGTGCAAGAGAAAACTGGGGACGCCGCGCGGAAGCGTCCCCGCCGGAAAAAGGGTGCGGGATCCCAGCAGTATGTCCGCTGTCCCTTGCCTTTCGGTCCGCTTTTGAGTAGGATATTTACAAAGGGAAAAACATGAGCAGGCGATATCAAAGCCGGACCATAAAGCGCATGGGAAAACAAGGCCTGCCCCTCCACAGATCCGGCAGCAGATGCGGAAAGGCGGATTCTTTGTGAAAACCCGGAATCGTGAAAAAAGAGGGGAAAAAGCCGTTATCAAGGGTGAAGGAGGCGAGGAAGTGGAAGACAGAGAAATCGTACAGCTCTACTGGGACCGGGACGAACGGGCCATCACGGAATCGGATGAAAAGTACGGCCCCCTCTGCCGGAGCGTGGCCCTGCGGATATTGGCCGTCCCGGCGGACAGCGAGGAGTGCGTTTCGGATACCTGGTTCCGGACCTGGAACGCCATACCCCCCAAGAGACCGGACCCCCTTGGACCCTTCCTGGCAAAAATCTGCCGGAATCTGGCCCTGGACCGGTGGCGGCGGGACCACACCGCAAAACGCTATGCGGGAGAGACCCCTCTGGTCCTGGAGGAACTGGAGGAGGTGGTCTCCGGGGAGAGCCTGGAGGACGAGGTGCAGCGCCGGGAGCTCACCCGTGCCCTGAACGGCTTTTTGGAAAGTATCTCGGAGGGGGAGAGAGACCTGTTCCTGCGGCGATACCTGGCCTTTGAGACCCTGGAAAGCCTGGCGAAGCAGCGGGGAAGATCCGTAAGCGGCATCCATAAGCAGCTGGGCAAACTGCGGGAAGGGCTGCGAAACTATTTGCTGAAGGAGGGGATCGACCTATGACGGCTTTGGAACTGGCCATGGCCATGGGCGAGACGGAGGACCGTTACGCGAAGACCGTTTTCAGCCCCCCGGCGAAGAGAAAGCTCAGCCGCCCCGTCCGCGCCGCTCTCATCCTAGCGGCGGTGATCGCTCTCCTGGCTCTGCTGGGGGTGGCGGCCAGGGAGACGGGCTTCCTGGAACGGCTGTTCCCCGGGGAGAAATTCGAGACGTTTTCGGATTATGTCAACCACATCGGCGTGACCGTGGAGAACGACGGCCTGCGCCTCACCCTCCACGAGGCGGTGACGGACGGGCGCAATACCTATCTGGTGTACAGCGTGGAGCTGCTCCAAGGGAGCCTGGAGGATTGGGATGACACGGATCACATGATCACTCCCCTGACGGAAGAGGGCTATCCTGTGAAATTGGGGGACGGTGTCCGCCAGCCCCTGGACGGGGACGATCCGGGCCAGGGGAACCCCAACCGGTGGGTCTATCTCTGGTACAACGAAACCCAGATGAACACGGGGCGCATACGGTTCCGTCTCTTCGGCCTGAAAAACCACGATACCGGGGAGACCTTTAACCCCGGCTATCTGGAGGCGGAGGCGGAGCTGAAGCCCTGCCTGGCGAAAATCTCCAAAGAACAGGGGGATGGCGTTTATTCCAACATCGTTCTCTCCCCCTTCGGACTTCGGGCGGACGTGGCAGGGATGGACATGAAAAAGCTGGGCAATGGCAAGCCCTTCCGGGGGAAGCTGGAGTACGTCTACCGGGAAGGGGAGGAGGAGCAGAAGATCTTTGACTCCCCGGTGCTTCGGCCGGACCCGGTGCGGCAGGATGTGGCCGTGATGAGCGCCAGGTTCCGGCAGCCGGTAGATATCCGGGGCATCGTCGCCCTGCGTATCGACGGGGTGGAATACCCCCTGGAGACGGGACCGATTCCGAAGCAGCCTCAGCAGCCTATGGAACAGACCCAGGTTCCGGAGCTCTCGGCGGAAGACCGGCAGGCGCTCCGGGAAAGCCTCTTTGCGGACTGCACCCCGGAGGAGGTGGAATACGCAGTGGACAACGGGGTCTACCGTCTGGAGACCCGGAGCCTGGCCCTGTGGGGGAACGAAGAGGAGCTGCACCTCCGGGCCTGGGTCACGGCCTCGTCCATAACGGGATCCTATGACCGGCTCCTGGACCAGAGGGATATCGCTCCATATCTTTGCGTGGACGGCACGGTGCTTAGAATAAGCAGGACCGGTAATATAACGAGCTTTTACGACGCCGAGACCGGGGAGCGGGTGTTCGCGCTGAGCCTGGATTTCACCCGGGAATCCGCCAACAATGCAGCCTTCGATGGGGATTTCGGCAAGGTCTCCGCCCTGCGCCTGATCTGGTACCCTCCCGCGGGGGACCGGATCATCCTGGACCTGGAACGGACAGAATAAGAAAGCCGACAAAACTTCGGGGGCAGCCGTCTGGCTGCCCCCATGCGCGTGATAAGCGTATCGGCAATATCGATATGCTGCGCCCGGGAGCCCAACGAAGCGGGTCCCGGTCGAAACGCGAAGCGTTATTTGATATCCTGTTTTTCGAAGAGCAGGCGGGATGCGGCCACGCACACCACCAGGATCCCCAGGCAGATCAGGGTCATGGTCATGGGGAAGGAACCCGGCTCCCAGGTGGCTTTATCCGCCTTCAGGGCGGCGGGATAGATCAGACCGGTATACCGGATGAGCACCCCGTACAGGGCGCTGAGGACGCCCGTGATCACCGGGTTCCGGGTGAGGAAGGCCAGGAGGAAGGGCACCGCCATGAGGCAGGTATCCACAAAGGCATGGAGGAGGATCCGGCTCCAGACATATCCGCCCGGCAGGATCCGGAACACGGCGCTGGCGTACACCAGGGTCAGGAGCAGGATGCCCGCCAGGGAGATCAGGAAGGCCAGAAGGAAATAGAACAGGGTCTTCCCCCAGAAGACCTCCCGCCGCCGTTTGCCGATGTACAGGGAATCGTTGAATACCCGGTGGGGAAAATCCCTGGCCAGGAACATCACCGCGAAGATCAGGGGGATCACCATGAGTCCCTGGTTGCTGGCCAGCACCCAGCGGAAATAGTAGGGGGAGCAGGCCCAGTAGACCTCGATCAGGTTCTCATACTTCGTCCCCGGCTCATCCTGCAGCACCGCCGTTTCCGGCTGGTTCTTCACCCTGGGCAGGCGCATGCGGGCGGCGGCCCCGTCGGGGCTCGTCTTGTTGTCCTGGAAGAAGTTCACGAAGGTCCCCGCGCCGGGAAGCTCCGCCAGATCGTACAGATTGGACTCGGTCACCTTGCTCCGGGAGCTGATGAACAGGTCGCACACCAGCAGCACCGCGATCGCCAGCAGCAGCACGGCGCTCCGGCTCAGGCGAAACAGTTCGCCGCGAATTACGGTTTTCATGCGCCAAGGTCCTCCTTTCGGATGGTCTTGAAGGCGTCTTCCAGCTCCTGGGCCCGCTGGAGGTCCTCCGGGATCCTGGCCTGCAGCTCCTCCCGGGTGTAGCTCCGGACGATCTTGCCCTTCTCCAGCAGGAGGTAATCCGTGGCGAAGGGGTAAAGCTCGGCGAAGAACTGGCCGGTGATCAGGGTGGTCATGGGCCGTTCCTCCATCTCCGCCTTGATCAGGTCCACGAACAGGGCGCTGTCGTCCGTGTCCAGCCCGCCGAAGACCTCGTCCAGAAGCAGCAGTCGGGGGAAGGGGAGCAGGGCCATGGCGATGGCGCATTTCATTTTCAGTCCCGCGGGGCAGCCGCCCACGGTGCGGTTTCCCGTATCCCGGGGGGTGATGGCCAGAGCCTTCATCAGCTTGCCGATCCGCCCCTTGGGCAGATCCCCCAGGACGCGGCCCTGGAGTTTCAGGTTGTTGCGGATGCTCAGATCCCGGTACAGGGCGGGACCGTCGATGAGCATGCCCACCTGGTGCCTCGCGGCGTACAGACCGTCCCCCGTCTCGCCCAGGATCTCCACTTCGCCGGAATCCGGCTTCACCAGACCCGCGGCGCAGCGCAGCAGGGTGGTCCTACCGCTGCCCGGGTCGCCCAGCAGGGCGTAGATCCGTCCGGCGGTCAACTGCAGGTCCAGCCCGTCCAGCGCGGCGGCGCCGCCGTAGCGCTTATTGAGGCCGGTAGCCCGAAATACGGTATCCGTCATTTCATCCTCTCCCTCAGCCTGCCCGCTGCGGTGAGCAGCAGCAGGACGATCATATTTGCGCAGATCACGCTGGCCCCGGTGGGGATGGCGGCCAGGTAGGAGACTAGGGTCCCCAGGAAAAAGCAGAAAACGGAAATAAAGGCCGCAACGATTATAACACTCCGGAAGCGCTTGCACAAGCGCATTGCGCTGAGAGCGGGAAAAATCAGCAAACCGGAGATGAGCATGCTCCCCATCATCCGCATCCCCACCACGATGGTCAGGGCGGTGAGCAGGGCGATGAGGGCGTTGTACGCCCCCACCCGCACCCCGGTGGCCCGGGCGAAGGTCTCGTCGAAGGTGACGGCGAAGATCCGGTTGTAGAACAGGACGAAGAGGATCAGCACGGTCAGGGCGATGGCGGCGCTGAGGATCACGTCCTCCCGGGACATGGAGAGGATGCTGCCGAAGAGATAGTTGTTCACCTCGGTGTTCATCCCTGTGGACAGGGAGATGAGGATGACCCCCACCGCCAGGGCGCAGGTGGAAAGAAGGCCGATGGCCGCGTCCCCCTTGATCCTGCCGCTGGAGGATATGCGCAGGAGGAGAAAGGCGGCGGCCACCACCACGGGGATGGCCACGGCCAGGGGAGCGGCGTTCAGCACGGTGGCGATGGCCAGGGCGCCGAAGCCCACGTGGCTCAGCCCGTCCCCGATCATGCTGTACCGCTTCAGCACCAGGCTGACTCCCAGGAGGGCGGCGCACAGGCTCACCAGGGTGCCCACCAGCAGGGCCCGGGTGAGAAAGGTGTAGGAGAGCATCTCCCGCAGAGTATCCAGCATCGTCGTCCTCCTTTCTCAGTCCCGGCCTTCCATGAAGGTGCGGCCGATCTCGCTGCCCGCGTATTCCTCCGCAGGGCCGAAGAAAAGAGGCACGGTGCGCAGATGGAGGATGGTCCTGGCCCGCTCGATGGCGCAGTCCACGTCGTGGGAGACCATGATGATAGTGACCCCTTCCCGGTTCAGGTCCTGGATGATCCGGTACAGCTCCGCGCTGATCACCGGGTCCAGCCCGGTGACGGGCTCATCCAGCAGGAGGAGCTTCCGGGTGGCGCACAGGGCCCGGGCCAGGAGCACCCGCTGCTGCTGCCCGCCGCTCAGATCCCGGTAGCAGGCGTTTTTCAGCTCCGTCAGCCCCAGTTTTTCCAGGGATTCCGCCGCCCGGCGCTTTTCGGCACGGAGATAAAAGGGTCTTGCCCGGCAGCCGGAAAGGACCACCTCCCCCACGCTGGCGGGAAAGTCCTTCTGAGCCGGCGTCTGCTGGGGCAGATATCCCACCTCCGTCTGCCGGAGGCCGTCCCCGTAGGTGATGGTCCCGCTTTTGGGCTTCTTCAGCCCCAGGAGGGCCTTGATGAGGGTGCTTTTGCCGGAGCCGTTTTCCCCCACGATGCAGAGATAGTCCCCGGGCTCCACGGAAAAGGTCAGGTCCTGCACCGCGGTCTTGCCCTCGTAGGCCAGGCACAGGTCCCTGCAGGCGATGAGCGACATATCAGTACAGCGCCTCCTTCAGCGCCTCCAGGTTCTTGGCCCAGAGGGTCAGATAGGTCTCCCCGGCCTGGAAGGCGTCCCGGGAGACGGTATGGCCGGACCAGAGGGTGAGGACCCCGGCCCCGGTGGATTCGGCAATGGTGTCCGCGATCTTCCCGGCGCTCAGATCGCAGCGGAAGACCACGGGGATCCCCTCCGCCTTCACCAGGTCGATGAGATGGGCGACGGTGGCGGGGTTCACGTCCGTGCCGCTGGAGCAGCCCGGGAAGGCCGCGGCATAGCTGAGACCGTATTCCCGCACGAAATACAGGAAGGGGAAGCGGTCCCCGAAGACCAGCAGCCGCCGTTTGGCATCCTTCACCAGCTCCCGTATGGAGGCGTCCAGCTCCCGCAGCTGCCGGATATAGGCTTCCGCGTTGGCGGCGTAGGCGGCGGCGTTTTCCGGGTCCGCCTCCTTCAGGGCGTCCCGCACCGCCTCGGTGATGGCAATGGCGTTCACCGGGGAGGTCCACACGTGCTCGTCGTACTCCGTTTCCTCCCCCTCTTCTTCCTCCTCTGCGGTCATAAACTCCTGGATCTCCTCCTCCCGGAGGGCGCAGCAGTCCATGAGGGAGAGGATGATCTTCTCCTCCCTGTCCCCGCTGTCCAGGATCCGGTCCAGCCACACGTCGCTCTCTCCGCCGCCGTAGACGAAGACCCGGCAGGCGCCGATGCGGGCGATGTCCTGGGGGGTGGGCTCATAGGAATGGGCCTCCGCCCCGGGAGGGAGGAGCAGCGTGATCTCCGCCAGGTCCCCCGCCACCGCCCGGACAAAGTCGTATTCCGGAAAGGCGGCGGCCGTGACCTTCAGCTTATCCCCGCTCCCGGAGTGAGATCCCCCGGCGCAGCCGGTGAGGAGCAGGACCGCCAGCAGGAAAAACAGAATCACCCTTTTCATGCTTCCCGCCCCTTTGCCAGACAATCCCGGCAGACCCCGAAGATGGAGGTGCGCAGGGGATCCGTGCGGAAGCCGTGCTCCCGGAACAGATGCTCCGCCAGCCGGTCGAATTCCTCGCATTCCAGGTGGATGAGGCGGCCGCATTCGCCGCACTTCAGATGGAGATGCCCGTGGCAGCCGGGGGTCCCGTCCTCGGCATACTGATAGCAGGCGGGCTCCCCGTCGTTGATGTATTTCCGCACCAGACCCCGGGCTTCCAGCTTCTCCAGCTGCCGGTAGATGGTGGAGATCCCCACCTTTTCCGGCAGGTTTTCCGCGATCTCCTGCACGCTCACGTGCCGGCCTCCCAGGCTCTCCAGGTATTCCTGAACCAGCCTGCCCTGTCTCGTCTCGTATGCCATGGCAGCCGCTCCCTTCCCATCGGGCAAATATGAAAATGAGAATCAATTTCAAAAGTGCGCCTATTATAGTCCCGGCCGAAAAATCTGTCAAGGGCGTATTGACAAGCCCGCCGCCCCGCGGGTATACTGTGGACGAATCGAATAGCCTTATCGAGAGTGGCGGAGGGATCGGCCCTGTGAAGCCACGACAACCTGCATGGGGATACCCGGTGCAAGGTGCCAAATCCGACGGACGAACGAGAGATAAGGCGCTGCAGAAGCTGGTTCGCGCTCCGTCGGTGAGACGGAGCGCTTTTTCTTGTTAAAAGGGGGAGAGAAATGAGCATCATCAAGGACCCTGCGCTGGCGGAGGCCGGACGGCAGAAGATCCGCTGGGTGCGGGATTTTATGCCCGCCCTATCGGGGATCGAGGCCCGCTTTGAGCGGGAGCAGCCCTTTGCGGGGAAGCGCATCGCCGTTTCCGTGCACCTGGAGGCAAAGACCGCGAACCTGGCCCTGGTGCTGCAGAAGGGCGGGGCGGAGGTCTGGCTGACCGGTTCCAACCCCTTGTCCACCCAGGACGACGTGGCGGCGGGCATCGCTTCCCTGGGGGTAGAGACCTTCGGCATCCACGGCGTGGACGCGGCGGGGTACGACCGCCTCCTGCGGGAGACGCTGAAATGCCATCCCCACATCCTCATCGACGACGGGGGGGATCTGGTGAACCTCCTCGGCGGGGACTGCGCGGAATATGGGGACTGCCTCCTGGGCGGCTGCGAGGAGACCACCACCGGCATCCTGCGGTTGAAGGCCCGGGAGCGGGAGGGCTGCCTGCCCTGTCCCATGGTGGCGGTGAACGACGCCAAGGCCAAGCACTACTATGATAATAAGTACGGCACCGGTCAGTCCGTGTGGGACGGCATCCTCCATACCACCAACCTCATCGTGGCGGGGAAGACCGTGGTGGTGGCGGGCTACGGCTGGTGCGGCAAGGGCGTCGCCATGCGGGCCGCCGGTCTGGGTGCGGACGTGATCGTCACGGAAGTGGACCCCTTCAAGGCGCTGGACGCCACCATGCAGGGCTTCCGGGTCATGCCCATGGATCAGGCGGCGGCCCTGGGGGACGTGTTCATCACCGTGACCGGCTGCCGGGACGTGATCACTCCGGCCCATTTCGCGAAGATGAAAAACAACGCCATCCTCTGCAACGCCGGCCATTTCGACGTGGAGGTGGACGTGGCGGGGCTCCGGGCCATGGCCGTGAAGGTCGAGGAGCGGAGGGAAAACATCCAGGGCTATACCCTGCCGGACGGGAGGATCCTGAACGTGCTGGGGGAGGGCAGACTGGTGAACCTGGCCTGCGGCAACGGTCACCCGGCGGAGATCATGGATATGTCCTTCGCCGTGCAGGCCCTTACCGCAGAGTGGATCGCAAAACAGGATAAGCTGGAAAAGAAACTGTATGCCGTGCCGGAGGAGATCGACGAGGAGATCGGGCGGGTGAAGCTGGCGGCCATGGGCCTCAGCATCGACGTCCTTACTCCGGAGCAGGATCGGTACCTCCACAGCTGGCAGGTGTGATACGAAAGGAGAAAGAACATGAGCAAGCGGCTGTTTACCTCGGAATCCGTAACGGAAGGCCATCCCGATAAACTTTGCGACCAGATCTCCGATGCGGTGCTGGACGCCATCCTGGCCCAGGACCCCACCGGACGCGTGGCCTGCGAATGCACCGCCACCACCGGGATCATCTACATCATGGGGGAGATCACCACCAACTGCTACGTGGATATCGGCAGGGTGGCCCGGGACGTGGTGCGGGAAGTGGGCTACACCGACTCCGCCTACGGCTTCGACGCGGAGACCTGCGCCGTCCTGACCAGCATCCATGAGCAGAGCGCGGATATCGCCATGGGCGTGGACCGGGCGCTGGAGGTCCGGGGAGAGAAGACGGACGAACTGATGAACGGCGCCGGGGACCAGGGCATGATGTTCGGCTATGCCTGCAACGAGACCCCGGAGCTGATGCCTCTGCCCATCGCCCTGGCCCATAAGCTGGCCATGCGGCTGACCGAGGTGCGGAAGAACGGCACCCTGCCCTACCTCCGGCCCGACGGAAAGACCCAGGTGACGGTGGAGTATGGGGAGGACGGAAAACCCTGCCGGGTGGATACCATCGTCATCTCCACCCAGCATGATCCCGAGGCGGAGCTGGATACCATCCGCCGGGATATGATCCGGCACGTGGTAGAGCCCGTGGTGCCTGCGGCGCTTCTGGATGAGGATACAAAATATTATGTAAACCCGACCGGCCGCTTCGTCATCGGCGGTCCCCATGGGGACAGCGGCCTCACCGGCCGGAAAATCATCGTGGACACCTATGGCGGCTATGCCCCCCATGGGGGCGGCGCCTTCTCCGGCAAGGATCCCACCAAGGTGGACCGGAGCGCCGCCTACGCCGCCCGGTGGGTGGCGAAGAACGTGGTGGCCGCGGGGCTGGCGGAGAAGTGCCAGGTGGAGCTGGCCTACGCCATCGGTGTGGCCCAGCCCGTGAGCGTGCTGGTGGATACCTTCGGCACCGGCAAGGCGGACGACGGGGAGCTGGAGAAGGCCATCCGCAAGGTCTTCGATCTGCGGCCCACCGCCATCATCCGCAGCCTGGATCTCCAGAAGCCCATCTACCGGAAGCTGGCGGCCTACGGCCATATGGGGCGCACGGACCTGGACGTGTCCTGGGAGCATACGGACCGGGCCGACGCTCTGAAGGAGGCCATGGGCCTGTGAACACCCTGTTTCGAAATATCCGCGCCCTTCTGCCGGAGGGAGTCCGGGAGACCAGCGTCTGCGTCTCCGGCGGGGAGATCTTCGCCGTGGGAGAGGTCCCGGCGGATTTCCGGGCGGACACGGTGGTGGAGGGGAAGGGAAAACTCCTGATCCCCGGCCTGGTGAACGCCCATACCCACGTGTATATGACCATGTTCCGGGGCTGCGCCGACGACCTGAGCTTTACGGACTGGCTTTTCGGCCATATCGACCCTCTGGAGAGCAAAATGACCCGGGAGGACTGCTACTGGGCCACCCTCCTGGGCTATCTGGAGATGATCTCCACCGGCACCACCGCCTGCCTGGATATGTACGTCTTCACCGAGACCGCCCTGCGGGCGGCGGAGGAGAGCGGCTTCCGGACGGCCCTGAGCCGGGGCCTCACCGGCGGCGCCGGGGATCCGGAGGGGGGCAAGCGCCGCATCCGGGAGGCCCTGGAGGAGATGGAGGACTGGAAGGGGAGCACGGACCGGATCCGCTTCTTCCTGGGTCCCCACGCCCCCTATACCTGCGATCCGGATTATCTCCGGGAGATCGCGGACCTGGCGGAGGAGCGGAAGCTTCCCCTGCATCTGCATCTGTCGGAGAGTGTCAGCGAGCAGGAGGGCATCCGGGAGAAATACGGCTGCACCCCGGCGGAATATTTCGACCGGGCGGGGATCCTGCGTCCCGGCACCGTGGCCGCCCACTGCGTGTATGTGAATGAGAGCGATATGCGCCTTCTGGCGGAGCGGGGGGTCACGGCGGTGACCAATCCCGCCAGCAATCTGAAGCTGGGCAACGGGGCGGCCCCCGTGCCGGATCTGCTCCGGGCCGGTGTGAACGTGGCCCTGGGCACCGACGGCGCCGCCAGCAACAACGCCCTGAACCTGTTCCGGGAGCTGAACCTGGTGACCCTGCTGCACAAGGGCCTCCGGGGGGATCCCACGGAGCTGCCCGCGTCCCAGGGGCTGCGCATGGCCACGGAGAACGGAGCCAGGGCCCTGGGCTGGGAGAAGCTGGGGCGGATCGAAGCCGGGTGGACCGCGGACCTGGCGGTGCTGGATCTGGACCGGGTGAACCTGCGCCCCTGGAACGATATCCTCTCCTCCCTGGCCTACGCGTCGAACGGCAGCGAGGTGGAGAGCGTCATGGTGGAGGGAAAGTTCCTCATGAAGGACCGGGAGTTCCTCACCATCGACCGGGAGCGGGTGCAGTTCGAGGTGGACAGGACCTGCAAAAGACTGGGACTGATCACGTGATCGATCGGATGGATTGACGCTTTGCGTCGTGAAATGCGCTGCGGCGCATGGGAGAAGAGGGAAACGCACCTCATTCAAGCCCATGCGCCGCAGCGCATTTCATGTGCCGCCAGGCACAATTCATGGCGGAACGCCAATTCACGACGCCGCAGGCGTCAATTCATCACTGCCTCCCCCAGCATCCCCGCCTGATACCAGGCGATGAGCAGGTCCACCACGGCCCCGTAGCTCCTTACCCCCAGCTCCTGGCCGTAGCTCTTGAGCATGGTATCGTATACCTTTTCGGAAACCTTGGCGGCCCTGGTCTCGAACTGGGCCCAGTATTCGTTGTTGGCCCACAGGTCCGCCTTGACGGACTCGGGCAGGGAGGCTGCCAGCTCATAGTACCGGTCGGCGTCCGCCTTGTACAGGGCGTTGCAGAGATGGACGTAGCCGAAAAGCCAGCCGGAGTAGATATACAGGGGATCGCCGCTCTCCAGGCAGGCCAGGACCGCCACAAAGTTGGCCTCCTGCTCCGAGGCCACGCCCCGCTGGTGGGCCATCTCGTGGGCGAGGGTGGCGGGGATCAGACAGGGGGGCGGATCGACGTTGATATTGGCCTCCCCGGTAAAGGGAAAGTAGAAGCCCGTGTAGTTGAAGCGGCTCATGAGACGGGAGAAAAAGGCCCGTTTGGGCTGCCGGTCCTCCAGCAGGAGGAAGGGGAAGATGGCCTCCGCGCCCCGGTAGATTTCCGGCGACCGGGAGAAGATCTCCCCCATGGAGGCGGCAAACCGCCCCTCCCCGTCCCGGGGTACCAGGTTCGCCGTCTCCCGCAGCCCCTCCGCAAAGCGAGCGGTGGCAGCATACAGGCTGTCGATATCCGTGGGACGGCCCCAGAGGCCGCTTTTCTCCCGGAAGCCGTCCGCCCGGTAGGAGGCGCCCAGGAAGAGGCAGAGAAGGAGATACAGGGTGAGGAGCACCGCCAGCAGCAGGGAGACCCGCCGCCACAGGAGGAACAGCCGCCGGGACCCGGCGCGGCAGACGCTTGCGACGGTCCAGACCATCCAGGCCAGCAGGATCAGGATCCCCAGACAGCAGAGGGCTTCGGCCAGGGAGAAGGGGAACAGGGCGGCGGCCTTTCCCAGGCCCTGCCGCAGCACCAGCGTGCCCCCGGCAACGGCATTCATCACCGGACGCACCCCCGCCAGGGCATGGAATACCCCGATCAGGACAAGCATAATGATAAGGTAGATATGTCGCTTCTTCAGGCTGACCATGGCTTCCCCCTCCTGACCCCATTATAGCCCCCGGCAGCGGGTACCGCAAGCCGGGAAAATCCTCCGGATGGGAACAAAAAATCCGTCAAACGGGTGACGAAATCGTTACGACACCCGATGAAAAGAAACAAAATGTTGACAAAAGAAACAAGATGGTGTATGATGTGCGAGCCTTTCCCCTCGACATAATTCGACAAACAAGGCAGGTGCAGCGTTTTGAAACGCTTTGGATATCTTTTGACCCGTGTGGTCTGCGTCGTTCTGGTCATGACGCTGATGCTCGTTCCGGTATCCGCGGTGGATCCGGAAATGAAAGTCATGATCAAAGGCGTACATATCAACGAGGACCCCGGCGCGATCCTGCAGGACAGCGTGACCTACGTTTCCCTGCGCAGCTTTATGGATTCCCTGGGGGTCGAGTACAGCATCACCTGGAATGAAGAGCGGCACAGAGCTACCGTTACCGCTCCCAACCTGTACCTCACCGTGAAGGAAGGCGCCCGGTACCTTACCGCCAACGACCGCTGCCTGTACCTGAACGGCACCAGCTTCCTGTATCGGGACCGACTCATGGTTCCGCTCCGGCCCCTGGCCAAGGCCTGCGGCCTGGAGGTGAACTGGGACGAGTATACCGGCGAAGTCCAGGTGGAGGGAGACTATTCTCCCATCCTCTGCGCGGACTATTTCTATGATGAGACCGAGCTGTACTGGCTCAGCCATATCATCTATGCCGAGGCCGGGATCGAGGAACTGGAAGGCATGATCGGCGTGGGGAACGTGGTGCTGAACCGGAAGGCCCGGAAGGCCTGGCCGAACACGGTCTACGGCGTGGTCTTTGACGACCGCTGCGGGGTCCAGTTCACCCCCGCCGCCACCGGTACCATCTACCAGGAGCCCAGCGCCCTGGCGGTGGTTGCCGCCAAGATCGCCCTGGAGGGCGTCACCGTGGTGGAGGACAGCCTCTATTTCGTGAACGCCTCCATTGCGGATAACGGCTGGTTCCGCCGGAACTGCACCTACGTGACCACCCTGGGGAGGCACACCTTCTACACCAGCGATACGCAGTAAACAAACATCGAGAGGAAATCAAACGCCGCACACGACGTGTGCGGCGCTTTTCTTTGTTTTCTTCCTTGTCATGTGCAGGCACGTCACAAGGAAAGAAAGAACCTCTCCCCCCAGTGAGCGCACCGGAACCTCTCCCCTTTCAGGGGAGTCAGGACCCCCTCCCGCCGCAGCGGCTGCCTTCCCTTGGGGGAAGGTGTCGTCCGGCATCTCACGCAAGCCGGATGACGGATGAGGGGCGATCTCTGTCAGGCTCTCTTTCAAGACGATGACAAATCAGGGGGGCGTCTGTAAATGCTTGAGAAGCTGCCTCGGCAGCTCAGTTTCCGATCCGGTGGTGGGCGGTGGGACTGTCGTGGTCCAGGGGGAGGAGCGCATAGTTGTTTTCCAGGCACCAGATCAGGATCCGCTCCACCGTGTCCACGGTATAGCTCCGGCTGTCGTGCATGAGGACGACGGAGTACTCGTGCTTCTGGATCCCTTCGATGACGTTCCGGTAGATCTCGTCCGGGTCGTTGGTGGACCCGGCGTCGCCGCTGTTCACGTTCCAGTCGAAGTAGGCGTAGCCCCGTGCCTCCACCGCGCCGGCCAGCCGGGTCATGATGCCGGGATTGAAGCGGCTGACGGTATTGGAGCTGCCCCCGGGGAAGCGGATGATATTGCTGTAGGCGCCGGTCTGGGCGTATATGATGGCGTTCATCTTGTCCAGGTCCGCGAAGTAGGCTTCTTCGCTGGCGTAGATGCTGTAGTAATCGTGGGTGGCGCTGTGTACGCCGACGCTGTGGCCTGCGGCGGCTTCCTTGCCGATCATGTCATTCAGACCGTAGTTCACCACGAAGAAGGTGACCTTCACGCCGTACTGGTCCAGAATGTCCAGCAGCCGCTGGGTGTGCTTGCTGGGGCCGTCGTCGAAGGTGAGGTAGACGTAGCCCCTGGGCTCCGGCTTGGGCTCGACGGTGACGGTGCGCCGGGCGCAGACCCCGTTATGCCAGCTGTCCTCCACGGTATACCGCAGGGTATAGGTTCCCGGGGTCAGGGGATCCACCTCCCCGGCTGCCTCCACCCGGGCGGTCAGGTCGCCGTCCAGGTTGTCCCGGGCCAGGTAACCCGGTTCCTCATAAGCCGTACCGTAGGGGAGGGTGAGTTCGCGCTCTCCCAGAAGGGCGATCTCCGGAGGGCAGGGATCGTTGTACCGGACCGTCCGTTCCGCCCGGGCGCTGTTGCCGGAGCTGTCCGTTACGGTGTAGGTGACCACGCCGTTTTCTTCCCGGCGTTCCACCCGATCCGTCAGATCCCCGTCCGCGTTATCCGCCGCGGCAAATCCCTCCTCCTGATAGGGGGAGCCGGGCAGGGTGAAGCTTCCCGGGATCTCGGCCAGGGTGATCACCGGAGGAAAGGTATCCCGCACGTGCACCCGGCGGATGCGCTCCGCGGTGAACCAGAGGCATTGGGCGGTGTATTCCAGGGTATAGTCCCCCGTCGCCCCGGTGTCCACCGTTCCCCGGATCCGGACCTCCGGAGAGAACAGGGCAGGGAGGAGGGGGGCGCTGCCGAAAACGGCCTCCGCGCCGGGCTCCCGATAGGGTTCCCCGTATTCCAGGGTGCAGTCCTCCTCCCCCAGAAGCTCCAGCCGGAGCTGCCAGCGATTGAGCAGCAGAAAAGCCGCCGCTGCGGCCAGCAGCAGCCCGAGGATCCAAAGGCAGACCTTCCTTTTTTTCAATGACGCAGCCTTCTCTCTTTCTCTGAAAACGGCGCGGAAGACCGGCGGAAACCGCATGTCAGGCCGGGATGCTTCCATTGTGCGGCAAGAGCGCCCTCTGTGTCAAGCGGCGGAGAGGTTCCCCGCAGTGTCAAGGGGCAAAACTTGACAAAAACTGAGCAGCGTGTAAAATATAAAAGGTTAGGCATTTAATGCGGCCGACCGCCTGACCCGGCGGCCCGGCTGTAACCAGCGGTTCCATCATTTTCCGCTTTCCGGGGGATCGCTCAGCACGTCCCGGTAAACGGAGGCGAGCAGATCGTTGGTGATGACGTTGTAGTAGGTGGGATACAGGGTCGTGAAGTAGATCCCGCAGGGTCCGGCGCTCAGCTCCGTGTCGATGGGAGCGGCGTATTCCCGGATCTGTCCCGCCAGGACCTCCGGCAGCGGGAGGACTCCCTGCCCGTCCCGCAGGAGGGAACAGAGATACTCCAGATCGCTGCAGGCCTGATCCGCGCTTCTCGGCTCCTCCTGCCACCAGAGGCAGCGGTCCCAGCCCCCGGTGTACAGCAGCAGAGGCTGCTCCAGCAGCTGGGCGGCTCCGATTTTTCCCGACGTCAGGAGGCTGTCCCGCCGGGCGTAAAAGCGCACGGGGGACTCCAGCAGAAGGGTCTGGTCCGAGGCCCTGCTGTCCTGGGAAGTGAAGGAGAGCACGGCGTCCGCCCGCCGATCCGTGAGCATGGCGATGCAGTCCGCGTCCAGACAGCCGCGGAACTGGAGGTCCATCTCCAGCCGGTGCTTCGCCGCGTAAGCGGTGAGCTTCCGGGCATAGAGGCTGAAGATCCCCAGGGAAAGGCACAGCTGGATCTTGGGCCGGTAGGTGTGATCCATTTTCCGCATCTCCGAAAGGACCTTGTCGAACTCGGCCACCAGGGAGACCGCCCGGGGATAGAAGAAGATCCCGGCCGGAGTCATCATGGCGCCGTTCTGGTTGCGGACGAAAAGCTCGATCCCCAGCTCGTCTTCCAGCTGCGTGATGGTCTTGCTCACCGCCTGCCGGGAGATATATAAAGCGTTCGCGGCGCCCAGAAAGCTTCTGGCGTTTGCTACCGCTAAAAATGTGCGAAGCTGCTTGATTTCCACGGCGAAACTCCCTCACTTTCGGCCAATTTACACAAAGCATAGCATAAGCGGGCTAAGTGTGCAACTAAAAGTTGCATCGGTGGAAAGAAATACTGCTTTTCTTTACGCCGCGGGAGTAGTAATTTAATAGGGCAGAAATGCGCATATGGGAGAACTGCGCCCATATGCACCGGATATCAGTATCCTGTCAACGGTGAAGAGATATAGAGATAACTTTTCAGGAGGAGGAAAACCAATGCCATTCACAGACAAGCCCCAGGTATTCAACGCGGCGATCAACGCCCTGTCCTTCGGAGAGGCCGGCCGTGAGATTACCCTCGGCGGAAGCAACGTCTATCCCCTTTATGCCTTCGATGCGCCTTTGGCCAATGCGCCCCGGGTGGGCGTTGAGGTGTCCGACCTGGGCTATGAGAAGGCCATCCCCGGTCTCGCCGCTTTTTATGCCGGCGCCGAGACCATCCCTGAGCAGGCTGCCCGGGCCGCCGCAATGCCCGGTGCGGAATTTGTCTGCCTGAAGCTGGACAGCGCCGATCCCAACGGGGACAACGCTTCCGCCGAGGACTGCGTCGCCACCGTAAAGGCCGTTTACGAGGCCATTGACAAGCCCCTGGTAGTCATGGGCTGCAAGAACGTGGAAAAGGACACCGAGCTCCTGGTGAAGGTGGCCGAGGCCATGCAGGGCAAGAACATTCTGCTCATGTCCGCCCGGGAAGAGGACTACAAGACCCTGGGAGCCTCCGCCGTTCTGGCTTACGGTCAGAAGCTCTGCGGCGAGAGCGCCGTGGATATCAACCTGGCCAAGCAGCTGAACGTGCTCATGAGCCAGCTGGGCGTGCCCGCCGCCAGCACCGTGATGAACCTGGGCTCCGCCGCCGCCGGCTACGGCTTCGAGTACGTCGCCTCCACCATGGACCGGGTCAAGAGCGCGGCTCTCACCCAGAACGACGCCATGCTCCAGATGCCCGTGATCACCCCCGTGGGCAGCGAAGCCTGGACCGTGAAGGAAGCCCTGCTGGAAGAAGCCGACGAGCCGGAGTGGGGCGCCCGTGAGGAGCGCGGCATCCAGATGGAGATCATCACCGCCGCCGCCTGCCTGGCCAGCGGAAGCGACGCCGTTATCCTGCGTCACCCCGAGTCCGTGAAAACCATCTCCGAGATGATCTCGGCGCTGCTGTAAGGAGGGATCGACCATGGCACTGAAAGGTCTTGATATTTTCAAGCTCACCCCGAAAAAGAACTGCAAGGAATGCGGCAGCCCCACCTGCATGGCCTTCTCCATGAAGGTCGCCCAGGGCTCCGTGAGCATCGATAAATGCCCCTACATGTCTCAGGACGCCATCGACAAGCTCTCCGAGCAGACCGCGCCTCCCATGAAGACCATCAAGGTCGGGGATTATTCCCTGGGCGGCGAGACCGTCATGTTCCGGCATGACAAGACTTTCGTTTCCCGCTGCCTCTACGCTGTTGCGGTGTGCGACGGGATGGAGGACGCCGAAGCCCGCCTCGCCAAGGTCCCCCAGGTGGACTATGAGCGCATCGGCGAGCGGATGCATGTGGAAATGGTCGCGGTGGACCACTGCGGCGAGCAGCCTGCGGACAAGTACCTCGCTCTGGTGGAGAAGGCGAAGGCCCTGGGCCGTCCCCTGATCCTGGGCGTGGAGGATGCGGATCTGGCCGCCAGGGCCGTGGCCGCCGCCAAGGAGCTGCCCCTGGTGCTGAACGGCGCCAACGAGACGAACTATGAGGCTATGAACAAGGTCGCGACGGATGCCGGCATCGTGCTGGGCGTCTCCGCCGCCTCTCTGGACGCCCTCTATGATACCGTGGCCAAGCTGGAAGGCCTGGGCAACAAGAACCTGATCCTGGACGTGGGCGCCGCCTCCATCAAGGACGCCTTCGCCGGCGCCGTGAAGATCCGCCGGGCCGCCCTGAAGAACAACGACCGCACCTTCGGCTATCCCACCTACGTGAACGTGGCCGAGCTCGCCCCCGGCAACAGCCATCTGCAGGGCGCTCTGGCCTCCCTGTTCACCACCCGGTACGGCTCCGTCATCGCCATGGACGAGATGGACTACGCCAAGGCCCTGCCCCTGTACGGCCTGCGGCAGAACCTGTTCACCGATCCTCAGAAGCCCATGCGGGTCACCCCGGGCATCTACCCCCTGAACGGGGCGGACGAGAACGCCATCTGCGCCACCACCGTGGACTTCGCCCTGACCTACTTCGTGGTCTCCGGCGAGCTGGAGCGCAGCGGCGTGCCCGTGAACCTGCTCATCAGCGACGCGGGCGGCTATTCCGTCCTCACCTCCTGGGCGGCGGGCAAGTTCTCCGCCAACACCATCGCGAACTTCCTGAAGGAAAACGACATTGAAAGCAAGATCAAGAACCGCACCCTTCTGATCCCCGGCAAGGTGGCCGTGCTGAAGGGCGAGCTGGAAGCGAACCTCCCCGGCTGGGAGATCGTGGTCGCCCCCAAGGAGGCCGTCCAGCTGGTGAAGTTCCTGAAGGATCTGGCTGCCTCCAAGGCATAAGTATTCCCCGACGGGGGCGCCGTCCCCGCGGATCGGCGCCCCTTTTTTCCCATACTGCGCAAATACAGCGGAAGGATGACACAGAAAGATGAGTGAAGGATTCCAGAGCACGACTGTGCAGCAGATGGAGGCTGACGCCGCCCGTCTGAAGGAAACAGCCGTCAAGGTCGGCATAGACGTATGGCAGGATCGGGTCAAGGCTCAGACGCCCCACTGCGGCTTCGGCGATAAGGGCATCTGCTGCAGGATCTGCTCCATGGGTCCCTGCCGCATCACCCCCAAGTCGCCCAAAGGCATCTGCGGCGCCACGGCGGATACCATCGCCGGCCGCAACTATCTGCGCATGGCGGCGGGCGGCGCCGCTACCCATTCAGACCATGGCCGTGAGTGCGTCTGGAAGCTTTACGATTCCAGCGCAGACGGCAACTACCACGTGACGGACGCCACCAAGCTCCTGAATCTGGCGAAGGAGTGGGGCGTTCCCACCGAGGATCGGGATATCTACGATGTCGCCCATGAGGTAGCGGAGATCGGCCTGAATGAGTACGGCAAGATCAAGGGCTACCAGCGCTGGACCGACCGGGCCACCGAGGAACGGAAAAAGGTCTGGATGGAGCAGGACATCATGCCCCGGGCGGTGGACCGGGAGGTCGTCACCGCCATGCACATGACCCACATGGGCTGCACCGCGGATGCGGAAGCCCTGGTGCGGCAGTCTCTCCGCTGCGGCATGGCCGACGGCTGGGGCGGCTCCATGGCGGGCACCGAGATGTCCGACATCCTCTACGGCACCCCCATGCCCAAGGAGACCGAGGGCAACCTGGGCGTGCTGGAGAAGGACATGGTCAACATCATCTGCCACGGCCATGATCCCGCGGTGAGCGAGATGATCGTGCTGGTGGCGGAGAGTAAGGAGATGCAGGATTACGCCCGGAGCTTCGGCGCCCGGGGCATCAACATCGTGGGTCTCTGCTGCACCGCGAACGAGATCGCCATGCGCCACGGCGTCAGAATGGCGGGCAACTTCCTGCAGCAGGAGAACGCGCTGCTCACCGGCGTGGTGGAAGCCATCGTGGTGGACGTGCAGTGCATCTTCCCCAATATCGGACCCCTGTCCGAGTGCTTCCATACGAAGTTCTACACCACCTCTCCCATCGCCCGCATCCCCTTCAGCACCTACCTGCAGCTCACCAGCGAGAACGCGAAGGAAGTCGCCACCACCATCGTGAAGACTGCCTGCGAGAACTTCCCCAATCGGGACGAGAGCAAGATCTTCATCCCGGATCACAAGCACAAGGCCTCCGTGGGCTACTCCTGCGAGGGCATCAAGTCCCGGCTGGACACCGTCACCAACAGCCACCTGGACGAGCTGGACACCTATAAGCCCCTCATCCAGTGCGTCACCTCCGGCGTGCTCCGGGGCGCTGTGGCCATGGTGGGCTGCAACAACCCGAAGGTCCGTCCGGACTACTCCCATATCGAGATCATGAAGCGCCTCATCGAGAACGACGTGGTCATCGTCGCCACCGGCTGCGCCGCCCAGGCCGCCTCCAAGGCGGGCCTGCTGGACAAGGCCGCCAAGGTCCTCTGCGGCGAGGGCCTGCGCAGGGTCTGCACCCTTGCGGATATCCCTCCTGTGCTGCACATGGGTTCCTGCGTGGATATCAGCCGCATGATGCTCCTGGTCACCGGCATCGCCAAGGACTGGGGCATCGACGTGACCCAGCTCCCCGTGGTGGGCTGCGCCCCCGAATGGATGAGCGAGAAGGCCGTGAGCATCGCGAACTACGTGGTGGCTACCGGCATCGACACCTACCTGGGCATCGACCCCATGGTTTCCGGTTCCGCGCAGATGATGGACCTGATCACCAACGGCACCACCAAGTGGGTCGGCGCAGGCTACCATATCAACACGGATCCCGAGCAGCTGGTGAAGGATATCCTGGACGGCATCGAAGCCAAGCGTGCCGCCCTGGGCATCTGATATGAAGATCGCAGTCACCGGCAAGGGCGGGGTGGGGAAGACCACCTTCGCCGCCGTACTGGCCCGGCTCTATGCGGACGAAGGGCGGAAGGTGCTTTGCGCCGACGTGGATCCGGACGCCAATCTGGGTCTCGCCCTGGGCTTTTCGGAGGAAGAGCTGGCGAAGATCACCCCCATCTCCGAGATGAAGGAGATGATCCAGGAGCGCACCCAGGCGGACGCCTTCGGGAAGTTCTTCAAGATCAACCCCAAGGTGGACGACCTGCCGGACCTTCTGGCCCGTGAGATCCACGGCGTGAAGCTGCTGCTCATGGGCACGGTGAAGACCGGCGGCTCCGGCTGCGTCTGTCCCGAGCACGTGATCCTCAAGCGGGTGCTCACCCACCTGATCGTGGGCCGGGAGGACGTGGTCATCATGGACATGGAGGCAGGGCTGGAGCATCTGGCCCGGGGCACCACGGACTGGGTGGACCGGTTCATCGTGGTGGTGGAGCCCGGCGCCCGGAGCGTGCAGACCTACCACAGCGTCAAGCGGCTGGCGGCGGACCTGGGGGTGCATCAGGTCTCCGTCGTGGGGAACAAGGTCCGGGACGAGGCGGATGAACGCTTCATCCGGGAGCACGTGCCCGCCGAAGACCTGCTGGGGATCATCCGGTACAGCGGCAGCGTCGCGGACGCCGACCGCCGGTGCGCATCCCCCTACGATCTGGCTTTGGATACTGTGGAGGAGATCCGCAGGATCAAGGATACCATCGATTCCACCGCGAAAGCGGAGAAGGACAGGAGGAATTAAGCGTGAGGCGCTTATTTGACAGAGTTTTCAAGGGAAGCGACGAGATGTACGAAAAGGCCGTCCGGGATCTGGACGAGGCCATTGCGAAGTACGGCGCCGACCATATCATGCAGTTCCCGGACACGGCCTACAACTGCGCCTGTGTCCTGCAGTATACGGGAAAGAAAGTCAACACCCTGGCGGACCTGAAGGCCGCGCTGGACGGGCCTATCAAGGAGATGATGTCCCGGGAGCAGAAGACCCATGCCATCTTCACCTCCGGCCTGGCCACCGCCATGTCCGCCGAGATCATCGAGGCCTGCAAGTACGTGGAAGATCCCGCCCCCTACAAGGGCGAGTACCACGGGCACATGAGCGACGCGGAGGTCCGCGAGCTGGGCGTGCCTCTGGTCACCCAGGATATCCCCGGCTTTACGGTGCTCATCGGCCCCGCCCCCTCCGACGAGGAGGCCCGGGACACCATCAAGGGCTACCAGAGCCGCGGCATCTTCGTGTTCCTGGTGGGCGGCATCATCGATCAGGCCAAGCGCATGGGCATCTCCATGGGCTTCAAGGTCCGCATCGTGGAAGTCGGCCCGGATATCTGGAGCGTCAGCCACGTCATCAGCCTGGTCATGCGGGCCGCCATGATCTTCGGCAACATCCAGCCCGGGGATTACTGGGGCATGAACACCTACACCCTGGAGCGGATCTTCGCCTTCGTGAACGCCTACGCTCCCGTGGACGACCTGACCGTGGCCTGCGGCGGCGGCGCCATCGCCCTGGGCTTCCCCGTCATCACCGACGATAAGGAAGACCTGTACCAGGTGCCCAAGAGCCTGGTCATCCAGCCCGACACCAAGGATTTCATCGAGACCTCCCTGGAGGCCCGGGACGTGCGGATCAAGGTTACCCAGATGGACATCCCCGTGGCCTTCAACAGCGCCTTCGAGGGCGAGATCATCCGGAAGAAGGACGTTCAGGCCGAGATGTACGGCGCCCGGGTGGACTGCTTCGAGCTGGTGCAGATGAAGGACGTGCGGGAGATCGAGGATCACAAGATCACCGTCGTGGGTCCCGATTTCGACGAGCTGGAGCCCGGCGTCATGAGCCAGATCGCCATGGTCGCCGAGGTGGGCGGCAAGAAGATGCTGGCGGACTTCGAGCCCGTGTTCGAGCGGAAGTTCCACAGCTGGATCAACTGCATGGAAGGCGTCATGCACACCGGCCAGCGCGACCAGATCCGGATCCGCATCAGCAAGGCCGCCTATAAAAACGGCCTCCGGGCGAAGCATTTCGGCGAAATGCTCTACGCCAAGATCAAGGGCGACTACGATACCGTGGTGGACCGCTGTCAGGTCACCATCTATACCGATCCCGCGGAATGCACCCGGCTGCGCAAGGAGCTGGCCACCCCGGTGTACGACGCCCGTGACGCCCGCCTGGCCAGCCTGACGGACGAGGCGGCGGACGTGTTCTACACCTGCACCCTGTGCCAGTCCTTCTCTCCCAGCCACGTGTGCATCGTCACCCCCGAGCGGCTGGGCCTCTGCGGCGCCGTTTCCTGGCTGGACGCCAAGGCCACCAACCACCTGAATCCCAACGGCCCCTGCCAGGTGGTCTCCAAGGAGAACTGCGTGGACGAGAACATCGGCATCTGGCCGGACGTGAACCGGGCGGTGAAGGAATACTCCCAGGGCCATCTGGAATCCGTCACCCTCTACTCCATCATCCAGGACCCCATGACCTCCTGCGGCTGCTTCGAGTGCATCTGCGGCCTGGAGCCCGCCTCCAACGGCGTGGTCATCGTGAACCGGGAATACGCCGGCTCCACCCCCATCGGCATGACCTTCGCCGAGCTGGCCTCCATGACCGGCGGCGGTGAGCAGACCCCCGGCTTCATGGGCCACGGCGTCCAGTTCATCGGCTCCAAGAAGTTCATGCGGGCCGAGGGCGGCATCCAGCGCATCGTATGGATGCCCGCCGCCCTGAAGGAAAAGGTGGCGTCCCGGGTGAACAAGGCCGCTGAGGAGCTCTACGGCATCGAGAACTTCACGGATATGATCTGCGACGAGACCATCGCCGCCAGCGCGGACGACCTGGATAAGATGATCGACTTCCTGGCGGAGAAGGGCCATCCCGCTCTGGCCATGGAGCCCATGCTGTAAGCCGGAGCTGCAGCATTCCACGCGAACCAACCGGGGAGCGGACCGCAAACCGGTCCGCTCCTTTTGTCCTTTGTCGATAAGGAGGAATCGAACGTGTGTCTTTCCACCGCTTACAAGAACAGCAAGGATGAGGATTCCGTCATTGCCCGTTATGTCTCTAAGATCGACGTGAAGGGGGATTCGGTGATCCTCACGGACGTGATGGGAACGGAGACGGAGGTCCCCGGCGCCCTGACCTTCATCGACCTGACCGGCGGCACGGTCATCATCCGGGTGGCCTGATGCTGTACGAGGTCGTGTATAAGATCGAAAACACCTGCAAGGCGAACCAGATGCGGGATGTTTTCTTCGAGGAAGCGGAAATGACGGACCCGGATCAGTGGATCCGGCAGAAGGCGCCCAATGCGGATATCTACGACCGGGAGGATATTCCCGGGGGCATCCGGTACCGGGTGGTCTCCGCCAATCTGCTGACCGTATACGAGCTGACCCCCGCGGATTGACCGGGGGCTGTCTGCCTGTCCTCCGCCGTCGGCGGAGGACTTTCCGAAAAAGGGAGGAAGAAACATGACTCAGACCATTGCGCTGGCAGGGAAGGGCGGCGTGGGAAAGACCACCGTCTGCGGCCTGCTGATCCAATACCTCTGCGCCAAGGACCAGGGCCCCGTCCTGGCGGTGGACGCGGACGCCAACTCCAACCTCAACGAGGTGCTGGGGGTGGAGGTGGAGCTCACCCTGGGAGACATCCGGGAGGACGTGGCCCGTTCCGATATCGCCGATCCCAGTCCCGTGCCTGTGGGCATGACCAAGCAGGAGTTCGCGGAGATGAAATTCGCGGACGCCCTGGTGGAGGGGGACGACTTCGATATGCTGGTGATGGGCCGTACCCAGGGCCGGGGCTGCTACTGCTACGTCAACGGCATCCTCACCGCCCAGGTGGCGAAGTACGCCGGGAACTACCGCTACGTGGTGGTGGACAACGAGGCGGGCATGGAGCACATCAGCCGGGGCATCCTGCCCAAGGTGGACACGGTCATCCTGGTGAGCGACTGTTCCCGACGGGGCGTCCAGGCCGCCGCCCGGATCTTTGAGCTGACGAAGTCCCTGGATATCGGGGCGAAGGAGATCAAGCTCATCATCAACCGGGCCCCCGGGGGCGTCGCCTCCGAGGGCGTGCTGGAGGAAGTGCGGAAGGCGGGGATGGACCTGCTGTGCGTGCTGCCTCACGACGATACCATCTATGAATACGATTCCGATGGGATCCCCACGGTGAACCTGCCGGGGGACGACCCCTTCAAGAAGACCCTGTTTGCGGCGCTGGACAAGCTGACGTTCTGAAGGAGGACGACCATGCCGATTGTCACCTTCCGCCATACCGGCGGCGAAGAGATCCGTACCGAGGTCCCGGCGGGCCTGACCCTGCTGGAGGCCGCGAAACAAGCCGGCGTTGCCATCGACGCTCCCTGCGGCGGCAGCGGCACCTGCGGCAAATGCCGGGTCCGGCTCCTGACCGGCGATCCGGAGATGGAAGCCAATCCCCACCTGAGCCGGGAGGATTACGCCGCCGGGTGGCGGCTGGCCTGCTGCAGCCGGGTGACGGGGGACACCGGGGTGGAAGTGCCGGAGACCGCCTCCGCCTACCGCACCGGCATCCGCACCGCCGACCTTTCGGACCCCGCGGTCCGGGGGGCCTTTGAGGCGGTGCAGCAGGATCTGAAGGCCGCCGGGATCATGGATGCGCCCGCCCTGCAGGTACGGGAGATCGCCCTGGATCCCCCCACTCTGGAGGACACTATGCCGGATAACGAGCGGCTGGAGCGGGCCCTGGCAGCCGAGCTGGGAGCGGAACGGATCACCCTCTCCCTCACCGCCCTGAAGAAGCTGTCCGCCCTCCTGCGGGAGAATGATTTCCGCCTCGTCTGCATCCTGCGGAAGCACGGCGGCGCGATCCAGGTGGCGGATATCCACGCCCCCGGGATCCCCCATCCCGCCTGCGGCCTGGCCATCGATATCGGCACCACCACCGTTTCCGCCGCCCTGGCGGATATGGAGGACGGGGCCCTTCTGGCCCGCGCCTCTGCGGGCAACGGGCAGATCCGCTTCGGCGCGGACGTGATCAGCCGGATCATCGAATCCACCCGCCCCGGCGGCTCCCAGCGGCTGAAAAAGGCCGTTGTGGAGGAGACCCTGGTGCCTTTGATCGCCGCCATGTGCCGGGATTCCGGCGTTCCCCTGGACCGGATCTACCGGGTGAGCATCGCAGGGAACACCACCATGAACCATCTGCTTCTGGGCCTGTATGCGGATCCGATCCGCATGGAGCCCTTTGTCCCCACCTATTTCCGCTGCGAGACCCTGCGGGCGGCGGAGGTCATCCCCGGTCTCAGCCCCGCCGCGGAGCTGGTGATCGCCCCCAACGTGGGCAGCTACGTGGGAGGGGACATCACCGCCGGCGTCCTGGCCAGCACCCTGTGGGAATCCGATGAGCTGAGCCTCTTCATCGACCTGGGCACCAACGGCGAGCTGGTGCTGGGCAACGGGGAATACATGCTCTGCTGCGCCTGCTCCGCAGGTCCCGCCTTCGAGGGCGGGGATATCTCCTGCGGCATGCGGGCGACGGACGGGGCCATCGAGGCGGTGAAGATCGACAAGGCCACCATGGAGCCCACCCTGGAGGTGATCGGCGATCCGGGGCAGAAGCCCCGGGGCCTCTGCGGCAGCGGCATCATCGATACCGTGGCGGAGCTCTTCCGGGCGGGGATCATCGACGCCCGGGGCAAATTCGCCCGGAACGGGGACCGGGTCCTGCGGGATGAGGACGGCATGGGCCGCTATGTGCTGGCCTGGGCGGCGGACGCCGCGGACGGCCGGGACGTGACCATCAACGAGGTGGATCTGGATAACTTCATCCGGGCCAAGGGAGCCATCTTCTCCGCCGCCCATCTGCTGATGGAGCAGGTGGGGGTCAGCCCGGAGGATATCAGCCGCTTCTGGATCGCCGGCGGCATCGGCGGCGGCATCGATTTCCACAATGCCATCACCATCGGCATGTTCCCGGATCTCCCCCATGAACTCTTCCATTATATCGGCAATTCCTCCCTCTCCGGGGCCTACGCCGTTCTCCTGAGCAGCAGCGCCTGGGCCAAGACGGAGGAGCTGGGCCGGTGCATGATGTACGTGGAGCTCTCCAACGAGCCCCGGTATATGGACGAATTCGTTTCCGCCTGCTTCCTGCCCCATACGGACCATTCCCTCTTCCCCTCCGTGGAAAAGGAACTGAGCTGACATGGAAAAGAAGACGCCCTATAACCCCAACAACAAGACCGAGCTCCCCCTGAACCACTACCTGGAGCGGTTCCGGGCGGGGGAGCCGGAGGAGATGTCCGCCCGCACCGGCGCCGCCTGGGACGGGGAGAAGTTCACCCTGCGGATCTGCGGGGAGGAGAAGACCGTCACCTGGCCGGATTTCTCCGATCCGGGCTGGACGGATACCCAGCGCATCCTTTTCCTCCGGTATCTGCTGGAGGGGGTGAAGGCCCCCCGGTCCAACGCCTACCTCACCTATCGGGAGATGCCCTGGGGGGAGGTATACGATACGAATTTCAAGGGACGCTGCCTCAGCCGCCTGTGCCGGATGTACGGCGCGTCGCCGGAGCGGTTTTCCGCCGCCTGCCTGGCCCTGGGAGGGCTGGAGACGGAGAGCAGCGGCCTGGGCTACGCCCTGGAATTCCTTCCGGGCCTCTGGCTCCGCTTCTTCCTGTGGGAGGGGGACGAGGAATTTCCCGCCTCCGCCCAGATCCTGTTTTCGGATAACTTTCCTGCGGTGTTCTCCGCGGAGGACCGGGTCGTGGTCTGCGAATACGTCATCGGAAAAATGAAAAGTGTCGGCTGATGAATACTGCCCGGGCATCGGAATGCCCGGGCAGTCATAAAAAGGAGAGAAGCATGAAAGGACGGGGCAAGGGTTTCCTGGCCGCCGGAGCGGGCCTGGTGCTGGGCAGCTTCGTGGGCCTGACGAGCTATGCGCTCCTGGATCTGCTGGTCAGGACGGGGATGGACCGGGAGGAGCCGAAGCTGCTCAAGGGCATGGAGACCCGCATCAGCGGGGCCCGGGGCGGATCGGACTACGCCGCCGCCCTGGAGGAGGCCATGGCCGCCCAGAAAAAGCGGGTCACGGAGCCGGTGACGATCACCGCCCGGGACGGTACCCGCCTGGCGGGCCACTGGGCCCCGGCGAAGATGCCGAAGCGGGCCGTCCTGGCGGTCCACGGCTGGCGGGGAGACTGGACCCAGGCCTTCGGCATGATGGCGGATTTTCTGGAGGAACAGGGCTGCAGCGTTCTGTACGTCGACCAGCGGGGCACCAACGGCAGCGAGGGAGAATATATCGGCTTCGGCCTGCTGGAACGGCTGGACTGCGCGGACTGGCTGAACTGGCTGGCGGAGCGCTGCCCCGGCCTGCCTCTTTACATGATGGGCATGTCCATGGGGGGGACCTCCGTGCTGATGGCGGCGGGGGAGCCCCTGCCGGAGATCCTCCGGGGCATCGTGGCGGATTCCGCCTTCACCACCCCCAAGGCCATCCTGGAGCACGTTGCCCGGAGCAACCTCCATCTGCCCTTCGGGCTCACGGCCCGGGCGGCGGAGGCCGCCTTCCGGCGGAAGGTGGGCGCGGCGGCGGATTCCTGCAGCACCGTGGACGCCCTGAAGAAATGCCGCGTCCCCGTGCTCCTGGTCCACGGGGGAAAGGACCGCTTCGTTCCCCCGGACATGGCCTTCGAGAACTACCGGGCCTGCGGAGGTCCCAGAAGGCTCTTCTTCGTCCCGGGAGCGGACCACGTGGGCTGCTGGTTCACGGATGGGGAGGGCTACCGCCGGACCCTGACGGGCCTGTGGCGGGAATACGACAATGTGCCGGATGCGGCGGCGGAAGCTCCGGCGAAAACAGAATAAAGGGAAAGAAAGAGAGCTGCCCGCTCGGGCAGCTCTCGGTGTTTTTTCAGGGAGGTTTTCAGAGATTCGCCGCTTTACACCGTAATGGTCTCGGTGATCCGGTCGCCGCAGGCGTCCAGCAGATCCTTCCCCGCCGCCACGCACACCGCGTCGTCTCCGGCAATGTCCTCCAGGATCCCCGCCAGGGCCAGCAGGTCCTGAGGGGTGGTGTGGATCAGGGCGGCGTAGCGCCGGTCCATCTCCTCCTGGGGGATCCCCAGGAAGCGGCGGGTCTCCGCGGCGGAGATCTTCTCCTCCGGCGTGCGCAGGGGATCCAGGGTGGAGACGGAGCTGAGGATAAAGCCCGTAAGGTCCGGCGCGGCGGCGCAGAACTGCCGCAGGAAGTCCGCCGCCCGGGCGATCACCCCCAGGGAGCGGACGGGCTGGGGATCCCGATAGGTGTAGAAGGCGGCGTCCCCGGTGTCCCGGCCGATGAAGCCGCAGCCGTAGGCGCCTCCCTGGACCCGGATCTCGTTCCACAGGTACATATAGTTCAGCACGTTGGCCAGCACGGGGATGCTGCCGCTGTACTTCCGTCCGTGAAGGGCGAAGCTGGTGCCCATGACGGCGAAGCCCACCTGGGCGGGGATCACGATGCCCTCCCGGCGGACGCCGGAAAGGGGATAAGCCGCTTCGGCGGCGGGAGCGGCGCCGCAGGCCGGGATGAGGCTGAGGAAGCGGTCCAGATCGGCTTCCCCGAAGGCTTCGGATACGGATACCGTCAGCCGTTCCCGGGTCACGAGCTTCTTCATCAGACCGGCCATGTCCGCCAGCAGGGTTTTCAGGGCCTCGTCCCCGGCGGTCAGGGTCTTGTCCAGCCACCGGAGGAAGGTGACGCCGCCGATGGCCTCCCCGGCTGCGCCGTGGGCGGTCTGGTAGCTGAGAGCGCGGGTGATGGCATAGTTGATCCCGTTCCCCGCCAGGGTCATCTTGGCGGCCACGGAGGCCTGCTGCATCACGTCCCGCAGAAGGTCCGCGTCCTCCCACAGGGTCTCGGTGAGGAGCTCCGCCAGGAGCTCCGCGGCCCGGCCGCCCAGCTCCGCCAGACAGGCGGCGGAGACGGTAAGCATCACCCGGCAGTGCAGGGGATCGGAGCCCGGCAGCACGGAGGGGACGAAGCTCACCCGGCCCAGGATGTTCTTGATCTCCAGGGGCAGGGCGGCGCGGCTGTGCTTCTTTGTGGCCATGCTCCCCAGCACCTGACACGTCATGGCCAGCTTGCTCAGCTCCTCCGGCGTCAGGTCGGAGGCCAGGAAGTGGGCCCGGAGGAAGGCGATGCCGCTGCCCGCGGTGTGTTTCATCACAGGCACGCCGGCCTTCACCGTTTCCGTCATCTTCAGGGGCTCCGGCTTTTCCGCCAGATCCGACAGCTTCAGCATGGGGATGGAGGCCAGGGCTTCGGGGCTGTCCGGCGTCTGCTGCCAGATCCGCAGGCTCTCCGCCTGTTCCTTCTGCCGGGCCCGGTCCGCTTCGGTCCAGCGGGCGATCTCTGCCCGGACCCGGGCGGCTTCCTTTTCCCGCTTCTCGGCCCCCAGCTCCCGGGAGGGGACCAGGACCACGGTGACGGTATGGGCGTCCTCCAGGAAGAGCTCCCGTACCAGCCTCTCAAAGAGACCGTTTTCCAGCCCGGCCTCCAGGGCCATCAGGGCGGGCTCCACCAGCAGCGCCTCCGCCGGGTCGCCGCCGTAGAGCCAGGTATCCAGCATGCCTACGGCCTCCAGCAGGCTCCTGGGGGCCCAGCCCCCTTCCCGGTCCCGCTTGTTGAAGGCGTAGCGGTGGAAGCAGGCGGAGAGCCGGTCCTTGTCCAGCCCCTCCTCCGCGATCTTCGTCAGGGTATCCCGCAGGAGCTTCCGCAGGGCTTCCAGGTTCTCCTGCTCCGTATTCATGGCGATCCAGGAGAGGACCGCCTGCTGCACGCCGCTGTCCAGCTCCAGGGTGAAGTCCTGGGCGAGGCCGCTGTCCAGCACGGCCCGCTTCAGGGGCGCTTCGTTGTCTCCCGCCAGATAATCCGTCAGCACGGCGGCGGCAAAGAGCTTTTCCGTTTCGTCGTAGGCGCCGATGAGCTTCGTGGCGCCGATGAGGGCGCGTTTTTCGGGATCCTCCTCCGGGCCGATCTCATAGGGGATCACCCGGGTGACCGCCTCCACCGGCTCCTGCATGGGAATGGGGAAATCCGCCTCCTGGCGGGTAAAGGCGGAGAGGAAGGAATCGATCTTCTTCAGCACCGGCTCCAGATCCACGCTGCCCACCAGGGAGATGCGGGAGTTGGAGGGGTGGTAGTACTTCCGGTGGTTCGCGATGAACTGCTCATAGGTCAGGTCGGGGATGCAGGCGGGATCCCCGCCGGAGTTGAAGCGATAGCAGTTGTCGGGGCAGAGGAGGGCGTTGGTCTCGTGGGCCATGACGCTCATGGGGGAGGCCATGCTGCCCTTCATCTCGTTGAACACCACCCCCTGATAGCCGATCTGATCCCCTTCTCCCTCGTACCGCCAGCCCTCCTGACGGAAGATCTCCGGCTTATGGTAGATGGCGGGGTGGAGCACGGCGTCCAGATACACGTCCATCAGGTTGAGAAGATCCTGATCGTTCCGGGTGCTCACGGGATAGACGGTCTTGTCCGGGAAGGTGAGGGCGTTGAGGAAGGTCTGCACGGAGCTTTTCAGCAGCTCCACGAAGGGCTCCTTCACCGGATACCTGTCTGAGCCGCAGAGCACCGAATGCTCCAGGATATGGAATACGCCGGTGGAATCCTCCGGCAGGGTCTTGAAGGCGATGGAGAAGGCCTTGTTCTTGTCCGGCCGGTCCAGCCAGCAGAGCTTGGCCCCGGTGCCCAGATGCTCCATTTCCACCAGGCGGGCGTTCAGCTCCTCCAGGGGGCGGATGCGCTTCACCTGAAAACCTTGGATCACTTCGTTCAGCTGCATGGTCAGTACTCCTGTTCATAATTGTCCCCGGGCCAGTCCCGGCCCGGGGCATGGTTTATGAAAAAAGTGTATCATGCGCCTCCGCCCTTGTCAACGCGGGGAAGCGGCGTCAGATCCACATTTTGTTGATCTTCATGATATCGCTGTTCTCCATGTATTCCCGGAGATAGAGCTGGCAGAGCTCCTCCATGGTGCAGTCCCCCTCGTTGTTCTCCAGCATGATGGAGATGACCCGGGTGGGGACCAGGATATCCGCGTTCTTCATGTTGGCGCTGTGGGACCGGGCCAGAGCACCGACGATCTTCCGGATGTCCGCCTGGCCGAAGACCAGCTTGTAGTAGGCGGCCTCATCCTCCCGCCGCCGGGTGAAGCTGCGGTTATGGAGGACCCGGATCACCGTGGCGATGCCGAAGGTGATGGGCAGGATCAGGCTGAGAGGGATCCAGGGCGGGAGCCGGGTGAGGAAGCCGTAAAAATCGTTCCAGCCCCCGTTCTCCTCTCCGATCACGACCACCATGATGTAATACAGGGCGGAATAGACCGCCACCGGGATCAGGGCCAGGAGGGAATCCGCAAAGGTCAGGCGCTTCTCGCTCATGAAGAAGCAGAAGGCCGCGAAGGCCAGGATGGGGCAGACGCCGTGGAGGAAGAAGCGGGAGCCGGAGAAGATCAGAACGAAGCCCTTTACCGGCGCCAGGATGAACAGGGAGATGAGGAAGGTGAGGGACACCGCCGTGACCCCGGCGTAGACCAGGACGACGATCCACCGGGGCATATGGTAGTTGTGCGTCCGAAGCCCGTCCAGGGTGTAGGGGATGACCATGGCCATGGCCGCGGCGGCCAGAATATTGGAATTCACCGTAAACATACAGAAGGTGCGCAGACCCATGTGGTCGAAATTCTCATCGTGCTGGGTCGTCAGGTTCATGGTCACGCCGACACAGACGCAGACGACCACGCATAAGGCGCTGAACAGGGCGAACAAGCATTGCCGCCGGGTGTTCTTCATGACTCTGTCCACTCGTGCATACTCCTTTCCGCGTGTCGGATTTTTATGCATTATAGCACAGAAAAACGGCAAAAGCAAAGAAAAGCCCGTTCCTCGGAACGGCTCCCGGAAGATGAAAAAATAAACACAGATTTATGAAGAAAATGTTGACGGTTTCTCTTGCCAATTCCACCTGAAGACGCTATAATGCTGATGTTGGCATCTTTGACAAAACGGGGATGTCCAACACTTGTTTATTTGTCTGAAATTACCGCCTCTTCTCTTCGCGAGCCGATCCCCGACGGATATCCCCCGCGGAAGGGGGGCGGCGGTCTTTTTGGGAAGTTAATCAATATTTATGAAAAGGAGAAGAAGTATGAAAACTGGCAGAAAAGTCTTGTCCCTCCTGCTGGTGCTGATCCTGGCGGTCTCGCTCATGAGCGGGGCCTTCACGGTGAGCGCCGCAGAAGGCCCGTTCGAGGCGGACACCGCGCTGCAGTATGGCCGGGAGTACGTCATCGTAGCGGAATCCGAAGGGAAGTATTTCGCCTTGAGCAAGGCGGAAAGCGGCTTCGGCGCTGAAGAGGTCACCTTGGAAGACGGGCAGATCGCCGATGCGCCGGAAAGCGCCATCTGGGTCGCCGCCTCCGGCAGCTCCATGGAAAGCCTTGCCGATCCCGGCAACTTCATCTATGCCGGCTCCCACGGCTTCATGACCTATACCAGCGGCCGTACCGTGGAGTATGACGCCGAGACCCAGACGATTGCTCTCCATGAAGCCAAGTATTACCTGACCTTCGACGGCACCGCCTTCGATCAGGGCGAGCAGGCGGACGCGGCGACCATCCTGATCTTCGGCCGGGGCGAAGCCGCCGAGCCCGAGCGGGTCATCACCCTGGCGGATATCCCCGTTCCCGAGACCGTGAAGCGGGATGCCGTGAAGAACAGCGACGGCAGCGTCACCCTGGCCTTCACCTCCGACGTCCATAACGACGGCGAGCATCTGAACCTGAAGACCTGGCTGGAGGCCGCCGAGGCGGACTTCGGCTACATCGACGCCATGGGCTTCTGCGGCGACATGGGCTCCGCCTATGCCTCCAAGCCGGTGGACTACTGGCCCGTGGTGGACGTCGTCTTCGATTACATGGACAGCCAGCTGGCCGAGGGCAAGATCGGCACCGCCATCTACACCACCGGCAACCACGAGTGGTTCCCCACCGCCGGCGGCGACTTCGGCCATGAGTTCGACAATCCCGAATATGCCAATATGGATCGGTTCATGGTGGTGGGCGAAGGCATGGAGACCGACGCCTATATCATCTATTGCTTCGGCGCCGGCGAAAGCGCCATGAGCACCAGCGGCTACATGAAGGTGTTGGATACGGAGATCGCGATCTTTGCCGAATGGCTGAAGACCGCCCCCACCGACAAGCCCATCTTCGTCCTGTCCCATTACCCCCTCCATGACTGGAGCAGCCGGGGCGATAAGCGCCTGCTGGACAACACGGTCCAGATCATCGATATGCTGAACGAGCATCCCAATATCGTATTCCTCTGGGGCCACAATCACTCCAACTTCGACGATAACTATTACAGACCCAAGTTCCCCGGGGATGAGATCAAAATCGACGCCGACGGCAATACAAAGACCATCAACTTCACCTATGCCGCCGCAGGCGCCACTGCTGATATTGAGTACACCGGCCCTGAGGCCGGCTCCGCCGCCACCATCAACAAGGGCCTGGTGGTCACCATCGCTGCCGACGGCGCTCTGGATTTCACCTACTACACCATCGACGGCCAGCAGATCGACCTGGAGAGCCCCTGGTTCGTCCGTCTCCGCAGCGGTTACGGCAACTATGAGACCCTGGACACCCAGTATGTGGAAGACGGCAAGACCGCCGAGGCCATGGAAGCGCCCGAGGTCGAGGGCTATAATTTCGCCGGCTGGTATACCTACGAGAACGGCTTCGAGGTCCCCTTCAGCTTTGATGAGCCCATCACCCGGAATATCCTGGTCACCGCAAAATATCGGATCGATACCGGCCTGGACGACAACTACGTATATCTGACCGTCCAGATGGGCGACCGGATCGTGACCGGCAAGTCCGGCGCCCCCATCCTCATGTACCCCGTACCCTATGAGGACGGCATGACCGGCATCAAAGCTTTCCAGACCATGCAGGACGCGGAATTCGACGGGGAGACCACCGTCGGCTCCGGCGGCTACGGCTACCTGACCGATATCTGGGACTGCAACCCCGAGAACGGCGCCTGGATGATGTCCCCCTTGGCCAAGAACTGCTATGTCAGCGCTTCCGATCCCGTGGATGCCGGACACAGCTACTATGTGCTGACCTATGCCGATCAGGAGGATTACGCCTCCGCCAGCTATCTGCGGCCCTTTGCCACTGAGGTGGAGGCCGGCGAGACCGCCAGCTTCACCGGCGGCTACTGGACCTTCAGCACGTCCACCTACAAGTACACCGATAACCCCATCGCCGGGGACGTGTACTGCGGCGCGAGCCTGGATGCCCTGGAGGATACGGACGTTGACGCCGTGGACGGCGCCTTTGAGCTGAGCTTCGACGAAGCCGGCACCTACTACGTGGCCGTGAAGGCTGAGGGCATCGGCCTGGCTGCCACCAAGGTCACCGTCACCGCCGCGGCGGAGCCTGCCGAGCCCGAAGAGCCCGAAGAGCCCGCCAAGCCGGACTTCCCCAAGCCGGAATCCATCGTGAAGGACGCTGTGAAGAACGAGGACGGCTCCATCAACCTGGCCTTCACCTCCGACGTCCACTATGACGGCAAGAACCTGAACCTGAAGACCTGGCTGGAGGCCGCCGAGGCCGACTTCGGCTACTTCGACTCCATGGGCTTCTGCGGCGACATGGGCTCCGCCTACGTCTCTACCGCAGAGCAGTTCTGGACCTATACCGCGCAGATCATGGACTATATGGACGGCCAGATCGCCGACGGCAAGGTGGGCGACGCCGTCTACACCCACGGCAACCATGAATGGTTCCCCTATGCCGGCGGCAACTACTACGACGAGTACGCCAACTACCCCGCCGCCGCCCGGCTGCTGCAGGTGGGCGAGGCGGTCCGCACCGAGGACTACATCATCTACTGCTTCGGCGGCGGTGAAATCGCCAAGACCTTCAAGTACGACTATGCGGAAGAGGATATCGCCGAGCTGGCCGCCTATCTGGAGACCGCTCCCAAGGATATCCCCATCTTCCTCCTGACCCACTTCCCGCTGCACGCGTGGAACGTGACCGATCCCACCTCCGGACGTACGGAGAGCCGGTATGTGCCCCATGCCAAGGAGCTCATCGAGGTCCTGAACCAGTATGACAACATCATCGTACTGTGGGGCCACAACCACTCCAACTTCGACGACTGGTATTATACCCCCGAGTTCCCGGGCGCTGTTATCCCCATCAATCCCGAAGGGGATACCATGCAGCTGAACTTCACCTATCTCTCCGCCGGCTGCACCGCCGACGCGGAGTACACCGGCCCTGAGGCCGGCAGCGCCTCCTGCATGAACAAGGGCCTGGTGGTCACCATCGGCGCCGACGGCAGCCTGACCTACACCTACTACACCCTGGACGGCAAGACCATGGGCGTTCAGGCCCCCTGGATGGTCCGCTTCCGGGACGGCAAGAACTACAAGGTATTCGAGACCCAGATCATCGAGGACGGCGGCTTCGCCACCCTGCCCGACGTGCCCGATATGCCTGAGTACGCCTTCACCGGCTGGTACTACTACGAAAAGGGCCATGAGCATCCCTTCGACGAGAACACCCCCATCACCCGGAACCTGCTGGTCACTGCCGGCGCCCGGTACGACACGGGCAAATCCACGGACTACGTGTACCTGACCGTGGAGCTGGGAGACGGCATCGCCGTGGGCAAGAGCGGCACGCCCATCCTCATGTACCCCGTGCCCTATGAAGCGGGTATGACCGGCATCCAGGCCTTCCAGGCCCTGCAGGATGCGGAATTCGACGGGGAGACCACCGTCGCCTCCGGCGGCCGCGGCTACCTGACGGATATCTGGGGCCTGAGCCCCGCCGACGGGATCTGGATGCTGGCCACCGATTCCCGGAACAGTTACGTTTCCGCCTCCGCCACCGTGGCCCCGGGCAACTGCTACTACGTGTACGCTTACGGCGACGATGACGTCCGCCTGGCTCCCGGCTACCTGAAGCCCTTCGTTTCCGATGTGGACGCGGGCGCGACCGTTGCCTTCACCGGCGCCAGCTGGGTCTACTCCAGCAGGCCCGACGGGACCAGCGTCACCCCCATCGCCGGGGACGTGTACGTCGGCAAGAGCCTGGATGCCCTGAAGGACACCGGCGTGGACGCCGTGGACGGAGCCTTCGAGCTGAGCTTCCAGGAAGGCGGCACCTGGTACGTGGCCGTGAAGGCGGAGGGCATGGGCCTGGCCGCCACCGTGGTCACCGTCAAGGGCGCTGAAGCCCCCGCGGAGCCCGAGCAGCCTGCGGAACCCGAAGTCCCCGCGGAGCCCGAGCAGCCCGCTGAGCCTGAGGAGACCGAGGGCACCTTCTACATGGTCGTGGCCGGAGACACCCTGTGGCGCATCGCCCAGAAGTATTACGGCACCGGCTTCAAGTGGGACGTGATCTATGCGGCCAACAAGGGCATCATCAAGAATCCCAAGATGATCTACGTGGGCCAGGTCCTGCTGATCCCCTGAGTCCCTGAACTCGGAGCAAAAACCTTAACGCAAAGAACGGGCGTCCGCATTCGCGGACGCCCGTTTCAGTGCGTCGACACAGTCTCCGCACCGAAACGATTTGCAAGCGCATGCTTGCAAATCGATCACCTGCGGGTGGGTGATGCGACGTAAAGGGGCCTCCGGGCCGGCCCCTTCACAATCCCCGCCAAGTCAAAACGGCACAGGAAAGCTCTATCTGAGACACAGCGGGCGTCCGCATTCGCGGGCGCCCGTTTGATATATCCGTTTCTCTGCGGGGCGGTCAGACCCCGATGTGGCTTGCGGCGGTGTCCCCGTCGTAGATGGCCACGATGTCGCTGCTGTTCACGTAGTATTCCCCTTTGGCGTTCCGCATGGTCTCCCAGTAGCCCTGGGGCGGCTCGTTCAGCCGGGCTCCCTCCCGGATCAGCAGCTCCCGCAGCTCCCTGCCGTCGATCTCCCGGGGGGCGATCCGGCGCTCCGCGGCCAGGGCTGCGGCGTGGCCCGCCGCCTGACCCATGCTCATGCTGGTGGCGATGACCCGGGTGGCCCCCAGGGCGTGGAACTCCGCGCTGTAGCACCGGCCCGCGGCCAGCAGGTTGTCGACGCCCACGGGCACCAGGGAGCGGTAGGGGATCTCCGCCCAGTCCCGGGGATCCGTACGCAGCTCCATGCCCTCCGGAGCGACGAAGGGATGCATCATGTGGTCGTTCTCATCCTGGGAGGGCCGGGCGACGGCGGAGCCCTCCGGCGCGGCGGCGTGGATATGCCGGATGGCGGTATGGAAGCCGGGAGTGGGCACGTGGGTGTCGAACATCTCCGGCCAGATGGCGATGCCGTCGTCGAACTTCCGCCCGGCGGCCAGATCGATGTCCCGGAGGACGTATTCCCCGATGATGCGGCGGGAATCCCGGATGCCGTTCATGGGCGCCAGATTCTCCAGCACCGCGTGCTCGAAGCCGGGAACGTATTTCCGCAGGAAATCCACGAACACGAAGACCTTTCTGTGCTGATCCACGATCTGCCGGGTCAGGTCCTCCACGTCGTCGCAGCGGCAGTCGAAGGTGTGGGTGGCGTCCAGGGTCACGTCCGTGCAGGTGGGATCCGTGCCTCCGGGCACGGTGTATACCAGGTTGCCGGGGCTGAGGATCTCGTACAGGTCTCCCTTTTCCAGGGCCTCGAACTCTTTGGAGACGATGAGGTTCCGGTGCTTCCGCTGGTCCATGGTCTTCCGCCATTCCGCGTCCGCCTCCCGGAATTTCTGCTCGTTCACGTAGGCCAGGCGGAAGCCCATGGTGACGGACTGGCTCAGGCCCATGTATTCCGCGCTGCTGGTCTCCGTGGGGATCCCGGCGGCGAAGGCCAGGTCCGCGTCCCCGGTGCAGTCGATGAAGACCCGGCCCGTCACCTGCACCTTGCCGGATTTGCAGTAGACGATGACGGAGGTGATCCGCCCGTCCTGCACCTCGCAGTCGCACACGTGGGCGCCGTAGAGGATGCGGCAGCCCGCAGCCAGGAGCATCTGCTCCATCATCACCTTCCCCGCCTCCGGGTCGATGGAGGGCAGGTGGGGCTTCATGAGGGCGTAACCCTTCTTTTCCATCCTCTGCAGGAATTCCAGGGCGTAGCCGTCCACGTATCCCGCCATGCCGGTGATATAACCGTTGGTGTACAGTCCTCCCAGGGATTCCCGCCATTCCAGCAGGATGACCCGCTTTCCGTCCCGGGCGGCGGCCAGACCCGCGCAGAAGCCCGCCGGCCCTCCGCCGCACACCACCACGTCCGCGTCGAAACGCTTGGAAACATTCAGCATTTTCCGTTCCTCCCGTGTTTATTTGCTTTCCGTTTTTTTCTCACAGTTCCTGCCCGCGTCTCATTCCGGATACCGGGTCCAGAGGAAATCCGCGCTCTCCGCCGTGCTGCGGGAGATGACCCGGCCCCAGTGGATGGAGCTGTTGAAATTCCCCTCCGCGATCACGCAGACGTCCTCCCGCTTTTCCAGGACCACCACGCTGTGGGTATCCCGGTTGATCCGCAGGATGTCCCCCACCCGGATGGAGTCGTAGGAGAATCCTCCCGCCTGGATCTCCCGATAGGGCAGATCCCCGAACACCGCGTCGCTCAGGATCATGGCGAATCCCACGCAGCCGCAGCCGGTATAGGAGGAATAGCCGAACATATCGTAGCGGACGTACTCGTTCAGGTTCGTCTAGGGAGTTCCCTCCGGATACTCCGCCTTCATGGCGATGAGCCCCGCATATACCGCCTCCGGGGAGAGGTCCTGTTCCTCCCGCCGGGCGGAGAAGGCGGTGCAGGCGCCGTCGTAAGCCGCGGCGGGGAAGACCCCCTCCAGGATCAGCCGCTGGGCCAGGGTCCCGGCGTCCCCCTTCCGCGGAGCGCCCAGGGCGAAAAAGCTGACCCGGGCCGCGTCCCCCCGCAGAAAGATCCGGCCGTCGTCCCGGCCGTATTCCCCCCGGGTGATCCCCAGCTCGTCGGAGAGGGTCCATGCCGTATCCCACTGGAAGTCCGTCCCGCTGACGTAATCCATGGCCCGGAGGACAAAGGTGAGATACTGGGACGCGGTGACCAGACCGCCGCCGCCGAAGGCGTCGTCGCTGACGCCCAGGGTGAGGCCGTTGGCGTAGGCATAGCCCACGTAAGGGGCCGCCCAGTCCGCCAGGTCGGTAAAGGGGGTCTGCCAGGTCCCGGCCAGGGCCTCCTCCTCTTTCCCCAGGAGGCGCACCAGCATGGTGACCGCCTCGTTCCGGGTGGGGGCCCGGTCCAGTTCATAGATGGGGGCGCCGTCCGCGCCCGTCCCGGTGCCGTTGAACAGGCCCAGGCTGTGCAGGGCCTCCGCCGCCGCGGCTTCCTCTCCTCCCGCCCCCAGGGCGGCGGGAGAAAGACTGATAACCAGCACAAAGGCCAGGAGCAGGGATAGGATCCGTTTCATGACTGTTTCTCTCCGTTTCCGTATGGGAAGGCTCCCCTCAGATCCGCTTCAGGATCCGCAGGATGTTCCGGCCTTCCCGGTATTCGTAGCGTACGTCGTCCATGGTCTTCTTCACCAGGAACACCCCGAGGCCGCCGATGGACCGTTCCTCCGCCGGAGCCGTGATATCCGGATCCTCCGCCGCCAGGGGATTGTAGGGGATGCCCCGGTCGATGAAGGTCAGGATCACCGCCCGGGGGTCTTCCTCTGTTTCCACCCGCACCGTGGCGGGACCGGTCCCCGGGGCGTAGGCGTATTGGGCGATGTTGCTGAACAGCTCGTCGATGGCCACGTCGATCTGCAGCTGGGCTTTTATGGGGCAGTCCAGCTCCTCCAGTATGGCGTTGACGAAGTCCGTGACCGCCGGGATATTGGCCACCGAGGCTTCGAGATTGAGCTCCTGCATCCGCTTCCCCTCCGCTGATCCGTCTGTTGATCTCTATTGTACCCTCTTCGGCGGTGTTTGTACAGGGGAAGGCGGGAAAGCCCTCCCGTTCGGCCCGATCCCCGGGGGAAAGCCGGATAAATGCCTTGCTATTTGAGGCGTTTTGCCTTATCCTGTCTCCAGAGAGAGTATGGACGCGGCGGATCCCGGGGAAGGGCGGCATGCCCTGCCCGAAGGGAGATCCGAGCCGGGAGCGTGGAGGACGGGATGGAGAGAAAAGGCGTCGACCTGCATATGCACACTTCGATCTCCGACGGGACGGACAGTCCGGAGGAGATCCTTCTCCATGTAAAGGAGGCCGGGATCGGACTGTTTTCGGTCACGGATCACGACGCCCTCAAGGGGAGCCTGATCATCCCGCCGCTGCTGAGGGAGGGGGATCCCCGGTTCCTGTCCGGGGCGGAGTTCTCCTGCAAGGATGAAAAAGGCAAATACCATATCCTGGGGTACGGCTATGATCCGGAGGCGGCGGCCATCCGGGACGTGGTGGAATACGCCCACCGGCTGCGCATCATGAAGGTGACGGCCAGGCTGGATTATCTGAAGTCGGAATTCGGCTTCGAATTCCCTCCGGAGGAGCTGGAAGCGCTCATGGCCCTGGATAACCCCGGAAAACCCCATATCGGAAACCTGATGGTGAAGTACGGCTTTGCGGAATCCAGGGAGACGGCCATCCGGGAGTATATCGACCGCGCGCAGTTTGCCGGGGGATTCCTGCGTCCCGAGGCCGCCATCCTGGGGATCCTGGAGAGCGGCGGCGTTCCCATCCTGGCCCACCCCGCCTACGGGGACGGGGATCAGCTGATCCTGGGGGAAGAGATGGACGAGCGCGTCCGGCGTCTGATGGAATACGGGCTGAAGGGACTGGAATGCTTCTATTCCGGCTTCACGGGGAAGCTCTCCCGGCAGATGCTGTCCCTGGCGGAGCGGTATGGGCTGTACGTGACCTGCGGGAGCGACTACCACGGCAAAAACAAGCTGGTGGCGCTGGGAGATACGGGGCTGGACGGGGAACGGGAATACCCGGAGGGTCTCCGGCGCTTCCTGGAAGAGATGCGGAGCCGTGAGTACCCCCAAGTCTGACGCCGGGGGATCATGCGGCTGAGCCTTTGACCGCTCTTCCGGGCAAAGATCGGCGGCGACCGGCTGAGAAGTTTCCAAAAATACCTATTGACACGACGGGACGCCCATGCTATAATCCACGCAAATTTCATAGAAGAAACCGTTGATGCGGAAGTAAAGGCGGTCATGCCCCTACAGAGAGCCCGCGCTGCTGAGAGTCGGGTGGGAAACAGATCGTCATAATGGTCCGCGGAGGGCGCAGTGAAAGCTGCGACGTGAAGGCATACGTCAGTTGCCGGGGATATGTTGGTATCCTGCTGAGCGCACGGGCTTGCCCGTGAATCAAGGTGGCACCGCGGATGATTTCATTCGCCCTTGACAGAAGCATATTTCTGTCAAGGGCGTTTTTTTATCCCCGGAAAGCAGGATGACCGGGATTTGAGGAGGTAAAGACATGAAAGTATCACCCTCGTTCGCAGAAGTGGAAAAGATCGCGGCCGCCGGGAAGTATGACGTGCTTCCGGTCAGCTGCGAGATCCTCTCGGACTTCATCACCCCCATCGAGACCATGAGGATCCTGAAGAACGTCTCCAGGCACTGCTATATGCTGGAGTCCGCCCAGGCGGACGAGACCTGGGGCAGGTACACCTTTCTCGGCTTCGATCCGGAATATGCGATCACCTGCATCGGCGGAGAGATCAACGGCGTCCTGGACGCCGGAAGGCAGAAATACGTTACGGGGAACCCCGCGGACTATCTGCGGGAGGTGCTGTCCAGGTACAGGAGTCCCCGCTTTGCAGACCTGCCTCCCTTTACCGGCGGTCTGGTGGGCTACTTTGCCTTTGATTATCTCGGGTACAGCGAGCCCAGCGTCAGGAGCGCGGCGGAGGATACCGAGAATTTCAAGGACGTGGATCTGATGCTGTTCGATAAAGTCATCGCCTTTGACCATATCCGGCAGAAGATCATCCTGATCGCGAACATGCGGCTTGATGATCCGGAAACGAACTACAATAAGGCGGTGTGGGAGCTGAAGCAGCTGATCGCCCTGCTCCGCACGGGAGAGAAGAAAAACGAGCCCGGGGGGAAGCTCCTGGGAAAGGTCATGCCCCTGTTCACGAAGGAGCGGTTCTGCGAGATGGTGGAGAAGGCGAAGGACCATATCCGGGAGGGAGATATTTTCCAGATTGTGCTGTCCAACCGGTTGAGCGCACCCTTTGAGGGAAGCCTGCTGAACACCTACCGCGTGCTGCGCACCATCAATCCCTCCCCCTATATGTTCTACTTCTCCGGAACGGATGTGGAGGTCGCCGGCGCTTCCCCGGAAACCCTGGTCAAGCTGGAAAACGGCGTGCTGCACACCTTCCCCCTGGCCGGGACCCGGCCCCGGGGAAAGACCGAAGAGGAGGACAAAGCCCTGGAAGCGGAGCTCCTTTCGGACGAAAAGGAACTGGCCGAACACAATATGCTGGTGGACCTGGGCAGAAACGATCTGGGCAAGATCAGCAAATTCGGCACGGTGCAGGTGGAGAAGCTGCATTCCGTGGAGCGTTTTTCCCATGTCATGCATATCGGTTCGACGATCCGCGGGGAGATCCGGGATGACAAGGACGCGCTGGACGCCATTGAAGCGGTGCTTCCCGCCGGGACCCTCTCCGGTGCGCCGAAGATCCGGGCCTGCCAGCTCATCGGCGAGCTGGAAAACAACAAACGGGGCATTTACGGCGGCGCCATCGGCTACATCGACTTTTCGGGCAATATGGATACCTGCATCGCCATACGCATCGCCTACAAGAAGAACGGAAAAGTGTTCGTGCGGAGCGGCGCCGGGATCGTGGCGGATTCCGACCCCGAAACGGAATTCGAGGAGAGCCTGAACAAGGCGAGGGCGTCTCTCCAAGCGCTGGAGCTCGCCCAGGAGGAGGAACTATGATCCTGCTGATTGATAATTACGACAGCTTTTCCTATAACCTCTATCAGCTGATCGGAGAGATCGAGCCGGATATCCGGGTCATCCGAAACGATGAGATGACGGTGGAGGAGATCGAGGAACTCCGGCCTGACCGGATCATCCTCTCCCCGGGTCCCGGCAGGCCGGAAAACGCCGGCGTGATCATCCCGGCGGTCAGGATCCTGGGTCCCCGGATCCCGATCCTGGGCGTCTGCCTGGGCCATCAGGCGATCTGCGCCGCCTACGGAGCGGCGGTCTCCTATGCAAAGCGGCTGATGCACGGCAAACAGTCCATGGTAAAGCTGGACCGGACCTGCCCCTTGTTCGCGGGATGTCCCGGGATCGTCCCTGTAGCCCGGTATCATTCCCTCGCCGCGGAGGCCGGGACGATCCCGGCGGAGCTGAAGATCACCGCGCGTACCGAAGACGGCGAGGTGATGGCGGTGCAGCACAGAGAATACCCCGTCTACGGCGTGCAGTTCCACCCGGAATCCATCATGACGCCGGATGGAAAAACCATGCTGAATCATTTCATCAAGGAGATTTGAGCCATGATCAAAGAAGCCATCGTGAAGATCGTCAATAAAGAGGACCTCACTTATGACGAAGCCTATGCCGTCATGAACGAGATCATGAGCGGCGAAACGACCGCCACCCAGAACGCGGCGTTTCTCGCCGCCCTGTCCACCAAGAGCGCCAGAGCGGAGACGGCGGACGAGATCGCCGGCTGTGCCGCCGCCATGCGGGCCCACGCCACCGCCGTGGAAACCGGAATGGAGCTGTTTGAGATCGTGGGAACGGGGGGCGACAATGCCCAGAGCTTCAATATCTCCACCACCTCCGCCCTTGTGGCGGCTGCGGGGGGGATGAAGGTGGCGAAGCACGGGAACCGGGCGGCTTCCTCCCGGTGCGGGACGGCGGATTGCCTGGAAGCCCTGGGGGTCAATATCCACCAGAGCCCGGCCCGGTGCGTGGAGCTGCTGAAGGAGGCGGGCATGTGCTTCTTCTTCGCGCAGAAATACCATACCTCCATGAAATACGTGGGCGCCATCCGGAAGGAGCTGGGCTTCCGCACCGTATTCAATATCCTGGGACCGCTGACGAACCCGGGAAAACCCTCCTTGCAGCTCCTGGGGGTCTATGACGAGTATCTGGTGGAGCCCCTGGCCCAGGTGCTGAGCAGCCTGGGGGTCCGGCGGGGCATGGTGGTTTACGGGAAGGATAAGCTGGATGAGATCTCCCTGAGCGCGCCCACAAAGATCTGCGAGATCCGGGATGGCTGGTATAAGACCTTCGTCGCCGCGCCGGAGGATTTCGGGCTGGAGCGCTGCGCCAGGGAGGATCTCCGGGGCGGGACCCCCGAGGAAAACGCGAAGATCACCCTGTCGATCCTGTCCGGCGCGGAAGGCCATAAGCGGAACGCCGTCCTGATGAACGCCGGCGCCGCCCTCTATATCGGCGGCAAGGCGGGCAGCATGAAGGAGGGGATCGCCCTGGCGGCGGAGCTCATCGATTCCCGGCGCGCTCTGGAAACGCTGAACAAGCTCAGGGAAGTGAGCAACCGGCCCGAGGAGGAAGCATGACCATACTGGACCGGCTTGCGGGATATGCGGCGGAAAGGGTCTCCGCGGCGAAGGAGAAAAGACCGGCGGAAGAGATGAGACGTCTGGCCCTTTCCCTGCCCAAGGGGGATTTCGCTTTTGAGGAAGCCTTGAAAAAACCGGGGGTATCCTTCATCTGCGAGTGCAAAAAGGCCTCCCCCTCCAAGGGACTCATCGCGCCGGATTTCCCGTATCTCAAAATCGCAGAGGAGTATGAAGCGGCGGGCGCCGACTGCATCTCCGTGCTCACGGAGCCGAAATGGTTTCTGGGCAGCGACCGGTATCTGCAGGAGATCGCAGAAGCCGTGTCCGTTCCCTGTCTGCGGAAGGATTTCACGGTGGACGCATACATGATCTATGAGGCGAAGCTCCTGGGCGCTGCGGCGGTGCTGCTGATCTGTTCGATCCTGCCGGAGACGGCGTTGAAGGAATACATCGGGCTCTGCGACGAACTGGGCCTTTCCGCGCTGGTGGAGGCCCATGACCGGGAAGAGGTGCAGAAGGCCCTGCGGGCGGGGGCGCGGATGATCGGCGTGAACAACCGGAATCTCGCGGATTTTTCCGTGGATACGGAGAACAGCCGCAGGCTCAGGGCGCTGATCCCTCCCGACGTGATCTTCGTCTCCGAAAGCGGCGTCAGGACCGGGGAAGACGTGGCAAAGCTCCGGGAGATCGGCGCCGACGCGGTGCTCGTGGGGGAAACGCTGATGCGCGCGCCGGATAAGACGGCGAAGCTGGCGGAACTGCGGGGTCCGGTATGACGAAGATCAAGCTGTGCGGACTGTACCGTCCCGGGGATATCGAGGCGGCCAACCGGCTGAGGCCGGAGTACGTGGGGTTCGTGTTCGCCCGGGGGAGCAGGCGGTATGTGACGCCGGAAAAGGCGGCGGAGCTGAAAAGACTGCTGTCTCCCGCCATCCGGGCGGTGGGGGTGACGGTGAACGAAGAGCCGGAGACGATCGCGGCGCTGCTGAAAAACGGCGTGATCGACATGGTCCAGCTCCACGGGAACGAGGACGAGGACTATATCCGGCGGCTGAGGCGGCTCGCCGACCGGCCCATCATCCGGGCCGTGTCCGTCCGGACGGAAAAAGACGCGGAAGACGCAGAAGCCTCCTCCGCCGATCTCCTCCTGCTGGATTCCGGAGCGGGTTCGGGAAGCGTGTTTGACTGGCGGCTGATCGAAGCCATACGCAGGCCGTATTTCCTCGCCGGCGGGCTGAACGCTGACAATGTGGAAAAAGCGGTGAGGGAGCTGAAGCCCTTCGGGGTGGACGTCAGCTCCGGGATCGAAACGGACAGGAAAAAGGACGAACAAAAAATGGCGGCGTTTGTCGCCGCAGTCAGAAAGGCGGACAGATCATGACAAATCCGGCGGGAAGGTTCGGCGTCCACGGGGGGCAGTATATCCCGGAGACGCTGATGAACGCGGTGATCGAGCTGGAAAGAGCGTACAACTTCTACAAGGAGGACCCGGCCTTCAACCGGGAGCTCACGGAGCTGCTGAACGAGTATGCGGGAAGGCCCTCCCGGCTCTACTGTGCCCGGCGGCTGACGGAGAAGCTGGGCGGGGCGAAGATCTACCTGAAGCGGGAGGATCTGAACCACACCGGGGCCCACAAGATCAACAACGTGCTGGGCCAGGCCCTGCTGGCCAGAAAGATGGGCAAGACCCGGCTGATCGCAGAGACCGGCGCCGGGCAGCACGGGGTGGCCACCGCCACGGCGGCGGCCCTCATGGATATGGAGTGTGTGGTGTTCATGGGCCGGGAGGATACGATCCGCCAGGCGCTGAACGTCTACCGCATGCGCCTGCTGGGGTCCGAGGTGGTCCCCGTCACCACCGGCACCGCCACCCTGAAGGACGCGGTGAGCGAGGCCATGCGGGAATGGACAAAGCGCATCGCCGATACCCATTACTGCCTGGGCTCCGTCATGGGCCCCCACCCCTTTCCCACCATCGTGCGGGATTTCCAGGCGGTGATCTCCCGGGAGATCAAAGCCCAGATGCTGGAGAAGGAGGGAAGGCTCCCGGACGCGGTGCTGGCCTGCGTGGGGGGCGGCTCCAACGCCATCGGCAGCTTCTATCACTTCATCGGGGACAAAAGCGTACGGCTCATCGGCTGCGAGGCGGCGGGCAGGGGAGTGGACACGGCGGAGACCGCCGCCACCATCGCCACCGGCCGGCTGGGGATCTTCCACGGTATGAAGTCCTATTTCTGCCAGGATGAATTCGGCCAGATCGCCCCGGTCTACTCCATCTCCGCCGGCCTGGATTACCCCGGGGTGGGACCGGAGCACGCGTATCTCCACGATATCGGCCGGGCGGAATACGTGGCCGTGACGGACGACGAGGCGGTGGAGGCCTTCGAGTTCCTCTCCCGCACGGAGGGCATCATTCCGGCCATCGAGTCCGCCCATGCGGTGGCACACGCCATGAAGCTGGCGCCGACTATGGATAAGGACAAGATCATCGTGATCACCGTTTCCGGCCGGGGGGACAAGGACTGCGCCGCCATCGCCCGGTACAGAGGGGAGGATATCCATGAGTAAGATCCATCAGGCATTCGAAAAGGGCAAGGCGTTCATACCCTTTCTCACCTGCGGCGACCCGGATACGGAGACCACCATCGCGGCGGTCCGGGCGGCGGCGGAGAACGGGGCGGATCTCATCGAGCTGGGCATCCCCTTCTCCGATCCCACCGCCGAAGGGCCGGTCATCCAGGGGGCGAACCTCCGGGCCCTGCAGGGGGGGATCACCACGGAAAAGGTCTTCGCCCTGGTGCGGGAGCTGCGGCGGGACGTGACCATCCCCCTGGTGTTCATGACCTACGCCAACGTGGTGTTCTCCTATGGTACGGAGCGGTTCCTCTCCGCCTGCCGGGAGGCGGGGATCGACGGGCTGATCCTGCCGGACCTGCCCTATGAGGAGAAGGAGGAATTCCTCGGCCCCTGCCGGGAATACGGGGTGGACCTGATCTCCATGATCGCCCCCACCTCGGCGGACCGGGTGGCCATGATTGCCCGGGAGGCGGAGGGCTTCCTCTACCTGGTCTCCAGCCTGGGGGTCACCGGGGAGCGGAGCGAGATCAAAACGGACCTGAGGGAAATCATCCGGACGGTGCGGGAGAACGCCAAGGTCCCCTGCGCCGTGGGATTCGGCATCTCCACGCCGGAGCAGGCCCGGCAGATGGCCGCCCTTTCCGACGGGGCTATCGTGGGCAGCGCCATCGTGCGCATCGTCGAACAGTACGGAAAAGAAGCGCCCGCCAGGGTGGGGGAGTATGTAAAAACCATGAAGCAGGCCGTCGCGGACCTGCCCTGAGGGGGATACGAAAAGAGCCTGCGCCCATCCGGCAGGATGGACGCAGGCCGAAGACGGCGGATAAAGGGGCCTGTGACGCTCCTTTCCCCAGAGGATTCACCGCTGAGTCCGGCGCAGGGCGCGGATGGACTCAGCGGTGAAGTGTAAGCGGGCGGGGAAGACGTCCGAAAACGAAGCGGTTATTCCCCGCAGGTCAGCAGAACGGCGTCGTTCTCCCGGTCGTATTCCGCGGTGAAGCCCAGGATCGGAGCCAGGTCCTGGAGACGGAAGAAGTTGTTGCCGCCCAGGTTGTAGGCGCAAAGGTTCAGGGCTTCTCCCGCCGCCGTGAGACTCTGCTTGCTGACCTTCAGCGTTTCGGAGCGGTCCGCTCCCCGGGTGAGCTCGCCGCCCGCCGGGGCATAGGTTTCGCCGGGGGCGAGGGCGACGGCGTTCCGCTCCGGATCGTAGCTCACCCCGAACCGGGCGGAGGTCCCGTTCAGCAGCATGGCCAGATCCCGGAGCATGACGTAAGTTTCCCCGTTTACGTTGTAGGCTTCCGGCCGCACCTCTTCGCCGTTCAGCAGGAAGCTTTGGGCAGAGGGGACGCACCGGCTGTTTTCCGCGGTGATGATCTGCAGATCGCCCCGGGGCGCGGCGTACTCCCTGCCGATGATGCCCCCCAGGTCCTCCCGGATATATTCCGTCACCACGTCGTCCAGGAGCACGCCGGTATCGAAGCTCTCCAGCCCGGATAAAACAAAGTAGGTATCGCCCCCGGCGGCGCAGAAGTCGCTGGTGACCAGGGCGTATGTATCCGTTTCGGAGAAGGGCAGACCGTTGACGCTCCGGATGCTGACCCGCCGGATGCTCACGGGAGCGTGGTAGGTGGAGGCGGGGTAGAGCGCGCCCTTGTCATAGGGCTTGGTGGTATCCAAGGTCCACTGCAGCCCCGTGCAGTGGGGGAATCCCCCTACCTGTTCCGGGATGCGGAAGGTGGAAGCCTCCAGGACCTCCAGCAGCTGCGCTCCTGTACAGTAGACGACGCAGATGGTGTTGCCGAAGGGATGAACGGTGTTCACGTCTCCCCGGGTGATGGGGCCGACATGGATGTACTCCCGGATGGAACCGCCGTTGATGAGGGAGATCATATGATCGGCGTCGGTATGCAGCGCATCCTGCCGCTTCTGTATGTAGGCGTACAGGGCGTCGGAGCTCAGGTTGCCGTGGTTGGTCTCCTGCGTGCGGTTATAGGCCCGGTCGCCCTCCAACTCCACCTCGCTGGTGCCGATGACCTCGTCGTAGGCGGACTCCACCTGCGCTTTGATCTCTGCGGCGATGGCGCTCACCGTGGGATCCTGCTCGGCGTTCTCCATGGGGACCAGATAGCGGTTCTCGATGGTCTTCGTCCGGTTGTCGATGATCACCACGCCGATATAGGCGGACTGGGTGCCCGTGGACTGAATGGGCTCGCCCGCTTCCCCTGCGGTCATGAGGGTATGGGAGTGGCCGTCGATCACCAGGTCGATCCCCGAAACGGCGGCATACACGTCCTGGGAGCGGCTGGGCTCGCTCTCCTCGTGGACGCCCAGGTGGGTCAGGGCGATGACCAGATCCGCGCCGCCCTCCCGCAGGGCGTCCGCCTGCTCCCTGGCACAGTCATACAGCTCCTCCCCCGCCAGGAAGGTCAGGCCCCGGACCAGGGCCGGACTGGCTTTGGTCTGGCATTCCGGGGTATCCAGCCCGAAAAAGCCGATGGTCAGACCGGAGGCGCCGGTATAGGTCCAGGAGGGGGGGAGCAGGGAACTGCCGTCCTCCCGGAAGATGGAGGCGCAGATCACCGGAAAATCCGCGGCTGCGAGATTGGTCTCCAGCTGCTGGATACCGTAGTCGAATTCATGGTTCCCGGGGATGGCCAGGTCGTAGCCCGCGGCGTTCATGAGCCGGATGGCCGAAGCGCCTTTGTCGTTGTTGACGGCGGGAGACCCCTGGCTGAAGTCCCCGGCGTCCACCAGCAGCACCGCCGCTCCCTGGTGCTCCAGCCGGAGCTTCATGTGGGCCGCCACCGCGTAGCCGCCGATGGCGCCGTGGACGTCGTTGGTGTGCAGGATGACGGTTTTGCCCTTCCAGCTTCTGGTGAGGTCGAGGCTGCCGGTTTCCGCCGGGTATTCCGCCGCGGCGGGCAGCATCCCCAGCAGCAGAACGAAGGCCAGCAGAACGGCCAGGATCCTTGCGGAGCGTTTCATGAAATATCCTCCTTCCGGGGGCGTATGCCCCGGGTCGATGCGCGGACCGGAGAAATGCGGCGGGGCAGCGCGGAAAGCCGCGCAGCTCAGCCGCCGGGAGAAATCATACCATATACCGCAAAAAAGTCAATAAACGGCAGCCCTGGGGAAGGCCGATCAAGAAATGACTATGCTTTTTCCTCCGGTCATGGTATCCTGTTTCTGCAATGCGTTATGAAGGAAGTGCCCTATGAGATCCAGATCGAGAGATATGACCGCCGGCAGCCCCCTGCGGCTGCTGACTGCTTTCACCCTGCCCGCCCTGGCGGGCAACCTGCTGAACCAGGTGTATTCCATTACGGACAGCATCATCGTCGGGCGGTATCTGGGCCAGACCTCCCTGGCGGCCATCGGCGTCACCATGCCCATCGTCCTGCTGACCGCGGCTATGGTCATCGGCCTGAACGTGGGCGTGGGCATCCTGCTGAGCCAGGCCTTCGGCCGCAAGGATCTGGGTCAGATGCGCCATACCTTTGCCAACAGTCTCTACCTCGCCCTCATCATCGCCGTGTTCACCACGGGCGTCGGCCTGCCTCTCACCGTGCCGATCCTGAAGCTGATGGGCACCCCCGCCGCCCCGCTGGCGGAGGCCGCCTCCTACATGCATATCAACTTCGCCACCACCATCTTCCCCCTGCTGTACTACCTGTTCAACAACGCCTTCCGGGGCATGGGGGACAGCATGACGGCCCTGTGGTGCCTCATTGTCTCGGTGGTGGTGAACGTCTTCCTGGATATCCTCTTCGTGGCGGTCTTCGGCTGGGGCGTGCCCGGCACCGCCTGGGCCACGGCCATCGCCCAGGCCATGAGCGTCGTCTTCTCCGCGGTGATGCTCTGGCGGCGCTTTCCGGAGATGCGTCTGCGCCGGGAGGATTTCCGCCTCGACCGGCCGCTGCTGGGGGAGATCACGAAGCTGGCGGTGCCCATCGCCGTCCAGACGGGCTTCAACAACCTGGGCAACGTGGTGGTGCAGAGCTGCATCAACGGCTTCGGGGAGGCGGTCATGGCGGCCTATACGGCGGCGAGCCGCCTGGGCACCCTGTCTCTGATGCCCGCGGAGACCCTGGGCAGCTCCATGTCGGTTTTCGCCGGGCAGAATTTCGGGGCGGGGAAGCTGGGGCGCATCCGGAAGGGGGTCAAGGCCTCCTGGCAGCTGAATATCCTCATCTCCGTGTTCCTGGGAGGCGTGCTGCTGATCTTCGGAAGATCCTTCATCGGCCTGTTCCTGAAGGACCCCGGTCCGGAGGTCACCACAGCGGCCTACCGCTTCCTTCTCTTTGCCGCTGTGCCCGGGATCCTCAACGGCATCATGTGCATCTATCAGCAGACCCTCCGGGGCGTGGGCAAGGCGACCCAGGCGGTGATCGGCGGCTTCATGCAGCTGGGAGCCAAGGTGCTGGTGGCGCTGCTGGGCGCCAGGGTCTTCCTGCAGCTGGACGTGGTGTGGCTGGCCTGGCCCGTCAGCTTCGTGGCCGGCACCCTCTTCCCCTTCTTCGTCTACCGCCGGATGATCCGCGGGGTTCCGGACGATGAGCCGGAAGAGAAGGAAAACTGAATCATAAACAAAACAATCCCCCAATGGTTTTCCGGGTATCCGAATATCGGACGGAAAACCATTGGGGGATCTATTGCTGTCTGATGTCCGCTCTTTACCCCAGCGCCACGTCCAGGGCCATCATGATACTGAAGCCTGCGGCGAAGGACGTGACGCCGATGTTGGAATGCGCGCCGGCCGACATCTCCGGGATCAGCTCCTCCACCACCACGTAAAGCATGGCCCCCGCCGCGAAAGACAGCAGATAGGGCATGGCAGGAAACACCAGCCCCGCCAGGGCCACCGTCAGCGCCCCGAAGACCGGTTCCACCGCCCCGGACAGGACACCCAGAGCGAAGGAAGCGTGTTTGCTCTTTCCCTCGGCGTACAGGGGCATGGAAATGATGGCTCCCTCCGGGAAGTTCTGGATGGCGATGCCCAGGGCCAGGGCCAGCGCCCCGCCTGCCGTGATCGTCCCGGAGCCGCTCCGAAGCCCCGCGTAGACGACGCCCACTGCCATCCCCTCCGGGATGTTGTGGAGCGTCACCGCCAGCACCATCATCGTCGTTCTGGCAAGGCGGCTTTTCGGTCCTTCTGCCTGATCGATGCTTCGGTGCAGATGGGGGATCACATGGTCCAGCAGGAGAAGAAAACCGACGCCCAACCAAAATCCAATGAAAGCCGGAAGAAAAGCAAGCTGTCCGAGTTCGACGGATTGTTCGACAGCCGGAATGATCAGGCTCCAGACGGAGGCCGCCGTCATCACCCCAGCCGCGAAGCCGGTGAGCGCCCGCTGCACGCCGAGCTTCAGGACCTTCCGCAGGAAGAACACGCAGGCGGCTCCGGCTGCCGTTCCGATAAAGGGGATCAGCAGCCCCAGAACGACCGTTTTCATTGTCACCCGAACAAGGCCTTTTTCTCATAAGGGATCAACGCCACGGACAGGCAGGAATCCCCCGTTGCGTCGATGGCAGATTTCAGCAGTCCGGCGTCAACCTGCGCTTCCGTCAGAAAGGACGCTGCCTTTTTTCTCCGTGAGGCGGCTGCCTTCCTGGCCGCAGGCACGGCCTTCCGAATGGTTTCGCAGATATGGGCTTCGCACATGGCGAAGCTCATGCCCTCAATGGCGAGTATGGTCTTGATCATGACCGTCCCTTGCTTCCTTTGCCGCAGGCGCTGCATCCGCCGCAGGAAGCGCATCCGCCGCAGGATGCGCATCCCCCGCAGCTGCCCCCGCAGGGGCTTTTGCCCGCCCTTTTGTCACGGACCATCACGTAGATGAGCAGACCCACGATCAGCCCGACTGCGGCAGTAAGTACGATGTTGATGAGATTCGCGGAAAACCAAGCCAGCATAGGATCGCTTCCTTTCTTGGAGGGCGGCGCTGCGGGGAAGGTGAGTTCGCCGCGCAGCGCCGCCGGGGAATGTGCCGGTTTAAGCTTTCACCGTCAGCGTCTGCGCTTCCTTGTAGGGCTTGAAGAGTTGCCAGCAGAGGAAAACCAGCATGACCAGGGCGAGGATCAGGCCGACGATGTTCATGCCGCCCGCGAACAGACGACCCAGCTGCCAGACGATGAAGGCCACGACCCAGGCAAAGCCGCACTGGTAGCCGATGGCGAACCAGGTCCACTTCGGACTGTTCATCTCCCGCTTGATGGCGCCGATGGCTGCGAAGCAGGGAGCGCACAGAAGGTTGAAGATCATGAAGGCATAGGCTGCCAGTCTGCCGTGTCCGCCGGAGAAATCATTGAAGTCCTCCGCGACCCGGTCCCAGATCTGATCGCCGTTTTCCTCCAGTTCTTCCTCGCCCTCCTGATCATCGTAGGCGTACATGATGCCGAAGTTGGCCACGACCTCTTCCTTGGCCACAAGACCGGTCACGGTGGCGGCGGTGGGCTTCCAGTCGCCGAAGCCCAGGGGACGGAAGACGATGCTGACGGGCTGCGCCACCCGGGCCAGGATGGAGTCGTCCATGGGCTCCACCTCGTCCTCGGGGATGCCCATGCGGTCGGCCACCACGGCGATGTATTCGTCGGTCACGACGCCTTCGTCCTCATAGAGTTCGTCCACCATGCCGAAGCGGCCGTTGACGGAGCCGAAGCTGGTGAGGAACCAGATCACGATGGAGGAGATCACGATGACGGTCCCCGCCCGCTTGATGAAGCTCCAGCCCCGCTCCGAGGTGCCCCGGAGGACGTTCCCCCAGGCGGGCAGATGGTAGGCGGGCAGCTCCATAAGGAAGGGAGCCGGGTCGCCGGCAAAGAGTTTGGTCTTCTTGAGCATGATGCCGGAGATGACGATGGCGGCCACGCCGATGAAATAGGCGGAGGTGGCGACCCAGGTGCTCCCCCCGAAGAGGGCGCCGGCGATCAGGCCGATGATGGGCATTTTCGCGCCGCAGGGCATGAAGGTCGTGGTGGTGATGGTCATGCGGCGGTCCCGTTCATTCTCGATGGTGCGGGAGGCCATGACGCCGGGGATGCCGCAGCCGGTGCCCACCAGCATGGGGATGAAGCTCTTGCCGCTGAGACCGAAGCGGCGGAAGATGCGGTCCATGATGAAGGCGATGCGGGCCATGTAGCCGCAGTCCTCCAGAAGGCAGA